>Ga0307979_1000750_pt1 | contig 22733 bp, 13 predicted proteins | sample OrgLakmetage1058_FD_201833 | JGI IMG/M metagenome (GOLD analysis project Ga0307979, IMG submission 201833) | Saline water microbial communities from Organic Lake, Antarctica - #1058 | ecosystem: Environmental > Aquatic > Non-marine Saline and Alkaline > Saline | place: Antarctica: Organic Lake...
GTTTCGGGTGTTAAGAGGTTGTCACGTTAAGAGACTGAGGCTCAAAATTTGGTCTTTTTGCTAAGAGCGTGAGGGTTCTCGAAGTCACCTCCTTGTCTGTAGTACTTCATCGGTCCGCAAGCGTAAGAGCAGCTAGGAACACCACGCGCCTCGCAAATAAGAACCTGAGGGTTCCACGCAAAAAAGTAAGGGATGAGCTAAGAGCGCGAGGGTTGAGAGCAAATTTTGCCCATCTTATTACCCGAAACTACCTGTACGTGTTCTGAATACTGAAATGTGGATGATGAGCTTCATGTCAAGTAGAAGACTGACTACTACTTACTATCATCTATCTGTAGTACTAACTTAGCAAGAGGCTACCCATACTATCTAATTGAATTTATCCTAGAAAGCAATGCTCGCACATCCCGCGATTCGAATTTTCTTACAACTGGCTCTTGCGTTTCCGATCGCATGGGGATTTCCAGGCTCTTTTCGCTCAACCGTATTCCAGCTTGCCGGCAACCGTTTGGTGCCACTGCGTCAGCGCACTTCCATCGGAGCCTCAAGTGGAGGTGACGCGCCAGAGGAAGAAGTGGATTACGATGCGCTATTCGCGCAACGTGTCGAACAAGACGGCGGAAAGCTTGGGGTCAGTGCGAAGGCTACGGCAAGGGGTATTGCGCGCGGCGCTGAGGAAAGGTTAAGTGAAGCTAAGAAGGTTGCGACTGAAGGTGCCTCCCGTGCATCGAGCGCTCTCAGGCCGCAAATCGACAATGTCAAGGCGAAGGAGCAAGGCTTACAAACGAATAAGGGTTGGGACATGACTCTAATTTCCCTGGGAAGTGTCGTAGTCTTGGCCTTGTTTCTGCCCTTCGTCACCGGGTCAGGCTTTGACAATACCGCGCCGCCTTCTCCTGGAATCGAGAGGCAGCCAACACGTGAAGAACAAGCCGACCTTGCGCGACTTTATAAAAGAGCAGATGCTCGACTGTCACAGTAATTTGGAGGCACTCAGAGGCCTTGCGGAGTTAGGGTCTGTTGGTACAATGAGCAATGCACAATTCTGTCTCTATCCTCTAGTGCAAGTTAGCGCAATTCCGCAGCTTCGCACTCCGCATCTGGCTGGTATCTTCGCTCAGTTTAATGCCTATTTGTGCCGAAATTTCAACCCCCTACGAAGGAAGTTAAGATTTTTATGAAGCTCTTTGAGCTATAAATTGAATGGGATGTCACGGATGTCTGACGTGGAACTTACTCTGGGGGTTAGGGCTATCTCGTGGGCGCACTTATTTTTTCTTTTTGAGGGCAGTTGCCAAGTGAACTCATTAATACCTCACCGATTTTAGAGCTAAGTCCCAATCGATTGCGCTTATATGTATCATTCATACGATTTTATTGTAGAAATTTCATAGTCCATACGTAGTCTTAAATGTGTTGGCCTACTGAAACCGGCCCTCCTATGAAACCTCTTTCAAAAGAAACCTGGATGATAAAAACTACCTGTTAGTCTTCTAATTCCGGCCCTTCGGGGCCTGTCTCAAAAACTAATGTTTTGTGGACTGCACCTGGTGGAAGTAGAATGAAGGAAAAGTGCGGTCTCGATGCCAAACCAAGAATCGGGAATTCGCCCAGGCTTCTTCAGGGCCGCCCGCGGCGCCGCGACCGACGGATTTCATAAGGCGGACCCCCAGAACGCAGAATTATACGAGCGTAGAGTGCTTATTGAGAGCAAACACTCGAGGGCAGACCTCTACTTACGGTGCTGCTGGAAGTGCACACAGTTGCTGCTGCTACCCACTCCTCATCATTCGTAAACCTGCGTCTCAGGCTTCCTTCGGAAGAATCCTGAGACGTAGGTCTACGAATGATGAGGAGTGGCTGCTACCGCAGATACCCTTGGGTTTATAGTCCACGCATTCATGTTCATAAAGTACACGCATTATGCGTGAATGTGCTCAGAAAGAGTTTGCGAAGGAAAAGGAATGAGCGAACTGCACTGTGCAGTGTATCTGTACTGTATAGTAGTACCAATGATACCCTTTGTACAGCACAGTAGTACCAAGAAGGGTCTGTAGTACTATACTGCTGTTCTCAGAGCGTAATTTTACTAAGCTCCACCGCGCCACTCCTAATCATTCGTAAACCTACGTCCCAGAGTCCTTCGGTTTACCTTAGGACTCTGGGACGTAGGTTTACGAATGATTAGGAGTGCCTCCGCGCTAGGGTTGATAAAAATAAGTATTACTTATATATGCAAATTTTTGTGGCCAAATAAGTAATTTTATAGGTAAATAAGTAACAGCTTTGTCCACTTTTTCGCATAAATGGGACTTTTAAAAACTGGAATTCTAAAAATGGTACTTTCACGCCCTCATATACGGTATAAATCACCGTATATACCGTATTTACTTAATTATTTACTTATTTGGGTCAAAACTGTTACTTATTTTTGCGAACCCTACTCCGCGCGGAATTATGCGGGAACGATCAAAGAAAGTGAGGTGGGTGAGAGATGGATCCTAATACTTGCTGCAAAGACAATAACTTTGGCACGGCTTATTACGAGCGTTTGAACACACGCATTGGTGAAGAGAATGTCTTCAGCTTTTGCAGCTGCCATGCTTTCTTCTTCCTTGGCCCCCCTTGCTGAGACCTGGAACGGTGCGGCCAGTTACGGTGCATCCGGCGAGGCCTTGACCGACCTATTTTACCAGACAGCACGGGGCCTCGACCGGACTCGGCTCCGTGCCTTGCTCGACCAGGCTTGGCGGTCGGACCATCTCCTTACCATGCGCCTGATCGCATACGTGCGCCAGGTGAGGGGCGGAAAGGGAGAGCGCGACCTCGGTCGCTGGTCCTTGGACTGGCTGGCCGAGCACTCGCCTCGGGACCTGCTCCACAACCTGAGGCACTATGTCGACACCTTTGGGCGGTGGGATGACTTGATTTGCCTGACCACGCATCCGTCAGTCCGCGAAGGCGTGTTTGCACTGGTGGCGAAGCAGCTTCGTGCCGATGCGGATGCTCTGGGCTGTGGTGAGCGCTCCATCTCGTTGGCCGCGAAGTGGGTACCCTCTGAGAGCAAGAAGGAGAGCGAGGCCAACATGTTCAACCGCCTTCTGGCTCAGCACATGGAGCTCTCCCGCAAGGAGCTGCGCCAGCTGCTGACCCGGCTGCGCAAGGCACTGGACCTGCTGGAGACGCATTTAGCGAAGAGGACCTTGGAGCAAGTGAACTACTCCAAGATCCCTTCGTTGGCCATGAACCGCCACGGCAAGCAGGGCAAGGCCTTCGAGCGACGGGACGGTGACCGGTTTGCGGCGTACAAGGCGGCCCTGACCAAGGGCGAGGCCAAGGTCAACACCTCGGCGCTGTTCCCGCACCAGGTGGTCGAGAAGTACCTCGAACACGGAAGGGTCACTGGTGGTCCAGACGAGCTCACGGAGGCCCAGTGGCGGTCGGTCTTGGAGCGTTTGACCCCTGAGGAGCGTGGGCACCTTGGCGAGACCCTGACTGTGGTCGATACGTCTGGATCGATGTATCATGGAGGATATGGTGGCAAGACCACCACCATGCCGATCACGGTGGCCCTGACGTTGGGGCTTCTGGTGACGGAAGTCAACCCGAACCCTGCGTTCAAGGACCTGGTCTTGACCTTCCACGAGCACCCCGAGTTCCACCGGATCACGGGCACAAGCCTGCATGAGCGAGCGGCGAGCCTTGCGGGGTCAAGTTGGGGCGGGTCGACGAACTTCGAGGCCACCTTCGGCCTGATTTTGAGCAAGGCGCTGGAGTACAAGCTCAGCCCCGCTGACATGCCCAAGACCCTGTTGGTGATCTCGGACATGCAGTTCAACAGTGCAGGTCACATGACCAACTACCAGGCTCTAGTGAAGGCGTACGAGGAGGCGGGCTACAAGGTCCCAAGGCTGGTGTTCTGGAACGTCAACGGCTCGACGACCAACTTCCCAGTGGCGGCTTCTCAGGCGGACACGGCGATGGTTTCTGGGTTCTCCATCGAGATCCTCCGAGACGTCCTGAAGGGAGAAGACATCACGCCTTTCAAGGTGATCATGCGGACGCTCGACCGAGATGACTACCAGGTCATCACGTTGGCCCCACCTCCAGCTGCGGTGGCTTCCGTAGAGACCACCTTTGCTGCCGTTGTCGAGACCGCCCTTGACCCCAGCAGCACAAGAGAGGCGGGCACCGGGCAAGAGGGCGATGACTTACCAGAACCAAAGAGGACAAAAGGGGAAGACCCGCTCGTGCTGAAGCTTGTGAGTTAGTTGGTGGTGAGTTAGTTCTTAGAGCTGCTAGAACTAACAACCGAAGCAGACAAAAGAGGGGAACTGAATAGTGCATTTAGAAATAAGTCCACTTGCCCATGAGTGCTACACAGTAAGCTCACAGCTCACGTGGATTTAGGCTAGTGGCAGTAAGTAGGTAGTATAGCCAAATGCAATATCCCTAATAATATCTTCATGGAATCCTGTGAGTTAGTTGGTTGTGAGTTAGTTCCAAGAGCCATCGGGCTGCTAGAACTAACTAACAAAGCAGACAAAAGGGGGGGAACTGAATAACGCATTTAGAAATAACTCCACTCGCCCATGAGTGCTACACAGTAAGCTCACGTGGATTTAGGCTAGTGGCAGTAAGTAGTATAGCCAGCAGCAATATTTTTCATACTAACTTCATGGAATTACCTGGGCTCTCGTTGGTGATTTCAGAGCTGAGAATTGGGACTTTATTTCTTTAAGCCCCGCATAAGAGCACATCTACGTACATCGAAACATCGCCGCATACAGCCAAAAGCGACAATGCGGGTTTCCATTGACTATTAATCGAGCGCCGAATGAAGAATGAGTTATCTCCAGACACTCTGCAAGTCTTTCGTAAGTGGCTAAGTGACTGTACAGTACTGAGCACTGTATTGTGCCAGAACGTATAGTGACTGACTGTACTCACGTACAGTACTGTAGTGAAGTGAATCGGAAAAATCGAAGAGCGTTTCTGCGTTTCCGCAGCCGAGGTGTCATCGGTTATCGAGTTATCGAACTCTTCGCTTTTCACATCGCTGAAGTTTAGGATAACTTAGCTTATCTCGCAATTGCATATGATTTAGCGCGACTCAAACACGCTTGGAATTTAAATCTACTGGACATTCAATTCTATCCTGCAGCGCCCTCATCATGCTAGTGATCATGTCGAGAGCCTTTGGAATATTCTTGCTGGCTTTAGCTATGGGCACTGGGTGCTCATTGACCAGCAAGGTAATACATGACACCAAGTACTACAAAACCTTGACAAAAGCCCATTGCTTAGCCTAGCTAGCCAGAAAGTCTTTTCGAAAATTAATGTAACAATTTGATTCAAAAACCAAATTGTTGACGTACGAAACCTTGTGCGTGTATGCGTGTGTTCCTTAGATGTTGCTATCAGTGCGCGGAACTACCGCAGACGGGAGCTCCGAAGCGCTTGCATCGCCGGTGTTGCAGACTACTGCCATGTTCGTAGCGATGCTCTTAGCGCTCCCACTACACGGGTTCATGGCCTGGCGTGAACGCACAGCAACGTCCAAGGGTGCTTACGAAACGATTGTGGATGCACCACCTGCGCCTACACCTACGTGGGTTTACCTGCTCATGATGGCACCCTCGTTGTTCGACATGCTGGCCACGGGCCTCTGCATGTTTGGGCTCGTTGCTGTTAACGTGTCCGTGTACCAAATGCTGCGCGGGGGGTCTTCCATTGCTTTTACCTCCCTTTTGAAGCACTTCTGCCTGCCGGGCGAGGGTTTAGCCGTGCACAACTGGGCTGGCGTAGCGCTGTGCCTCGTGAGCATCGTGCTTTGCGGTGTGTCAGTGATGCTCGACGCAGACGACAGCAGCGGCGGCGGTAACGACACTGCAGGCGAGCAACAGGCGCCTGCTAGTTTGGGGATTTCCCCTACCTTAGGGGTGTTGTTGATATTGAGCGGGGGCTTGGTGCAAGCTCTGCAGTACGTGTTCGAAGAGCGGGTTATGGGCGCTGACGTCGGGCTGGCGCCTCTGCTGGTGGTAGGGCTCGAAGGGTTTTGGGGCACGGCCCTGTGCGTGGGGCTAGTGCTGCCACTCGTGTCGAACCTCCCTGGTAACGACCACGGCCACCTCGAGGACCCTCTCAACAGCCTTCGAGTCATGGCGGCGTCGCCCGGCGTGCAGCACTGTTTCTTCCTGTACATGGCCTTCATCTTTGCGTACAACGCGCTTTCGGTGATGGTAACCAAGGAACTCAACAGCGTGTGGCACTCCATTCTCGACTTGTGGCGGCCTCTCACCGTATGGGGCTTGAATTTGGCGGCGTTCTACGCGGCCAAAGGCGTGGAAGGAAGCGCGCCTCCAGAAGGACTGGGCGAAGCCTGGAAGTTTCCGTCGTCGTGGGTCCAGCTGCTGGCCATGGTGGTGCTGCTCTTCGGCACCGCGGTCTACAACGGCTCCGTGGCCTTGCCGCAAGCCCTCTACCGCGCGCTCGGGTGGCACGACGCCCCCACGCCGCGGCAGCTCACGACCTCAGTGCTGACGCGCTCGCCGCTGCTGGTGCACAGCATTGAAGCGCGGGAAGGCGCCGGAGGAGTGACCCCCGGCAGGAGAGGGGCCAGCAGTAGCCGCAGTGGTGGGAGCAGTGGGGTTAGCCAGCAGGGGATGTCAGCAAAAGACCGCCTTGCAGTGGCGCTGCCGCCGCACCAAGGGCTCGGCGCAAGGCGCAACACTGATCAGGTGTAGCGCCATTCAGAAGGCCGTTTCAATAAGAAGCCGCTGCTCACACACCTTTTTCTTCATATGCTCCAGTCTAGAACCGGAATTGTCCTCGTAGCGCCTTTGATCTTCAATTAGAGCATGGGATGGTTAAAGTCTGCTCTCTATTTGTATATTAGCGATAGCGATAGAGTAATAATAAAGAGTAGATCAAAAGTAGATGGGGAGAAAGACGCCTGTGATGCGCGTGAGCATTTGGCACTTGGCACTTCGCTGGTGTGCTGGTCTTGGTCTGCGTTGGTCGAGTGCAGGGCGTTGATAGCTGGCGTTGGCGTGATTATTCTTGTGGCTTGTGACTATGTTTAGTGCCAAGTTCCTTCTCCACCGACATACACTGATGGAACTAATTGCTTGCCTTATGTCCTGTGAGCTAGTCATGCGTAGCAGTTCAAATACATATACACAGAGCACGGAGTTCCATGAATTGAGGCGCCTGCCAAGAACTATAGGACTCGAGCATGCAGGAGGGCAAGAAATGCACGGCAAGTTGGCAAGTTATGCGCTTGGAAATAAATACAAGCGCGCTTCTCTTTATGAATCTAATTGCCTAAGAAAGGTCCAAGAAGATTGGCGGCATGTGTCAGGGGAGGCACGCTCTTAGCTTCTGCGTCAAACAACACGAACCCCGTCCCCAACACCAGTGCTGCTAACAGCATTGACTTCATAGACGGCCACACGAAGAGTCGTGGAACGGAGGGCAGCAGACCCAGCATTTTTGGCAGCACTAATTTACGCCCCTGAAAAGATTTTCGGAAAGATGCAACAAACAGAGAGAAAGCGTCAATAAAGGAAGCGCGACAAAAGAGAGTTTATTCTATGAAGAATGAATACAAGCGCGTTGATGCATTGTAGTGAGATAAGGTATGAGCACCACGTTGGCCTCTTCTCAGAGCCGTTGGCACAGGGCCAGTCACCAATTTTCAGTACAGACATGCGTGCAAACTCTCTTTTTGATCGATCCAGTGTCGAGAGCTCACCTTTCCGCTGGGCGGGTACCGGCAGTTGAACGGTGTGGTTTGGTCGATGTCAAATAACCCGTGGCGCCACACCACCCCGCGGGGGTACGTAAAGGTCTCGAAGCTCAGGCGGCCGCGGTAGGTGCCGTGGCCCGACTTGCCCACGCCCCCAAAGGGGACGCCGTTGGTGATGGCGTGCATGAAGGTTTCGTTCACCATGGCGTCCCCCGACTGGACGCCTTCCAGCAGCTCTTCGGCGTCTTTGGAAGACGTGGTGAACACGTACGCCGCCAACGGCTGGTTGTCGATGGCGTTGATGAGCTTCACGGCGTCGCCGCAGCCCCCGCTGCTCGGCCCGCCGAACGGCAGCACCGGCAGCACCGGCCCAAAGACTTCGTTGGTCATGAGGGGGGAGGTGGTGGACAAGTCGTCGATGATGGTGGGGGGCACGTAGCTTGAAAGAGTTTAAAACAGGGTTGGAAAGAGGAAAGAAGTCAGTTAAAGATAAGCTGTAAGGGAAGTCTAAATTTTGGCCAAGCAACATTGAGTGTTCAAGCGATACGCTTAATAGTCTTTTTCCTAGCAAGCGGACAAAAAGTAATTTTAAAAAAAAGAATGAGGAAGGTTTACCGCTTAGCCGGGTTTGCTTTGGAAGCGCCGCCGCAGCGCACCACTCCGTCCGACGCCTCCATCAGCCGCACCAGCCGCTCCGCATGGGGCACCGTGCACAGCCGCCCGTAGTCCTCGGACTGCGACGGGTCCTTGCCGTAAAACTCCGTCACGCAAGCGACCAGCGCCGCCACGAGCTCCGCATGCTTGGACTTGTGCACCTGTTGTAGTGGTGGTTGAGGGGCAGCAGCAGGAGCAGGAGCAATAGGAGAAGTATCCGTTAATAAGACATGTCAAGAACCATGAAGAAAGAAGGCTCATTTTCACACAGAACGAGGCTCCTCTTTTATTTATACAGCCCAAATTGGCTGTGCACTTGGACGCGCCAAGAACCACTTCACAGCGCGCAAAGAATGTTGTGGTTGCTTACCAGCACGTAATCGGGGGCCATGCAGGTTTGGCCTGCGTTGATCCACTTCCCGAACGCGATGCGTTTCGCGCACTCCTGCACCGACGCCACGCTGTCGCACACCACCACGGGGGCTTTGCCCCCCAGCTCCATCACCGTGGGGGTCAAGTGCTCGGCGGCAGCGCGCGACACGATGCGCCCCACGCCAGGGGACCCTGTGCGCGCGTGTGGCAAAAGCAGAGCCCAAAGCGGTAAAGGAAAAATTGCTTCATAATTCCTTCAATTTTGATAGGTAGCCAGTGAGCTGAACAAATAGTAGGTAGAATCATAGTGACGGGTTCACGAAACGGGTGCCACCACCAGCAACAATACTAGTGTAGTATGGCACTCGTGAACGTCTCGTGTACCGGTGAAGAAGATGAAGTCAAACTTGAGAGCGAGCAAAGCAGTGGTCCGAGGAATGTCGCCCGCCACGACACGAAGCACGTTGCGCAGGCCTGGCGATTCCCCGAGGCACTTCAAGAACCACTTTTCGCATGCAACCTGTGAATAGTTTTAGTATGGGAAATAGGTGTGAGATCAGATGTTTACCCGAGCTCGAAGACGCAGCTTCCTTGGTGGGGCACGAGAAGAGAGCTCGTCATCCTGATAACAGCTCACTTCTCAAAGGCAGTCTGACCTCAAAAAATAAATCATTTATTCATACCTAAATGTCTTCTCCCTGTCCACGAACATTCCTCTTATGCTCTTCTCGGCATTTACTATTACTGATTGTGTCCTACCGTTTGTTCCGACGGCTTCAGGAGGACGGTGTTGCCCGCCGCAAGCGCGCCCACTACAGGGGTCAGCGCCAAATTCATGGGGTAGTTGAAAGGGGCCATGACGAGGCAAACGCCGAAGGATTCGCGGCGCACTTCCGTGTGCGCAGGCGCCAGGAGAAGGTGCGTGTTGCGAGGCTCGGGGTTCATCCATCCACCTTTGAGCCCTGCGACTAGCACATCAATTTCGGCCAATACCATTTCGAGTTCGCCGCGCGCTTCCGTCAAGTTCCGGCCTAAGTCCGCGAGCAGGGCAGCGCACCCTTCGTCGAAGTGCTTTAGCACACATGCGCGCACTGCTTCCAAGACCTGGATCCTTTTCTCTTTGGTTTTGAGAGCGCCGGCGGTCCATGACGAGCGAAGCTCCGCGTTGATTTGCGCGAGGTCGGCATGCGCTGACATAACTACGTCAATTCTTCCTGGACTGTAAACAAGTAGACGTCCAGTCAACGTTACCTTAAAGCTGAGTAACTCAATATACATCGTGCAAATCTAAAGATTGGCTTCCCAATGATTGACACCTACCTACGAGCTGACAAGAGGAAAAAGTCTACCACAACCACAGACGCCAGATGGAGAGGAAGTTCGCAATCAAGAATTATCCTTTGATATTCAACATACAACCGAGCTTTGTAAGCTCGAAGAGCTTACCCGTGGGATGCAAAGCAAGGGAACGGGGATAGCAGCAGCGCCAGCAGGAGTTCGAGCAGTCGCGGGTCGACGGGTTGTGCGTTCTGAATTCTGGATCCAAAATCCAAAATCCTACAGGGTGACTTTTTAAGATTGATCGGTCGTAAATCCACGAGTTCGCAACCAAAATCGAACTGACAACTGGCACAGTAAAGAGCGAAGAGACGAAGAGGCGGGCGAGAGACGCAAGGTGAGGAGCCCCAACCTTACGAGTAGTAGGGAGCCGCACCATTTCCTACGGGCATCATGCCACGTGTGCGTAACAACAAGCGCGGAACTGCGGCTGGCGTAGCACAATCGCCTAATGATGCAGAAGCTCCTCTGAAGGAGAAACCGCTGGCTAATCAGGGTGAGTAAAGGCTGCTCGAGCGTTCTCGAAAACACATCGCATCGCAAAATATTACGTTGGATAGTTCAATATGAAGCCAATTTAGACATTATCCTAATTATTCGCTTCGTTTCTATTACAGCAGCATTTGCAGCGGCGCCCTCGCTTACGGCCAATATGAATGGTGGTGGAAGCGATGCTAACACAAGAGGTGGAGGGAAAGGGAAACCCGGGCGGACAGCGCAGCAGCCGCTCCCAGTCGGGAAGGGTGGCAAAGGTAATCACACGCATAAGTCTTCTAGCCAGCCGCGTGCAATGCCTCACGTAGATTCTGGCAAGGGCGGTCGCAACGTGCCCACTGGAGTAGCCGGAACCAGCGCTCCTGTGAGGCCGCACTCCGAAATGGATTTCAACATCATGGCGATGCTCAATGTGCAGCCACCAGCGGATCGCGTCTCGCAAGCGACGGCAGCTCCACCCGTTCCTTCAGCTACAGCTTCCGTTGCAGCCCCAGCTCCATTAGCCCAGGCGCAACGCCCTGTTCGCAGTCGTGCTCAGCCGCCGAAGTCCCCAACTCGAGGAGCTCGGCGAGGTGCTGTTGCTAGCGCAGGCGAACAAGCGCCGGTGCAAACTGGCTCTACGGTAAACGGTGCTTTTAGAGTGAACAGTGCGTCTATTTCGGATAGCGTGGCGAATGAGTTACGAGCCCCGGTGTCACCGGAGAAGAGTTCAGGCCTGTGGTCGGCTGATGGGCGCGGCAGCCCCGGTGGCCGCGACGACCACGATGGAGGCTCCGGTGACGACGACGACGAGGACGAAGCCGCGCCCGAGTGGTGGGATTGCCCCGTCGACGGCAGCGACGACGACGATGGTGGGAGTGGCAATGTTATGTCGCCGAATGGGGCAGGTGGCCTAGGCATGCCGACGCGTGGGCTCGCCAGCGGTTTCAGCGGGTTAGGTTTGGGGAGTAGCTGGGAACAGGGTAGCCTCGGTACCTTTCTCGGCGGCAGTGACGCTGGCGGCAGTGGCGGCGGCGACCGCAACCCTTTGGACCTCTTGCCAACGCCGACTCCTTGGGGTTATGGCTCGGGGAGTGCAGTAGATCCGTTAGGGATGCCTGGCCTCGGTATTGACCTGAACAATAGCAGCAGTAGCAGCAGTAGTAGTAGTGCAGAATTGCGCGACGCGCGCAACGATAGTGATTGGCCGTTAGGTGCTGCAACTGGGCTTGCAGCGGACGCAAAGCCTTTTCAGCCGGTTTCCATGGGATTCCCACTGGCAGCCACTGCAGCAATGGCAGCCCCCGGCCCAAGTGTGAGACTGCCTTCTCCTTCGACTATGCTCGGCGAGGGCTCCAATACCAACATTGGCAGCACAGGTTCCCCGTTTGCAGTGTCGCCGCTAGCTGCCGATAGCAGCAGCAGCAGCAGCATTGGCCATAATGAAGTGTGGAGCATGTTTGGCAGTGTTGGTGGCACTGGCCTGGGTTCAGGTTTAGGGAGCTCTGATCTGGGAGGGTCTGACTTCGGCTCGGACTTCGGAAGCAGTGGCGGTGCGTTCAACGACAAATGGCGCAGTAAACTCCACGGCCTCTATGCATCTCCGTCGCCTCCGCCTTCTTCGGATCCATTGTCCGCAGCGAATGCGATGTCGCCAGAGGTTGCGTCACCGTTGTCTCAGCACTTGCTCTCGAGCGACTCTGCGCCGCCGTCGCCCGAGCACTACTCGCCCCTCTTTGCGCGCGCGCTCGCGACGCCAGACCCTTCTCCTACTCCGACTTCAATTGCGAAGCAGACGGTGCCAGCTACTGCAGTGTCAGCAACAGTAACTGTAGAATCTCTAGGGCCAGCTGCTGGTGCGGTGTCAGACGCCCACATGCCAGCTACTTTAGGTCCTCATGAAGGTGGTTCGGCTCAACTGAACGACCCTAAGGCATCCGCACCGTCAACCCTTCTTCCACGTACTCCTGCAGCCATCACCTCCCCGGCAACTCCTACTTTGCACGTTAAGGGGTCCACTCGCGCAGCCTTGAAATGCGACGACGCTCAAAAACCAACCAAGGCGGCACTTCCATCGCCATCAGTACCATCGCCGAAGCAGGTAGCGCAGGCTCCTTCCAAAGCTCAAGAGCCTTCAGGGCCGACAAACGGTAAAAAGGCTCAAGGTAAAGGAGTAACAGCAGCAGCAGCCGCCGCCGCTGCTGCCGCCGTTGCGGTATCCCCAAAAGAGGTCTTATCCAAAGAATCGCGAAAGCAAGCTGAGAAGGTGAAGTCTGTGCCCGCAGAAGCTCGTGTGGAGGAGAAGCCAGTACTCAAAACGGAGGAGAAGACCAAGCAAGACAACGCGCGGACCAATATGCACGCCACTAACGGAACAGTTCAGGTGAGTGTTTGAAGTTGATTACTGTGCGATTCGCATGTCCATGTGCACTTTTTTCGCTCAAGCTCCTTGCATTCCATGTGTCCTTTACTAACTGTGCTTCCATCGGGCCACTTCTATCGTGTTTTTCTTTTTTCCATTGATTCACAGGCGGCCTTAGAGGAGACCGTGGATCTTAAGGACAAAGCGTCTACCAACAAAGCCAAGAGCAGTGCCTTGTCGCATGTAGCCAACCACAGTGCTTCTTCAGCTCTCAACGGCCAACAAAGCAAAAGGAAGTCCGATGCATCGGCTCTCACGAAGCAATGCTTGTATGGTTCGAATACTCAGACTGCCTCAACCACCACTCATGTTGTTGCTGGGCGCAGTTCTCCTGCTTTGAAATCCTCGAGTATTGCGTCCCCCAGCGCGCGTGCAGTCACCTCCAACACCAAACCCACTTCAGCCAAGGGCGACAGAGCCGCCAAAGGTGGTAGTGTACTGGTGGGGCAGACGCCTGGCGCCTTCGCAGCGTTGCTAGGTGAGAGCGACGACGACGACGAAGAGGAGGAAGACGATGGCGATGAGAAGGATGGTCGCAGTGGAAGCGAAAGTGAAGGCGAAGAAGTCGAGGAGGAAAAGAAAGGGAGTTCGATCGTCAAATCGAAAGCCAAAAGTACTGAGTCAATGTCCCAAGTTCCTGCTGCAGCTTCTATCTGTAGTAAGAAGTCTGGCAGTAAAAATCCCAAAGGCAGCGGCAGCGGCGGCAGTGCAAACGGCGGCGGCTCCTTCGCCGCTTTGGATTTGCACCAATTGCAGCAAAGTTCCAAGCAAGCCAACCAGCACTTCGTTCACAACGGTGCGGCGACCTTCGGTGAAGGCAATGACGCGTCGGTGATGGTGGCAGCGGAGGCCCGGCTCGCCGCTGCAGAAGCTTCGGCGCGAGTGCACCACCCCACTGCGTCGGCACCGTCCCTGCTCGCTGCTGCCACCGCGGCGGCTGCGGCGGCCGCTGAAGGAGGTGAGCCTCCTCCTACTTCAGCTTCGACCGAAGGAAGAGAAGCAACAGCAGTGGGTGAGGCAGGAGTAGGGCTGGAAGCGCGGCTGGCGGAGGCCGCTGAGCGAGGGCGCGCCATGGGTGGGAACGGCCTCGGTGCCACCACTGAAAGCACGAACCACGGCAAAGAAGGCAGCAACAGCACAGGAACGGAGTCAGCCTCTTCCGGCAGTGCGGCAAACAACAAGCCTGCAGCAGGAGGTGGCAAAAAGCAGCGGGCGAAACTAGCGAAGTGGGTGCGGCAACAAATCGTGCACACCGACGTCTTGAGCCAGGTCTTCACTCAAGTGCTGGATAACAACCGTAGTACAGGCACTACCCATGAAGTTGATGGAGCATCCGCAGTCCAATCCGGTGCTTCTCCCACGGATACTACAGTTGGCAGTAGTTCCGTCAGGAGTGACCCTGGAGACAACCACGGTGTCCACCGCAACCATCACAGTGATAGTTACTATGACAACCATCACGATGAGGATGAAAGCCCTGACGAGCTGATTGGTCAGCGCGTGATGCTGCACGGTTTGCGCGCGAAGCCTGAACTCAACGGCTTGTTGGGAGTGGTTGAGCAGTGGGTCGCGCAATCGGGCCGTTACGCCGTGCGCCTGCTGCCGCCACAGCAGCAGCACGATGAACGAAGTCGAGCCATCGACGACTCGTCGTCTGCCGCCATCGCAGCCGCCCCGCGCGCGTCCGTCAAGGTGGCGAACCTGCACTTCCTTGGCCCACATGCGGACCGCATCGAAGAAATTGCGACGAAAGCCGCCTTGGACGCAGTTGCAGAAGCCCTCGCCGAGCCGACGCCTCCACACCCACCACCGCCAATGCCGTCCTTGTCCGCGTCTCGCCACCGGATTCCGTCGCCCGACGAGGTGGAAGCGTCGCTCGAGGAGCTGGCCGAAGAACGCGTGGTGTACGCGTCGGCCCTCCAGCGGGTAGCGAGGTCCTTCGGCGTTCCCCTCGGGCAGCTGGAAGCGTGCGCCAACGAGTGCCTCCAAGTCCTGGACCGTTACGCTAGGAAAGACATCCTAACGAACCACCGGCACCTCCATGCGAAGGAAGCGGCAGCAGCACCGTCGTCGACGTTGACGACGACGACGACGACTTCAGTGGTGAAGCACAGCGAGGACCGCAAGACATCGAACGAACATGACAGCAGCTTACTAGTGTCGGCTGAAGAGCGTGCAGCGCAGTTGTCCATGGCCGCCGCCGCAGCCGCCGGCGTGCCTGCTGACGTCCGTGGGTTCGCTCGGCGCGTCTCGGCTGCCATGTCGGAAGGGACCATGGAAGGCCGCGAGCTCGTCGATGAGGCTGAGGCTGTCGCCGCGGTCAACTTTGCACCCGAGCGTAGCGCCAGCCACCTCTCCAAGTTGTCTTCGTCTTACTGGCCGGGCAAAGACACCGATCGCTTCGGTTGGCTCAGCGACGACGACAACGACGACGACGACGAGGTCAACATGTTCGCTCCATACCCCATTGACAGCGCTGCGAGCGGCAACCAGTACGGCAACGGCAGCCGCCCACTACCACCACCAACTTCGCGGGCGGCTCGGTACGACTGCGAGTGGCACAATGCCGAGAGCCGGGCGCTGGCGAGCTCCTTGGGCATGGGCGAAGCCGACTGCTTGCAAGCGCTTTCAATGCACGGTGGAGACGTCGATGCTGCCGCCCGGTTCTTGTTCAGCCAACCCTCGTTTCAGGCCGAGGACGTCATGATGGCTGCTGCTGCTGCAACTACTACCATCGGCGGCGGTGGTTCGTCTCACTACGATGACAGAGCAACCGCTGCCACGACCAGCAATGGGCCGAGGCTTGTGTTGCGGCTCCCTGAGGCTGGTAGGCACACTGGCGGCGAGCGAAGCTTTGAAGACCAGAGCAGCAGCAATGTGAGCTATGGTGATATCTCGGACTTTTGCGAGGTGGCGACGACGACAGCAGGAGCAGGAACGAGAGCAGCCGACAAGAGCGCGTGCATTTTGCTGAACGATCCCCGGGACGTGTCTCTGGCGCGCGTCATGCAACGCGCTGAAGTGACGGGCGCGCAGCTCCCGAGTGGCCTCAAGATCCCGGACCAGGGCCACTGGGTGCTGGAAGGCCGCGCTGCATTCAACTTAGACGCGCCGCCCCTGCCGCCGCTCCCGAACGAAACCGGCTCTTTGGGTGACGATAACCATGAATATCCCGAAAACAGCACCACCTCCACCACCAGCCAACAGTTGCCAAGCCTCTCAAACGAAGCGGTGAAGAAGCACACCATTTCACCTGCAGCCGCAGCCGGTGCTGCCGCCGCCGCTGCTGCAGCCTTTGCCGCCAGTTCTGGCAGCGCTGCTCGGAGCAGTCCTTCAACGACGAGTGCTTCAGCCCCAATCAAACACAGCGGTACCCCAGAGACTGGAACTAGCAGTGGCAGCAGCAACAGCAGCAGCAGTGGGGGTCTTGGCGCCGTAGTGCGACCGTTGCACTTCCCCACGGTAGGGGATTTCGGCCCAGGCAACGACTACGACTCGGACAGCAGCGGCAAGAGTAGCCGCGGGGGCGACAATAGAGATGAAGACGATGGCAGCAGCAGCGGCAGGGACGAGAATACAGACGGGGGGCTGTCATCTCCTTCGTCGCGGCGCGTAGGGCACACCGTGTTGAGCGTCGACGAGCGGCTGGAAGCACGGCTCAGCCCTGCTGCTGCTTCTGCCTCTGAAGGAGCACCTGAAGCTGCAGCAGCAGCAAAAGGGGCTGTGGAGACAGCAGCAGTAGCCAAGGCCGAACCTCTGGTGGGTGTGCCAGCAGGAGCTTCGTCAACTTCTTCCAGCGGCTCTACAAATGCCCATCAAGCGTTCAGTGAGCATTCGGGCGGAGCACTCGTGGCAGCGCCTCTCAAGTTGCGAGGCGGCAGTTTCGGCCCCGCTGTCGGCCACCTCCACCGTAGCAGCAACTGTAGCAGCCGCAATAGCAGTGTGAAGGTCATCTATTCGGCTTCGGTGAAAGAATTCACAACTAAAAACTACTTTCAGAACGAAGCCCGCAAGAACGCGAACGACAACGGCACGCACGCCGAGCAGTCACCTGAGACTCGCCTTCAAGACGAAGCGGAGCCACGTGTCGCTTCGGATGCCTGGCTGGACGAAGTTCTCGATGCTTCCCTCTCTGACGTGCTCCTGCCTGATGGTGCCATCGCGGGCAGCGCAACGAACGATCATGAGCCGTCTGAAGGCGTGAAGCCACTTCATGTGGCCACGACTCCGCCGCGCAGTGGCAATCGAGCCCAGTTCAGTGAAGAGGCATCCAAAGCAGGCGATGTAAGCACCAACAACGACAACAACAACCGCGCCGTCTCCACCTCTTGGCACAACCTTTCGGCCCAGGGCGGCGAAGACGACGATGATGATGAGCTCCACCCTCCAGACTCACCGCCCCCACTCGACCTTGCTGCCAATCGAGGACCCGCAGCCCCGGGCCTTCTGCGGCAAGTGGCGCCTCCTCCTCCTCCTCCGCTGCTGTCGGCGTCTCCTCCGCCGGTGCCATCAGTGCTGGCTCGAGGGCAGAGTGCACCATCCAGCATGCCAGTGAAAGAAGAAGGTGAAGAAGGAGAAGACAAGCGGAAGAAAACGAGCATCGCTGTGTCGCCATCCTGGAGCGGTTCTGCCATTCCAACTTGGGCACGGCAATCAGCGCCAGCGAAATCGAATAGTGCTCAACCGCAATCAAAGACTTTGTCATCAGGGCAAGCCTCATCTGCAGCTTCAGCAACGACCTCCACCACTGGTCCAGATGCCGGCGGTGGTGGTGCAGACGACGAGTTGAGGCACATGACCATGTCACCTTTGAACAACATGCTGGATGCCGCGTCTTTGAACGACAATGATGGCGATGTGCAGTGGGTTAAGAGGAGCGAGGAAGAGCATGACGAAAGGGAACAGGTGGAGGTCGTGCCACTGCCTCGAGCGCGTTTGTCACATTTGCCGCCCTCGCCGGTGACCAAGAGCTTCACTGGCAGTTTCAGCGACGGCCTGCTTTGCTCGTCGCCGACCAATGGGAAGCGAGTGCAGCAGACCGCCTCAACGGGCGACCTGAAGTTTGGCACCTCGAGCAGTCCTGGCAGCAGCGATAGTAACATCAGCAACAGTGTGGACCAGGCCATGGGGTCGCCAACACCTCTGCCGCAGCGCCCGCCTCTTTCCAAAGAAGACCAGTTGGTAGCATCCCTAGTGCATTTGGGCATTGGCAGCTTGGCAGCTGAGCGGCTGGTCGAAGACTTGGGGGTTCGTGAGCTCAGCGACTTCCGTTACTTGCGGCCCGATGAACTCGCCGCGGTGCTAGAGGCCGATGAATCGTCCTCGTCCTCGTCGAGTAGTTCGGAAGAATCGTCGTCTTCTGGCGAGGACTCGGACCACTTCAAGGAGGACTCTCGCCACCATCGTCGCGAAGACGACGAGGAAGAGGAGGACGAAGCTGCTCAGCTGAGGCAGTGGCAGAAAGCGCAGCTCTTGCAGTTGCCCCTCCGAGGCCACGGGGGCTTTGGCGTAGGCCTTGGGATGCCCGGTGGGCCCATGAAGATTCCTCGGTCGTGGCGGCCCGACAAGGCGAGCAAAGCATCCAAGGCCAACAGCAGCAGCAGCGGTCGCAAGAGCAAGACCAGCAGCAACAGTTTCGGCCTAGACCATCAGCTCGAGGCGGTGCGGCGCGCCTTGGCGTCTCGCGGCGTGGTGCTCGGGGAAGCGGGGCCTCCAGCGCCCAACCCTGACATTGTGCTGACTGGCCGCCGGTCCTCTCCTCACCCAGCCTTCCACCAAGAGACAGCAACAAGTACTTCTAGCGTCCACCAAGACACAGCTTCGAACATGGCCTCTGCTGTCTCGCCAGCCAATCCAGAAGCGGTGGCAGTGGTTCAAGGCGAAGTCATTGACCAGGAAGCTGGCCCGCGTTTTCCGACTGCTACTGCCTGGACTGTGCCTAATCCTGGAGCTCAACCTAGCAGCACCAAGAGCAGCAGTGTAAGCACCAGCAGTGGTGCTACAGGTGGTCGCATCAGTGGTTCCACAAGTGCGAAATCACCGCCCTCTGAGGCCGTAGTGGGGGCGCAAATGTGCCGTGCCCGGTTGACTACGATGGAGTCTCTCAAGGAAAAAGGCAACAACTTGCTGCTTGCCCAAAAGCTGCACGTGGCCAAAGACGCGTATTCGGAAGCCATTGACCTCGGCACCGACTACTTGCTGCGCGCTTACCCTGACGACGAAGACGACGACGATGATGATGTTGAGGAAGGAGGCAACAACGGAGACGACAAACTGACACAGCGCTCATTGGCCGGCGAAGTTGAAGCCGTTGCGGCAGCCAATAAGGACGACGAAGACGTCGACGACGAGGCCGAAGAAGCGCTGCAGCACTTGATGGCGGTGTGCTTGGCCAACCGCTCGCTGGTGAGCCTCAAGCTGAGCGAAGCCAAAGCAGCGCTGTGGGACGCGGTCCAAGCCGAGCGCCTGAGCCCGGCCTATGGTAAAGCCCCCCTCCGGCGGGGTGCCGCGCGCGAGGCTCTGGGAGAGTGGGCCGAGGCATCAGAGGCCTACGCGCTCGCAGCGCAGTTGGACGCCAGCTTGGCGAAAGCAGCCGCACATGCGGCGCGCCGCTGCGACGCGGCTTCTCGCGCCCACCAATCACCTTCGCAGCCTCCGAGCCAGCACACGGCGGCTGCATCTGAGTCAGATCAAGGGTTGAACGACCGTGCCAGCAATCCGTGGCCTAAAGACGTGGAACCTTGCGATGACTGAGAGGTTCCTCGAGTGTAGGGCATGAAAGTAGTTGGAGTCAAAAGATAGGAATTTTATCAAGAAAGTTGAGGCTGTGCTCATGTCTCACCGAGACCACCTCTCGTAGCTCGTTGCTTGTGCTCGTTAAGTTCCCTTCTGGCCCTTCTTTTGAAGTACTAGCTTGGAAACAAATTTTCCTTAACGCAACTCCATGGATTTCGGAATCCGCGATTATAAGAATAGGAAAATACGAATGAGAAATAACTTTCTCCATGATTCAGTGGCAAGTAGGTAGAGTTGGAATTAGAGGCACTTCGCTGGAGTTGGATTAAATAAAATTATAGCTTTAGAATTAGAAATGGCCATAACTTTGCCTATGTATTACTTCTATATCTGGCGAACCCTTTTTCCTATTGCACTTGGTGAAGCAAAGAAGCAAAAGGGCAGCTGAGGATTGATATTAATTAGTAACAAGTCGTGTAGCAAAGGAATAGCCAGCAGCAAGGCACGTGCAGAAATTCAGGGAGGATGGAAGGTAGCGGGGCTAGGCAGTTACTTTGCCCTTGCGGCTACCAAAGATCAAAGAAAATCGCTGTGCCGCCATTTGAAGTGAGACTAACATCTTTATGTACAACCAAGACGCCAGACACATACATTGGTCTAAAACTGAAAGCGTAAGCACTCGTGTAACATCAGTCGAGATTGATGACGATGGCGGAGATGTCGTCGGCAACAATGCCGTTGTACAAGCGTGCTTGCTTCGCAGCGCCAACCACGCGACGAGCTGCTTTCAAAGGGTCGCGTGAGCCCTGAATCATGGTCGCTACTTTCGCTTCAGTGAACACGTCCCACACGCCATCGGAGCACGCGATGATCTTGCTGCCGCTTGGCACTACTGTGTGCGTAAGCTCAGGTTTTGAGATAACAGCACTGGCCGCCAAGGAATCTCCAAAGGCACGGGTCACTGTTGTGCTGACTCCCGTGGCCTCGTTGAGCACTGCGAGAGGTCCGACCTTACCCGTGGTTGCTGACACACGATGTGACACAACTGTACGCCGCTCATTGCGACGCCCTGCCGGACCTGCATTTTCTGTTGCTGCCACATCCAAGCAGCGCTCCCGTTCGGCATGGTTGCTTAACCTATGGTCGGTGCTGAGCGCTTGCAAAACGCGCCCATTGGGCCCTACAATTATGGCACGCGAATCGCCAACCCAGGCACACGCCACGACCCACTCGCCTTCGCCTCGGCTCTCACCAGCGTCGCCGTCGAAGACCTTCCGGCGCTGTACCAGCAACACAGTGCCGGTGCTACCCACACGCTCACCCCTATATTCGACGTCCACGCGGTTTGCCACACTTTTAAAGGCGTCTTTCAACAATGGTCCACACACTTCGGCGAAGTTTCCGCCATTGGACTCTGGTGCATCCGCGGGGCTTCCAGTGATCAACTCGGTTGGGCCACTGCGGTCGTCAGCGTGAGATTTAACGCGCGTGTTCAATCTGAGACCGGATTCGTAAGAATAACGGGAAAATTGGAGTGATTCCATCGATGATGGTTCGCCAAGCAAACAATCAAGAGCACCAGATGAGGGCGGCCGGTCTAAGCTATCTCCGGCACGCTCTTCCTTCATCTCTTCAGATGATGATGATGATTGTGTGGACATGGCTGTTCTTATGGCGGCGTGAGGCTGAAGGGTGCTTTCCATTGAAGATAGAAGCTCTAGTCTGGCCAGGTCGGCAACACCCGCATGCATCCCATGCCCGTCAAAGAGTCCAAATCCAAAGACGGGGCTTCCACCATCATTGAGAGGCGCGAATGCGCGATGCGCAGTTCTGTCCTGGTTTTTCCCACCCGCAGGCGCCAACCACGTGCCAAAATTTAAACGCCCCTGAGAATGTGCCCCTGCTTCACCACGCTGCTTAGCCGTGCCCTTCAATTCAGTTACAGAGTCAAAGCCATGTGCAGCGACACCAGTGAGCCCTGCTGCCTGTGGTCTCATGCATCCGAACAAGACGGAAGACTTCCACCACGAGCGACCTTCACCACAAGCAGAGCAAGAGCCAAATGAAAGACTTCGCGGGCGAAGATCGTCCGAAAGTTTGTCAGTGCATTGCCTGCTATCGCGCCGGCTCAAATTCAAGCTTGGAGTGGTTGTTGTGCTCGAAGATTCGCGCCATGGCGGCTTCGTTTGGGATGTAGGTCTTTTGTGGATGGAGGGTTCATCGCCAGAGACACGTGTGAGCCAGCCGCGCGCCACATAAATTGTTACCATTTGGCCTGGCCTCGCACCTTTGGGAACAACGTGCCTCACTTTCTCGCCGCGATCTCCAGGAAGCACAAAAGATGCTTCGTGCCCAGCTCGTCCCCCGACGGGAACTTTAACACTGAAGGGCGCTACTCTGAGCGCAGAGTTGGGAGGTTTCCGCGCTGTTGGCATGCTACTGAAGTAATGCTGCGAGGGTGTATCCAGGTGAGGTTCTCTTGCTTATTGCAGGGCTTTGTGCGTAAGCGCAAAAAGTGTTATGTTTGCTTTCGATTCTCGAAAGAACAACACCGAGCCCAAGTCAGTTCCCAACCCGGTTTGAACCGTTCAAAAACCTTCACAAACCTGTGTGGCTCGGACTTTCTCCAGGATCTTCCAGAAATCTTCGATGGTTTTGCTTTTGTGTGCAAACGAAGGGTATCTTCGTACAAAAGTAGTGAATCTTCCTGACTTGCCCGAAAAAGTATTTTAATAATACTTCGGCAAGTACAGTTGTTAGCTTTGACATGTCGGATAAAGATTATAACCTCGATCCAGGCATTCTCGAGGACCATAAATGGCTCATCGCAGAGAGCAACTATCAGGTGATCCTAGCTAGTCATATCCGTGTGTACATCTTTTGTTGAGCAATCTTAATGTACTAGTAGAGGCAAGCACCATGCGTTCTTTCGAGGCTCCGATCTAGAGGAATCTCACAACAGCACTAATGACCTTCCTCGATGCAATA
>Ga0307979_1000754_pt1 | contig 22709 bp, 18 predicted proteins | sample OrgLakmetage1058_FD_201833 | JGI IMG/M metagenome (GOLD analysis project Ga0307979, IMG submission 201833) | Saline water microbial communities from Organic Lake, Antarctica - #1058 | ecosystem: Environmental > Aquatic > Non-marine Saline and Alkaline > Saline | place: Antarctica: Organic Lake...
TTTCGACGCTTCCGGTCCAAGAGCTCCATTCGTCGACATGGCAAAGGGGATAAAAAGTGCGTCGTAAGCCTTGACAATGGACTGAATGTGAGGGTCTCGTTTCTTCCTGTTTTCGGCTGCTTTCTGATGTACTGCGTGTAAAATAGTAAAATAGCATGGCCGGCGCGGCCGGTACTAGCCGGTGACTGAGATGACGATTTTCCCTGTGTCGGTGTCGCCATGCCACAATTATCAGGCAGAGAAATCTTACTCAGACACCCTACTTTTCCAAAACGAGTAGGAGCAGAGCAAAGGAGTAAAGCCCTCTCCTCTCACCTGGCGCCCCTTCATCTTCCTTTAGATAGCACGCTCTCAGAGCTCAAAGGTGAATTGTATTTGCACATGTAGCATGTATATGCGTGTTTCAAAAGGCTCCATCAAGCGCCTTCCCTCCAATCAAGTCGGCGGGGTCTGAATGCCCATTGCATTTCACGTTCCACGTCCCACAGGTACACGAGGATACTCTCCAGGCTACTTTTTTGCCCCAGCGCCCAGCGAGTTGCGAGTTGCGAGTTGCGTGCACTGTAACAGTGTAACTGCTACTGCTACTACGCCGAACTCTATAGGTTCAAACCGTTCAATTAGCTCTAGCTGGTAATAACAAGCACGCATTTACATGCCCGATCAATGCCCGAAACCCCATTTCCCGCCTCACTGCTCACTTGTTGCTAAAACACCAAAACCGAGTGCTCACATAACACACAGAAGTTGGCAGAGAGGCCAATAACAAGTGGCATCTATAACTCATCTGACATCGCACTAAACTTTGGAGTGCCCAAATGCCTGAATGAATGGACTCCTTGCTTCTTCCTAGAGCGCTTCCCTCCTGCGCGAGTGCAATGCCTCAGGCCGAATTGCGAGGGACCCTTCAGTTTTGGTGAAATGCTTCAAGGAGTGCCCTACGGCGGTGAATGAACGGTCGTCGTTGCTCGCTTCTTCTTCCCCCGCAAAGGACTCGGCGTCGTCGGCCTCGGGCACATCCCTGCGCTGCGCGTCGAGGCACGACCTCAAGATCCAGTCCATGCGAGTCACGGAGCGATGATAGGCCATTGCGTGCAAAAATCCCTGCATGTAGTAGTGAGGAAATGAGACAACAGAGATTATGGTTGGCAAAGTGAAGGGCACAATGACACCGTGACAGAAATGTAAAGAAAACAATGTGTGCTGATGTACAAAGATCTCAATGTGAGTGAATGTTCTGAGTATTCAATATCAGCCCCATAAATGAAGAACTACGCAGAAGAAGCAGTCCGTGTGTATCAAATGCAAGCGCAGTTCTATGATTGTGTCACCTGATAAGCCACACGGCGCAAATCCGCAGGATTATCCAAGTAAAACTTCAATTTCGCCAAGAAGTTCCCTTTGTCGGAGTTGTCATAGACCACCAAATGCACTCCGTCCAGAAACGGGTGCGGCAGAGGCGTGTGCATCTCGTCGACAAACACCAAGGCACCAGTGCTCATGGCCTCCCACAAGCGGAAGTCACCCTCCCTGATATAGAAGTAAAAATATGATCCGCGCATGAAGCAACACACGCACAGCGATGAATTGAGGTAAAGAGAACAGTTCTGAAAGATGAACACACTTCAGGGCCTGAGTTGATATACATTAAAGTTCATCTTCTTGCAGCCGTACCATGAACACAGCAACATTATATTAACTTTTGCTCGTCTCTTAGCTTTCTGTCGATGCTTTTCTTACCAGTTGCTGGGGTTGCAGGTGACGATGATTTTTGCTTGCCCTAAAGTCGAGAAGTAGCCCTTGTTGATTTCCTTGCGCTGGCCCGTGTTGACCTCTCCAATGATGCCCCCACTCACGCTAAGCTTCCACTGTTCCACGGCTTTTGTGACCCAGGACGCTACCCGCGTTCGCGCCGGCTGCGTTGGATGCACTCGCAAGGTACAGCTCACCTGTTTTGGGGGGGGTGGACGTTGAACGAACAAACAAGGGTATGTACAAGGGGAGAATGCGAAGAAAACGTGTGAGTGCGGTCAACGAATTCGATTTTTGCTTGCGAGATGGCATTCGTATGTACTTTGCTCCATTGACAACAATTGGAGAATAAAGACGAGCAACAAACCAATTGTATCTTATCCCTCTTCTTCGCCCAAAAAAAAAAGCAGCAAGAGTCAAAAAGCACTTACATCGTATTGCCTCAGATCGGCTGGCGCCAGCCTCAAGGTGTCGCCGTGCCCTTTCACATGTAAGTGGCCAAAGAGGGGCGCCGTGTAGTCGTCGCTGACGCTGTAAGCCATGGGCCAGTAATTGCGGGCGTGTCTTTTCGCGGGGCCTGCGTATTTGCCGTCCTTGCGCAGCGGCCAGCTCCGCTTGAAGTAGGCCAAGAAATTGGTGCCTACAGGGGGAAAGAAACCAGGCCCATCGCCTTCATCCAAAACCACCTTTTGGTTTTGGAGACAGTGCCACGAGAACCAAAGAAATGGAAATCTTGGATAATCGCTTATGCAGAAGAAAACGTCTGAATCAAAATCCAATAGAGTAGTGGTAGTGAAAAACGCTTGATGCACGCCCTATTTTCCTTTTTAATATCTCTCTCTCTCTCTCTCTAGGCCGCTGACCAGTTTTTGTTTCGCTGCGTCGGAACTCAAAGCACCCTTCAAAGCAGCACTAACTGCCTTGTCGACCGCATGAGTCACATCGGCGCTGGTAGCCGTGCCCGAGGCATTTGAGGTGCGAAGGGCATTCTCACGCGCGTATGTTTCCATCACCGCCTGTCGAAAGATGCATGGAACAGAGTCGCGCCAACATTAGGAAGAAGGTGAACATTCAGATGAAAACAACGACGAGGTTACAGCATGAAACCGGCGGTAGTGCAGAAACAAATGTCAAAGATAATTGTCAATAAAGCTCGAACATGTTTTTGTTCGCTTTCTCTACGCCCACACCTTGAGAGGCGGCCTTTTGGTTGACGTGCTGAGGTACAGCACCAAATCAGCATTCGAGCCGTCGTGGTTCAAGGAATCCACCAGGACTACCGCGGGGTGTTTGGCCAGGCCTTGGGTCACCAGATGCGTGAAGCGAATCCCCGCAGGGGGGGTGTCTACCGGCACCATGTGCACCCGCACCTTCTTGTGGCTGACTTCTACATGTGGCACCACGCACGCGGACGACGACGACGACGACAGATCCGATGTTACGGTTGTCGCCTCTTCCGCCGCTGCTGCGGTCTTGGCGCTGCTGCCACTGGTAGTACTTGGAGTAGCTGTGGGGTCATACTGAAGCGGCGAAGTGTGCGCGCCGGGTAAAAGGCCTTGCATCGCTCGTCCGGCAATCGCAAAACCCCCCTTGTCGTCGCCTTTCTTTGCTTTCTTGGGGTTTCCTTTGTGGTCTAATTCGACTGGATCCAAGTACGGCAGTTTTGGAGTCGGGTCTAGCACAACGCACCTGTTTTATGATTTGTTTTTCAAAGGAGGGTTCGAATAAATGAAATGAAGTTAATGAAGAGAAGCATACAAGAAGTCTCAAGAATATGAATAGGCTTGTTATATCTTAAAGAGCGCCTTCCAGCTAAATACGCTTCTTACCGGGTCAGATCTTTCACTTTTGCAGCTATTTCTGTTTCGATGGCAGACGTCGGCACAGGTGCAGCAGCAGCAGACGCCACGTCATTCTTACTCAGTGAGGCAGCACCTGCCTTCGCTACTGGCTCGAAATCTTGCACACTTGTTCCTACATCCGGTGATTCACTGCTGCTGCTGCTGCTGCTGTCTAAACCGAGGCGTTTGTCATACTCGTGCAAATCTTCCGGCAGCCAATGAATGACTTCGGTGCGATCTGCCCACGAGGCGTCAGGTGATAGAGCAGGCGCGCGGCTGGCCACATACCTAATGGGGTGTGTGTGATTAAAGAATGAGACCGGAAGAAGAAAAGCATCAAAAGTAAAATTAGCGAATCATTGTTTGGGTGATTATGTATGATTAGCCTTTCATGCGCCAAGAAGATGTGCCCCTAAAATTTGTCGACGAATAAGGTCAAGGAAAGACAGCGGACGAGGAAATGCACAAGAAACACTCTGCCACTCATACGAGGGCACTTACAATTCTTTGGGCAGCACTGTAGCGCTTACACCATCGGGAGTAAAGTAAGGCCCCATATACGGAGGCAAGCATGAACTCCCACTTTTGCCGCTGCTAAAGGCTGAGGATGCATCACTTCTTGCCTTCCACTGCGCCCTGTCCTCGAAGGTAGGAAGCTCGCGTTTGGCGTTGGGTTTCAGTGATCGTAATTTTACGGTTGCAACGTGAGGTAGATACCCCAGTCCTAACGCTTGCGCATCACTGGCGCATACCACGTTAGCACTGCCGTCTTTTTCAGGCAACATTTCAAGCACAAGGTCCACGGGTTGCCCGATCTCAGATTGTGAAAAAGAAGCACCATAAGTGCCCTTGGGCAGCGGCAGAGTCATCATTTCGGCACTCACTAGCTCTGGGGTGCGAATCACCTGCTTGACTTTATACCGTACACCGCCCCAAGATGCTGCTGCAGCTGCTGCTGCCGCGGATTCTTTGCCACTGCGTGACTGAATGTGCTGTTGCAAGGCATTGATGCGAGTCTCAGCTGAGCCGACGCTTACAATATCTCCAACTTTAGCAACTCTTTCAAAAGCTGCCACCTGTCCACTCATAAACTGCAATGCTTGATCAGGAACCATCGCCAGCCGTCGCAATTTGTGCTCCAGCGATGACGGTAATCCATCGTTTGCCTTACGAGAAGACGACGTTGGCAGAGGCAACTGAGGCACTGCTGCATGAATTTTATCAGCGAGCAATCGGGATCTTTGCAGGCCGCGGCTGTCTACAGTTGAAGCTAATTGACCCTTCAAAGAAACGTCAAAGCCCATTTCAGACGCCACCTCTTTCACACAACGCTCACGGTCTTGCTTGTTGTGAATGCGGTCGCACATGTAAAAAGAGTCATCCGCGACGCCTCGCTTTTCCAGCACCAGTCTTCGCAATCGTTCAAAGAGTTCTTTGCCCTTGTTGCGGTGTTTTGCTTGCACACCAGCTACAAGAGAGGAATCCCCTTCTTTACCTGTACCTGAGAAAAGAGCTTTCCCCACACCGTCTACGCTCAACAAATTCGTAGTTTCTACTTCGTCAAATAAGCCTGGCGGCTCATTCGGGTCAGACTCGTGTGCATACAGCTCTTCACCAAGAGGCGGCCAGGTCCACACGCCTTCCGTAGCATTGGAGTTCCAGGGTAACCACGCCGTGTAACGCCAACCGTCCACACGAAGCGAGTAACCCATCACAGCTAAATCGTGGTGGTTGCCCCACTGCCAGCCTTTCCAATTGCACTCCCAGGCAATGGCACCGTGATGAGGGCGGCTCCGGAAGTCCTTGACCTTCAACGGATCGCTTACCAATGGCCCAAAACCGGACAGGTCAGTTAAGTACTCCGATGCTGTGATGGGACATCGGCTGAATTGAGATACGGCAGCAGTGCGTGGGAGGGTGCTCGTACTACCAACGGCATCGAAAACATGCCCATAACCACCACCACCTGTGTTGCCACCTTGATGGTCGGAAGAGGTGGGTCCCCCTGCGCGCACCACTGCAGCTTGACTCACCCCATTGATCGGAGGCACTAACGCATGAGGCGGCGGCAAACCCGCGAGCTCTGTCAAGGATGGAAAGACGTCCACTAATTCGGCGAGCGCGGGCGTTCTGGTTCCATGGGCTTTGGAGTACCGAGGGTCCGCAAAAATCAATGGCACGCGAGAGTCCGACTCGAACAAACTCCGTTTGCCCCATTGCCCTCGCTCTCCCATAGCAAAGCCATGATCGCTGAAGAAACACACCACCGTTGACTCTTCCAGCCCAGTGGCGCTTAATGTATCCAATACTTTTCCCAGCTGCGAGTCCATAAAGGTTACCCCCGCCATGTATCCTTTCAATAATTCTCGACGCATGGGGTCAGGATAAGGGTGCTCCTTCATGAAATTGGTTAAAGGGGACAATTCCGGCTTGGTCAACAAATGTGGCCCATACGTTTGCCCGTGCGACTCCCCGCGCCCTTTACCATGCGGCTTCTGGAAGTAACTGAACGGCGCTTGTACATCCCCCAGGGCATAGTTTGGCATCCCAAAGGGCCGACGCGCCACGCGACCTCGCAGCAACGGCAACTCGGTGTCCTCGTATTGCTTCCACACTTTCGAAGGGAACAGGTAAGGTTCGTGTGGCAAATGGAAGCCCACAGCGAGCAAGAACGGGGCCCGCGCATCTAGAATTGACTTCCCAGCCTTGACCAAATCAGCTTCCTTTGCACGGTCAGGAGCAACGTAAGGCTGATACGGCGGGACCATCTTGGGTCTTGCATCGGGTTCTTTGTCACCACTGGCGAGCATTTTCAAGAGTTTAGAAGCGCGGTTGGCGATTTGGGCATCCATGAAGTCGTCGGGTGGCAGATCCATAGGGGTGACGGTGGCGTTTTGAAGCGCGCGCTCGTGGCGAATCATGGTTTGGTACACCTTGGAGTCTGGCCACATGGCCGCCACGTCTTCACTCCAAGACGCCCCCGGGCCTGGAGCCCAGTGCCACAATTTCCCGGCCCCCAGCACCAAGTACCCTTGCCCGCGAAAGTAAGTGGGGAGGGTCACCATTTCGGCCCCCACGGTGCGCTCAAAGTTCCACACTTGCGTGACGTCCGGCACGCGGCCAGTCAAAAAAGAATTGCGACTTGGGTTGCATACCGTAACCTGCGCATGATTCACGTGTACCAAGGAAGGATATGTTTGTTAGAGCAGGCAAGGAGCGATTGGGCAAGCCCACCAACACATATCATCGAGTGCCTCCTATCCACTCCCCTATCCCTCAGTACTCGAATTCTACTCGGTTTTTTTAATCTTCTATTCTCCCTCTCCCTCTTCTCTTCCCTCTAACTATTTTTGAAGCAAGAATGCGACATGAGAGCGCGCAGTCTCCACACGCACCCTCTTTTTCCAAACATTCTCCTCCCCAGTGTACCTGAGCATACGCGCGGTCGAACACCACACCACGCGCAGCCAACCGAGCCAAACTCGGCGTGTAAGTGTCTGCTTTCCCATACACCATCGACTGCGACCGCATGTCATCGGCCACCATCATCAGCACGTTCATGCGCCCATCGCTGCGCACCCCAAGAGACTTCCCCGCTCCTCCTGCTGCCGCCGCCGCTGCTGCCGCCACGCCAGGGCTCGAGGCTTTGGCATAAGTGGTGCCGCCGGGCGTGCGCCCATTGCCCATGGCGGCGTCGCCTGCGGCAGCGTACGCGGCCTCCACAGCAGCGGCAGTGGCAGCTTGATCGGCCTGAGCAGCTTGTTCTGGAGTTAAGCGTTTCTGCTCGGCCACTGCTGCTAGACGGGCCGCGTGATCTGCTGCGTCCCGTGCTTCTTGCTCTCGCTTCTCTCGCACGATGTCGTCTTCTTGTGGAAACGATTTTACTTTAGCAACTGGAGCAGCAGTTTGAGGCGCAACTAGCTTTTCAGGTGAGCTTCCGCTGGAGCGGCTGCTGCTGACGCTGTTGTCTACACGTGAGGGCTGATGTTCATTCCTGCTGCCAGTAACATCACCGGCACTGCTGCTGCTGCGCTCATTTGTGAGTTCTGACTGCATTGGTGGAGCAGTCTCCGCACCATTCTGTAGAGGGCTGTGAATCTCTTCAGTACTGTCTAAACTCGATACTGGCGTCAAGTGCACGGCGAGTGAGTGCGCGAGAGCTGAGAGTGGCCCATCCGCCTGTGTAATCCGCCACAATTGCGCCAATCAAGCCCACATGAGGCGAGAAACGCAGAACAGGAGAGATGGTGAGCAAATATACAATATAATAAAGCTTAGTGACAGAAAATGATCTCAAAGTCTGCTCTTTGTTGTCCACGCAAGCGCGCATTCTAGGCTCCTGATTATACTTCGTGCTGCGCTCAGACGTAGGTCGCTTGCACTCAAAAACATACCTCATTAGCTGGAGTCGCAAGGTCTCGCGTAATTGATACCCACAGACCACCATAGATGGCACCAGCCACTGCCAAAAGCGCAAGCATGCATCGCCACTGCGTGCAGCCGCTGCCGCTGTTGTTGCCAGCACTTCTGCGCCCAGCACCAAACCCTGGAAGGCGCAGAACAGATTCAAGACAAGAAGATGAGGCCATAGGTAGGTAATGTAAAGCTGTAGATGAATGGTGCAGTCAGGCTTGAAGATTAGAGTCAAAGTGTCATCTTACTATGACGACTTCTCGAAGTAGGCGCCATTTTATGCGACCATCCAAAAATGACTGAATAGGACTAGCTACAGGGAGGGGGCAGAAATTTACTTTTTCAGATGTACAGCGGGAGCATGAGACACCACGATACCCACCAACAGAAGTGTGCCATAGTGGCGTAATAGGCGCCTGCATTGGCACTTGGGACTTTGGATTTGAGAGTAAGACGGCATGTTCTAGCCAACGGGCTAGTCAGAGCACCGGCGTATATTCATTCCAAAGACCTTATTCCTCATTCCCCATGTCCTGCAAGTGGGAAGTCAGCCCAAATTACCAATTAGGCGTGTTCAGAAATTCGGAAGTTTATGCTATATTGAGGAAAACCTGCCCAGGCAGTACACAAGACGAATTTCTGATGCCTCGTTGTCTCAAGGGGCGGTTGGCTAGATGGGCCCATACAGCCGTGCCGCACATATGGCATATCCCGACGACCCAATAAGACGATATCCAAAATCCAAAATTGAGAACGCAATACCAATGCCCCATTTCTATTTTTATGTGTGCTTAATGCCAATTTGAACTTTTTAAATTGATACGAGATCCCTTATGTATAACTTATAAGACCCCTTTACACTTGGAATTCAAACGAGATGTGAAGTTTGCGATATAATGCGCATAAGTAAAAGTAAAGACAAGTAGGAGTAGGAACGTTTCCCTTTAAAGTTGGCTCATCTCACTCGGAGACTTCTGTAAACCCGCCTTCGGTGGCAAGCCAATTGCTTTGCGAATACTGGCTGCTGCTTCCTCTTCCATACGCCTCTTTACTGCGCTGCTGCTGGTAGCCCTTAAATCGACATGGCAGGTTCTCAGTCCAATCCTTTCAGCGCCTCGTAAATTTGCGGTTAAATCGTCGACCATCACTACTTCGTGCGGCAGCAGCGGTGGCACATTTGCAGAAGATAAGGTGCAGGCAGCAGCAGCCGCGTTGAGCGCATCGAGAGCCGCAGAAAAGGCGCGAGGTTCTGGTTTACGAGAACCCAGAAGGCTGAAAGGTACAGGATAAAGGAGAACATAGAAAAAGAAACTTTTAGTGCTCATACGACTGTGGGCATTAAAGCAAGAGAGGAATATCGATGAGATCAGATTCATTAATCCAATTGAGGCGAACAAGGAAGTACAAAACTGGAAGATATCGGGGTAAATCTGTAAAATTGAAGATGTGTAACGGTAGCAAACTTCGAACCTTGAGCGCACCACAGCATGAAACGGAAGGCTCGCGCAGAGAGCAGCAGTTGATCCCCTTTCTTCAGATGCTGTAGGCGAGGGATTTTTCGTGGAAGAGGTATTCACTTGATGATGGCGATTAAAGAAAGGTTGCGTTGCCACTTGCGGATCAGGGTCACTGCTTGTGAGCATGTCATTCGTAAGAGCTGCGACCCATAATCCTGCCGCCCGTGCCTCCATCACCTACGAGAATGTTCACAAGACAAAAGGACACCATGGGGCTTTAATAGAGGAAATGCTCTCCTCAAAATAGATTCCGGGCAAGAATTATCCAAGTATAGCACCCACAACAACGAAGCGGATTACTGGCGCTACTAGATGTAAACAAAACATTCTAATTCGTTGTAATTGTGCTCGTGTTTTTTGAGATTCGCGCCTACCACTTCGGCAATAGCATGAATAGGGCCTTGCGCAATAGGCGCTGCCATCATCTGCAACAACGCTACCACTTTACTTGAATCCAGTGCAGCAGCAGCTACAGCAGCCGATGCTGCTTTCGCAAATGCTTCCGCGCTACTGGCAGACGTGCGATTCTTCTCACGGACTGATAGCTTGAGGTAACGGGCAATTGCGCTAGGGGAGGACATCTGTAGAGCGAGGTCCGCGCACGCAGCGTCATCGGGCCGGCGCTCACCTCGCTCGAGAGCCGCAAACACTGATGACGAGGACGAGGCTGGCGAGGACGATGAAGATATAGCAGCAGTGACGGCAGCAGTGGTTTGAGGTGCAACAGAAGAGGCGCCGAGGGCAGCCGTAGCGTATCCTGGAGGCAAATTGTGCGCTTTTTCCCAGGCGGTTAAAGCCTCGAAGGGTGAGGGCGTTAACACTCCACCGACGTCGAAGATCACTGCGCGAATCCTGCTCATACCGCTATTGCTGTGAGCAACCTTCGCGCATGCCTCAAAGCTGAGGCCGCCTCCTGCATCACCCAGACCTCTCTTGAGGAGTCGAGCACAATCGGACGCCAGAAGCGGTGGTAGAGTCCCCACCTGAGTCAGGCCATGAAGACACCCGTTCAAGTAATGAAGAAAGATACAAAAGCAGAGCGAGAACAGCAAAATGTTCAAGTGACAACAAATAGACACGCCACAAAGAGAAAAGGGACGCACGGAATGAACAACTGGGAGGAGTTCAGTCTTCCCACCATTTTAGCAAACGACGACGACGCTGATCCACGCGCAGCTCGAGCTGCCACGCCTTGAGTGATGACAGCGTTTTTGAAGAAGAGAAACGCCATGAAGGCGCCTGACTCCCAGAGCGGGTGCGGCGGGTATACTGGCGTCGTAGTAGGAGACTTCATGGAGTCAGGTGGTTGCCCATTGGCATTGGCATAAGCCGTAGCGTAAGCTGTCGCAACTGCTCGAAGGGACGGCAAGCCAGACAGCGTGAGGTTCAGGCCTTTCAAACCTTGCAGGGCAGGAGGTGGACTCCCAGTACTTTTGCTGCTACCACTGTTGCTGTTGCTACTATCAATAGCTGAGCTACCAGAGTCCAACCCACTGAAACGAGGCAGGAAGTAAACCATCGTGAGGTTCGCCAAATCCGCCATGGGATGGCCGAGTGCGCACATTTCCCAGTCTAACACCGCAATAACCTTGGGTAGCTCATCCGGTTGACGGCGCTTGGCAAACACCATGTTGTCCATTTTGAAGTCCCCTGGGTTGCCATAATGATTGAAGCCAAAGAAGTAAGTGTAATATAGAATATGCAAGAACAAAGTTGTGTGATCGAATTGGAGGAAGCTATTCGCACATGTATTCAGCGCTCCAGCGAAGGCGAAAAAAAAAGACACAAAAGAGAAATCAAGCATACCGTGCACGAGGCAAGAGGGAAATTCAGAGTCCGTAGACGCTAGGACTTCTTGAAGGCGAGTAACTAGACTCTTGACCTCTGGCACTGGTGCTGCGTCCTTTGCTTGCACGTCACTCACTGCAGACAGGCGCCGCAACTGCCTCGCAAAGTAACCTACTTTTGGCGCTATCGGTGGAGTTGGTGGCGGTGCTGATTCTCCAGTTGTAAGAGTGCATCCAGGGCATTGCTTGCTCTGACACTCAGAACCGTGCACACGCCTCTTGCTGTCGCTGCTGCTCCCACTGGCACCTATAATACTGCTAGACTGTACAGGTGGCGCTGGCATCTTCCGACTCTCGGTGTTTCGTGAACTCGAGGGTGGTTGAAGGGCCGCGTGGAGAGGTGTGCCAGGATTCGCAGGTACTTGGTGCAGACTGGCGAGAGCTCGACTAGCAGCTAAATAGTACGCTGCTCGCATTTTCATTGGCACCTATTCATTTGGAACTCATATCACCAGTGCCAAGCTGATACTACTAGTGTTGATAGTTTATTTAAGAGAGCTCTCCGATATTCACTGTAGCTTGGGGTGAAGGTGAGTAAACGAATGCTAGGACATGATACAAAAAAAAGCTCCTCATCTAGAATAGCAAGATCCACACATTCGTTTCATAATCTGTTAACGCACCGATAGTAGCGCAGGATCATCGAATATGTCGCCGTCGACGAATTCCATGAGGTAAAAGTCCGTGCCCACTCCAGACGGGTCAGTGTCGTAGTTTCCTGCTTCGAAAAGATGATAGACGCGTGGCACAGGCACAGATTCGCCTACCTCTCCTAGGGCGCGCAAAACGCGAAATTCTCGGCTTACCTGACCGAAATTACAAGAGCACAATATGGCGATGAAGAGCAATCTCTTAAATATGAGTACTAGGCTCTAGGATTGCCGATACACTGCAAGGCTAGTCGAGTCTAATATTGTGATAGGAAGAAATGTTAAGAGATTGAAATTAAGTATCATGTAGCCTCACGTTGTGGGCGGAGGCAACATTGACTCGCGGTGGTCGCTTTCGAAGCACAACACAAAGCTTTGAAGAATCATCGTCAATGCTGCCCAAGGTGAGAAGGTATGTAGGATTGCTTTGCCCAGCATTGAATTGACGCACAGAAAGCTGCCAATCTAGTTGATAGCCTGGTAAGTCTGCAGCTGCATGTTCGTCCAAGTAACGTTTTAAGGCACCTTCGTCTATTGCGTGCTCTCGTCGCACGTCAGTTGTCCTCGCCATTGTCGACGCTGGAAAATGTCCACCTTTTATATTCTACATTACCGTCGCTTGGAAAATCCTTTCTTGACATCATCATTCATCATCATCGTCGATGGAAGTGCACAGGACGATGGGGCTCAAAACACAATAGTTGACTACCTCTGTGTACCTCTGGCTAGCTTCAATTGAGCTCCTACAATAATGAAAGTGCAGGGCGGTGAATGATTTGTGGATTAAGGTGAAATAATCTAGAATGGTGAAGAAGGCACGTCTCGCCAACGAGTTGCCTCCAACCGTCGAGGTGCACGTGTCGGCGATGTTGCCGTGCGAGTCTGAAGATGACAAGGAAACCTCAAGCTGGCGCATTACAGCGTTGCGAGAAGCCGAAGGCATCAATGAAGTACATGTAGATGAAAGCGGTGATACATTCAAAGTGCGATGCGGTCCCTTTGTCTTGCGGTCCGCAAACGACCCTCAAGAAGAGCCTATTTTGCCGATCGCGTTGGTGTACAGCTTCGCGTGCCTAAGCGCCGCGAACCAAGAAGAACCTGAAGTAACCTTGGACGAAGTCGAAGCTTGTGCAACATTCCTTGAAGGAGTGAAGGCGAGCCGGGCTGATGCGTCGGCCATTGAGATCCTTGACGGTGCATTGGCTGAGGTCGATGCCTTGCTAGGAGACGCCGGGCCTCTCTCCGACAATCATGCGGTCGTGCACGAGAGTGCGCCCGATGCATTAACAGCGGGTGAGTGAGCCAGAGTTATTACTGCCGCAGAGGCCTACACCAAAGAACTTGGTGTTGGCTGGCAACGAACACGTCATGCCGCTCACGCTACCACCGACATCGCAGTGGGGAGTGTAACGGCTCTTCGGGACTGGTTGTCAGATTTGGTCGCAGCGCGGCTCTTTCCTCAAATGGCGTCCAAGTTCGAAGGCATTTCCTCTGGATTATTCATTGACGATCTCTTTGTGGCCAAGTACGACGCTACCTCGAGTAGTGGATAGGTATGTCAGCGTGGAAGTTCTAATTGATGACATAAGAGAAATAGAACACTTTAGATCTTTCGAGAGTGGTCTGACGTTCCTAACTCGCACTTTTAAATCAAAGGTGGACTTACCAGAGCACGAAGACGGTTCTCCTTGGTCCTTCGTGTTGCCACTCAATTCTCCACAAGAATACGACGGAGGTGGAACGCAATTTGTTGAGCTCGACGGCCAGCCCGTCTTTCGTCCAGCTCAAGGCACGGCAGTGCTTTTCTCAGGGAGGAATCGGCACCGAGGCGTGGCCATTACACGCGGAGTTCGCTACATTTTGGCTGGATTTTGTGGATTTGTGGAATCTCAGTAGACTATGAGGAAATGTCACTACATATCAATTTGGATTGACGAACAACAGACACGGCTCATGTCTTTACTTTTTTGTATTGATATCGCATCGTTTAACTCTCCTACGTCCTACGGAAATTCGACAAGTCGAGAAGCGCCCGATAACGAACGGACTCCTCCAATGTATCTTTCTTCCCAGCTCTGTAAGACCTACTTAAGTATAATAACTCTCTAAATGGAAAGTGGTAGCGATGGCGATTGCTAATAACCCCCCTATACCTGTAAGCGATAAGCGGCGATGTTATTTCTCTTGGTTTTTGTTATTTGAGACATCCCAAGCTCTCTCGAATTCGTAATCGGTAACTTATAGGAATAAGGCCGGGCTGTTCAGCCGCAAAAGGTTTCTCCCACTCTGGGGTCTCCCCTGTGCTTCCGACTTCATTTGTTGGCATTTGTTGGCCTTTACGACGGCTGGCGATACGAATGAGATCTCAGTACACACCGATTTACTGCCGTAAATCGCCAGTTCCTTCTATAGATCTTTCCGCAAATCGCTGCTCGCCTGCTCGCTCTACTTACAACTCCGTTTGTCACTTACTTTCGCACCCCCATTCACCACTCATCGCGGCTTCGCACATACTACTCTCTAATTCCCCTCGATCGCCGTGTGACATCCCACACGGCTGATGACGGGCCCTTTAAGATAAAGATGGGACTACAGCTATACTCCATATATCCTACACCTACATCCGAATTGCTTTACGTGCCTGTGTTATCAACCAAATGAGATAGAGATATGCACTATCGGTCCTTTAATAACGTGTTACCTGTTACTGGTAATTCAGAAACCCATTGCTCTACTAATCCAACATTTGGTGTGATATGAATTATGCACTCGAAATATATACGGGCGTCATGCAGATGTGATGGACTTGCCACTTGTGTTGCGATTGCGATATCTAGACTTGAATAGATACGGCCCGATTCGAATTCAGGCCCACATCTCACATGGAAACTCCTCGGTCCTCGACCAGGGTACTGTCCGCTTGCTCGTAGGCTGCCTCTGAGGTTGTTGTAGATCCACTTCCGTTTTGCTGTACACTCGCATCCTTCAACTCTTCTTTTTCCTCTACTTCCGCTCCGGGCTGCGATTCTAATGACTGTGCTGCGTCTTGTGCCTCCTGTGCCCGAGAGCCTCCTTCTTCTTGCATTCCACTTTCTCCTTTTCTTTCTTCTTGAATGTCTTGTTTGCCTTCTGAAGCCGATTCCGAGAACTCATCCGCTCTGGCCGAGACCAGTGCAACCGGGACAACGGTTGAGGCAGTTTCGAATGCTAGGGCTTCTTCCTTCTTTTCTTCTTCTTGTTTTGCTTCTTCTTGGCGCCATCCTGGAACCTGGCGACGCGCCAACCGAGACGGAGATTCAACTACTTGTTTTGCTTCTTCCTTCAGTGAAGCTTCTTTTTCTTCTTCGCTGGCTGGCTTGGCTTCTTCATCAATTGGCTCTCCTACAACTGCGTCAGTACCATGACGGTTATCCATGGAACGTTCATTGCCTGCCGCTGCCATGGATGCATTGACCTCAGCTGCAGGCGCTATTACCGCACCATCTCTTGTCGTTGTCGAGTCAACTTCAGCATTTGGTTCTGCTGACGGCATCATAAGAGCGTCTCTGGTTGGCGTCTCGTTGATGGGACTTGCGGCGTCGTCCTGAAGAAGGTCGTCAGCGGAGCCATTGCCTTCGCCTCCACGCAATCGAGATGCAAGCGGCGGCGGTCGCGGCGTCACCATCAGCGCTAATAACGCCGCCACTGGCACCGCAGGCGGTGGCACCGTTACTGCAGCAGACGGAGTTCCTCCAACAGCTGAGGCCCCAGCCTTGTTGTTGCCACTGGTTGTTGTCGCGTTGGTAGTTGTCACTGTAGCTTCGGCATCCCGCTCTCGGCCCTCATGGTCTTCCTGGAGGAGATGGTCCATGACTCCACTCAACAAAGAAGGCGGCGCCTGACCACTCGTGTCTGCCACTGCTCCTGCACTCGTGCTCGAGGCGCTGCTATTGGTGGAGCGGCGCAAGCTCGAGGCTGCAGCAGTGGCAGCCGCTGACGCAGCGGCAGTGGCGGCACTGAGGGCAGAGGAAGGCCCATGGGCCGTGATGCGCACCGTCTTGCGACCCATGCGTACCTGATTTCACGAGGAGGCCAAGATAAGTAGAGAGGTAAAGGTGAGGTAAAAACACGCCATGAGAAAATGGAAGGCGTATCGCAAGATCTATAATTTCATGATATTCAAACAATCAGAAGGAAAAGCGAGAGGTAATGACTCAGGATCTCTCAACCCTCCATATTTGCAAGCTTTCTCCTTTCCCATGTGCATGTGCCCATGTAACGCATACATGTGCATGTGTGCTTGTGCTTACCCGCACGGGCTGGCCTGGCACGAGCTTGTAAGGTTCTCGGAGGTACAGGAAAGTGCCGTTCGACGAGCGCAGGTCGGAGATCTGGAAGCCGTTGCCGGAGAAATGCAATGCTGCGTGGTGGCCTGACACCTAATATATATACATGAATGGAATACACATTGGTTGAGAAGATGTGAGCAAAAAGTATGTGGTGAATGAAGGTGCTCATTTTCACTTGCGCAGAATGATATGTAAAGGTCTCAGTTTGCGTTCACAAGAGCGTGCATACGCATATACAAGCAAACTTCTTCTCAAACTTCCACTGTTTATCATTCGTGCAAGCGCACGCAGCCAGTCATGCCTCACCGTTTGGTAATTGAGCTGCATGTCAGCTTCCACCGAGCGCCCAATCACCAGCGCGCGCCTCGCAGGCGGCAAAGGAGGAAAAGGAGGACTTGACGGAGGACGAGAAGAAGCTCCTGCTCCTGGTGACGAAGAGGACGATCCCGCTGCGGCCTGCTGCATTCGAAAAGAAGAATTAAAGAAAATAAAGGAGAAGAAAAATAGAGAGTAAATACGTCTTCGCGGTGAAGCTGTGTACGAACAGGATGGTTGAATAAGCATTAGTCTCTGCTTTGATATCTCACCTGCAACGCAGCTTGGTCCACGAGGCCTGCGAAGGAGACGTGGAAGGTGGAGTTGAAGATGGAGTCCGCGATGGAGTTGTGCGCGTTGTGCGTCACCACCTAATATGTGAGTGTCAAGTTTGAAGCAAAAAATAGCAAGGCCAAGAAAAAGACAACGAGGGTTAGAACATGCATCGATTTTCGTGTATGGTACATGCCTGCGTTAAAGATTGGGACTTCACAACACACAGGTGCAGCTCCATTGCCACCTCTAACACCACCAAATCACCAACCTTGAAGCAAATGTAAGGGGGGCGCAGCGACGGTTGTGGAATTGGCACCACCACCGGCGTGCCGTCCTGGTTCGTGCTTCCTCGGAGCTCACAATGCGTGCTGTACTCCGACCGGCACACCTGCATTATTACAAATGAGAGATGACAAATTTGGATGAAAATAGCACATGAGTGCACTGAGAGGAATTGCATGATGCTACAATCTGATACAAGCTCCTATTTTCTCTCTCTGTCTTCCTTAAGATCGCACACACACGAGCTAATCGCAGGATTAAGGCTGACATGAGCTGCAAACAAACAATTACTACACACACATGCACACCTTGCACACGAAGTTGCGGTTTTGGTTGCGAAACATGACGCAAGGCGTGGCTTGTTGGTTGTCGTCGTTCGGTGAAGTCCCGCCACTCAAGAGGCGGTCTAAGCACTGCAGGTGAAGCCAGCGCGTGCCGCCAATGCACACGCAGGCAGACACAAGCGGGTTCTCAGGCCCTACCTGAGAGCCGTCATCAAAAGAGAGAAATTAGTGCATTTATTGGTAAGAAATCAGAGAATGAAGAAAGGTTAGGAGTCCAGAAAAAAAAAAGGCTCGAAAATTGCTCTCTTTTCTCATCCAATCAAGACCAACACCTCTGCACATGCTTCTTCTCGTGTAGTTGAAGAAAAGGAGCTTCGCAAGCAAATGAGTACTAAACTTTTATTACGTGCTCTTTTTAAACTCTTTCCCGTCTTCTTTGTCTGTCTCCTCACTAAAGAGTGCACGAACCTCTGCGTCATCGCAGCACACGTAACAGAGGGGCACGTCTTCTTCCTCTTCTTCTTCTTCCTTGTCGCCAGCAAACCCCTCAACCGATGATGAAGGAGAAGGCAGCGAACGTCTCTTATTGTTGATGCCGCCGCCACCGTGACCAGCGGCACTCCCCTCTTCGGCTTCTGACTCTGTGGCCCACAACCCACTGTCTTCTTCTTCTTCGTCTTCGTATGCCTCGCCAGCCCCTACCATCTCCAGTGGATCGTGTAAATCAGGCAAGCCATTCGAGCAACGGGCTTGTCGCTCTGACCGCCGCCGCCGAGACGACACTCTCCGAGATGAAGGCGAACTTGGTTCTGCTGTTGCTGCGGCATCTCCTGCGCGGGCACCTCCATTCTCCTCATTGTCGTTGCCGGCTTTACCGTCGTCCTTATTATCGTACCCACTTTCTTTGGCTTCTTGCAGCCATGGTTTCAAGTGATGAGGCGGCGGTTGCTTGGAAGGGCTCACCACGGCAGCGCCAATGCGCGGCCGGTCTTTGGAGTCTGCAGCTGGTGGGGCCACCGCGGCGTAAGCGCGAGGCTTCAAATGCCACAACTGCTCGGCCGTGATGCTCACCTTAAATAAAGAAAAATGTATACCATATTTGGGCACGAATTAGTGGGAGGGAACGATTGGAAGGGCTTCCTATACAGAAAACGAAGATCGAATATAATCAAAAGGGCAGCGAGTGGGCTTGTAGACAGCTTATAGAAGGCACGAAGACAAATGAAGGGATAGCCAGAGGTTTCTATTGGTGCTTTTTTTAAGTTGTTGTCATCGCAAAACGTGTCTCTTAGGCACTTACCACTGGTGCAGCAGGGGAGACTCTTGCCTCGGTGACCACAAGGCCCACAGACCCAATGCGAATGAAATCCCCCACCGTAAGCGCATGCAGCTCGTTGGAGGGGGTTTCGCGGTCTCCAAGCAACGTGCAAATCCCACTGATCCGGCTGAAGGGCTCTAGCCGAGGAACCAAATAGAAAGAAGGTGCGCCACCGGTGCTGACCGTGCTGCCAGTACTGGTGCTTATGACACTTCTACCAGAGCTACTGCTGGCTCCGTTGTGGTTGCTCGAATTCCTGTTGGATGCTTCCTCAGCGGCATTGTCTGAAGGGGGCAATGAATCTGAAGAAGGGGTCCCTCGCGGGCTCGCTGCGGGTATGCCTCGGGCAATGAGGAGGTGCGAATGCGACTTGTCTGCGAAAGGGTGCCTTGCCACTGCTCGCAGAGGAGGTGAGTCTCCTGGCGGTGGCGACACGAAGTGATGCTCAAAGTCGTCTGCTAGCGCACAAGCTGGCGGCACTCCTGTGCGTTGGGCTTCTTCTAGGACCTAACATAATACACACAATAGAGGAGTTAAAAGACAACGAAGGCATCCGTATAACAGCACGTGTAACTGTTGAGATGGAGTGCGAGTTGCGTCCAAGTGGAGGATACGATCGGAAGCCTAGGCCTTTTCATACGATGGGTAGCAACAGTTTGTCAGGTCTTTTGCGCGCTTGTGTAGGGTATTTTAAGATAACTCGGATTCCTTTTCACTCCTAAGAGAGAAAAAAACTCCCATTCGCACCTTGGTTGGGCAGCCCATGAGCACTGCCACATCGTCGACGCGAATTTCGGTGCCTTGTTCAGGCGCGCGCCCAGTTAACTCAACAGGTACCGACGGAAGCAGCTCTACTTTAACGAAGGCTGCGCCCATACGAGTTGATGCAGCGCCACCCATCAAAATATTCAGCACATTCCCGACGGTAATTAGACAGGTCCCAATGTGCAACCTTGAAGCTGCTTCACTATACAGCGTCAAGACCTGCAGATTAAAGAAGACTCGCACAACTTTCTGGCACGTGCACTTCCGGCGCCTCTTGTGCCCGTTGTCCGGATGTGGGTTGCTTCCGTTGTCGCAAAAGACCGTAAGTAAGTACTTCACAAGGAAGCAAAAGAAGTTTGCTTCTGTTGTTGCAAATCGCAGGGGGAGCGCGGAGAAGAGCCCTTTTTGTCTGCGCGGAAGTACTGTATGTATAAAAACTATATTCATATTCTGTAATTTCATATCTCTTGAAAGTTCCGCTGCCACATTTTTGGTTAGGTCACTTACCTCTCGAACCCATGACCCGAGTTCAACTCGCGCTGAGGTCAATTCTTTTGTCTTTCCTTTTCTTTTTTCACTGGGTGATACACTTGAGGACAGGCATGATGATAACATAAGCAAATGTCGCCCAATTCGGGAAATATATTTCACTTGAGAGTTACATGAAGTGCCGCCACATGCATAGCTAGAATATTTTTTGTTCCAAATTCCAAAACCCAATGTTGCATCAGAGCCAATACTATGAGCGGAAGTGAACGCACATACGATGCACGCGGGTCAATATGATAAGGTATATTTGCGTCGAAACGGTGGCTTGGAACGTTGAACTTAGGTTTCTACTGCGTCTGCTCGGCGCTGTGAAGCTTACGTGATGGCACATTTCGTGAAAGCTGTTTCTCCTCTACTGCGCGGTAACCTCATTACCGCAACGGCTTGGCCCCAATTCTACTTTTTCAATATTTCGTGACGCTCCTGTCGTAGCTCCTAATTTGCAAATGACTGGCTTATCTCGCTCGCGCGGGGGATTTCTCTTCAGGCAACTCTTAACTGCCAGCGCCACTCTTCTGAATTGGACCCACGGAATTATGAGTTATATAACTCGAAGCAAAATGTCATTCAGGAGCTCCAAAGGAATACCTAGACCCGACTGAGAAGCCGCTCTTGGATATCGGGGTTAAAGTAATTATCATACCCACTCTTAAACACATTTTCGTCGTAATCATCTCTTTGATGATTTCATCTGAAGCAAGTACGGATAGCATGGAGCGATCTTTTATTGAAAGTCCGTGTACTCATTAGCTACCGAGCTCCAGATCGAATTGCTGGGATAGAACTGGTCTACTGATGCTCGAATGTAACTTCGGGCCGTCATCCAGAATAGTTGTTCATCACACTCACATCTGTAGTTTACGCAATATATTTCCAGAGCAAGTAACAGCCCAGTCAGACTTGTTCTGGAGGATTCATCAAAACGCAGCTTTATGCTATTTGTTGTTGTTTCTTTGCAAATGGGGAGTATAATCTACTTAATCTAATCTAATCTAATCTAGTAACTACTCAAGCGTTCAACCCTAAGCCATCTACGCGCACTAGACCGGGGGGTGTCAAACAACTGCCGCGGCGTGCGCAGCGCTTTGAAGGTCATGAATTGTCGGGCTAGTGAAGTGAGCGCACGTCTAGCTGCTTCTTCGCCGATTTGACACAAGCTCCGAAGGACCGGAATTCGATATTAGATGCTCAATAAGCAATGCAGCTTTTATACTAGAAGGGAAGCTAATGAGCGAATTAGGCGCGCATGCCGGAGTGGTTAAATTTCAGAGGTGACAAAAAAACGCAACTCAAACACAGGTAGCTCGCGCTTGACGGGGCTTCCCCAGAGGTTACTATAGTCCTCAATCCGGGTGGCCATAACGCAGTTAAATCCGCCACCAGATAAGGAGTTCTGACTGTTCCTCATGAGATCTATAACGGTTTTTCTTGGCGACGGACTTTTACGTAAAGTCACACTGCGACATTTGAACGGAGCTTAAACGAATACACGTAATTCAGCGGAGAGATTCCCAAGTGGCACCTCTAGATTCATCATCTCAGTGATGTGGGCAATGGACATTGCCCATAATTCGGCGCACGAGCCGGTATCCTGCCTGTTGCCTGTTACCCACTAAATCCAGTACCCCCAGGGGGACCTCAGAAAAGGGGTCATTTTCAGAATAATACTCTTGGTGAGTTAGTCTAGTGGCTTACACGTAGTATGCAACTACGCAACATATGGGCGCTGCTTATAAGCCGACCGAGCTTTCAAGCTGAATCCATTCTGTGAAGAGCACAGCTGAATTGCTGTGTTCCTATGTTTGACATGCCCTTTCTGCCGCTCAGACCTCTATATCCGCCCCCTCTGGATCTGTGTTTCGACGAAGATAAGTTCGGCTTCGTGCCTATTCCAAGCTTCTCGAGTGGGATGTCCTCTCTAACGTATGGCTCTAAAGAAATTCCGGCCCCTCGGAGCCTATTAAAGATAAGAACGGGCTGCTCCGGAAACCGGAAAGTCGATAACACTTTCATGGCCGCCGGGAAGTGAGTGCTCAATTGCATGTGCACATGTGTGCGCGCGCTGTATTCCTTTCCTTGTGTTGACCCTTTCTTTGTGTTTGCCCTCAAACTTTGGCCCATTGGGACTTGTGTCGAAAGATTTCAAGACGGCGCTTAGAAAGAAGACGAAATGTTTGTGACCAGATCTGCACGGCTGCATGGTGGATTGAAGGAAGTGCGGTCGAAATTATATCAAGGTAATAGAATTTATTTGCTGCTGGTTAGGGGGGCAGAGTAAAATCTAGTCGGTGTCTATGGAGTCCCCCGTGCCGGACTGAAAACCTGGCTCGGGGACCGGGGATTCATTCAACTTTCATGAGCGGTCTCTTCGTCATAACCATTGGGAGCACCTGGATATTAGATTTGGTTCCGTTGGGCGTTCGTGGCTTGCCCCAGCAGTCGAGCACACGGTACACCCAACCTCGAAGGGCAGCGAGCCCCCTTGCGCGATGAAGCACCCGGCGGTAATAGACCTGGACTTTCTACGGGCCCCTGTCGCAGTAGTAGGGGGGGGGGCTGCTTGGCTGTCAGA
>Ga0307979_1000758_pt1 | contig 22654 bp, 23 predicted proteins | sample OrgLakmetage1058_FD_201833 | JGI IMG/M metagenome (GOLD analysis project Ga0307979, IMG submission 201833) | Saline water microbial communities from Organic Lake, Antarctica - #1058 | ecosystem: Environmental > Aquatic > Non-marine Saline and Alkaline > Saline | place: Antarctica: Organic Lake...
AACTGATACGCATGAGCTTGTTTTCAATTGTAAAAAAACAGATTGTGTAAGAACCAGGAAATGACACTTACAAATTACATCAAAGGTGAAATGAAGTGAATGAATGCTTCGCGTCAGTGGCAACAATATCAATTCAGTTACCTCTCTATTCACCTCCTGTTTCAGGCGACTTTCAGGCACGACGTCCTTCGATACTACATCAATCTGTGGCGCTGCTCCTTCGTCTGGCCCTTCTCCTTCGTCTTCGTTTTTATTCTCTGCTACTGGTGCTGCTGCTGGAATTGGTGTTGGTGCTGCTGCTGCTGCCTTACCCACCTCCTCCATTTGCTTGTCCATGGCGGCCTTCACCACTGCTTGCATTGAAGACGACGAGGACGATGACGATGGTTTTGAGGGTGGGGCTCCGGTAGGCAGAGGAGGCTTGCGGCGCAATTTGCCCGCTGCCGAGGCTGCGTTCCGAAAGCGCTGTCGTGCCGCTGTTCCTCCACCGCCACCGCCTCCTTTCGATGTGCCACCGTCTCCTCCTTTCGATGTGCCGCTGCCACTCAAGCTCCCAAACGCGCTGTTTCCTCCACTGCCCATCCACCGCCGAGACGAAGATGACGAAGGAGCACTTCCTGGGCGGCGATTCTTTGGTGCTGCAACTGCTGGTGCAACTTCTGGTGACGGTGTGGATACTTCACTACCTTTTCCTGCTGGAGATTCCAGTGTGACTGGTGATGACGAGACTGGCGGTGCTGGTGACGCTCTATTTCTTGTTGTTCTTGCCCGCGTTGTTTCTACTGGAGAAGTTGCAGCAGCAGTGGCATTATTAGCACCGTTAGTGGCAGGAGCATAAATTCGCCTCGATGGAACACGAGTGGCAGCAATCGTTGTGGTGGTAGCAATCGTTTGCTCTAATATTGCATCACTCCAAGGCCCTTCAGCGTTGACCCAGGGCGTCAGTGGGTCCTAATATAGGGTACCGAGAATACAAGACAAGACATAACCAATCAAAACAATTTCAGTCTTAGATACTTCGCAGTATTTCAAGAAGAAGTCGAGGTTTAAAAAAAAGTTTATGTGCGCAGAGCGTGCCTGGTCTCGGTCTTCCTAATATAATATTATCAATGCAACATTACCAGTGGCACGAAGCCAGCTTCTTGGTAGCGAGGAGGGTCATCTTCCGCGAACAAGCACAGCAACAAGCGGCAAGAACGCCAGAGCATGTCTCGTTGAGGTGATGTGAGCTGGTCGAAAGCAGCTCCTAGCGCATGCAGCGAGAGGGCTGGTAAAGCCGCGCGCATCTGTGCAGGAAGAGCGAGAGAGAGAGATCATGTTGATAGTTCAGAAGTGAAAGGGGGAGGAGCGGCGGTTGAGAAACTGATAACAGATTTGAAAATCGAGAAAAAGAGAAATAGTGAAACCGGCATCTTGTGCAAACAAATACGCTCATTGATCTTCGCGTATCCTAATTTTTTCTTTCTATTGTAGTACACGACAATATACACGCATGTGCACACTCCTGCCTACATACCGTGGAAGCTCCGGCGCCGCCGATCACCCCTGTATGTCCACCCAATCCTCCCACACCGCCGTTGCCGCCACCGCCGCCGCTGCTCCTCAGACCTCCCCCTCCTGGCTGGCCGGCCGACGCTGCCGCAGGTGCTAAGCGGAGGGTGTGTGGAACTGGTGCATCTGATTGGCTGGTTGGTTGTCCTGCTGATGTCTCTGACCCAGAAGCAGCAGCAGCGGTGAGATGAGCGTCGGCAAAGGCACTCAAAATGGCGTGATAGCATGATGTAAGCGCCTTCTTGGCGTGTTTGGCTCGACTACTACCACCGGCATTAACAGCATCATCGCCATTGATAGAATCATCTTCGCCATTGTTCAGGCGAGAAAGGTTCGGAAATTGAGCGTTGGATTTCACGAAATCGGGCCCCACCTTGACGTTTATTGTCGAGAAGATAAGTGGAGGACAAGAATGAGATAAAAGCGCAAAGAAAGCAACGCACAATATGAAGGTATCGAAGGGCTGAGAATTGAGTTTTTCTCAAAAAAATATAGGAATGCAGTATATACCGCGTGAATGATTTGCACTTGCGATGACGATGCACTTCGTCCACCAACGCTGCGTTGACCTCTCCCTACAGGGTAGGATCGGAACAAAGCTCCTTGCACCGGCAAGCCTCGCTCACTACTTCGGCTGTTTTTCCGATTGGGGTCAGAAGCATCCGAAGAAGGAGGGCGAGTCATGGCACTGAAAGGAATGCCCAGCGCCAAAGCCAGACCACCAGGTAAAGAAGTGCCCTCTGCCCGTGCTGGTGCCGATTCTTCGCTTGAACTATTGTTGAGTATTAGAAGAAAGTGGACAAAAACAGAAAGGTGAGTGAAAACAACTGAAAAAAAGAAGGCATATTACAGAGGAAGAGAACAAAATAAGGAACACACTTTCAACCGTCCTAGTGTACACAATAGCGCGCAAGTCCCCCCCCAAAAAATAACACACAATTACCTGCGAACATAATCGACGTAGCAGCAATTTCCAGTGCTATTTTCCACCACTTGATTGTAAACACTGCCACTTCTGCCAGCAGCATAGGTCGAGGAGTTGGAAGAAGAATACTTGGTTTTGTTGGCATTTCGAACACCGAAGGGCGCCAAGGAGCCATCTTTCTTCAGGACACGGCCTAAAGGATCGCCAAGTTTGATGCGCACGCAACTGTTGGAGAGACAACAGAAAGTGTGTAAGAAAAGTAAATGAGGAGAGAAAAGACTTCTGAAACAAAAGAAAAGTTGTGACAAAGGAAAGTTTCATATATTCTCTATGATTTGCATTTCATAACCGATCCAGCAGAAGTATGTTTATTCGTTTCCCCTCTTCTTTTCTTACCGTTGCAAGAATGCCGAGCCCGTCATTGATTCCGCAGCAGTGGCAGTTGTCGTGTTTGCTTCAGCCGCCGGTCTCGTTGGTCTACTCGTGTTGTTGTTAAGAGGCAAGCCCCATTCTTCTCCATCTTCATACTTCAACTGTTGCTTATTGGACGAAGGTTGTAGTGACGACGAGGAGGAGAAGCCTACAGCAGCAACACCAGCACCACCACCACTGTTTGCTACAGTAGCACCACCAGCTGCCTGCTCATTGGACGATTCGAGTTCGGATATCCGTTGACGCGCAGCCTCCAATTCTTCGGCCTAGAATAGAAGCAGAACAGGATCAAGAACAGGCATAGGCTGGTCAAAGAATAAGACAAAACGAGCGGATATAAAACTAGTTTAAGCATTTATGAGCATTGATACTTTTTTCCTGCCGATCCCATGAGAATGACAAATAATCAATCCTTTTCACCTGCACGAGAGCTAACGACTCCGCCGCTGCTAAGCGCGCCAAGACGGCTGCCATTGCACCGTTGTTGTTGTTGTTGCCTTCCTTGCTGCCTCCTTCTTCTATGCTGCCGTTTCTTCCTCCTTCACCGACCGCACTGACGTTGTCATTCTCAGCGCCGCGACTGCCACTGTTAATAGGGCGGTTAAAATTGCTACGCTGTTCGTCTTCAAAAGCGTACAATTGCTCTTCCAAGCGCGCAATGGTAGCGTCCTTCATCTCCAATTCAACCACCTAAGTGATAGATGTAAAAACAAGAAGAGAAAAGGTCGGAGAAAGTTTAGACTGTGTAGCGTATCATCCTGCTCTGTCTATATGCTTGTAGTACATATATACATCAGAATGACCCTTCAATAGGTTCTGATTTAAATTGCAGCAGTGAAGCCCTTTCATTGTAAAAATATATATATATGAATAGGCAATATCCTACTGAAACGCTTACGAGTGAGTTCACAGCGCTGGCATTGTCTCCGCTGCCGCCGCCGCCGCCTCTGCTACTTTGGGCGAGAAGGTCCTCTTCAAGCTCAGTGATGCGATTTCGGAGCTTGCGAGTGGTTTCCTTTTGTAAGTGAGTGGGCAAAAAACAGAGGACACACAACATGAATGTGGGAAGTGGGATAGAGATAAGAGGTACATCGTGGTCGGGTATTGATCCTATCAATGTACTTATGACTATCACGGTTGATATACGGATAAAGCTCAGCAGTTGGGTTCAAAGTGTAGGTCTAGCTAGAGAATGGAAGCCTGGCACTCGGCAGCTCATTTCTCGAAATAGCTCTCTAAGCATGCGCTAGCTAGAAATGCACTCGCGTGCGAATGTCCTCCAAAAATGTCGAGCTAAGAATATTATTGTTTTCTTGTCCTGTACCTGCCACTCGTGGAGCTCTGCAAAAGTCACTTTTGCCGGCTTGTCTTGAAGCCACGCATCTGGATCCCCACTTTCGAACGGCGCCACTTTTGCCTAGTTGGTGATATTAAACGAATGACGAATAAAAATAAGAAGGAAGATCACGAGGAAAAGAGTATGAGAGAGGGAGGAAGGTGTCGAAACAGCCGGCGTGGGTGTCCGTAGATACGTAGTGCGACAAATGTAAATTCACTCTTGTTGAAAGACGACTGTCTTCACACGCTAGAAGAAGGAATTCCATTCTCTCATACAAAGAATGCATTGCCGCTAAACTCAGCTTATCTTGACACCTTAGGGCGGCTGCGAGCAGACCACGGCCTCGAACGAGGCGTTAGTTTCGAGCCGTGCATGGTATAGGGGTCTCAAGGAGGTACGTAGTGAATTGGAGAGCTATCACTGCGCCTGTACGCAGCTCCGCAAGCTCTAGTCTTGATCAGGCTGCCCCTAAAGAGACTTTCCTGGCGTTCAACTATTGTATCTAGCCTCAGCTCAACTAAGTAGCTTCCTCTCAGCCCTGCAGTGTCCACGCAGCTCTAAGATAAGCGCCACCCACCACAACGATGAACCAACGAACGAGAGCCGCCGCCGAGCGCTGTTGTTGAGCTGCCAAACCGTTTGTCCGTTACAAAGGGCAAATTGCTTCAACACCGGAAGTCACGTGGGTAATTGCCTGAATTCGCGTCGGGGCTGCGAATTGCTTGCTTCTTGCTTGCTTGTTGCACTTGTTCCTTGGTTTATTGGCGGTTTTATGAAGCGCCCCTTATTTCTTTCGGGTGCACATGCAGTTCAATTATGTAGCTCTATACTATTCGTTGTTGTTTCTTTGAAGTCTTCTATATATTATGTGTGCTTCGGTGCAAAGCAAAAGCAGCAAGACAACCGAGTGAACCGCACGCAGCTTGCAAAGGCCGCAGCGCTATTACAATGCCCATTTATTTATGTCAACCAGAGGGCATGCTTCTCGATTCGGAAGGAATTTTCTTGATGGCGATCTTCACGAAGGCCAAAAGAAGTTGGCACAAACCTTGTGGGTGGATATAGTAATACACACGCGCAAACATGCAAATCAAAGCAAATAATTACCGCAATGAGGTATTAACAGCAACAGAAATAAAACAGAGGAAAAACAGCAGCAAGAAGAAAATTAAGAGCATCTGCAGAAGAAATTGCTGTAAGAAAAACAAAAGCGGTCGCACACAAATCGCTCACCCAAAATTGGGCCCTGGGCGGCCAGAAGTTGAAGTTGAATAGGTGGCCACTGGAGACAAGCCCCAGGACGGAGCCCAAGCACTGGCGTTACTCGTTGAGAGCGCAGACGCTAGCGCTAAGGCGTGAAGCCGCTGTGACGGTGGTAATGGTGCTAACAAAGTGTTCTTCGAATCCAACGAAGACGAGGGATAAAGAGGAGGACGAGGAGGCGATGATGCTAGCGATGACGATGATAAGAATGCATCCGTTGAATCGAGAGCATCCGCAGCAGATGCGTTGGCAGCGATCGAACTAGTAGCAGTATCAGAGGCAGCAGATGCCTGGCTGTTTGATCTTATAGGTTGCTTTTTCCTATGACTAGGAGGCTGCGGAGGAGTACGAAGCGCCATTTGAGCCAAGGTCAGGGCTTGAGCCGCAGATCGAGAAGGGGCGTCCAAGAGTACGCCATTTCTTTTCGAAGCACCTCGAGAATGCGTCTTGAGACCAGCACGCGAATGTTTGTAATGATGTAGTAGTTCTTGTAAGGAGCTTTCTGCGTCGCTAGTTGCATACGCATGTGCCTTCGTTGTCGTGCTTGTTGCAGCTGCAGCTGCCTTTGCGCCATCCATTCGATCAGCATTGAGAGCATCAGACGGTGGGACGAGAGCGTACAGGGATCGAAATGGATCGGAAGGAGGGTGGACTGCTCCTAATATTGGCTGGCAGGATGCGCCTCTAATTGATGATGACGATGATGATGGCGAGAGAGACAACGCACCATCACAACAAGAAAAGGTCAGGGTAGCAAAGAAGCCGACAAAAGAATAGTATACGAAGCGAATAAAATTAATGCCTTAGGGATACACCTGAAGAGTCACCTAGACTAATATACATAGCACCTCGCTAAAACGTGGAAAGTAAACGCAGTCTCAGAGCAGAAGTCGCCATTGGGCTTGGCGCACTGTTTTGAAAAGCGCCAGGGCACGAGCGGATCCGTCGCTGGCTGATGTTGATCACGGTGGATATGATGATTCACAGAACACATGTATAGAGGTAGATGAAAAGAGGAGCCGCTAAAGACAAACAGACGCAAACTGTAAAATATGGGGAACGAAAGAAAATCATTCAAGAGATACGAGGAGCAAAAGAAGTTGGCAATGGCGGTTTGATTACCTGGCAGCCGCAGAGAAATTTCACAGGCTTCTTTGTGGCATGGTCATATGCGAGATTGGGAGGCAGCATGACAGCCGTAAGCGAGTTGTGTGGCCATTTGTCAGGGACCAGATTCACGTTCCCAGGCTCTCTTATTGTGAAAGCATCACGGCTACTTGCATCACTGCTATGTGAAGTAGCACTGCTTTTCCTTATGCTGCTGCGACTGCTTGTATCGCTGCTGCTGCTGCTGCTGCTGCTGCCTTCACTATCAGTAAAACCACCATTGCTCCTCTTCAAATACTGTTTTGCTAATCCTTTGGGATCGCGGCCTAGAGTACTGAAGGCTACTTTACTCCTGGTTCGACTGCGTGCACGAGACAACAATCGACTGCGATTCTGCTGCCGCTGTTGCCACTGCCGCTGTTGCTGTTGCTGCCATGTTAACAAAGCTTCAGCTCTTGAGCTATTCGTGCCATGCTTGAGAGTCGCTCCTGCTAGTCTTCTACGTCGAGAATAAAATGAAGAACTACCTTGCGGCGTCACACAGGCTACCACCTACCAAAAGTACAGTATAATACTTTAGAACTGCAATAACGCATACGAAGTGGATTGGCGGCACACTTCAGATATAAAGTAACATAAGATGTTATGACGGAATCAGAAATGAGGATGCTCTACCAAGTAAAGATTTCGTTTTTAAAATCAAAGGAAAAGAGCAAAATCAAAATCAAACACGCTTTAGAACAAGCCAGCGTATACAATACCTTCGATTGAACTGATTGAGCCAGTGCATTCACTAACGGATGTGCTATGCGTGCTAAGTATAGCGCCTTGGCTTGGGTGTAGATGTCGGAGAAGGTTGCCAAGAAAAGATCTGATAGGAGAAAATCATACGTTACTGGAGGTCAATTTATTGATTGAGTGAAATATACTTACTTAGTTAGGTAGAGATTTTTTTCTCCACGAGCGATATCAAATCTCATACACAACTTAATACTTGATTAATACCAGCCCCTCTTCTATATCTTTCTCTCGCTTAATACTCGTAGCTATGCCACAACCACACTACCTGAAGGAGCGTAAAAGACGATATCGGTGCGTGCGTTCACTACACCGGGTGAGCCTCTTAAGAAGCTATACGAAAAACCTGAGCAAAGAGCAACGAAGAGTGAAGATGTTAGTATGAATAACATTGCGCTACTACTCGAGCTACTAGTAAAGAGCAATTGTAGCTGTTCAGCCAAAATGGTGTATATTGGTTCAGGGTTTCGTTCTTAATTGTTTGATCACTGATATCCGTATTCATCTTACCTATACCACGCTCTGTTGCCTAATTCATCCATTTAATCTAACAACCACACCCTTACCTGGAGGCGCTAGTAAGTCGGTCCGCGATCGCACAAGCGTGTGAAAGGGCATAAGCGCTGTCTTAAACTTAAAAAGCGCGGCTTCTAACAGCAGCCACTAAGTAGTACCGCGTTTCGTAAATACATGTATTCAGACGAAAAGAGAGGCGTAACAAAAGGCACGTGAGAGTTGGATGACGTTAAGTTCTGTCATTTGGAATGGTGTACATGAAAGAATGTAAAGAGATGCAAAATTGAAAAGGAGGGAAGCAGAGGTCAAGTGTATGCATGATCTAAGCATGTTAAGGACGTGTGCAAAATCGTGGAAAGGCAATCTATTCAAAAATGGGTACACCACTGATTACACCTGATAAAGCGACGGTGGAATTCCTCCTTTCAAATGGCGCGGCGCGTGCCTGCATACAGATGTACAGGCAGATGGATATTTTACCGCTAGAATTATGGTTATGACAAGGCTTGAGCAAAATGCGCGCCAACGCAAACCGTAACGGTAGTCTACTTAGGAAGGGTCAAGAGAAACGGTTTGCGTATGTTGAGTGTGTTGGTGGTGGATGTCTTGACGTTTTTACGGCAAAGTGGAGAAGGGTGCACGCACTCGCGTATGTACGAAGAATTCACGAGAAGTACGCGATCGCTGGCTCCTGGGCTCAGCTTATCGCCGAGGCCGCCAGTGAGGCAATGCGCCGTTACGTTGTCCTAAAATTGCAAGATACGATAATCGAAAAGCGGGAGGAAGAAACGAGAAAAGTCTTACTGGGGGATTTTGCGCTTCACAGCTTTCTTTTTCCTTATATCATGTTATTCGACTTGTTTTGCCGTCAACCCGAGAAATATAAAATCGTTCAGAGGACGAGGAAACGTACCTTTGGGTAGGTAGCCACAAAGACTGTTGTTTCGCGTGTCTGCTTCGCTACGTCTTGAAAATGCGCCCAATTGGCAATCTTTTTAAAGATTTATCGAGCCCGCGCGAAGAGTCCGTAGCAATTTTCAAAAATGAAGAGGAATCAGGAACAGATCACAAGGAAACCTAAGTAGCTAGGAACCTGTTAACAAATGAAAAAAGCATAACCCTCTAACTCTAGTTAACTTGAGTCTAGCAACGAATGATGCATTTCGTGGCGATAAATCATGAGTGAGAAGTAGTATCTAGATTAGATCACAAGGGATGGAGCCTACCCTTAGCATGCCGGTGAAGATAACCGCCACTCGCATGGTCGTGTTAAGTATTTGGTAGCTGTTACTACTGAATTGATACCGAGTAGTTCGGCAACTTCTTTGGCTCGATGCTAGATTAGTGAACGCGGCTGTCAGATGCAATCCTTCACGTGCGAGCTATTCATAAGTAAGCTTTATCAATTTGAATGTCGTAGCTCACGAAGATGCTAGCTAGCTAGTGGTTGCTCCGCTCCGTTGCTTCATTTTTTTCCTCAAATGAGACGTCTAAACTTACGATAAAAGTACGGTTTCAAGAATCACCGAATCTGCCTTCATCAAATCTTTCATCCGCTGATGATGCGACACGCGACGCTACAGTATCTGTAATTAGAACAGGCTTGATAACAGAACCCTCTCCCTAGATTACGCCGGCGCGCAGCATACTCCGGCGTTGAAATTCTGGTGCGAAAATGAAGGTAGCGATCATCCTCGCGGCATACTAAGTAGGTTTGATGTTCCGTTTTTTTCCTGTGTTTGTAGTATCTCCTCAAGCTTAGCTGCCGTGCTGCTTCGTGCGATCATTGTGATTTTACAGATGAATTGCCTCTGGAACGCGGTTCTCGCGATTGCTTTATTGAAGTCGGTCGCTGCAGACGTTGTATATTTCCCAACACCTCCGCGAAGCTCTGATCCTAACATTACTGTTGAACATTTGGTTTTCTCGACCGAGCGGCAGGTACTTCTCGCCTAAGACAGACATCACCACCTCACATTCGGGGTGTTTGGCTGTGTGAAAGTAATAGTATGGATTTGGGACTGCTCACTTCTACCCAATAAAGTTATACTCCATCGTTTTCCTTTATTCTTTCAATTTCTTGCAGGCACTCATCAAGGCGGTTCTAGCAACGGTTGCATCTCCTTTGGGCTTTGTTCACACTTTGCCGCCAACTCCAAATGGGTGCACAGAAATGGTCAAGGTGCGAAGGCATGCTATCTTTTGAATTTGTTTTTCTATCGAGATTTGCGATTAAAGATTAAAAGAAAAACTTTGTATTATATTGTGTGCATTGGTGTTTGGGTAAGCAGGTTTCTGACAGTGCTGCCGCTGCGGGGTGCAAGTATGCAGTCAACGGAGGCACGTTTAACATGCAAACGGGGGAGTGCATCGGCAGCCTCGTGGCGAATGGTACTGTTGTTCAGGTCGACGACGGGGGCTACGCCAGCTTTGGCTTGACTGCGGATGGACGGTGGGCGTTTGGGGACGTGACCAGCGACATTGTGACCTCCGAAGGTGTGGTCGAGTTGCTGTCGGGCTTCAAAGGCGGTTTATTGGTGCAGAACAGCCAGGGTGTGCCTTCCACCAATTCTCAAGTGGCCCAGCGCACGGCAGTGGGGATCGATGCGTCTGGGCGTTTGTTGATTCTCACCATTGACGGCAGCGAATCTCCCCCTCGGGGCACCAACATCACGGAATTGGGGAACCTCTTTGCGAGCGTGGGGGCAACCACCGCCTTGAATTTGGATGGCGGTGGCTCGACCACCGCGTGGGAAGACGGGGAGTTCGTGGACCGCCCTACATGTGATGACACTCCCATGCCGGAGTGCGAGCGCAGTGTGGCGTCCTTCGTGTGCGTCATGCCGGGTTCGGCTGCATAAAGGATCCAACCGTTTTCAATAAAAGGATCTTCCCAATCAGCGCACCGCCTTACTCCGTCAATAGCACACCACCAGTACAAATATGCAAGTCGTGGAAATAACCTGGTGATATTTTGATATGGTTTGTTGCCTGTGCCTGAGTGGGCCATAACGAAGCGACGAAACTATCTGCTAATAACTGTCCATTATTAAAAGGTAATGCATGAGAAAAACGCCCAATTCCCAGTGGGCTTATGATAATCTCATTTGCCTCACCGAGTTCCGCAGTTGCTGTTGTGTTGCGAATCACACTGTCTACAGTGCACGTACGTTCACCTAGCATGTATGATATAGCAATAGAGATGGTAAATTCCGTGTCAATTGTTAAGTCCGGTTGTGAATTCGACCTCCTTGCTCCTTACTCCTTAGGTCCCCCGTCCCCCCGTCCCCCCGTGATGTCAGCCTTTCTCACCGCCCACCGCCATTGCCACCGCCATTGAAGATGCATGTAAAAGCGCCCTGTTGGTATAAAAATGTGGATCATGGACCGAAATCGGAATCAGAAACTGATCATAAGATAGGTTTCTTACAGGGGATATTCTGAATTCCTTTGATGTACTGGAAGACACCTACTCCGTAGCTACCTGGAAAAGTGCGAGATGAAGATAGAAACAAGGGTGATACCCTTGATAGAAAATAGAAAATAGCATGAAATCGGGTACATATCTGTAGTAGCTACTAGCTAGAGCTAGCCTACCCTGCAAGCTGATTAGCATGCAGCGAGTTAGTGGTTGGCCATATAGCAATGCTTGTGAAATAACTAGAAGATAAATTACTACATCTCATCGTGCATTGCTTTCCTCTACACGTTGAAATGGTTATCCTGTATAGTTTGTTGAAGCCGAAGGCATTAGCCTAGCTGCAGAATCTAGCATGAACAACATGCTATTTGGGGGCATTACCTCGTTAGCCTCCGTGGGCCAGCGACCTTTCGCTGAGCGCCCAGATGTATATGCGATGGTATTAAAAATGCTTTCAATACTCAACGAGCTAGCTAGTCTAGTAGCTAGATGAATTGTTAGCTTTAGGAGCGTTTAATATGTTGTTTGTCCTTGCATCACATGTTACCCACATTCAATTTTCTACTCATGCGTTTGCCTATTTGAGCGCTGCATTTCCCTCTCACTTATGATAGGTGATCGATTCGGGTGAACTAACCTCCGTCACTAGCAAGAAGACGGCTTCAGTCTACTCGTGAGTGCAGTATTATAACTGTGTAGTTTATTCATCTTAAAGAAACAAATGACTGTTGTCAGCCTAGGCAGGAGTGTTAATGAACTGACTGAACCTGTCAATATCTTCAACATGCATTTCGGTGACTTATCCTTAGTGTATTTCCATGATTTTGTCAATGTATACTCTATTCTTTCTCGCCATTTCAGATTGCTCAAGACATGCGTGACAGATGAATCGCATCCAGGCCTTCATGTGTGCTTTTGGTGAGTTGATGCCATCTCTGTCTATGAATACCGCGTATATCTTTCTCTCCTTTTGGCGCCCGTTGGTGGCATTTTAGCGTGCATTATTGCGGCAGTCAATATTAATATGTACATGAACAGTAATGATTTAGACTACTCGCAAAAATGTACCATGTGATGGTAATAGGAGCGATGCAGCCACCCGGCAAGCAAAAAAAGGAGTAAGACCTGGCGACATCGTTCGACTCGTCAAGGTGCTGGCTTTTGAAATTTCGAACTTTGATGATCAAAACTATGCTTATCTAATCTATCGATATCATATTTAAGAATATGCTACTCGATTTTTTTTTATTGTTTGAATTGAATTCAAGCTCTCGTATATGGATGCGTTTACCCTTTGAAAGGTGAACGGGCCAGGAGGAGATGGAAGTAGCAGCAGCAACATGAGTTCAGGAGCAGCCATAGCCTCCTTGGGAACGCCTGTTGACGCGTATTCAGGCAGTGATTCCAACCATCGTGGCAGGTACGAGAGAGATAGACAAGGCAAGATCAGCTGCAGCATGTTAGATAGTTCAGATTAAAGCCGCCTTCTAATCTCCTGAACTTTTTCAACTTTCGATCACAGTGTTGTTTTTTTCTACATGTACCATGCACTTTGCACTTTGCACTGTGTAAGTAGGTATGGGTTGCAGCTGTCAGCACGTGATCTTGAAGTGGTGTGGCGGGACGGCCTTTATTTCAACGGAACAGCAAGCAGAAGCGTGCAACATGTGCACACTGCTCCTACTAGTGTGAATGATGCTGAATCAAGATCAGCTGCGGATGCTGCTGCCCGTGTGGTGCGTGTGTGGGTGTACAGAGGCGTGCTCGGCAAAAATGAATTTCAAACACCGTGCATTCGTTCGCTTCATTAGCTTTTTCATGTTCACATTTCTTCATTTCCCCCACGAAAGGTGGCGTGGGCGAAACAAGCCTGGCCGGCTGTGTGCCGTGCCTCTGTTTACCCTTCAATTCAAATCGATAACAGCAACGAAGACCGTACGGCTAGTAGTGGTGGAGACCATGAGTCTTGTTCAGTCAATGCAGGGAAAGGGATAGTACCAGTGTGGGGCGCAGTGGCATCAACACTATCCGGAACAAGCCATGTGAACGACAATTACCACGCTCGTGCTGGTGCTCCTTTGCCAAAATTTTACTCTTTGAGTGACCTCCTGTATGGCAGTGGAGGCATCAATGGAAGCATAGACGAAAGCAGCAGTAGCATACCTTTTCGCGGCCTTTGTTTGGTATAAATTGAATGAATAATGATATGACAAACAATAATGTGTATTGGTAAATGTGATGCAAAAGACTCGCAACTTACACTGTTTGAATGTTCGCAGCCTTGCGTACTTTCTATGTGCTCGTCGTCTCCATTGACACGTTTCTCTATTTGTTCGCTTGCATGCTCGTACATGTTGGTTGTCTGGCGAGTATATACGTATGGTTCATGTCCTTTTATTCGATCATAGGTGCGCTGTTCGATTGGACGTGTGTGGTTGCCGCCAGGCGCTGACGAATTGGCTATTTCCGTAGACGATGCCGTACATGACGCTCTGCTTCAATCGGCGGCGAACCCACCAAATATTGATGGTGTCAATGATGATGTTAATAACGCTCCGAATTCAAGCCTCGCAAGCCCATCGGATGATGCCATCAAATGCGTAGCAACACAGCTGCATTTATTGACTGCAAAGCAACCAAATACCAATGACAGCAGCAGCAGCAGCAGCAGCAATGTGGCATACCGAGGCTGGTTTCTCACGTTGGTGGAAGCGCCACTCCGCATGTATCATGAGCTCGATTCAGGAGGTGAAGTTGGCATCCCCGATGATGCTGATGAAGCAGCCATTGACGAAGAGGCAGCAAATGAAGGCAACGGCGTTGAACAGGTTCGTTGAACCAAACCGTTGTTGTAATTTATTACGCATATAGATTACTCCGCTTGTATAACTGTTGGTGTCCTCTGAAAGCATCTTTCTCGCTCCAGTGCTCCTTCTTCTGCCTATTTCAATATTTTCTTGATATTGCATATGATATGAACCGGCGGAATTTCTATCATAGCAGGCAATAATGGATAAAGCAAAGAACAGCTCCAACACGCCTGTTGAAGCCGCAACAGACGAAGAAGGAGGGCCATTGTCAAAGAAGCCACGGCATTTAAGCGAAGGAGTCAGCAATATTCCTCATACGGCATCGCCATCATCGGTGCATGCGTTTGTGGGTGGCGCGGCTACCCAAGACTTGCTCGGAGGACTCACACCGCTGTTGTTGTCATTAAGCAATGCCGAAGTTGGAGACACATCAGCAACAGCAACAACGACAGCAGCATTTCATCAACGCTTGGTGGCTGCGCGCTTGCTAATAGCATTAGCACATGAAGCGACGCTGGCTCAGTCTTCTCCCCATTTATTGGAGGTGCCGCAAGAACACTCTACCACTAATGCAAGGGACTTCAATTCCTCTACAACGGAGACGTCAATGTTAGCGACCTCAGGTGCAGCTGCTGCCGGTACTGCAGGAAATACGGCGGTAAGTAAAGAAATGCAACGGCCAACTGCTTTGTGGGCTAAAGTGTGGGTTGAACACGATACGGACTCTGCAGGGCGACTCAAGGTAAAAGTCAACAAGCTAAGAGTAGTGGCGAAGTAACGCTTTTTACAGAGAAGTATTGTACAGTAGCCATCCACTTGTTACAGCTACAGCTACAAAACGCATGATATTCCTTTTTCGATTTTATGCTTTTGATGATATTCATAGGATCAAACATCTGTTGTTCCAGTATTTGTGTGTCCGTAATCTCACCTTGCATTTACATCTCAGGTGCATGCGCGTGCGGTGTCCCTTGCTGGACCAGCAGCTCTCACCCCATGCTATTTGTATCATAACTTCACGGAGCCTCTTTAGGTCTACATGACAAAGATATCTGAATTTCTCATCTCGTTGTGTACCATCTACTTATCATCGCACATTTCTGGAGCCCCTTGCTTGCCCAGTCGTGCATGTTTTTACCTAGCTGTCCTCGTAACGGGCGGGGTTTGTGGCAATGGAAAAAATAAATCCGGCTCTTCTAAGCGATTAGACAAATAAAATAGCTCAACCGACGTACCAGAGATTTGCCACCAAAAAGCGCAAATCCAAATTTCATTGATCAGGATTATTCCTATTGGCCCTCAGAAAGGAACTTACTAGTGCGGTAAGTAGAAATTCAATAGTAAGAGCGGCCACTAACATCCACCGCAACTGAGATGGAGAGATTCGTCGATCGCGGTGCTACATGCAAGCGCAAGAGGCGCATGCGTGTAAACATCTGCCGTGTTACTGTATTAGTTCGAGTTCGAGTTCGTGTGATGGTTCCTGGCGATGTCTTAATTATTGTTTCTTTGTAACCTGGACCTGGACCTCAATATTTTTTTGAGAGAAGCGGCTTCTGTGAAGTAGTCCGCAGTCTGAAGTCCGTAGAGGGACCAGGTCCAGGATCCAGGGTCTGGTTTGTCTGGTACCTCTTCCACCATCAGTCACAGCGTCACAGGTCACAGCCACACCCGACAATTACAAATCCCCCCTGTAAAGTCTATCATCAGATGATCAAATCATCAGATCCTTCGATCGAGTCGTCGCGTCGTCGCACGAGGATTGCGTGCGGGCGTGCCGACGTGCCGACCGACGACGTATTGATTATAAGAAAATAAGAAGTGCTCCTAGCGTTCACACAAAATGTCTAGGACTTGGACTGACTCCTACAGCAAGTTTTCAAATTTAGATTCTGACGATGAACTTGACGAATCAGTAAGCAGCAGCAACAAGAGCAGCCACCAACAACAAGGGGCTGACGCAAATGCCCTCGAGGGCAATGAGAAAGCTTCCAGCTGCACAGAAAAGAGGAGCAGCAGTCGTAGTGTTGCCAATAATGTTGCCATCCCAACTTGTTTTGATTGGGGGAGCGGCTCTGCTGTCACGCCGAATGATTCCTTTGCTTTCCAATCGGACGCTGACTTTGCACGAATGCATGCTCGCGTGAAAGCACTGCCTCAGGTACAGTGAATTACTGCACTGCGTGTAGATTGAGAATTTTCAAGTTATGGTAGGTCACTGCTTCTGAAGTGTGCATGAGTATACACACAGTTGTGTGCATCTGATTCTATCCTCATCCTTCAATCATCACACAACCCGAGCATTTCTTATACACTGCCTGTAGTGCTTGTTACTAACGAGCACTTGTCATGTAGCACATATCCCTCGCAAAGTTAAATTATCGATGCTGTGCAATTTTCGAAATTCTTTCTTTTTTTCCCTAGCTGAACTCGCTTGAAGTATGGCAAGTGTCCTTAGCGACGCTGCGGTGTTGGACGGCTAACAACAACACCACCTGCAGCAGCAACAACAGCGAAAACGACGCCGACAGCGGCGACAGCACGTCAAATCAAGCTCCACCCGCATCTGTCCTGCGGCCCCGGGCTGTTCTCGTGGCATGCATCTACCCTGACGAAGGCCGGTTGCTTGGTTATGACGTCAACGTGGCAGATCCTGGTTCACGACCTACGGCACCTCAAACTACGGCCTGCTTGTTGAGGCTCATGCTCGATCCTCTGTTTGGAGCTCAACGACGGCCTGGAAAAGTTGTTTTTCACGACGCGTGGCTTGGAAATGCCCTCTTTTATGCTTTAGGGGCACTGAAAGTCGAAGCGTCGCTGTTGCCTACGATGCCTGCGGCACTCCGACTGCATAGTGATGCAGTGGCACGCCTCTTGATCAAAGCTGGAGGCGCGAGCGAGGGAGCTGGAGGAGTCAGTGAAGGTGACGATAGCGATGATAATGGCAGCAACTCCCTGGGACCTTTGCTGACTTCTCAAAGCCACCCTAGCAGCAGCAGCAGTGGTAGTAATAGTAGAAGTGGCAGTGGCACGGTTACTTCAAACGATTCCTATGACGATGCAATCGCATGTTGCTGGGCAGGCTTATTTGCTGCCGCGGATGGTTGCATCAGTGGCCGCTTGTCTTTGGCACAATTGCCTCAAGCAAGCTCTTGGCGCCGTTGTGTTAATGGATCTGCCGCTGCAAGTGGCAAAGATAACCCTAAACTTGCTAATGCCACTGCTGCTCCTGCTGTGGGAGGTTCCGACAGTGACGAGGACGCCTTTCACTCAGCCGAAGAAGAAGAAGAAGAAGACAAAGAAGAAGAAGGCAAAGACACTAGCACATCTCGTGAGGCTTCAAAGTCAACTGTAGCCCAATCTTCTTCCGATTCTCCTCCTTTTTCATGGCAGCCACCGTGGCTCGCCCTGCCTTCAGGGCTCACTTCACGGCACGCGGTGTTGAAAATAACCCTCAAAGAACCTTTGCCTTTACCCTCGAAAGCTGCAACAACGACAACCTCAGCCGATCCCCCAGCCATCGCCGCCGGCGACACTGTTTGGTTAGGGCTGCTCCATGACGATTCTGGCGTGCTGGGGTTTGCCGCCTTTTACAGTCGCCTTGATGCTGAAGCTCGCCTGCGCGATCCTGGTTAGTGACAGGGTTATTGTCATACTGCGCATTGGTGACTTACTTAACTTTTCATTTTTCTTCGTGCGGTCTTTATCTGCTTATTTTCCAGTGAAAGTCCATTGTGTAGGCAAACGTCCTTTTTAATTATTTTTCCATCGACACACACTTTTCTTCGTGAATCTTATCTTCCCATGAATAATTGGCAATGCTGTTCCTTTCAAGTTCTTCTTCCTTCAAACAAACCAAACTAACATTTTGCTCTCTTTTGGGGTATCTGTGCATCATTCTAGCCGCACCTATTTCGTCGCTTTATCGGCCGTATACCAACGCACCTACGGGTTGTGCCTTTGCCAACTACTGTGCTGCTTCTGGAGACAGCAGCGGCAGCAGTAGCAATATCAACAGCAGTAGCAACAGCAACGGTGATGACCGGGAAAAGACTGACCTGCCAACTAAACTGAAGCGCACCAAGCCGAGATCATTCGATGTGCGCAACGGTCGAGAATTAGCTTACGGGTCTCCGGACGCGCTGCGCAAACATTGGCCACATGTACGGCAATGGTCTCGACCGTTGAGTGAACGCGAGGAGGGCATTGCGTCAGGCCGCACGCATTGGCACTCTTACGGTGAAATTGCGTTGCTGTACCGGCCGGAACCGCAGGTGGCGTGGGACGATTTAGATCTAGCGAAAGACTTGAACCTTCCGGGGCCTTCCGGTTGCTCCCGCTCTGGTGGCGGTGGTTCTGGTGATGATAACGGTGAGGGTCAAGATGCAAAGACATCCAGGGCCTATGCGGAAGCTTCTGCTGCTGCAGCAGCTGATCTGGGCCGTCCCGAGGGCATGCATGAGCTCTTCCCGTCCCCACTGCACTTATCCAAAGAGGGCATTGGGCCCTGCAGTGCCACTGACGTGGCGTGGCTCACGGTGAGTGAATATCGTATAAGTGCAAGACGGAGGAATGATTGGCGCATTTGACTTCAATTTGTTTTTGGTTCCTGGTTTTGAGCATTTTTGTAGTTATGCTGGTGTTGCTACGATATAGACAAGAAGATGGCACCTCATCGTCCTGCTTATGCCTCCTGTGTAGAAAAAGCGTACCTTATTAGTTGCTCGATGAATTCAAACCAACTTCACAGGTGGCCGCACGAGTTGTGGCGCGGCTTCCTAAATTTCTTGAAAATACGCTCGAACGTGCGTCAGCCAACACAACTACTTCTGCCCACTCAGCAGTAGCTCATGTGGTAGCCGCGGCAGCGGCAGCTGCTGCAAAAGAAGAAAAAAGTGCACACGTAGAAGAGTGGCAAGTAGACATTCGGCCGCGTTCCCGCACACGAGACGACAAAGAAAAGGCAGCGGATGCAGAAGACCATGACGGCGGTGTCGTCACGGCAAAGATTCGCGTTGAGCTCGATCCCGTCTTAGAAACAGCTGAAGTCACTGCCGCGGGGTTTTAAAGGCAACAGAAAATTCGATTGGCCCATGTTATTTTTTTGTATTACTTGCTGTTATTTGCAACGAGCCTTCGTCTACCAAAAGTGAATGATCCTGCGGCTGGGGGCTGGGGGCTGGGAGCAAATTTTGTACCATAAGTTTACGCCGGGGACATCAGTTGACAATGAACTATGAACACTCCACGCACATGGGAATTGCAGTAGAACAGCTACCTACAACCTGCTACTAGCCAAGGCACTAGCTCCCTTTTTCCTTTGTTGTCGGACCCCATTGCCAATTGAGAACTCCCGGATCTCCGCAATCGAGAGCCGCATGGATGTACCGATATCCCAACTACTTGCGATGCCCTTGTTTTAAACACGGCCCATTTCCTTTTACTTGAGAACTATGCGAAATAGAAGCCGCGCGAATCCTTATAATTGAAAAGGCGCCCATCTGTTGTCTTTGGTTACGCCTTCCTTATTCTTCGCCTCTCATGATATCCGCCATGCAACTTTAAAAGCACGGATTATCGTTGATTTCTTATTTTGGTTGTGGTGAAAGGAAGCCCAAGGCTTGCGCAGTCGCCTGTAAACGCAATGAAACGAGGATTGTGAAAGAAGAAAAAAGCAATAAAGATAAATCGTAAAAAAATCTTTACCGAAAAAAAAAAGAAGAACTCGTCATCACACAACAAAAGAAAATGTTCATCTTGTCTTCTGTGTTGCTTTGCTGCTCTTATTCATGAAAATTTCACTAATATACCTTGCCTCTTCCTGTTCTTTTCCTCTATTATAATCACACATACACACGCATCACACTCACACACCCATCACACATACCTGGAGCAACAAATTCGGGAAATACACTACGTGCCCCCATTCATAAGCAATTTTCGCAGCCACAGCAGCTGCAGAATTAGTTGCACTGCTGATGTTCAAACGCACGAGGGTAGCGGCTTCACCGGACATCGCATGTGCCGAGGCTTGTGCTGCGGTAGCCAAATAACTGTAGTCAAAGGATACACAACAAGAAGGAAAGAAGGAGACACGAAAGAGTTGGTGAGTAAAAGTTAATTTGAGTGAAAATGATGGGGCAATTGAGAAGTTCAGGGAGAAAAAAAGTGTTTTGGGCGGCAGGAGCAAGTATACACCGAATGAGATAATCCGTAGAGCTCTGAGAGAAAATGGCAAACATACCCGAGGCCGTAAAACGCGACGGCGGGAGAATCCGTAAGCAACGCCAGCGGCCAGAGCGTAAATGCGCCTAGCACTACCACCTAATATAATAGGCCACCGCCAATTTCCCAAACCATAAAAAGCGAACAATCATAGACAGGATACAAACAGACAGGCACACACACACACAAACGCAATATATTACTGAACATAAGCAATACGAAAATTGATGTAAGCTTCCTAAAAGTAAGAGACACGTCTCTCTCTATCACTCTTCCTCTTTCTACTATATCCCTAGCCCTCATATATCATTTTACCGCCGCTACAGGGTCTCCTTTCGAAGCCGCAGCTGCTAAGAGCGCTCCAGCAGCGGAAATGGCCATGCTTGCGTGCCCCGATTTCTTCAAGCAGCCCTATATATAGGCGATGAAGAAAATGCAGCATTTTCATATTAAAAGAATTTTGTATGTAAGATAGAAATCGTTGCCATACACAATAGCAAAAGTTAAAAATACAAATGACAAAAAAGATGAATAAAATATAAGCATACCTATGCGATTGACCAAGCAAAGCATGGAATTAAAGGATAAAACAAAGAAGGAATATACACCAACAAATATTTTAAACTATACCACAGCATATCTACTTACGAACCTTCCAAGCTGGCGAGCTCAAAGTGCGCCACAAGAGGCCGTGCACGAGGCTAACCCCAAAGAACACCGGACCAAAGGGTGGCCTTTTCAAGATGTGGGTCTCGACCGCCAAAGCAATGATGACCCCCATCGCTGCCGTCATTTCTACCTGAATTATACAGAGAACAAATAGTGGCAACTCAACAATGGTCAAGTGTATGAAACTGCCGGAGCTCATAAAATAACTTCACAGCAGCAGCAGCAGTTGGCAGTAGCAGTTATATGCAATGCCTCATCCACACCAGTGCACCTTATACCTCAATCCATAATACTCACCCAGCGCGGTCGCAGCAATGCAGGCCCAAACTTCCATCCTAAGCCGATGCAGCTCACCGAAGCTACTTTCACTGCCCAGTGTGTATCCGGGACCATCGCGAGGCTTCCTGCCCACACGAGCGCTGTAGCCCCGCCCAGCCATGAGTGGTATTTCTGAGAAACGCCAAGAAGGTTCGCAGACACTTCCTCGAGAAGCGCAAAATTCCCCGCTAGTTGGAGCGCCAAGCACGCTAAATGCATCCTAGCACACGTGTACATGTAGAGGCCAATTTAGAGTCTTTCATACAGTAATAAAGAAGGCATGGTTGCAGCAGCCGATACATAATTGATCATGGAACTACTGAGCTAAATTCAAGACTTCATTCCTTGTTAGTATTATAACCCAGATGGTATAGCAACGTACGCCAAGTTCATAGGTGTCGTATGGTCGGCAGCAAAGTGCGCATAAGCGGTCGCGTAGTCAGTGCCAATGAAATGATTCAAAATTGGCTGTATACATGTGCAAAATGTAAAAGAAGAGAGCAACACGAGATTGCATTTGTGAGATCAAGTCTGCTGCGGTATTACGATTCGAATGCAGCTTATTCGGATTAGGGATCCGAATGCTACTGAAAGTGCGAAGATACAATCAATATGCTCTACTTCTTTCTTTCAAACCTTGATAGGGTGCGCGAAGAAGGGCGGGTACACGTAAAGTGAAACTTGCTTGATAAGCATTTTGAGAGACATTTTTTCGCTAGTGAAGGGCTTCTGTAATGGACGGGCTCCTTTTATACTACAGGTTGCGGCGCTGTAGGCTGGTGCCAAAGAGCCGGAGAGCCGGAGGGATGGATGGAGGGATGCTTCTTGATGCTTTCCCGTTTTCGTTCTTGGTGTCAAGCAAAAGATACTCGTCGCCTGTCGTGTTGTCATATCATGGCGTGCACTAAGATGGTACGACGGTACGTTATCTAGCAGCGGTTGTGCGACAAATCCAAAGCCGATTCGAATTCGTTGTTGCGGTGTCGTTCGGATTGAAGTGAACGAAAAGGAAGTCGAAGTGGCGTGGTGGCATAGATTTGCTTCTGGGGAATATCACGTCGGAGACACGGAATTACTCCGCAGCAGCAGCTACAGTGCACATTAGTAGCACAAGAACATTCCCTAGATATACGGGGGTGATCTAGGTTAGAGGGGGACCGCTAGGCCACAAGCGGCCCGCTTGCATGTTGTTGTTTGTATTTTTGAGGGGGGGCTTTTCTATTCACTGCCACTCTGCGAACGAGGAAGGAGTTCCTGCCCCGTCAAAGCCTTTTATGGCT
>Ga0307979_1000759_pt1 | contig 22634 bp, 21 predicted proteins | sample OrgLakmetage1058_FD_201833 | JGI IMG/M metagenome (GOLD analysis project Ga0307979, IMG submission 201833) | Saline water microbial communities from Organic Lake, Antarctica - #1058 | ecosystem: Environmental > Aquatic > Non-marine Saline and Alkaline > Saline | place: Antarctica: Organic Lake...
TAGAATACGAGCACGTGGGTAGCTGGCACGGCACTATTGTTGACCGTTTCCAAGGTCGAATTCAAATTCGTGTCGGTCAGCTGTTAGGAATCGGACAGTGAAATAAAGGTGTTAATCGTGGCAAAAAAGTGAACACTCATTGTTCTATGCCGTCAAGATTCAGAAGATCAAATGAAAACTATGCTTAAAGCAAACAATAATAATTCTCATGAGTGCGTGCTTTTATGCATTACTGCGCTGACGCACCTCGCCTCCATACTCAATAGCCATGGCACGAGCTAAGAGCGCAGCGCGCTCCTGGCGATCAGCACGAAGGATCACAACGCCGAACCCCACTGTCAGGATGAGAATAAAAAAACACATACTCATCAAGAACAGGCCCATCCCAAAGTCGTCAAGGCCGAAATCAATCATTTTGCCCGTTTCAATAGACAGTGCCGCGTAGAAGGTCAAAAAAATGACGAGCTGCGCAACGTACGCAATCAAATTTGTGAACTTCGTGTTGAAGGGGCAATTTTCGCGATAAAACACCAGGCTCATAATGGCAAGCACACAACCAAGTGAGGCACGTTTTGCAGGTGACGGTGACACGAGCGGTACAGCTGACACAAAAACCATGCGACGGTACATTTCCATGACTTCAAACCACCAGTTGTCGCAGCGGTACGAGTCAAAGAGGAACTTGAGGGAGCGAAGACTGACATCTTTTTCACGAATGTAGAGGCCAAGACTAGGGTCCATTTTGCTGACCTTGGGGTTGAGCTGTTCCCTGCGTGACCAGAGCAGCCCATACCAGATCATGGGAATCAGCTGGTAGATGGCCACGAACATCAAAACCGTTTGCTTGAAGGATTGGTAGGACTCCGACTTGCAGTCCACAGAGGTGTCAGCCCGAAGCAGGATAGAACCGTCGTGAGGGAACTCAAGGCAATCTAACGATTGAAGCAGCTTCATTGTGACCGGAGGCAAGACGAGGTAAGTAAGAAAGAGGAAAGACCAAAGGTGTTGCGACTTAATTGCGTTGGCGTTTTTTACTCCAGCATTTGGAAGAAATACTGCCGTAAATAAAAGACGAATCCCACATACTACAACGATCGCCAACGCCATAAGGAGCGGCACAACTGCATAGAACATAACAGTTTGGTAGTAGCGCTGCTCAGCATCGGCGTCTGCGAAGCACTCAACGGACAAGAAGTCCAAAGAGAAGAACGACATGTAGGCCAAAATACTCCCAAAAGGGTCCGGATACTATGCACGAGCAAGAAATATAAGATAAAAACGTAGAAAACTACTTAGAGGTGCATCAGGATAAGATGCTTCAATATGGTACTGGCAAATCTCATATGTTATGATCTCGAAGAATATAGTCGAATCAAAGCATTGATGAAGGATGAGTACCGTAATATCGAGGTTGACCGATGTGGCTGCGATAATTTGGTACTAAAGAGACAGAAAAATATACACACACCGATGCAAAAGTCCGTAGGGAGCATACAAGTTTAAAGCGATGCATGAAAATCTTCGTACAAATGCCTGCTTCTGTCAAATGGTAATTTGCTTGGCTTTCATAGTGAATGCAAGGCGGAGATTGTTCAATACATATCTCTAGGTAGTTCGTTTACTTTGCTCACTTCCTTTTTCAGTATGTAAATTATCGTACCGTGTTCCAGGTGACCTTGACTGAGCCCGGATCGAGTTTGATGAGGTTATTGCCGTAAATATCCCAGAAAACAGAACCAGCGCCGCCGATTACGATTAGAGCCATAAGAATCAAAAAAGTTCTGGTCGATTTGCCTTCGCACGACGAGCAACTTCGTGTCGAGCCATCGTAGATGTAACCCGCTCTATTAGGAATGGAAAAAAGTAAGGGTGGAGAAAAGGGAGCGCAATGAATCAGCAGTGAATGTAGCGGTAGTATTAAGCTTCATGAAGTTCACCGAAAACTATCAATGATTCTTTACGTTCAAATATATACTTAAACGACACACGAAATCAAGGATTTGATACTCACTCGCAAGTGCCGCAGAGATAACCATTTGCTCCTGTTGTGCACAAGAGGTGGCCCTGATCATTGCATCCCGAGTCGTCGTCTTCTCCACTAAGGCTGCCTTTTACAAACGCAGCTTGATGCCAACAACTTTGGTTGCCCGAGCTGTTGGTTACAGCTGCACCCTTGCAAGTCTGACGTGAGCATTGGTAAACTGTAAAAGTGTCGGAGTAGTCGCGGCGGTCTGACCAGAAACCTGCACCAGGTCGAGGTGCATCTAAACCACCCAGGCAGACTGCGTTGTCAGGGCAAGCCTCTGATACTGTCCCATTGCGCAAAGTCTTATCGCCTGCTTGCTGGAGCGCCACTACGTTGTTTGGTAAGTAGTAAAGCTTAGCCGCACGGAGGCAAGAGCGAGCACCTTCAACAGACGTCATGCCGCCCTCGCATGTTTCGCAACCATAAGAAGCAGTGGCTCCTGTGTACTTGCCCTTGGCGCAGTTCAGGCAAGACTTCTGCCCAGTACCAGCACGATACTTGCCCACAGGACAGCGCAAGCAGGATGTTTGCGCTTCCAATGGCTGGTAGTAGCCCGCTGCGCATTCAGAGCAAGACGAAGCGCCAATGACGTTGCTGAACCTCCCACCAGCACAGTTGGTGCACGCAGATGCGCGTGATGTCTGCGCGACATGAGTTGATGATTGACGTCATGAGTAGTGAAGAAGGTTAAAAATGATTAGAAATTGAATATATGTTTGAGAAATATTCATTAATTAATGAGTTACTGGTATCAAGCATACGCTATGAAATCAACACAGGCGGGGAATAGTAATACAACAGAGCTCTATGCTAGAAACGAAAGGATATTAATAAAGAGCGTGATTACACAAATTGTGAACAATATCACGATGAACACTATTCTAATTAAGTCTCAGAAAATATTGACGTACCGATAAGGTACCAACTGGGCAGAGAGTGCAATTGCGCGATTCATCAGTCGAGAAGCGGCCAGCCTCACAAGGTAAGCAAGAAGTGGATTTTTGTTTGTGGTTCACGTAATCCCCAGCATAGCAACTCAAACAACTGTCCTTTTGTGCCGTAGGCGCATACTTTCCCCATTCACAATCGTTGCAAGCAAAATTGGAGGTGTACTGGCCAGCTTCGCAATCTTCACAGCCTGACCGCTCTGCGTTGCTCAGCTTCCCACCGACGCACTCTGTGCATGACGACTGCCCCAGGGCAACATTGTACTGACCGCCTGGGCATAACTTGCAGCTCGTAGGCCAAGGTGCTTCCAGTCGACCGTTCACAAAGTCCTTGTCGGAGAGGTAATGCCCTAACAGTAGAAACGGCGCACAACGGAATATTTGCAAAAAAAAATTAAGCGAAGTATTGGGTCTGACGCACACTTTTGACTATTCTCACGTTAGAGAACTTTTTACAACTTCAATGAGTAACTACTGCGATAAACGCACCAACGGGGCAAAGCGTGCAGGTGGTTGGTGGCTCAAAATAAGTGCCGTTGCCGCAAACCACGGTTGGAGCCGATGTCGGAACGCGGGTGGGTGATGGCGTAGGCAAGATAGTGGGAGGGTGCGAATGAGTGGGCACCATAGAAGGTGGCAGTGTGGGCAATGACGTTGGCTGAGGCGATGGCTTAGGGAAAGGAGCTGGGGTGTTAGTCGACGGTTTGTAGGTCAACGTGGGCTTCGGCGTCGGTACGATGGTGGGCTGTTCCGTCGGGACTGGGAAGGGCATCGGCGAAGGAACGACCGTCGGCTGGGCTGTGGGAAGTGGCGAGGGCACATAAGACGGGAGCACAGTTGGGCATCTCGTCGGGGAGGTCGTTGGTGGCAAGGTTGGCTTCCCAGTAGGTGCTGGCAGCGGTTGCTTGGTTGGGTTTAGGGTTGGATTCGAGATCACTGCGAACGTGTCGAGAGCAGCGTCACCGTCGCGTAAGGTGTTATCGTTAAGGAAATAGAAACGAAAAGAAGTAGCGCTACTCAAATCTGTCGCGGCGCAGAGTCCGGCATTGGAAAGGGATACGACCTGGTATATCCAATTTTCCGTAGCCGTTTGTCCTGTCTGCGTCCAGCACGTTTTGAAGGTTGTGCCGTCTGCGCTCACTTGAAATTCCAACGTGCCAATTTTTCCACCACGCAAGTAGTAGTAAAAAGAGATACCATAGGCGGAAAAGGTGTGGCCAAGAGTCAACTGCATCGCAAATTCCGCGTTCTTGTTATTCTCGCTCTCAGTGTACACGTAATAGCCCGTGCCTGACTTGTCCATCGAAGGTCCAGTTACTTTGTCTGTTGAGGGTGTTTGCCCCTTATTTAACAACCACGGTTGGAAAGTCCCACCAACTGCAAGATTCCAGTTGCAAGCACTCCCTGTGGTACCGGTACCAAAGTCGCAGTAGAACATGGTGCTGTCGTCGGCCAACATACGTTCCTTGCTCGGCTCAGTTTGGGCCTCCATTAATCCCGGCGAATGGGAAAGAGCTTGAGTCGGCACCATTAGGTCAGTTGGCACGCCAGCAAGCTCGCCACGCGCGCAGCATGCGCCAAGAATTACAAGAGTGACTTTATAAAGCCTGAGAGCAATCATGAGCGCAGCAAAGGAAGAGGAAGGACCTCGCCCGGCTAAACAGTATGCTTGGACTATCGGACGACCGGGTCTCTGAGTTTTGGGTTTCGGCGTTTCCGTACAAGCCGATGAGGTTTCGGTCTTTTCCTTTAGAATGTCCCGAACCCGCCCTCAGAATTCCGATGAGTTCGGCAATCATCCGAGCACCGAGCACCGAGCACCAAGCACCCCTCACAATTAATTTCGTAAACCTACGTCCAAGAATCTTAGGACGTTCTGTACGGTTCATGATCAGTCGTTGGGTACTTTCAGTCTTCAGTGGTGTGCTCTTTCCATGGATTTTGATGAAAAAAACTTTGTACCTCTTCCTGTTAGCCCCTGCCTTCTAAAACCGGCCCCTTGGAGCCTGCCTAAAAAAATCCGTAACACATCTCAAGTAGCACGTTTTAAGCTTGAGGTCCAGAACATTCTTGGCTTGGCGCCACATGGCACATAGCGCGCCACATCAATGACGAACCCTCTTTGTTTACGTGGTGGTACTGCCTTCCTAAGTTCCTAAGCCGCCAATGAAGACCCCATTTTAAACCACCTTTTGAGCCTGAGACTGACCAGTACTCAGTGGAGGTCAGACCTCGAGAATTTTTTTTCTGTGCCTTTCTGTTTGTTAGCTTATGATAAATACATCACCTCCATGTTGTAAGTTTGACACAGGCCCCAGGAGGCCGAAATTAACCTCGAGAAAAAGACGAGTGCTCGACCACTAAGCTACAGCCAGGTATAGATTAAGTTGTGCTTCTGTAGCCGAAAACGGCGATCCCTCTTTGTTTCTGAGCAGAATTCCTGTACTGCACTACTGCACTGGAGTAAGTACAAGAAGGGGCTTTATTTCTAACTCTCAAAAACATTAAAATGTGCCGATCATTAAATCAACGTTTGCGTCTCATTAACTTGTCGGAATAGAATCCTTGACCGGAGGAAAGACGCCAGATAGAACCCTATGGAACGCGCAGATAAATTCTACATGTGCATATACAAATCACCTCTGAAATCGTGCTAGTTCTGCCCTTGCCTTTCTTTACACTGGGGGAGCATAATCTAACCTAACCAAATCTAATCTAATAGAATTCTTAGTGGCGGCCAACGTCAAAATATGAGCTCCTAGCCCCTCACTCAGACGACAAGCAATACTCAAGAAATGAGTACATGTACCTCAGGTTTACAGTACAGAAATTAAGCACGCCAATCACAGAATAGAGAAACATAATGACGGGGATAAGGCCAAAGGCGCAGTCTTCCTTTCATAGCAACTACGTTGCGATTCTTTCTGTGTGATGAGCTTAGAGCTCATTTTCTGCCGAGCCAGCCCCTGGTCCCCTGGTCTTCCGAATCGGGTTCATGCCGGTTCAGGTATCTGGTGGAAACTCTTCTCTCTTCTCTCTTCTACTTCTTTTATTGTATTATTATATTGTGCTGCTTTTCGGTCGAATACTCACTATGCTACGCACGAAGCACCGAAACTTCAAGATTTTAATCATAGATAATCCATGCGTGGTGCATAGATATGTCAGGTGCGTAAGTGCTCGTGCGTTGAATTCCGCGATGAGGAGAATTTCATTCTTCGTCTACTCGGGCGTTTTGGTGGCTTTTGTCGCGCCATTCGAAGACTCCGCTTCTTCAGCGAGGTCATCGCGGCGTTTTTTGGACCGTGCTTTGAGGGCTGCCACTTTTTCGTCAAAGCCCACTTCGCTCAGCCGCTGCTTAGCCATGCGCTGGGCCTTGGCCACGGGGTTGAGCAAGTTCAGCACGTCGGCCTCCTTCACCACGTGCGCCGGCAGCACCACCAGAGAGCGCCCCACGTGGGCCTCCACGCTATGCACGAGCTCAACGTCGTGCTGCGTGACCAGGCTCAGGCACTTGCCTTTACGGCCAGCGCGCGCCGTGCGGCCGCTCCGGTGAATGAAGTCGTCCGGCATGCGCGGCATGTCGTAGTGCACCACCTGTCGATAATGATGGGGAAAGGTGCGAAATGCACATTGATTAGTATACTTTTGAAAGTACCGGTATTTCGACTAGAAGCACCAAAGCGGTGCGTGCGGCAAATGAAGTAGCAAGAAGGGATGCGTGTTAGCTTTCACCAGGTCAACGTCGGGTAAGTCCAAGCCACGGGACGCCACGTCAGTGGCAATCAACAAGCGGTTGTGCAAGGACTTGAACTTGCCTAACGCAGCGAGGCGGCGGCGCTGATCGAGCAAACTGTGAATGCAAACAGCGTCGACGCCAAGTTCGAGCAAGATTTGAGTCACTTCTTGGCAGCGCGCGCAGCTGCCCACAAACACAATCGCAGAGCGGGCGCGCTTCTTCGTGGGGTCGTCTTCGTCCTCGTCTGAGTCTGATTCGCCACCCGCTGCGAGTGCGGCTGAAATTGATGCTTCTTTGCTACCTTTGACTTTGCCGCGCCCTTTGCTTTGTTTGCCGCCAGCCAGTTCGTCGCTGCGGTCTTTCCGTGGGCTCAGCTTCACTAAAGTGCGGAGTGCTTGCACCAAGTAAGTGAGTTTCACTTGGGCTGGCATGAACAGGTACTCGAGCGACAAACTTGCGGGCGTGGCGTGGGAACCCGTAGTCAAGTCAAAGAGCTTCGCGTCGCTGCGGCTCGCCATGTTCCGGAGCCGCTCGATGGCGTCACTCATGGTCGCACTGAAGAGCAGCGTTTGCCGGCGCGGCCCACTCGGCAATTTCTTGAGCACTTTGGTGAGCTCTGGCGCGAAACCAGCGTTTAATATACGGTCAGCTTCATCGAGGACCAAGAAGCTAAGGCGGTTCAGGGCAGGAGGGCTAGGGCCTTCCAAGTGATCGATGAGCCGACCGGGGGTAGCCACTAAAATGTGCGGCCGGGAAGCGATTTCCAAGCTTTGCTGTGTAGGGTTAACACCGCCAATCACTGTGCAGACCTTAGCTCCAAAAGGTGCGCCAAGTGCGAGAATTTGCTCAGCAATTTGAATAGCGAGCTCGCGGGTTGGCGTGAGCACTAAACCAAACACGCCATAAGGGTCTTCGGAGAGACGCTGCAGCATAGGGAGCGCAAAAGCTGCCGTCTTGCCGCTGCCTGTTTCTGCGAGGCCCATGCAGTCGAGGCCCTTGAGTGCAGCAGGCACGCAGCACCGCTGCACGGGAGTAGGAACACGCATGCCGAGAGCATTGCACGACGCAACAAGCCAGGGGCAGACGCCAAGCTCGGAAAACGTGGTCGCAAAACTGACCGTGTCCTCATCGTCCTGCGACACTACAGCCTTAGTGGCTACACGTGCAGGCACACTCTCCTCACTGGCTGAGCTAGATGGCCCCGCATCTGTGCGGGTTCGCTTCTTGCTTTTAGGCTTGGCAAATAGCTGCATGTAGGACCACAGGAATAATCCTTGCTTATGCTCTAGTCTTATCTCTTCGCTGTGTTCTGCAGCAGTGAACCAGTGAAGTAAACATCATGTAATAATGCAGGCAGAATAGTCACGATCGCTGATTTTCTTGTTGTGCATCGCTGTCTTGAGCACAAAGTACAGGGGGATCTGGTCACTTGCTCAAACCAACAACCGACAGGAAAGACGCAACACTTGCACACTTAACCTTCTCTTAAGTAGATACAAGTTCAGGTGCCCATGCGTTGCACGGTTCATTAGCACCTCAGTTCGCGGCCTTGAGATGCCCGTGGGTGAGCGCCCTTATATTACCCGTGGTGCGTGTTGTCACGGCGGATATTGTAAATGCTACCAACATTTTATACTACACAATTTACTACCTACCTTCCTATATGATTTATTAAGATTATGATGGAAATTCCGGGTGGTATGGTTATTGGTGTTATGGGTTGGTAGAGACATACACTACCGCCGTGACACGTGTCCCTTCTTGTGCCCGTGCGTGGTCCGCCTGTCCGCCTTGTGTTTTTTGTTTACTGCACATCTGCACCTCTGCATGTACAACAAATCTTTACTAAAGTACTGTAGGTATATAAAAAAAATGACAACTATGATTAAACGAACCACGGCCAGTATTCAATTTAATATACAGGATAGAGTTAGGCACACTTTCCCTTGATGTGAATGTTTTTCGCGTACGGCGTTGAAATAAACCCACCGAACCCACCTCGTTTCTCTTACGTGCATACAAGACAGTCTCAGGCTAGGTCCGAGCGCCATCTATTTGCTTTTTGGCCTCGCGGCGTAGTGCAGTTAGTCTTTTGGCCAGTTCTGCTACCGTGGCCACTTTCTTAGCCACAACAGAGGGCGCAGGCGCGTACAAACTCGCGCCGTCGGCTGTTAAAACGATCAACTCTGGCAGCCCGTGAGACGGCGAGCACCCAAGCGACGACAAACCAAGCACGGGCTGTAAAGTGTCGCGCTGCCAAACGATTGAAGCAGTAGTGGGGTAATGTGGGGATACATTCGTTCTTCTTTGGTCTTCACTTCCTGCCGAGGAATCGATATGAGAAGTATTCGATTCCTTTTCCGGTGCCGGTGGTTCGTTGCTCAGAGCGGAACCACAATCGAGCGCAACAATTCGCCCACTCGCTGTGCCAGCGACAACTTCTAAGCGGCCGTCGAGTTGCACGTCATGCAGCGTCAAAGCCGTGACAGCTGCACCGAGATCGCGATGCAGCAGCTCGACTGTTGGCTCTTGTGAAGCACTCGTGTTGTAACCTCCATCGCTAAGGACTGGCGATTCGCTACTTCCAGTGCTATTGGCCGTGGCTACATCGCCAGGTAAGCGAACAATGGCCACCCAGCCTTGTGCACCGCCCACAACGACGTGACTCGCAGTGCTACAACCCGAGTTTGAGTGAAGCAGCACCGACGAAATTGGTCCATCGAACTGGGTCGTGAGTGTTTTCACCTCGGCGCCTGCTGTAGTGGAGCACGCTAGGCAAAGAGCACCACTGAGTGCGCCAAGCGCCGTCCAATGACCGCCACTGCTAGAATTGCCACTTTTTTTGGCTGAAAATGAGCAGGCTAGCACTGGAGAGGGTGAGGGCCGCTTGGGTAGCCATGGCGGAGGTGGGTTCATGGCTTGGCTTTCACCGCGCGCATACACGCTCGGTTCGCCATCGCTCCCAACGACGACGGCGAAGTTGCCTTCCGGTGCAACGGTCAGACCAAGAATCGAAGTGAACCTTTCGATGGGCATCAAAGCAACTGGATCCTCGGATGATTCATTCCCGTCGGCTCCAAACCAGCACAGCTGAGGTGCACTGCCACTTTCTTGTGGTTGGAGTACCACAACAAAGCCGTCTTCGTCTCCATTCGAGAAACCTGCGCACGCTAGCACATCACCATAATTGCGATCACTTCCTTGAAAATAAGTGCTGAAATTAAGGTAGCCTCTTTCAGAGGCTATTCGATGCAAGGACGGGCCCGCTGCCAAGAGACCAGTACGGGAATCATATGCTGCCCGCCCGGAGATGCTCGAAATTGAAATGTGATCAGCCTCGATCATAAAGCACGTTGGACACCAACTCAGAGTATGGCTTACGTTTATATATTAGAGTTGTTGCATTGAATGCTTGGACTCTCAGCCTGTGCAAGCTCTTCGTAATCGACTGATAGACAGTACGAACTGTAGCTGGAGGAATGCTGCCGTAAAGTAGATCAAGCAATATACCTCCTCAATGTATGGCTAGTACTTGAGATGATACCCACCACACAGTTCCTAAATGCTGTTCTTACGAAGTCGAAAAAGCGCCCCTTCGTCCGTGCCAAGTGCCAAGCAAGGGCTAAGGCCAAGGGGCTAAGAAAACTAGGAAAGCAAAGCGTGAGAAAGTGAGAAACGAGAAGGTGCATACCAAAAGTACGGGTATGGCCATTCGGATCCCATCACCACGGTCTTCACGTCTTCTTGCCGTCTTGCCTGCTTGCTGGGTTGTCGACGGTCGACGCGACGGTACTGTAGGATACATACCGTGTGAAGGTGTAAAGCGTGCAAATCTGCAGCAGAGATAGATTAGAATTGAAGAGCTCGGCACATCTGAGCAGTAACTGGAGTAGCCTTGAGGGATCGTATTCATAGTGGGTGCAAATCAGGTCTGTTTGGTACGTTAAAATCATCTTTCGTCTTTTGATTGGAAACAACGACGATGTATTCACTGTCATTTTACTGTAGAATGCCTCACTTTTATGTAAAGATTATACCATTCTCTCATGCGCGCTAATCGAAATTTCATACTGTATGCGGCAAACTTTGTTTCGTCGTGTGCTAGGTCTGCATCGAGCCCTCAATATGGATAACTTTACCAAGGAGACAACTGAAGGGTTGGCATACTTGGATTCGCTAGATGGTATGGAACAAATTGATGCGTTGGTATTGGGCGTCAGTAACGTCCTTAGCCGGTACGAGGCTCCAACCACTTCAGAGGCAGTTACCGGTAGGTGAGATGCTGCAGCTGTCTCAAGCAATTAGAAGTTGGCTGTACGAAGTCTGCTGTTAGGAAAAGATACGGGAGAGGGTGCAAGGGAACACTGTTATTGGGCGGTGGGGTAGCGACTATTTTCATTTCTTGTGTTTTACCCTCTCTAAGCCTCTGCTTGTTCGACTTTCTTTCGTTGTGTGTTGGCGTATACTTTTATCCAGCGGCTGTGGCGAAGAGCGTAGGCGCCTCCAATGCAAACAAGCTTTACGCAGCCGTGTGCACAGTTATCGTTGAAGCAGCTAAGGCGGACTGCACAGCTGATACCTTAACGTAAGCCTAACTGTGTAGCTGGTTGTGGCACTGAGTCTCCTGGATTGAGAGTTCGGATACTCTATTAATTTTGAACTCACTATCATACTATATTTTCTTTGTATTATCTCATCCTCATTTACCTGTTCATATCCACCCACACGTCGACGCTAGTGCTTTGCTTGAAGAGGCCAGCGTAGCGCCAGAAAACGCCAAACGCTTTACTGCTGCATTTGAGCCTCAAAAGGAGAAACTGCGCTGGATGTTGAAGAGCACAGGTGAAGCGAAATTTTTCTTTTTCTAAATTATTTTGCAGGCTTCAAATCTTACTTTAGGCTACCTTTCTTGTAAATCTGTGTGCCCTCATCTGATAACACGCAGGCCTCGGGTCGCGGTGCATTGTGGGCTGCGAGTGGCGATTGGACTATTTGGTGCGATCCTCTACCACTGGAGTGGAGCACGTGCCATCGTACTTCGTGTCGCTGAAAATCAAAGTGAGTTCGATAACAGAGAATGCTGCTGGATTGCTTTCTTTTTGCCAGCCTCTTCATTTAGTGCTTTCGTAAAGTATGTGGTATCCTGTTTTGAGCGCTTCAATAGGAACTGCACTTTATGCTACTGCTTACCACTCTCGCAAAAGTGTGATCTTATGTGTTTGTCGTACATTTCACCTGCCCTGCTATTTGTTTCTATAGGCCGCCGATGGCGTGGGCTTAGAGGTTGAAGAATTCACGTGCTCGCAAGAGCAAATGCTCGACCTGCTTGCTTCTGTGCGCAACGCTACAAAACAAGTCGACCGTATTCTTGCTTCAGAATGAGGACCTGTGCGTAAAACAGCCGCCATTTGGACTTGAAGGGACATTTACTTAACTATGGGCGCGTGCCTCTTGACTCTTGACATCCGCCAGGCGAATCACTGGTTTTTGTTAGTGCTCTATTCTAAAAAGGTATAAGATATATAGAATAGGCACTGTACACTATACTGCTCTCGAGATGATCGTAATCACGCGAGTATAACGTATAACGAATACAACGGAAATGCGAAGGGAAAAGAGGGGTTTCTCTAAGAGGGCCCCATTGTCCGTATATAGGTCCCCAGTTATTAACAGTTAGAAATTGCACTGGCAATAGTTTCTATCACCGAAAACAGTCGGCGTAGGCGCCTACAGCGTCGACACGAAGACTCAGACATACAGCACTGCAAAATGGCCCAATTTTCGGTGTTAAAATTTTCTTTGGAAGTCGATAAAAACACGGGGCTCAGTCAACTGTCAAGACGCAGCTATTCCCTTGCACTTCCTCCGCCTTCTGCTGTCTACCCAAATTCGTGGCAGTGCGTTGGATCCACTCCTAGTTCGGTCGCTGCTGTGCGCATTGCTTCACTGAAGCCCTCCGGCCCACACCACGCAAGCCGCAACTCCCAGTTTGCATTGCCAGAGGCCACCAGCGGCGCGAGCACTTCCGTTGAAATGCGCCCGCGGCCCAAGAGCCCTGGCACCGGCGGAGACACTCGGTTTCCTGGCTCGGTCTCTGCGCTGCTCAGCAAGTGACGTATGCGCACGCGCAAGGCAGTGGCTGCACTGTCAGGAGAAGATAATACTTCACTGGCGCTCCAGTTGTCCAGCGCTGCGAGCTCCGCTGCCAAAGGAATGTCGACAGCTGCGTGGTTGCAGGCCACTACCGTGACGGCAGCCACCGACGAAGATGGTGGCGGCTTTTGTGAAAGCAGAGGCGATGTTGATTGAGGTGTTGATGTTGAAGTACCCACTGATTTTATTGCTGCACTGCCATTGCCGTTATCTGCATCGTCTGCTTCGTCTTCGTCTTCGCTTCCTTCTTCCATCACGTTCAGTGGTACGTTCAGGGTGCTATCGCGTCCATGACTGTTGCTGCCATCACCAGTGGAGTCGACTCCTGAAGAAGCCCCCTCCGTACTAGTAGCAGCATTCCCATGAGCAGCAGCGCGGGTAGCGTAAACCAGCTGCAAAGCTGGAGTGATCCCCGTGCCAGCAGCTACCACGACTAAATGCACGCGCTTGCCTTCGCCCCCTCTTCCTTCTCCTCCTCCTCCTCCTCTTCCACCGCTGCTACTGCTGCTCGCTTTCTCTTGTAGCGGGTTGCCAAACAGCCAATGAGGAGGCAAGCCACCCATGGGGCCTCGCATCGCCACTTGCTGGCCTGGTTGCGTGGTCACCAGTGCACGCGAGACTCGACCACGGGGGTACGACTTCACCAGCAAGTCAAAGCTTTCGGGCCCCTTGGCGCCGCAGGAAGGCGGCACAGACGTCACCACGCCTTCCGCGACCGCAGAGCGAGCGATTGGAGTGTAAGGGCGCACTTGCTCTTCCATGGACTGGGGATCCTTTAAGGAAGGCACTTCTGTGCACACGTCCACGTGGGCCCCGTTGCCAAACGCTCCGAGCAGCGAATGGCCAGTGCTGCCTGCAAAGAAGTACCCGCGGAAAGTCAAGCGCACCATCCCCCGGCCGGCAGGCACTGCTGCAGCGCAGGTGAAGAGCTTGAACTCGCTCGGCGACAGCGTGGTGAGTGGCAAGGCAGGCGACGACGATGACGATGTCTCTTCTCGTAGGGCCGTTCCGGTCCCTGCGCCTGTCGTTCCTCCAGCAGCTAGAGGTGGTCGTGGAGCATTGAAGCGAGGCACGGGCGCCCGCCAAGCACCAGCTTTGGTTGACGAAAGTGCGCTATCACTGCTGCTGCTGCTAGCGTTGGCTTTTGTTAGAGCCCACGGCGCTACGCCATCGCCGCCTCGCATGGAAGCGCCCACGGCGTCTTCGACTGCGGGCAACAGCCGTTGCTTGCCGCTCGCCGTGCGCCCCTGCATCGAGGAAACACTCCCGAGACCGCCAAACCCTTTCCCACTGCCTTTGCCTCCTCCTTGCTCGCGCAAGCGCTGCAGCACGGCGCCCGACCGCTGGCCACCGCCCCAGCTCGCCGGCATGGGCTTCTTGAAGGCGTACTCGTCGCTCATGACCTCTTTGGGGCCGCGCGCGCTTCCAGTATCAATGTTGCCACTGTTGCTAGAGTCTAATGCAGAACCTCCACCAGTCGCTGAAGGAGAGCTGTCGGCCCGGCCGTCGAGAAGCTTCACCCACACACGACCGTTGGCTTCCTTGACGTCATGCACTCGTTGCCGCACTTCACCGGAAGCTTCGTACGTCTCGCCGCCACTGCTGCTGCTGCTGCTGCTGCCACCCTTTCCAGCGGCAAGGTGCAGCCTTCGCCCGTCCGAAAGGCGAATGCGGTAGTGGTGCCAGGGGCACACCAAGGCGGCGTCCTTCTTGCAACCCGGCTGGCTGTTCCCCCCTGTAGTGACCACGTCTTCGATGTCGGCCATCAGTAAGGGCCCGCCCATGTGGTAGCAAGTCGCGTCCATGGCCGTGAGCGTGCCGCCGTGCCGGACCAACGCCACCCACCTGCCGGACGACGCAGCGGCGCCAGAAGCTGCTGCTGCTGCTGCTGCTGCAGTACCTCCACTAGCTGCAGATGCCGTGGGCGCAGCAGTTGTTGATCTGTTGGCAAGTTCGGTGGTTTGAGCGCCTGAAGCCTCCGACGACGACGAGGCATCGGATCCTGACGGTGCGTCATACACTTGCACCAGGAGCCGGCTGTCTTCCTGAGCCACGGCTGCGGAATCCGCCACATCCACAAAGCCATCAAATGCAGCGGCAGTGTCAGTGTTCGTAGTAGAAGGCCCGCTCTTCGTGGGATCGGCAGCAGCAGCTGCATGGGAGACAGGTGCAGCTGCGGGTTTGTCCAGCGGCGGCGCAGCTTCGAGAGGTGAAGAAGGCCGGCAAGGTGGGCCTTCTTGCTTCGAAGCCGTGGGTATGGCAGCCTGAGAGGCCGCCGCTGAGAGTTCTGCAGCAGGTGTTTTGACCGGTGGCTTAGAAGGCGGCCCCATCTTGTTTGCTGTGGGAGGAGGGGGCTTAGGGCCCAGGTGAGGTGCATTGTCGTCATGATTACCGAGGAACAGAGCACCGATCATGCCCTCGGCATTTACCCATGAGTGGTACCTGGATGTCAAGCAAATGATGGAAGCAAAATTTATCAAAAGATGTATAACATTAATTCGCGTGCCTAGCGGGGCTGACTTCCTAATCAGCCATGTCGATAGGAATGAGAACGAACTATAGACAGCACGAGAAGTATACTGACTTGTCAAAGAGAGCAGTGCAGTCCTTGCCCGCACCCTCCATCAAGATGTCAACACCTCCGGGGTGGAAGTGCAAGTATGGAGTGATGTTGAAGACGCGACCTCGAAACACGGTCCAAGCATCGTCTTCGGAGGCATGCATCGCCACTTCGGACATCGGAATACCACGCCGCGGCGGCGCACCGTTACGGCCGGCTAAGTTAGGTTCCCGTTGCGTCTTCATCATCCAATGCATCTGCGAAAAACCCGGCTTGAGCGCAACCTTATTGCGTGGATTACCCGTCGCCATGTTGTATAGAGTATAGAAATTTGCGCGCTCCGAAGAAGTGTAGGCTTCCTTGAATACTAACAAGACTTATTCAAAGACACGCCGACACAGATTGATCAGATAGATGCGAGGCCAAAGCAGTGTTGTAAGAATAGGCCTATGAGTAGCTAGGTCGTTAAGATAGGTAGAAGTCTTGTTAAGTCAGCGATCGACTGCTGGGGCGACTGTGAACAGGATGTGTAAAGTGTAATGACGATTGTAGGATGGGCTAGCTTGTTTTATGTTTAGCTAAATTTTAGTCTTCAGTCATCAGCAGTGGAAATTCTGCTGGTGACTCTCATCAGGTTCTCAGGATACCCATCATACTGAAAGCTGAAAGAAGTGAAACAAGAAAATGTCTGTCTTTTTGCGTTTCTAGCCGTGTGATCAAGGAGACTGCTTAGCGCCGCTCGAGTTCTTATACTAAAGCATCAACGTAATTTCGTGCGATATTTCTACTGTGGCGATGGTGAGATTGGAATTGTGAGCTCCATTACAATGAATCCTCACGCTTGCATGCTTGCTCGTATTATTTTCTTAGCCCATTTTATCATCTCATCTCATATTCTTCTTCGCTCTTCGCAAAGGATAAAGAACTAGCTCCTACATCAAGCAGCGGGATAATCATTGACCTCTTGCGTAGCACTAACTTGATGGCGTTCGCAGAACCTATGGCCGAATATGGCTTTGAGACGTTGAGTGACCTCGATCACGTGAGTGCCACGCAACCAAGATAGCGCACAAGAGGATGCACGATTGAAAATGTTACAAAGCGCACGAATGTTCGACATGTGTTTGTTCTTTAAAGTTGTTGGCTTTCCCCCTCCCTGCTCTCTAACAGTTCAACGACGCCGAGCTCCAGCATGAGTTCAGGATGAGCCCGTCTGAAGTACAGCGACTCCGCACTGGTGCCGTAGCTCAAGCCGCAAGGCAGAGCACAACTAATACAGCGCCATCTCCTCCAAGGTTGCAGCCTACTCAGCAGTCCTCAGGCAGCGCATATGGGCGACCTTCAGCCTCTACTGTTCAGATGGCTAGCGCTTGGGGTATGGCAGATGAAGAGGTGAAAAAAAACACACACCCTCAATAGTTGATACAATTTCTACTTTCGTTTTCTCTTTCTCTGCTAATTAATTGCCACAAACGAGTTCAGCTCCTGAAAAATAATTCCAATTGTCTTTTTTTTACACTTCACTACCTTTTCAACTGTATGGATGTCGATTATTGAATGAACAGATGGAGCTTGCAGCGCTCATGGCGAAGTCGAGCAGCTTAACGCCCGAAGAAGTGGCCCGTGCCCAAGACCTGATGCGCCAACAGAAGCACACCTACGTTGGCAGGCCACCGCCTCCGCCCGAGTTCAAGGCGCGCGTGTTACTAGAAGAAACGAGAGCCAAAGCCTCCGCCGCTGCAGCCAATGCGTCCGCGCTGGCCGCCACCACCACAGCAGCAGCTGCTCGGAATGCGCGCGTAGCAGCTGCCCGGGGCAGTGCTGCCGCTGAATCGTTTGTGCTAGGGCCGGGCCAGCGGCGCTGGAGTCTGAATAGTATCAACAGCAACCATAGAGGGGTAGCGGCCACTATGCCTAGTGCTCCATTGCCGGCGAACTTAGAGGCCTTCCTCGAGGTCCATGGTTTAGGGCAGTTTTCTGCGGCAATGAACGTGTTTGGCATCGCTTCTCTCTCGGACTTGACCGATGGAAGCCCTTTCGATGATGATGATACCTGCCGCGACATTGGTAAATAACTCGGCAGACTCACGTGTTTCTTTTCTTTTCTTTCTTTTCTTAGGTTGCGTCTCAGATAGACTTAGCTTGTCATAGAATTTGCAGTCGTAAGTGTTCTGACAGTTCTCCCATTTATCTCTATCCATTTTCATAGGAATGGATTCGGTGCAAATTCGAGCTTTGCGAGACGCAATTACAAAGATCCCTGCACTGCTTTCTGCGCCACCGCCTATTAAAGCGGAACCATCACCTGAGGAAGTGCCGTCTGACTTAGGCGACGAACATTTTGGCGCATACGCTTATGATGACAGTGGCCTAATGCCCCGGAACCAACAGTCTCTCAAATCAAGTGCCAAGGGAGCTGCTAAAGCCACGAGGCATGCCTTTTTGTCGGCTACTTCAGGAAGAAGCAAAACGGCACCTCCTCGAGGAACGCAGAAATCAAAATATTGGGTTCCCGGCGACGAGGATGACGACGACAGTGACGAGGACCTTGACCTTCACACTGCTATTCCTCCGCCCTTTAACCCGTCTCCTCCTACGAGTATGCCGACTCCTCCTTCTGAGAGTGCTAGCGCTAACTTTCTGGTAGATAAAATGATGGCCCCATCATCAGCTCAATCTTTTGAGGAGGCAGCGCCATTGCCACGAATGCCAAGCGTGCTTGCAACGTCAGCACCTGCGCCAGTGCATCCTCCTGTTGACGTGGCTCGAACACCAGCCCCCCTCCCGCAGCCTGCCTCATTGCCAACTCCCAGTGTTCCGCCTGCTAGTAAGCCATCAAGTGAAGCACCCGCATTGCCACCACCGCCATTAGACCCTCGCTTAGAAGCATTACCGAAATCAGACAGGCCCAAAGTAGAGCAACAGGTATGCTGTGAAGAGACATGATGATTCCTACGCATGTTTTTGCATGCAATTGCCAACTTTTCTCGTTGCCGCGCAACCTAAAATATTTTTAAAGATGCCATTCCTGTGCATTCGCTTCACAGTGATGTGACTTTGCCTCCTCTGTATATTCTACCTTCATTTGCTTAGTAATTGACCCCTTGATTTGTTGCACGCTTTGTGCATCGAAAAGGTTGCCGCAGTGCTGGCGGAGTGCCAATTACCTCCTCAAGAAGAAATGGTTGATGTGTTGTTAGACAAATGCTCAAACGTTCCAACGAGTTTGAATAAATCATGGGCAATGCATGCGGTTGCTCGCCTCTCTGAAGGCACAGTAGCACTGAGCAGCAGAGAAAGTGCTGCTTTGCAGAGGTTGGGTATGTACCGAGCCACCAACAAGTGCTTCGAAGAACTGCATGCGTGCGACTCAGAGCGTAAGGTGTGCTCTCAATTTACATGTTCTCGTCTTTGTTTTCCCTGTGTGGAGGGAGAGGGCTTGATTTTATATCTCATGCTACGCATGATAATTCGCACTCACCTTTGTCAATCAAACATGTGTTCTTTCTTTCTCCATGACCAGACCCACGTGTCCTTCTCCGACAATCAGCTCGTGTCTCACGAGCCTCAGCTCTTGCGTTTCCACCAAGACTTTACCTTGATTCCACTGCAGCGAACAGCTCAGTGTTCTTACCCGGAAGCCCTCCAGACTCTGTTGACTGTGCGCGTGAAAGCTAAGAGAGCCCGTGGTGCGATTGGCACTTTACAGGCGGACATTGCTTCAAAGCGCAAAGCTGGTGATTTAGACAGCGCGCTCTTGTCTCAAGAGCACCTCGTCAGAAGGTTCGAGTTTGAGCTAGCGTCAAAAGAAATGTTTCTGCCATAGTGGTTCAGGGTTCAGTTTTCGGGTACATTTCAGTGCTCAAGACTTATACTGTGGATTTGTTTTGACTCCTTTATACCTCGGTTTCCACACTTTCCCGCTTTTCTTGCAGTTTCAGGGAGTCGATCGACCTTGCTCAGAGCAGCCGCACAGCCACCGCCAAAGTCCGCGCAAGTCTTTACAACCTTGCCCAAGCCCTGGCCTCCGCCGGTTCCCCAGATGATGATGATGATGATGATGATGATGGTAGGCTCTTGACGTCAGAAGCTGACTTTTGGCGCGAAATCGGAGGACATGGAGGTGAAAGCCAAGGAGTGGCGCCACCATTCTTTCAACAACGATTGCACCAATCAGCAAGCGTTCTCCAAGCACGGCTGGCACGGGGCCGGCATGAGTGCCAATCCGCTCTTGACTTGGTGACAACTCGTGCCAGCGAGGTACACATGTTTTCGATCAACAATGCCCAGACAGTTCTCTATCTTAAATCATTGATTTTGTTCCTCATGTGTCCACAATCGGACAAGTTGTGGTATGATTATGCACCTCTTTGCTCTTTAAGACTCGGTCATTTCTGTGGCATGCGTCTAGTGTTACTTCTGCGTATCCTAGCATCTCCTTCACTTTTACTTGCCACTGTGCACCTCTTTGCATTAGCTGGAACGCGAGCTTCTCGAGGGCCCTGCGTTGAATCTTCACATTAGTAGTGAGACAAACACACAGGGTGTAGCGTCAGCATCGTCACCAAACGAATGGGTTGCGCACGCGCATGATGCAGCGAGGGGCCAAGAAGCAAAGGCACGAGATGATGAAGCTGCTCGAGTGGCAGAATTTGAAAAATTGCTTTGGGAGCAGCGCTTAGATCTAGAAGCGGCCATCGCTAGCGGCGATCAGGTTCTTTACTGCCTTGAATTCCGCCCTTCCAACTTCTTTGTATCTATGATCGTTGCTGGCTAAGTCACTTTTAGATGTACCTTCTCTACATCAAAAGCATTTTTCTCATAATCGATTTTACATAAGCTTCTTCTCAAACCAATTACATTTTCAAATCGTGCTCCGCAGGCAGCGTACTTGAAGGTGCAAGCACAACAACTCCGTGCTAAGGCAGACCATTGGGCTGCAGAACAAGCCAAGCTTGACAAGTGGCGCCAAGCTGCACTCGACGCAGCGAATGTTGCCGACCGAGATCACGCAGTGCTTGTGCAGGCAAGGCACACTGGCCACGTCAGCCTAGAATTGGCCTCTGAAGCGCTCCAAGCCAAGCAAAAAGCGCTCGCGGCGACGCTCGACGTGCACGCTACCGCCAATGTGCTCCTCGAGGCCCTGGTGGCACGGGCGAGTTGGTTGGGGCAAGTGCTGGGAGCGCGGTTTCAGTGGCTCAACCGAGCCTTGAGTGAAGTTGAAGTTGAAGGCCTCGAGGATTGCCTGTACGCAGCCAGCGAGCAGCTGAAATGGGTGCAAATGCTTCACCACCGCAAAACTCGAGATTTGAGTCATTTGTCAAGCCGGCTCGAACAGCACACTCAAGTGAGGAAGAAAGTATGAAGTAGTTTTGTGGTATAAAAAGAAATTATTTTCACTACAATTCCGAAACCTTTACTTCAAGACTCGTATAATCGTGCATATCGTGAGTCTCACCTTTTCAATGGTTGCAACAATGCCTGCGCTCGTTTTGGTGTGTGTGTGTGTGTGCACTCTTTGTTAAATCACCTGGCAGGAGCGCCTCAATGCCATCGAGCGCGACAATTCTGATGACGTGCGGCGCGCTGACCGCAACTTTGCCGAAACCACAGCAGCTCAGCAGCGGGCCGTAGCTTCCCTGGATACCACAAAGGCGCAAAGGCAAGAAGCACTCGGTGAGCTTGTCCGCTGCTTGCGCTTTGCTTCTGATAAACAACTCTTGCCTTTAAACCTCGTTACCATGGCAAATGAAGCTTTAGCATTGGCAAAGCAAGAGTCTTTGTCGTCTTCGCTACCGCCATCAAGTTTACAAGCAGAACTGTCAGCCATAACGTTTCATGAAAACAACAACAACAATGGCTGCAGTCTTCATAAAAACGATACAAACGAAGTGGCCCGGTTTGTGGTAGCACCGAGTGTTGAAGAAGCAGAGTTGCTATGCGATGTTCCTGGCTGCCTTGCCTGCGGTGGCCTACCGGAGGACTTCCTACTCACTGACGTTGCTGTACCTGCCGTTTCAGAGGCTGCAATGCTTGCACCAACACAAGCAGCCAGTATGCAGCAGCCACGCCAGTCACGCGAGCACTCTGAGAAGCCTGCCTCTGCGAATGCAGCAGCAGCAGCAGCAGCAGCAGCAGCAGCAACTGCAGAGGTAGTGGGAAACCCAAATGCTGCTCAAGAAGTGCATGTGCAGTTGTTGGTGCCTCCTGATGCATCCGTGGGCAGCTACCTGGATGCTTCTGTGTGCTATCAAGGCGTGAACTTTCCCTTTCGAGTGATAGTGCCTGAAGACGCCGTTCCCGGGGTCACTTACCTCACTGTTCCCGTCCCTGTCACCAATCTACCAGTGACGGCTGCACCGACGGCTGTTGTACCACCTGTGAATTTGTACACTACACCACCACTGCCACCGCCCCACCTTGCAGCACCTCACCCGGAAGTGAACGCTGCCGCAGCTGCGCGTCTGGTTGAGATGGGCTTTTCGTACAATGACGCAGCGGCAGCGCTCATTGCTAACCATGGCTCGGAAGACACGGCCCTGAACCAATTACTAAGCTGAGGATTATCTACGTCCTGAGGTCCCATCAGTTATCAGGGTAAATATGCTTTTCGCAATTGAAGTCAATATTTTAGATAACAAAGAAAGTAATCCAGGAGAATAAAATGATGTCTATAGGAGTTTACCGTTATGAGTATTTTGATAAACTCCCCTCCTGATATTCTTCTATACCTTTAACTGCCCTATATATAATCAATTGGCCGAATGAGCTCAAATTTTGCTGGAGTAGTTGCTGGCTCTTTTTCATGGCCTTTCTTTTCATTGACTTAATAAAGTATAGATCCCAAAAAATCAACCATATCGATAAAAATGGACATTCCAAATGCGTCGCGGAATGAATACGGCCGAATGATGAACAGGGGGGGGCGTACACCAACTCGCCCCATTCGCCATTCGCACTCATGCTTAACGGATGCTTGTAGTCCTGAGAACGAAATCTTCTGCGGACTTCGTTTCCACAGCTCAAGTTCACTGTACATGTCAAATGCGGTACGTTCAAGCGACATGAATGGCAGCAGGATAGTACAATTTAGCTCCTCCTTCAACTTTCCTTTTTGAGACAGGCCCCGAAGGGCCGGAATTAGAAGACTAACAGGTAGAGAAGAAAAGCAAAGCAGCGCAGACTAGACCTAAGAAGCTAATCAGGCAC
>Ga0307979_1000761_pt1 | contig 22609 bp, 25 predicted proteins | sample OrgLakmetage1058_FD_201833 | JGI IMG/M metagenome (GOLD analysis project Ga0307979, IMG submission 201833) | Saline water microbial communities from Organic Lake, Antarctica - #1058 | ecosystem: Environmental > Aquatic > Non-marine Saline and Alkaline > Saline | place: Antarctica: Organic Lake...
TTGGCCTTCTGGAGCGAATTCGCTAGCGCATTTGCAGCTCAAGTGCATTCTTTATGTGCCTCTGTGACTGCTGTGTACTTGTCTTTCTTTGTTTTTGGGAGAGTATTAACTAGACTAGACTAGAATCTAATCTTATATAGATAACACACCCCAATTGCAATGACATATTCAACAAATAGCACGGAGCTGCAAACGGATGAATTCTCCACAATACACTCGACTGGGTTGAGTGCCCTAGTCTAGTCGAGTTAATCCTCTCCCAAAAACAAAGAAAGGCAAGTACACAGCAGTCCTGATATAAAGAGAGCTACAGAAGGCTAATCGAGGCCCCAACTGGCGCCTTTCCTTTGGCCCTAAATCAGGGCAAGTCGCGTTGTGCCCGACTTGGGGCGTTGGTGTACAACGGCACTGAACAAACGGCCATCCGGAACTTCCTAGGTGCCAGTAAATCGTCACGGCCCAGATATAGGTCCTATCATATCCGTTTATGTGGCACTTCACCCCGGGCTATTAGATTAGGTTAGATCAGATTATACTCTCCAATTCCAAAGAAACAACAACAAAAAGCATAGAGCTGCATTTTGATGGATCCTTCAGAACAAGTCTGACTGGGCAGAGTGCCCTTTGGCGTTATGAAATGTTCATCTTTACTTTCATGAACCCTTCAGGGTCGGTTCTCGGAAGGAGGCACAGGTATTGCTGTTTGAAAACCAGGCCCAAGCATCGTTCTGCTTATAATCAAAATTTATATTCGATTATTTCCCGAATTATCTCTCCTTGCTCCTTGAGTCCTATACACCAACACCATGACTATTTGTGGTGTTCTAATGATTTTATTCTTTTGAGTCATTCGATTTTTTTTCCAATTTCTTGGCCAGGTAATCGAGCCGGTGCTGCACTTTGAATGAACTGCCATTGACACTAAATCAGGCGATTATGGGTATTTGGGGGGATATATTTTTTTTAAAGGGGGGTGGACCGGGGTAAGCAGAGCAGCAAGCGCGGGTTTTGGTGCGCTGAGCGCATCCAATTAAAGTTTTTGTGGTTGGATTCAAGCGGCGGCTTGGTCATTCTGAGCCAGCTCCTGGACGATCCCTCCTTTTCAGCGGGGAATGGAAATAGTAACTGCTCTTCTCTTCTCGTCCTGGCTCTGCGCCTAACTGCGGTTTCCGGCACATCACTTGATCAGCGGTCTCACGCGGCCCACACCGCTACTCCAGCTGTGCAGCCAAGGTTGTCGTTCCACGCCTTACTGCTTGCTGGCATAGTACGATTTGGCGCACTCAGCAATATTGCTGGGAGAGCTCTGTCTTTTGATACGCTCGTCTCACCTCATACTATATCAATGGAGGTTGCCTCATTCTCTTTCTGTCCCTGGGCATGGCCAGTTTTGACGTCTGGTGACCCGCCCTTGTTGATGCGCTCGTCAGTTCGGCTAGAGTGAGAATTTGATGAATGCACTCCGCGACGATGGCCTGAAGAATTGGTTTCAGCAAACTTTACTTCAGCGGTCAGCATTCCTGCAGGCAGAGCATCTAAGCTTGGGGATCGTTTAGACGGCTCAGGCTTGCTTCTTTCTTCTCGGCGAGTACTTTTACTCGTAGATAGTGAGGATGTTGTGGTCGACCTTTCTGTACTTTTGCCTCTTTTGAGGTTTGGTCCCGCGACCTTTGGACGACTCTTCATTCTCGAAGAATTCTTCGAAGTCTTGCTCGCCAACTGTTGACTTGGAGACTTTGCAGAAGCACGTTGGGCAAAAGGGGTTGGTTCCGTGTTCATCTTCCGAGGTCCAAGAGACACTTCACTTCCTTCAATGAATGGCGAATAATGTGAATCAGAAGATTTGATTGTAGTCGCAGGAAGCTCGAGAGACTCTGACGAAGAAGTGGAGCTTTGGCGATAGTCCAACACAATTTCTTCACTTTCTTTAATGACTTCTCCGTCGACTTTATCAACTTCTTTCATATCCAATACAATGGCACCCTGGTCAGCTTTGCCTTCCGAGATTTTTTCCTTGAGTATTGGCCGGCGGGACCCACACTTCCGGCAGAAAAGAGTATCAGCCCGGAAGTCGTTGCCACACTTGCACCATTTTGCCATCGGAACCTTCTTGCCATCATCAAGCACCCCAAAATGGTTGGCTACATCGATTACGCCTTCATCAACATCAACATTGCCCAAAGCAGTGCCTTCTACTCCATTTAGGCCAATTGATTTAAGATAATCATTTTCAAGCGTGTTCACCTGTGCAAGCTTTTCTGCATTTGAGTGCTTCTTCACTTTATAAAAAGTACCGATGAGCTGTAAGGTAATCATCGTGGGACCAGCAAGAAGAACGACCATTAAGAAATAGCCCAAAATCACTTGATCATTATTACTGTCAGAGGTTGCGTTGACCTTGATTAGGAGAGCTGAGAGAAAGAGAAGTGCAATTGAATATTGCAGGATGATACCCAAGTTGCAATTGCTCTTGCTTTTGTACGGCTTGAAGTCGATGAAAATGTACAAGAATACGAAACAAATCAGTAAGCCAATCGTGGGTGCAGCTGCACTTTCTGCATCAACCACGCCAATTACTGATGCTAGCAACAGGCGGCGAATCACTTTTATCACTTCGAAGTAGTAATATCTGGGCTTGTAGGCTTCTACTAAAAATATCAGATGGCCGATGGTGGGGAAGTCCTCCTTAGCTTCCCGCGCAACAGCGTCAGCATCAAAGAGCGTGTAGCGGTGTTGGCGCAGAAGCAAATAGTACGATAGCGGAATACCGATTGGATAGACAAAAATCATAACCAAGGCGAAGAGAGTGTATTGTTTGTATCGGGCTGAATAACAGTCAATAGAGTAGTCTTTGAAAAGCCACCCCTTTGGTTCGCCCATGTATTCTTCAGCCTCTGGAAAGTAATTGCACTTGAAGTATTCTGGAAAGCAATACGCGTGCAGTTGTTATACGCTGATGCATAAAAGAGAAATGGTTAAAAATAAAGCAAATTTTGCAATTGAACTTACGGAAGAGTGTGGTAGAAGTACTGATGAGGACGCAAAATGTAAGCAGCAGTAACACGTAAAAGATTGATTGGCCATGAGCTAAGTTGGCTTTTGCTTCGACCGCGTAGCTCAGCTCTGCAAGGCCCGCTGTGCCAGAACGATTCCGGTTACGAGAGCGGTGCATCATGAACAAAAACTGTCCCATCGCAGTTCGACGCAAAAAAATAATCAAGTGTGAGATGTATGCACTGATTAAAATTCAACGAGTTTCGATATACGCAGAGGAAGCATGCAATCATTCGCGAAATTACCTCGCCGAAAGAAATCTCGCCATCTCCATCCAGGTCGGTCTCTTTCACCATTTCGTCGATTTGCTCTTTCGAAATTTTTTGGCCTATTTCTTTGAACATGTCCATGAGCTCTTGCGCGTCCACAGTCCCGCTAAAATCGTTGTCATAAGCCGCGAAAGTTCGGCGAAAAGCCACGATGGCTACATTAGGGAAAACAGCCTTGAGCGGTGGTGGAACAACGTATTTCTTGCGCAGCTTCCGCATTGAATGTTTTGGGCGAGGCTTACAGCAACCCACGCTTAGATATGCTACCCCAAGCACTGTTGCGATCACGAGGGGGATAATCGTCACCGAGACCATACTGCTTATATCTGGTGAAAAGCAATTTTAGAGATACGCGTACACAGCAAAGGCGGCTAAGAATGGGCAGGTCAAACGGCACATCTACGAATCAAAAGATAGCACGAGATAAAGATGAGTTGAACTCACAGTCAAACTCGCTCACGTAGCACTGCATGCCAAGCGATGGCAGTAGGTCGAGATTGGCAAATCCCAGAGAATCCAGCAATTTCGTGAAGTTTACAGGATATTGAATGCTGCAATTGAATTGGACATTGACGCTGATTTGAGAAAAGGCCATCAGCGCTTTCAAAAACAGGCAAAAAAGAAAAGAAAAAATCTTACAACAGTTTAGAATGGAAAATCATGAGACGTGTTTACCTTTGAGTTTTACCGAGGCTTTTTTTATTTTCTTGTTCGTCGCCATAATCCATTGGAGCCAAGCCTGAATACAAGCACTGTCCATCATTTCCTTGAGAATGTTTTTCTTAGCAGCTTCTCCTTTGCTCACTGGAGGTTTTGAGGTACTACATGCTATTGATATAGCAGCAATTATCATCAATACAAAGACAAGAGCTATGATAATAGGAGTACTTGAGGTGAGTAGCGATGAACCACCATCAGCCTCGCATTCCTCGCAAGTAAGAAGCTCCGCATTGAAAAAGTATCCAGGTACCACACAGGTTGCACAGAGTGGCCCCATGTAGCCCTCATTGCAATAGCTGAGGCCAAAATTCGAAAAGTTGGTCCCGCCGAGGCACCCTTCAAATAGTGGGCACTGCCGGATCACCATTGTTGTAGGAGTGATGCGCCAGTAGCCTGGCTTTATCAGCAACTGCTGCTGAGTCGTTGCGCCATCAACTTCGCAACTAGTGCCGATTGGGCATTCGAGGCAATAACCATCGTTGGAATAATAGAAGCCACGCACACAGGCATCACATTCGGTGGCAGCCGTTTTCGAATACGTATCTCCAGCGCAAGCCACGCACGCGCTCATGCCCGTACCGGGGTTGTAAGTACCGGCGACGCAATCAGCGCACGACAACTGGCCCGTAGCAACTTGACTTCGACCCACGGGGCATTCCGTGCAGGCGATCGACGAATTCGACACTTCAAACTTTCCTGCAGGGCAATCAGTGCACAACTGCGCACCAGTTTTGTCGTTGAACTTACCCGCTTCGCAGACAGTACATTCTTCGGCTGCTGCGGCCGAAGTTTGGCCAACAGGGCACTTGGAGCATGTTGCAACCAAACCCTTGCTAAACGTCCCCGCGATACACTGGAGAAAAGTAGCACAATTTTGTTGACAAATGTGCATTAATGCTAAGCTTCATTTGCACCCTAAATAAGTTAGGTATGCTTCTTAGTTTTTGTATTAGTCACCTTGGTGCACGATATGGCCGCTATGTTTAATCCTGTTGCAGAGCCTGCGTCACAGGCTAAACATTCGTCAACTTGAGCCGTGGGAGCGTAGCGTCCAGCATCGCAATCTACGCAGATCTGCAATAGATCATTTGCGAGTAGATGAAAAGTTTGAGTTTGACAAATGATATTGTACGTGCACAGCAATCGAGCATTCAATTTGAACCAAAAGACACCAGCAAATGCCAGTGAAGAGAGTATTATCGTAGCACATTGTATTGACAACGCACCGCACGATTTTCGACGTAAGTGCCAGCGGCGCAGCTGGAGCAGGTTAATCGGTCGTCGCTCGCGAGTTCGCCAGGTGCGCATGAAACACACGACGCCTGCCCGGTAAATGTTTGTATGAAGCCCAAAGGGCAGTACGAGCAATTCCTGTTTCCTCCTGTGGAAAATTTGCCCGCTTCGCACGTGCCCGAACAACTCAATGCACCTAAGGAACCTTCGAATTGTCCAGGAGGGCAATCTATGCACGACTTGCTCCCGGAGTTTGGCTGCACTGTGCCATAATCGCATAGTGCGCAGTAGCTACTACCATTCTTATCGGCGTACCTATCATCGCGACGTAAATGTTTTCGGGCTTGATTTTCAGAAGCGCATTCATGCCAAAGCAAAGGAATGAAATTGCACGCACATCAAATTGTAGAAAAAGTCTCACCGTCCAACTTCACACGATGTGCATGCAGTGTTCCATGGGGGTTTGATAGTATTAGAGTACTTGCCCACTTTGCACGGTTCGCAACTGGAGAGGCACAGAGCAGCAGATAATGTAGTGACAAGTAATAAATTAGAAGATAGGCCAATTAATCATCCGATTGACGATTATCAAGATTTGCAAGGTCAATACAAACGCGGTTAAGTCCACCTTGGAGGAGCTAGACCGATCGCAATATAAATGGTCCCAGCAGGGCACGCCACACTTGGTGCCATCGTTGGCACTGGCGATGGACTTCGCGTCGCGACTATCGCAGTGACACCGCTACTATCAACCACCACCTTCGAAAAATTAATAAAGAATTGAGTAACAAACTGGAGTAAACAATTTGGCAGTGACCCCACGTGAGTAAGAATTTGAAACAGAGTCGCGAAGAAGAAGCAAGCATAGCAATAAGACACCGCTTGAACAGCCGGCGGGTGCTTAGAGATTGGTTCGCTTGTTTATGTGGTCTACTATACAGCTGGCGGCAATATGAATCAAGAAGCACATTCCGAAATGTTATAAATACAAACTTCTCGAGTCAGTGTACCTCGATATCGAGCGCAGACGCAATCTCAGCCTCTAGAGTAACTACTTCTTGCAACTTCGTCAAAGTTGACGTAAGAAATGATTCCTGTTGTATTTATTGATAAAAGGGTGCACAGAAGTTAATAAGTGTACAATGAATGACATATTCTTCATTTGACAAGAACAAAGGCACTTGCCGGCGATGAAACGTTGCTGTCGGCCAAAGACTGCGTTACGTCAAATGATATGCCCCATTCATAAAGTGTGGTCAAGTATCTTGTTGCTGAACTCGATAGACGACTGGGAAGCACATCCAGATTTTGAGATCGCGTAGGAATAGGCTCAGGCTCCAGTGGCTCTTCAGACAAGCGGCGAACACTGTAGTAGTAGTTTGAGTTAAAATTGGCTTCGAAAAGAGTTTGATTGAAATCCTTTGCATAAAAGGAAAAGTGAGAGAAGATTAAGGTTAGGCGCAACATAATAAAATTGAACGAACGAACGAAAGCATAGCGGGACAAATCCTCAATAATTCGACCTTTTTACCTTTTTGAAGCACCGAAACGCACAGTCTTCAGCACCCGCTAATTCGAAGCCACTTGTGTAACAATCCTGGCAGCATAAACCGTACGTGACGTAAGGATCTTACACACAGTCTTTTTGATATAAAACAACTGAGACAAAAGATTGTCAGAATCAACGGCTTCAAATACCTCGTTCGTGATATAATACGAGCATAACTCGCAAAAGCCAGTGAAACCGTAATCAAAATTACAGAAGTTATAACCGCCAACGATTTCACAACCGCAAGGGGCGTCGGGCGTGACATCTTCGAGGACAAGGTTCTTCACCAAGGAAACGTCCACTCCAATCTTATAAAAGTTGTACCACCAGCCACAGATTATGAATAATCAGACGACAACAAAAGGAAGGGATCGCACAAGAGGAGTATAACGAAAACCAACGTGCTGTAAAGTTATTTTATTCATGGAAACAAAACTAGTGCTACAGATCTGTAACCTGCTTGGCGACGGCTGTTCGCATGAGAGATGAAAATTGGGACTCCAGAACCGCGGATGTGGTCATGCTAAATGACGTAGAGATAGAAAACGTGTCAAAAGTTGTAGGCTGCAAGCTCGGAGCGAAGGATGGAGGGAAACTCGAAGATGGGAGTGCTGTTGGCTGCTTGGTAAGCGAAGGTGAGGAAGTTGGCGCCGATATTGGAACAGCAGTGGGAACGGTAGGATTTGCATACGAAAATGAATACACATTCGTCGCTCTTGTTGCACCGAAGGTGAACGGCAATTCTTTCGTCAGAGTAGGCACGACAGTAGGCTCGGAAGATGTAATATTTACATATGAATACGAATAGAAAGATGATGTTTCAATCTCCGTTGGTGACAACACTGGTGCTGCTGGTGGCGTTGACTTGGATGATGGAATTACGGTCGACCTTGGATCAACTGTGGGCCCAGGAACAGCTGCCAGGAATGAAGCTTTCGTTGAATTCGTTGTCGTTGTGTCTGTTGACGCCACTCTGCCACCGCAAGTGCATTCCTGAAAAAAACGCCAAGACATGGAAGTGGATGAAGAAAAAAAATGCGCAAATTATTTGGGACGAAGTGGGTCATTAATGGTGGTGTCAAAAAAGGCTGACCCAACAATACAGATTTCTAACCATAACTAATTAACGGACCGCTTTGGCTTCTGATAAAGCATCGGCCCGCATTGCGGCTTGGGTTGAGTTCCACTCAGAGTCGGTGAGGTGGCGGCGTGTGCCAGTTGGCTCGAGTACGAAGTGCCAAGATGAGCTTATCGCTTCAAAGCCGTTGAAGCCAGAGAACCCAGTAGTGTCACGAACTTTGCCCGCGAAGAACTCGGCAGGCAAATAAATGAGCTGTGCGAAATAAGGAGCGAGTATTGAGAAGCCGAAAACAAAATGTGCGGCAGTATAAGAAAAGGGACATGAGTTCCACAAGGCTAACAAAACCATAAGCCAAATTATGTATCATTGGCCTCAGATAATGCAAATGAAAGGACAGAGGACCGTGGCAGAGAAAAGTATCTTACCTCAAATCGTCCACTGATCAGCGTAACAACAGCAGCCACGTCAACAAATAAGCTCTGTAACGCGAGTACGCCAACAATGATAGCAAGGAGCAGGCGTAATAGAGTCGGTGGTGCCACAGTTGATACTGCTGTACGGGCTGAATCATGTGGACATTCGATGAGGCCGAGGCATCTACTACCAACTGCGTCAGCATCTTGGCAGCTCCCTACAAACAAATATAGACAAGTCATTTAGTAAAGAGCAATGATTTACGATATGTAAGGACTCTATTGAAGAAGATCGCCTGCACGTTTTAGTTGCGAGCAGGGAAGAAGCACCTCGGTTTTTATCTCTTGTCTCTCTCTCTCTCTTCCTCGTTCCCCGCACCCCTTCTAATACCAACTCCCCTCTCACCCTTGATCCCTCTTTGATGGATTCGCACTTTCACACTTCATTACTCATTACACTTTGATATTTCTGTCAGCAAAAGTCAAGGGTTTCAACTACCCCTGAAATTGGACGCGGGCATTCCTTCTCCTTCTCCATCCTCCACCCCTTCAAATCCCAAGCCCTCGCCCTTGATCCCTGTTGATGGTTTCGCACTTTACTACTCATTGCACTTGAATCATCCGACAGCAAGAGTCAAGAGTTTAAACTTACCCCTGAAAATGGACGAGGGCATTCTTTAGCAGGGGTCGCGGCTCTTTGTCTTTCAGGAGATCAAACAAAGCCCGGCTTCGAAAGCTAATTTATGGAACAATGAGCGAGGCGAAAAAATGATAAAAAAGGATAAATACCGGTGAAGCAGACGTCTGAAAGGAGTCAGTTTGAGGTTAGCACCAGTAAGCACCAGCCGGCGAATGAATAATGTTCCCTCCGGTCCAGAATCCTAAAAATTCCTTTAGATTCCTTGAAATTCCTGGGAGGTTACAGAATCAGGTCTGCAGCAGGCAGAAGGAGCTCAAGGTAAAGATCCCTCTCATGCGGGGGAGTAAGAAGCATCTCATCCAACTCAGGTACGTACAGATAGTATACACAGTACTCCAATCAGCTAAGAAGTCGGCGGAACGGGAAATTTTTCCAATCAGACGAGATTTCCGCGACGGGGATTTGGCAGTGCCTTGTGCCTTTATGATTGCGGCACGGAAAACCCGCGGAAATACCGAGAAAGTACCTTGGAGATGCCACGTGGAGTGATTTTTTAGGCCATCGCGCGGGAATTCCGCGGAAACGGGGATTAGAACCCTGCCATATATGCCGATATATGCTACAAGCGGCCATAACAGATAGCAGATAGCAGTATAGCGTTCAGCGTTCAGTGTTGTGTAGCACAATAAGAACAAGCAGCAAGCAGCAAGCCTAATATAACTAATAACTTTCAATAAAAGTGTGGGTCGAGGGTTTAGTATACTGACAAGACGAACGATTATAAGATATAAACCAAGTCGGGTCCGACACTCAGACACTCCCCGGATGAACAGATGCAAAAACAAAGAGTTCCGGCCACAAGAGTCGCAGTAGCGCAAAAGTCCCGCACTTGAGCTCTAAATGCGCTAGCAAACCCGCTCCAGAAGACGAGCTTAAGCACCAAGAAGCGGCGGAAACGAGTGTCCCCAAAAAAATAAATGCACTGGAGGCCCAAGCAGGCATCCAAGTACGCATATTACAGGGGAGGCGGCGGTTTGAGGGGCGATCGAGGCATTACTGTCAAAGCAGGCCTCGGTGGTTCACTCCATCCATCTTTGTTGGCGCGCGAAGTTGCTTCAGCCGAAGCATTGGCTCCTGCTCCTGGAGCTTTTGAAGCAGAATGGCCGAGCCGCGCAGCAATGGCCGCGGCAGATGACGAGGAAAGCCGTCGGCTGTCAACGTAGGCCGAGATCAGACTCCTCCGGATTTTACTATTACCACTCTCACTGCTGCTGCTGCTGCTACTGCTGTCGCTGCTGCTGCTGCTGCTGCTACCAGTACCGTGTGGGCTCGAGATGGCTTGGAAGCGTGGCAAAACGGGACCGTCTCCACTATCGCGGCTGGTGCGCTGCCCTTGTTGACTGAGATCCGCGCCGCTTCCACCGCTGCTGCCACTGTTGTTGCTGCGCCGGTTATGGTCGTGGTTGTCGTCATCATCGTCGTCGTCATCGTCAGCGAAGGAATGGGGCAATTCAGGGCTCAGGGGAGGTGGAGGGCGCGCATTCATAGCAAGCGCCCTTGCGTACGAAAGCTCGAGTTGAAGGAGCTTATCGAGCTGCGCTTCCGGTGACGTCACTGATGACGACGACGAAGATGCCGCCATCGTTCCTCCATTTGTTGCTGTTGGCGACTTCAATGTTCCTGCTGCCGCACCTGAACTACCGCTGCTGCTGCTGCTGATGTTGCCTACTCGGGTGTTCACAGAGGAGGAAGAGGGACTTGGGTCAGTTTCTTCTACAACCAAATCGGAGGCCCCTTTGGTGTGTTTCGACCGGATGGCGCCTCCTCGTTGCCCTACGGTTACTGTGTTGCTGCTGATCGGTGGAGGAGAAAAGGCTGAATTATGGCCATGCTTTGAGGCATTGCTCTTCTGAGGCCCACGAACATCCACAAAGGTTCCTGCGTATTCCAGTTTTTCCGTGGATTGCCGGCTCTCCAACTCTGCACTTTGGCTGATGCTGTTGCTTGAGCCTTGGCTGCTTGACAACGGCACCGAGGCAGAGGCAATGCCTTCGCCCAACTCACTTAAATCTACGCTTTCTGCAGCTGAACGATCAAATTTACCACTCACTGTGCCGCTGCCAGTGCCACTGCCAGTGCCACGGTTCCTGCTCATAATGTTGCTGCTGCTAGGAGTTGAGTAGCGAGCGTGGTTCCCAACCAAAGTGTCCTGTAAAGATTCGTTCGTTGACGTTGCAGTCAAAGAAGTAGAAAGGAGGAAGAGAGAGGAAGAGAGAAACCAAGTGAGGCATGGGATTTAGTGCATCTTCAAGAGGCGAAAAAGTCAAGAGGCGAAAAAGTTGAGACGAGTGATGCGAGAAACGGACCAAGTAGACTGAGCACAAATATATCATCGCAATTGACAACAACGTGATCGACATCTTCATCTATCTCAATTCAAACACCCACCCACCTCTGTAGCGCGCAAATTGACGGCACCAAACAGCGATCCTTCAGTTGCGCGCAAACTGCCACTTTCTTGATCCGCAAATACATTATCTGCGCCCTTTCCATCCACACCCACCGCTGCAACCGACGCATGAGCAGATGACGCATCAGCAGAGTCGGCGGTGCAATCGCTGCCGATAACATCCCCATCCTTTCGAGTGGTAGTCTCATTAGGATGGTGAGGGTTGTGGCAGTGGCGAAAGCGAGTATCATCGCGGCTGCAGGGCCCATCACGGCGATGGTTTCTGCCGTTTTCGCCATCGCCATCATCATGGTCGTAATCGTTGTCGAAGTGCAGCAGAGACGCGCGGAGCACTCCTCGGTTGGCCTCGTCTTCGTCGTCGTCGTCGCCGCCGTCGTTGACCTGTTCGTCGTGGGATTAGGAGAACATATCAAAAGAAAGACGCCATGCGAAGAAGGAACGCACATCGGAACAGAATGATCAAGAGTATTCCAAAGTCGCACGGTGATAGTTTTCGATAGGTGGATGGGGGGTGCTTGAGTCGCTATTATCGTGACAGCCATCCACACACTCACCTTTTCGTCCTCTTGCAGGATCGCATTTCGGGCAAAGTCTTCTAAACTGGCGCGCAAGTCGTTCATTTCGAGCCGCAGCAGCGGCGGTGCAGCTTCGGCTGAAATGGTCGTCGGCTCAACGGATGCTATGGCTGCTCCTGCTGCTCTTGTCTCTGCTGCTGCTGCTGCTGCAGGTGTCAAATTACCAATGCTAGTCATGGTCGTCGTTGTCGTATCAGCTGCTGCACCTAGTGTCAACTCTTTCTGTGGCGGTGACATCGGCATACGTGCTGCTGCTGTTACTGTTGCCGATGATTGTCCTAATGTAGCACGCATCTCAAGGAGGGCTTTCCCGTGCGAGTCCTGCGGAAGTACCATTGCCACAACAAACAAAAAGTAAACATTACGACAACAACAAAAAGAAAAAGCAATTTAAAAAAGTACATAAAGGGACTTGGGAAAAGGGACAAAAAAAACATGAATCGAGCAGCTGCACTATTGAGGACCACAGGAGTGGTGCTCTACAGGCAGCTGTGTCATAGAAAAGCAGCCCACACCTGTTTGGCCCATGACTCTTCTGCTAGCGCTTCCAGCTTCAAGACTCGAGCCGCTAAGCTGACCATCGATGACGCAGAGGCTGCGCCGCCGCAATTTGCAGCGTCCACATGTAAGCCTTCCACATTCTTTTCACTATCGGTAGTGAGTTCACCTGTCCTTTTGAATTCTTTTGCAGCGCAGCTGAGAGCAGCACCGTTGTTGTTGTTGTTGTTGTGACTGTCAATGACCACCGTTTCGTTCTCTACTTCCTCTGTACTTGCAACTACCGCATGATTTCCTACGACTTCTTCCTCTTCTTCGACCATTGCTTCCATTTCTTGCGCTTCTAAAAAAGCTGCTTGTGAAGCGCGCAACTCTTCTTGGCCGCGGTCGTAGGCCGCTAGGGCCTCGGCCACTTCCGCCTAAAATGGTACGTTTATCGAAATAAATATGTATATCACGTATATAATCAAAATGTAGATGTGTACATATGCCGTTATTTGAATGCATGATTGCGGTGACGGAAGGTGCTAAATTTCAATTACTGCGATTGGATTCATACTTTTTTAAAATGTGAATCCTATGAAATGATCACGCTGCAATCCTTTCAGGTCGCCTATATCCAACTGTCCTAATTGTCCACCTGTTCTTTGGCCGTTGCGGCCTCTTCCAATTCGTCAATGCGTTCGAGAGCAGCCGCCAGCGATGCCTAATGTATCAGGAAAAAACAGGAAGAAAATGGTAAAAGTTACCGATGGCTGCGGATATTACCAAAGGCAAATAAAGTATGTCAAATAAGTGGGCACAACCAGATGTATACCAGAATAAACTGTACAAATTAAAAAGAAGGAAACTACAATAATGGCTGCGCATGGTAACATTTCCAGACACCTTCGTTTCCCCGTGCGCTTTTTCCAACGTGGTGAGCCGTGTTAAAATTGCTTCAAAACTGGCGGTTATCTGATGTTGAAAGAGTGGAAACATGAAGTAGAAGGAAGGAAAGCGTTATACACCGACGATCAAAACGTGAGCTCATGTGCCGATAGACATGCTACGTCAAGACCATGCCACTTCAGAATTGGTCAACGTGCTGGTACAAATAGGCACTGTTACGGAAGCTTATGGCGTTGCAAATCTGTCATCCAAAGTCCTCGAGTAATCAATCATTTCAGACGCGACGTCCCATTTTATCTTTCTATGCCCACTTTATTTTACCGAAGCCGCGCTTAAGCCATCGCGGTTGCTGCTCGCAGTTGAAGAAGACTGAGCAGTGCTGCTGCTGTTGCTGGTACGCGTTCTTGGAGCTCGAGGCTCTACACCACTGCCACTCGAAGCAGAGGATCGGCGAGGGTTGTTTTCCTTGTCAGTGGGAGGGGGAGGTGGGCTACTGTCGCACCCTCGAAACGAGGACTCGCTCCTTCGGCGGTCGCTGCTGCGCCCCACGGAGCCCGGTACCACGATAGATTTGCGGTGGCTATTGCTGCCGCTGCTGCTGCTATGCCCAACTCCTGCACTTGGCGGTGGACTCATGAATTCATTCCCGTTATTTCTACTGCCAATACCACGGTCTACTGGAGTAGGAGCTGCAGAGGCGTTCGACGACGACGATGAAGTCATGCCTCGAGGCGACGAAGCGGCCCGCGGTGACGACAGTGAGGTGCGGCGCTCTTGCGAGCTTTGCCGGCGGCTGGAATTGCGGACCAAGCTGTTTTTTTTAGGTTGCATGACACGAAAGATTCAATGAAGTTAATATTAAAGATGAGGCAGCGTGCGAGTGGGAGAGAGGTTGCGTAAGGAAGTGGAGTAGGTGTGCGTCACCAGGAATTTGAGAGAAGTACAGCCGTCAGAATCCGTGTGGATACTCGACAGCTTTGATCGAAAGAGATAGTCAATCAATGCCTAGCTGCCAAGTTCGGTGAGTTATGGCATTTTTCAACATGATTCTGATTTCAGTGGTTTTAATTCAGTAAAGTGGGACGCAACGAAGAGGAATGCAGAAGCGACGGCTAATGTATGAGGCGGCGTGGGATTCACCTGGCGTGAGATAGTCCAGAGCCCGCGAGAGCACCACCGCCGCCTCCCGTGGAGAGCAGAACAGACGCAGCTTTGCGTGCGGCTATCCGCGAACCCGAATGCGGCGCTTGCGCTGTAGGGCGCGTGGCTGGAGGCATGGCGGAAGACGACGTTCAATCCACAAGAAGAACGAACGATCATTCCAAGAAAGAAAGGATAACCGTCTTGAGCTGCTCAGGGAGGTTCTGAGGGTCTGCACAGCTCACGACAAACTTCCACATTTTCTGGATGACAAAATTCATGGAAATTCATGCCCAATTTCGGGATTTTCCAAAGCAAGCTTTGTTGTTCATCACTTCATCACATCTGCGCGCAATATTCACGGCATTTACCCAGCTCTACGACTTCCAATCCATACTTATCCCCAGCCTGGCACCAAGGGCTCGGGAGCGCTATGGCGTCCATGGTGGCGATTGGCATTGCATTGGGCTCGCTCGGCTCGATTGCCATCAATACGGGCAACAATTTGCAGTCCTTAGGCATGGCTCAGCTCGAAATGAAAGACCATGAAGAGGTCAGGGCTTCCCCACTGGGATTCACTAGTCAGCAGCTTTTTAGCCCCTCTTCTTGCGAGCACTCAGTCACCTGTTCTTGTATTTTAGGAAACTGCGCAATGCGGTTATCAGAATACGAGTATTTTAATTCGTTGAATGACGTCTCTGAGGCTAAGGGCTTTTTTGATTTCCTCTTGAATGTCAAGCTTGAACATTGTAGGGGCCCATACAGGCCCTGTGTAGTGCTCCAACATACTTTGACTGCAGCGGGCGAGGCATGAATCACTGCAGCCCGAACTAGAGCTCAATGTTGGTTTTAAAGCGCTCGTTACTTTTTTTTTATTTTCGCTAGGCTGCAGCTGAGGCGGAGGAAGCTGAGAAAGACGGCAATGAATCGCCCCTACCTCTGCGCAAAGACATTGACACATGCAAATCGACTACTTGGGTAAGGAACGGATTAGACAAGATACATTAATTTTACTGAAGGTTTGCTCTATTTTCGCAGCACGAGTCAGGTCGATTGCTTTTGTTCTTGTCGAGTTCGGCATTTTGAGAGGGCAGATTCGGTGCATGAAATTGCAAATTTTAGTCTTGAGGAGTTGAGAAGGCGGTGGGATTGCGACTGGCTCTATTGCCCCTGGGGAGACTCGTTATGCAGTTTTTCTAGTGCTTGTGTATCTTTTCAGAGTAAGTGTACGTTTCACGTACTCTCAATTCTTCATGTTTTTCTTCAATCCCATGGATTGTGTAGGTGGTGGGCACCTGCATCTTCGTGACCGGCTCCATTTTGAACTTCGTAGCCTTTGCCTTTGCGCCGCAGTCTGTGCTTGCGTCCCTCGAAGGCATTCAGGTATGATGGAGTGGACATGTGATAGCCCAGCTAGGTGTGCATGCCTACTGTGCCTTTGATTTCCTTTCCCCCTTTTTTTAATGGAAAACCCTTGCCCCGTTCTAGTCTTGAGTCGCACGCGTACGCACTCCTGTCTAGGTCTTTAGAAGTGCGTTTTTTGTTTATGATGCACCCCAATTTCTTCGCTAACCTGCGCAACTCTCGTCTATTTCCAATTATTTCCTAGTTAGTGTCTTCTTCTGTGCTTTCTTTCTTCTCTTTTGCCTTATCTTTCTCGCAGTTCGTGACCAACGTGTTGTTCGGCAAGTTAGTGCTGGGCAAAGAAGTCACGAATTTGATGTACGGCGGCACAGCAGTGATTGTGCTCGGCGTGGTCTTAACCGTATGGTCGGCTTCTGTGGTCCGTATATGTATACACACACGAACTTCTATGCCCTTGTCTCTCTCACTGCCACAATCTTCATCTTTCCGTCTCTGAAACGAATTTTGCTACTCCTTTTTGCCATAATTTCACTACTTCTCTCGTTTGCACCCTTTTTCTGTTCGCTTCCCGCTCTTTCTCTCTCTCTCTCTCTCTTCCTTCATCTCTCTCTTTCGTTTTTTACATTAGGTCGGTACCCTCGAAGCGGACGTGGAAATGCTCTTGGAGTTTTGGGTGAATCCCGTGTGGATCTTTTACTTGATTTGCTGCGGCGGCGGTGGAGTGTGGCTTCAAGGCACTCACAAGGCTTATGACCGAGCTAACACCCTGCAGCAGCCGTTACCGTACACCGAGTAAGTTGGCACACTAGACCTTGCATTTCCCGGATCCTTTCGTACCTGTCATGCTTTTTTCCTTTCTTTCTTTTTTTCTGGGGGGTATGGAAAGTATTCTTGTGTTTTTTTTTGTTTTCGAGATGTTTCTTTTTTTTAAAAATTGTCTGCTGCTGTCTTGTTTTACAGGTACGTGCTGCCCATCACCTACGCGACTTTTTCTGCCCTGTTTGGGACCTTCTCGGTGGTTTTAGCCAAAGTCTTGTCGGAGCTAGTCACCATTTGGATTACCGGAGTGGACATTTTCTTTGGCCGCGATGCTTGGTTTACCTGGGCGACGCTGCTTGGGTGGCTGGCTTTTGTGGGGGTGTGGCTGTTCCGCATGAACGAAGCGTTGAGCTTGTACGACCCGCTGTTCATCATCCCATTGCTGCAAGTGAACTTCATTCTCTTTGCCATTGTGAGCGGTGAGTGGCTAATACAATCTGAAATCATGAAATTCAGTGTACTTTTTATTCTAAAAATAATCAGAACTACGCTTTAATACCTCTGCCCTAGAGGCGCTCCCTTCAGTGCAATGATTTGACGAACACTTCGTTGGTTCTAGCGCACGTATACTTTCAGTATTGTTGTTTCCCGTGATCAGCCAATTCGCCGTGCTCTTTCTTATTTCCCATGTTTATCGCGGTGTACGCGCAACCTACAGGCGGCATTTTCTTCAAAGAATTCTATTACTTCCAGCTGATGAATGTAGTGGGCTTTGCTTTTGGGGTTTCGTTCTTAGTGCTCGGCATTTACATGTTGTCACCGGTGCTGGATGACGACAACCAGAGTGAAACGACCGAGGAAGGGGGGCTGGAGGTAAATAAAGATGCATTGAATGAAACGAGTGTGGCAAGATTGGAAAAGAGAATCTGATTTTCTTCTTCTTTTTTTTCTGTGAAGTTTCGTGTTTTAGCGTTCTTTGTTCTTTTCTTCTTTCGAAGCAGACTTTTGCACGAACGTGCCCTTTATGCGAGTAGTGTTTTCAGCGATTATTTACTTCCTTGAACCTGTCTATTTTTTACAAAAACAGAGTGGCGAATCCGTTGCCGGCGACTCTTCTTCAACGGACAAAAAGTCAAGTTCTGAGAAGAAGGAGGCCACTTCTACTCTTCAGGGAGCAATCTCGGTGCAAGGCAGCAACAACGAAGCTGGAAAGAATGAGAAACAGAACAACCGCAGCCAAAGTACAGGGCTGTCGTCTTCGACCTCGTCGAAAAGTGCTCTCAAGAATGCATCGTCGAAGCCTTTTCGACCTGCTACTGCCAGTGTATCGGAAGATTACAAGGACGGCAGCAACAGCAGCAACGGCAACAACGGCAACAATGAGAAGGAAGCAAAGAAACAGTCAGTAGGTTATTCACTGCCGCCAATTCTGTCGTCGCCGAATAATGCATCATCGAGCGGCACTGGCTATGTCTACAAGGCTGGGAGCATTGACTCAGCCATGCAACACGCGCCGCCGCCTTCGACCGTTCGGGTATGCATGGACTTGGCTAGTTGCTATACAAAGCGTTTTTCATCTTTATATCTGCCCTCTTCTCGTTATACTACTCCTTCTTTATTTAATTTCGCTTGCCCTTCTCCTAACGCTCTTCTTCTTCTTCTTCTTCCTCAATCCCCTTCTATCCTTCCACGCACTTTTCTCGTGCACAGTCCCACCACAGCCACCGCGGCAAACGCCCCGGCGGAGGCATGCGGCGCCGGAACAGCGACGGCGAAGAGGGCGCCAGAAACCCGTCCCGGGCCCGCACCACCATGGGCAATGGGCCCGGTTCCAATTTCCTGTCCAAAGTGCGCTTCAACGCTGTGGTAAGACGAAGGAATACTTAGAATGAACGGCATATATTTTTATGTTTCGGCAATTCCTCTTTGTCAACATTTGCAGGAATTGGAGGCTTCTTTTTTTTTGCCAACGAAGTCCCTTTTTCTTCTGTTTTCTCGCTTGTGTCTCCCCTCGCTCTGTTCTTCTTCTTCTTCCTCCTCTTCTTCGTCCTCACTTCCTTGCACATATATTGCGGTGTATTATATTCGAACCCCCCTTCTTCTTTTTTACAGGCGGGCCTGCACGACGACACTCACGACTCTAACGTGGCTAAGTCCTACCACAGCAGCAATCCCAACTCGCGGCACGCCTCCTTCTGCAAAACCCCCGAGGGGGGAGCTTCCTTCAAAAGCCCCGAGGGCTCCAGAGGGGCCCCACCGTTTGCCTCGTCCTCCAAGGAGCTGTTCCATGCCGACGGAGTGATGACCGGCGACAGCGCACCGAGTGATGTCACCACGGGGCCTGCGTCAGAAATGGAAATGGAGGCAAATCCCGCTGTAGAATCCGCAAGAACTGCATCGGCAGCAGCGGCGGCGACTAACAACGATCCTGGACTTCCGAAGGATACATTACCAGTAGATGAAAGCCCGCCTGTATTGAATGCGGCAGCAGCAGCAAGTGATGGCACCGGCGGCTCTGCTCCTACTACTATGCCACCTGCGAAAACAGCAACGCCTCGCGGAGGAACCCCCAAGAATGCAACAACGTCAGCAGGAGCAGGAGCAGGAGCAGCTGCAGAAGCGCTCGCTGCGGACGAGGAGAACGATGATGCCACGGATGCCCCTGCCTCGAATTTAGACGTGGTTTCAGACAGCAGCAACAGCAGCCGCGACGGCAGTTTGAGCAGCAGCAACAGCAGCAGTACCACGAACAACCACCACCATTCGTCGCACAGCAACCCACGCTCTCGCACTGAGAGAGTGCAACGGCCCAAACTGAAGTCTGGCAACAGCACCAACGGTAACATGGGCAACAACAACAACAACAACAACAGTGGTGGCACCAGCAGCGGTGGTGGCACCGGTAGTGGTGGCGGCAGTGGTGTGAATTCCTTATCGAGTCCCCGTAAACCTGCGCCGCCTCGGAGCCCGCATGCCACTATGGTAGACTCCTCAGCTAATGCTGCCGCCTCTAACAATGGCACTAGCACTGCTGTCGCCTCTTCCTCTTCTCGGTCCATGAATGGCCCCTCGAGCCGCAGTGGCAACGGCAACAACAATAACACTACCAGCAGCAGCACCAGCGGTGGTGTTGGCAGCGGAGCATCAGGAACAGGAGGAACAGGTACAGGAGGAGCAAGAGGAGGAGCACCAGGAACAGGAGGAGCAGGTACAGGGGGAACCCCACGAAGTCCTTTGGGGCGGCAGAGCAGCGCTAACAGCCGCAGCGGGACCAATACGAACCTTCGCAGTGGGAGTTCGGGGCGGCCGCGGGGCGCTGGCTTTGGCAGCAGCGGGCGCAACGGCAGCGGCGACGGGAGCAACAGTCGAAGCGGAAAGAATGCTTCGAGCGCGATTGGCGGCACTGGCAACGGAAGCAATGGCGGCGGTGGGAAGTAAATCAGCATGCGGCCAAGAGAAGCATGGCAGTCTCTGCCTACTCCCCTTCTTTCTTCCTCTTCCAGTTTCCTCGTTTCTTTCAAAACAACAAATTTGACTTCGTTTTTGAATGGCGGAACGACCATACTTCTCGCGCATCACCATTCATCTTTTCAGCTCACACTACATGTGCACACTTTCACTGCCACCCACTGGATTGGCATCTCGCGCCATTTGGGTAAAGGAATCAGATGTCGACTTGAAATTCAATCGGGATATGTAGCTCCATTTGAATAAAAGGTAGACCATGGAAGGAAATATGATGCAGCTACTCAGATTCGGCCCCATTAACCATAAACAAATCATTAAAACGATAGACGATAGAAGTCAGCCGCTGGCCATTTGCATTGCCATCGCCTGGTATAAATACCTCCTCTATAATCCATAATTTTTGAAACAGGCCCCGAAGGGCCGGAATTAGAAGACAGAAGACTAACTCACCTTTTCCTTCGAGGATTCGGGAATCGGGGGAACGCCTATCGATTGTAAAGTATAAAGTTTGAAGTCACCTCGCGGAGCGAAGTAGAAAATCTTGTGCTCCCCTTCCCTGCTGATTATTGTTGCCATTACCGTATCGCAAATTGCGCCGTTGGGATTCAAGTTCTTTTTATCCTTTGTTTCAGACGGCGTAGTGTGTTTCAGAAGGACGCAAAATTAGTAATTTTTAAAAACGCTCTGGTGTCAGTCGATGCTAGCAAATACCGATCTAGATTCCAGTATGAGACACCTGATAAGACTCTTGACAATGCAGGGCTTGTGAGCATGCCGACATGCGGCAAGTTATGAAAGGTGGCTCTACAGTAGGTGCCACCTTGGCACTGTGGCGCTGCTGGACCGCTAGTCGGTCTGCTGATACTCCGGACTCTACTTTCTCTCTAGGTGTTGTACAGGTACTTTCGGGTAATAAGAAGGGCAAAATATATTCTAAACCCCCGCGCTCTTGGCTAGGCCCTTACTTTTTCAGAGTAGAACCCTCAGGCTCTTGTTAGGGGGCGCAATGCTAGTAACCGCACCATCGGAACTCGAACTCGAACTAATACAAACCCAACTGACACAGAAGCCAATGCTGCGGGCAGAAGTGCACGCGCGTGCGTTGCGCGCAAGTCAAAATCGTAAATAGGAAGTGTGTAGAGGCGAGGAAGTTTGGACCCCCCCGTTCTCTAAAGTGGAAACTGTTCATGAAATAAATTTGGGGCCAGCCTTAAGTCCCTCCTGCGTCTGCTTCTGCGTTGAAGAGGGCGCGCCGTTGCTCCGTCTCTTGGGCGCGCCGAGCCAAAAACCTCCGCTTCTCCTCAGGCGTAACCCTAGTGTCGCACTGGGGTGGCCTTAGCTGCGGTTTGCCAGTGTTAAAAGGCACTTTCGTGACGAGCTTCAGCCAGCCGACGCGGTGGAGAACACATGGAGTGGCAAGAGACATCAGTACCTGCAGACAAGGAGACGATTTTGATAGCACTCGCGCTCTTTGACAAAAGTGAGCCTCAGTCTCTTAACGTGATAATCTAAAGAAACTCGACCTCTTGTGACAAAAGTGAGCCCGATAAAAACAAAAGTGAGCCCGAAACTCGACACTACCTGTACAGGTAGTTTCGGGTAATAAGATGGGCAAAATTTGCTCTTAACCCTCGCGCTCTTAGCTCATCCCTAACTTTTTAGCGTGGAACCCTCGGGCTCTTATTTTCGAGGCGCGTTGTGTTCCTAGCTGAACGAACTCGAACTCGAACTAAAACAAACCCAGATGACACAGAAGCACAGAAGCCAATGCTGCGGGCAGAAGTGTACGCGCGTGCGTTGCGCTGCACTTACGCTTGCGGACCGATGAATTACTACAGACAAGGAGGTGACTTCGTTAACCCTCACGCTCTTAGCAAAAAGACCAAATTTTGAGCCTCAGTCTCTTAATGTGACAACCTCTTAACACCCGAAACTACCTGTACACTCAAGAACTTAGCCCCCTTTGTGAATTTGTGAAGCCATGTTTTTATCTGGGTTTAATTCATCACTCGGCGCTCGTCGTCTTACTGTATCTATTTGTTTGCTCGCCCACTTTCTCTCTCGCTCTCTCGCTCTCGCTCGCTTTTTGCACAACCGTCGCATCGCGCGCCTACAATTCATTTAGAAGTGTAAACAAACTGCCGAAGCTACGGGTACTTTTATTATCTTTAATGCACTATTGCATGTTTGAAATAAGTTTCGGCACCCTCTTAAACAAGGGAGGCCTCGGTTGCATGAATAATGCTGCTGCATGTAGAGCACGTTGCTTTTCTTCGGCACAAGCCAAACTATTCAGCATGAATTCACTGAACTGAGACATTTTCCCGTTTGCGCGCAACTTTCCGGGATTCTCTATTAACCTATCTCTGTTTCCGCTGATTGCTATTAAAATTCAACTTAGATGGCCGAGAGGAAAGACAAGAAGCTGTCCATTACCAATGGCAGCATGTGCAGTAACTGTTCCGCTCCTGAAGACAGTGCTAG
>Ga0307979_1000762_pt1 | contig 22598 bp, 20 predicted proteins | sample OrgLakmetage1058_FD_201833 | JGI IMG/M metagenome (GOLD analysis project Ga0307979, IMG submission 201833) | Saline water microbial communities from Organic Lake, Antarctica - #1058 | ecosystem: Environmental > Aquatic > Non-marine Saline and Alkaline > Saline | place: Antarctica: Organic Lake...
AATCAGGGAGTGGTGAGCGAGGAAGGCAGTGAATATTGAGCAACCAGAATTTTTATATTACTTGGCGAGGAACTAAGCTTTCAAATGCATAAGGCTTGAGTGGAAAATAATCGAGGTGTGCGAATGGCACGAGGTTTATTAAAAAAAAAAGGACTTCCACGCACTCAATTTCGCCCCGTTGCTGAGATTCGCGCGCCGCTTGCTCCAATTGTGCTGCGCGGTCCAGCGGCTGCCTTTGCTCGTCGCGCTCCCTCGCCCGCAGCACAGCTGCCACCTGCGCATAGTGCATTTCGGATCATGCCACATGAAAGGGAGCCGAAGTCACAGCAGCTCACGTAATCATTGTGCTGAATTTAAGAAAAAAATGCATTTCAAACTTCATTCGTGTTTACAGAAGAAGCAAAAAGAGAACAGGAAGTGTGCTGATTTACCTTCTCAGCCCTTGTAAAGCATCCTTCAGCTTCTCGTCGCAGCGATTCATAGCGTGGCGTGCCAGTAGGCTCAAGTTTTAACAGTTCAAGGTAGCGCTCGATAGCTTGAGCATGCAGCGACTTTGCTCGCATGAAGTCGCCTTCGCTGTCTGCCTCCGCCTATGTGTGTGTGCACAATTAGTGAGCTGGTGACCGCTTCATTGAAGATATGACGGTATTTCATGCTTTGGGCATAACGCAAGGTCTTGCTGCCATGCACGATGAGGAATCTAGTATTAAAGAGAAATTCAGTAAATACTCCATACCTCAGCTGCAGCCTCTAGCTTCCGCGCTTCGCCTAGCAAAGGGTCGCTAGCGTCCTTTAAGCGTGCGGCGACGCCCTCAGCACGCTCTAAGAATTCGAGGGCCTGCCCTTTCAGCAGTTGAGCTCGCTGTGGGTGTGTCTCAGCACGCATGGCAGCCAAAAATAAGCCAGCAGCTTCGCTGTACTTGCTTTTGGCATCACTTAGTTCTTGGGCTTTTTCAGCTGCCATGCCTAGTGTTCCCACTGCGATGGCATCGTCAATGAGGTTTGAAGCCATAACTGTTCTCGCGACCACGAGTGCTCTGCTTGCTTTTTTTTTTATGTTTCTACAGCTTATTGTTAGAATGCATCCTGTTAATTAAGTGTCAAGGTATCGTAGAGGCCATTCTACTGCGCAATTCAGTGTGAAGTGTATCCAAGCCGCGGATCTGCAGTATTACTTACTACTTCCATTCGTCAACCTCATAAATAGGCCGCCTAAAGCCTTATTCCTAGGGATGTTCACTTTTTATTCTACGCTATTCGAATTCCATTGCGAGAATATTTATGCTTCCGCGAGTGTCCAGTGTCCAATGGCCCAGCGCTCCAGCGTTCTGCCTTCCCGACCCACCGCACCAGTGCTATGCTGTATACTACAGTACTTGTTACTTTGCTCGTTGCTCGTCGACCGGCGCCCCCCCCAAAAAACACAATTTCAGGTGCCCGCGCGATGCACGGTTCAGGGGCAACTGGCTTCGATATCTGTACATCTGTACAGCAGGTGTGTGCTCTTAGCGCCTTGGTGCGCGTTCTTTAGGTGCCCGTGGATGAGTTTCCCTTACAGTGCCGGTGGTGTGTGCCCATTCCTGTGCCCGTGGTCCGCTTTTTCGTAGTACTGCGCACGTACAACAGAACTGCACTGTGGTACTGTAATACAGTACGAAATTCTCTCCCTGCCTCTAAAAAAAAAGGGCGGACACGAACCACGAACGAACGAAATTCCATTTAACATAAAGGATAACGAAGAATTTTGAGTGCTGTCACTCTGTAAGAATAGTAGTTCGTCGTTGTCACTCTTTAACATCTAAATTTGTTGCTATCACGCAGTAACTCTAGTTGCTTAGTGTTACCGCTATAGTGCCCTCCATAATCGTTGAAGATAATCACTCCCCCTGCCGACATTAGAAGCATGTAATTTTTGATGTCATCCAGCACACCCTCGTGAGTGTGGAGGCCGTCCACGAAAAGAAAATGAATGCTGTGTTTTCCTAAAGCTTTCGAGATAATAGGCGATGCCGTATTCTAAACTCCTTTATGAGGTGGTATCTGCATTTCCGGCCCGCCGGCACGGTGCTGATCAAGAATCAAGGCGTCGGCCCACGCTTGGCCCGCCGCTTTGGGATCGATTGACCCTTTAATTGAATTCATCTTTTTGGATTGGGCATCTGTAGGGTCATAGTCTTGTGCAAGCGGGTCTACGGCGTAAATATTGGCATTCTTGAAGTATTTGCCCATTAAATCCGCATTGCCCCCCCATGCAGTTCCGATCTCAACCACATGAATCGGTGCGGAAGTAGCGTTGATTTGCATTGAAGCCATGAGATTGTCTGTCACCAAGACGTACTGCTCATCGTGATAGGTATTCCAGAAAGATTTCTTTCGTTCTTTCAGTATAAATTCGCTGAACTATTGGAATGTTTTCAATAAAGAATGGTGGATTTAAAAAAATGTCAAGTAAAGCGAACATTGTTTGCGAAGTAGAATTCTTCGTTCGTTAATTGAAAAGATTTCACCGTGCAATACTCTGGTACTGCGGACCTTTGTTATCGCTGGGCTTGACTCTGGCGCTGGAAGCTGGCCCTCGATGGCGTTGCTGTAATTTACAGCAGCTGAAGTAGGAATAAAGAAGGTGACTCCAAGAAGTATTTCGCAATGTCTACGGTGCCTTTTGAGCACCATGGCTTAGATTTCTTACGAATCTCTGAAGCGCGCGACTCTGCGACACTTTCAAGCGTCTCAGTGTCTCAGTGCTAGCGTGCTATAAACTGTAGCGTATCCTAGCTAGCCAGCTACTGTATATCTTGAGCTGGAGCTAAGAAGCAGAGCTACGTACAGGGGCCAATTTAAACTAACCAGGGGCTAGGGCCATAGGCCATAACTCGTGCGTATCCGGGCGGATTTGTCTGAAACTTCGCATGGGCCTCAAGTAATACCTTATTCAACTCGCATTTGCATGAAAGGCACATGAAACTTGGTCTTCACGTTCAATTTTTTAATCAAGCGCAAATAAGTGCCCCCCCCCGAAGCAAAATTTGGCTGCACGTCCGTTCTTGTTGCCAACACGAATATGGTCATCAAGAGGGCCAAATGGCACCTAGAGAGGCTCGTAAGGTCGCATTACTTAGGGAATTAGATACATTAAACAGCGCAGCAAAAATATTTCGGTTAAAAGTTGATGATTTTGTGCTATTTGGCATTTTCCTGAGTCTGGATCCTTAAAAAACACAGCGATTTCATTTGAATTAGGGATTTCATCTTTTCTTAGGCACAATCGAGGCTGAGCTCTCTGAAATTTCGCTTGTGCTTTAAGAAACACTATATCTACGTAACTTGCATTCGCATGAAAGGCACATGAAAGGGGCTCTTGGTATTTTTTTCCCGGACGGGTGACGATAATTTTGGTATAAAAATAGCAACCAATGGTTAGCTTAAACGGGCCAGATACAGTAAAGTAAAATTTTGGCTCTGTAGCTACTGTAAGTAAAGTATAATGCAGATACAGTAAACAAGTCCAGGTGCCCATGCGATGCACGGTTTCGGAGCAATGTGCTTGCTGCGGAGCAGTAGGTACGTCTTCTTAGCACCTTAGTGCGCGGCCTTGAGATGCCCGTGGGTGAGTGCCCTTATATTCCCTGTGGCGCGTGTCCCTTCTTCTGCCCGTGAGTGGTCCGCCTTGTGTTTTTTGTTTACTGTACATCTGAACATGTACAACTGATCTACACTACAGTACTGTACTTGGCTGCTTTTTACGGAATTTCGTTCCGTCCAAATTTGCCGAAATTTATAAAACTTCGTTGCGGCTTCCTGGTTGGATGAAATTCGATTCTTAGCGTAATTTCGCCATATTTCGGCTTTCTAAATATTCGAACCTGCCGAGTCAGCAGCTGGCGACGACAACAGCGACGACGACAGCGACGACAGCGACAATATCAGCGACGAGCAACGAGAGCGCGTGCGATAATTGTAGAGGGCACGGCGGTTGATATCTCCGCCTCCCCGTCTAAAGTGAGAGCTGCTCATGTGTTCATGACACACATCTGCCTCGTCTGTTTCTAAGATAATAAATTTTAAGGATTAAAGAAGGCGCGCCGTTGCTCCGTCTCTGTATGCTATGTGTATACTTGGAATCGGCATTCAGTTCAGAGTTCGCCTTTGAAATTAATTCATACACCCACGTCCAAACTCTGTTCCCTCTTCTCTTCTCTATGAGTACTAAGTGCACCTCTTCTTGCCCTGGAACTGTCAGAATTTTGGCGCAGCCACTCCGCTAGGAGCCTAGTTACCGATCGATAGATGAAGAGTTTACCATACAGGTCAATATGAGCCGTGCGGATAGTTACACGGTGATCGAGGGGAATTAGAGCGCAGTATGTGCGAAGCCGCGAGAAGTGGGGGCATGAAAATAAGTGACAAACGGAGTTGTAAGTAGAGCAAGCAGCGATCTGTGGAAAGTTTTAAGGAAGGAACTGGCGACTTACGGTAGTAAATCGGTGTGTATTGAGATCTCATTTGTATCGTCAGTCGTCGTTGAGGCTAACAAAAGAACTCGGAAGTACAGGGGGGAAACCCGGAGTGAGAGGAACCCTGTGCGGCTGATCACCCCCCCCATGGTGCGTCGAGAGGACGGTGAAAAAGGAGAGAGGGACGTAGATGAAGTCGAGAACCGAGGAGCAGCACGGTGTGCTGAAAAGGGAGTTGATGTGGCAGTGGTCGCCAGAGTGGCAGCGTGCAGCGCATTGTCCGGCAAGAAAAACTGCGATGGTAACAGCGGTGGTAGTTGCGAAGCTTTAAAAAAAGAAAAAGAATACAGGTAGTTCCGGGTAATAAAGGGCGAAATTTGTACTAATAGCTCGATTTCTTGGATAATCACTTATATATCTCTGCGCGGGACTCTCAGTTTGTTCATGGGGGCGCCTATGCAAGGCACGGGATATTCCTTGGTAGCAGGCACGCCGGCAAACTGAGGAATAGTAGCAAATAAAGAGAAGTTCTTGAGGATACTCGCGTCTTTTTCAAAAATAACCAATTTTTACCTCGCACTTTCTTAACGTGGCAACCTCTTATCACCAGAAACCCCAAGTATACTGCACTCGAGGGGAAAAGAGGGTGGTGATGCACCACATATACTAAGAACACATATTACATGGGGGCTTGAGCGACACCTACGTACCTACCTACTCTAAGTACTTGTGGGTATTTGGGGGCAAAGCGGCAGAAAGCGATAATAGATGCTGATACAAGTGACACTCCACGTAAGCGGCCAGCTGGCGGTCGCTTGGTTCATGGAATACGATTCGCAGGTAACACTGAGGTTGGAGTTGGTCTGCGAGGTCAACTTGCCAATCAGGTGGAGGGCGGCGCTCCGCGCCGGTTGGCTATTTCCCCACGTAGGGTTTGCTTGCTTGCATAGTGCACTCTGGCGCACTCAGCCACAACTGTACGGTATGTACTGTGGATAGAATTCTTTTCATTCCAGTAAACTCCAAGAGTCCGAATTCCCTATCGGGGGCGTGGCTCGTACTTTCTGATTCCTCCCCGAGGGGGGATTGGATTTAGAAATTGACTTCATGGGACTATCTATCTGGTGTATGTATAGAGAGTATCCCGGTTCGGACTGAGCCAGGTATGGGGTTCATATAATCAACGTGAGCGGTGTCTTCGTCGTGGGCATTGGGAGCACGGTTTGTTGGCTTATTTTTTTAGCGACTCGATGAGAACCATAAAAGTGTAATCGTTGGCGGGAATCCTGCATGAATTTTCGAACACTCTAAGTCTCTAAGTGCATGTATTGGAACTAAAATTAGTTTACGTAAGAGTTACAGGACATTCAATGATGAAATCGAGTCCTCTGGTTATGAGAATTTTCACAACAAGCGAAATGGTCGCGTTCGGGTCAGGTAATTGGGATCAGATAATTGGCTTGGCTCATTGGCTCATTGGCTCATTTCATTGCTATTATAGAATAATTTCAACTGCCGCCTCATCAACCGAGCTCGGGAGTTGAGGAAAACTTAAAGTATAAGGCCCACAAGGGGAAAAGGAATTCATATCAGCGGATTCATACAGCCCGCCCTCGGAGTTACTGTAGGGGCTTGAAATAGATTCCAAAGAGGATGTGAGATTTTAAAAAAATACGACCACAATTATTTTTTGCGTTTTGCGAACCGTGAGAACGTTCTTCGAGTCTTCCAACGAGTTCCGCGAATGTTGCGAGGTTTTTATTTGACTTCACCATGACTACTCTTGTTTATTGCACTCGCTTTACTACTTTTTCTCGCTGTAACACACTGCCATTGCGCAAGCTAAGTTAGCGCGAACGTAAGCTTCGAAGTAGGCATAACCAGTCTTTATATATCTAAAATGGAAAAGGTTACTTACGGTGTCAAGCGTAGCGAAGGCGGCGTTCATGAAGGAGACGGGCACTTTGCAGCAGGAAGCCATAAAAATTGCGACCAGGATCAATTGCACTGGTGGAACACCAGCCCAAGCGCGCGTGCTGTCCCAGAGCCACGAATGGTTCACCGCCCGCCCATCAAGTTATTTGAAATAATGGAAAAGGCCAACACAGCTATGGACAACACAAGCATATACTTCACGATAAAAAACAACGCCGTTCAAAAGAACGTGGCCCTCCTCCAAGAAATATGCAAGCCTGTGCTTAGAAAGCATGATGCACAGCTGACAAAATGGATCGAGGCAGCAGAATTAGCTTACACCGACGAAGCCAAAGAAGCGGTATACTCACTCGCGGAGTCTGCATCATGCGCCTTAATGGACCAAGCTTTATACCACAAATCTGGCTCAACTCGAAGCCATGCATACGACCTGGTTCTCTTAAAACCGCCAATACTTCAAAAAATTAAGAGCACATTTGGAAGCGATTACCTCAACGAATTAAGATCTGACACTGAGAGGCCTGCTTTGAAGAAGCTTTTGAAGGCTCACGGAGATTGGTTAGAAGACCGTTGCCGATTGTGGCTTGAGGCCCAAGGCGTGCGCCGCTGGTCGGTTGCCGAGCAACCTGATACCTTAGAAGCGACAGGAGCGCCCTCTGCTGAGTCTGTGTATTATGTGACTGAGAACGATCTGCGAGCACAGCAGCTAAAAGCGCTTGGCTACGAATGGTGCACCCCGGATTTTTGTTCGTCGACGCCCAAGGCCTGCCTGTTCGAGTCCCCGTTACTTTTCACAAACCACAGCCAGGCACTGCTGCTGCCGCAATTAAATCACCACCCAAATTTTGGGCGACTGTTTTGGAGGTCAAGGGCCACTTTGTGAAGCAAGGAAAGACTGACAAATTCGACGAACGCAGGGTCTTAAACCAGCTTCACCGGTACAGCGATGTCTTTGGTCCCCTTCTCATGCTCCAAAAACGAGGCTTCACCGAGGCTACGGCGCGCGCCTTGCTATCTAAATTCCTAAACAGTGGCAGGTCGCAGCACCTTGCCCCAGGAGTTGTTACAGTGGATATCAATCGGCTGCCAGAGACGAAGCTGCGTAATCCTTGGGCGTGTGCGGTGCCGGATAACTACACTCGCGACTGGAAGTACTTTAAAATTGACAAGACGCACCACCGCCCGCCCAATAGCCAGTTTCCAAATCCTTCACAAGGGACAGTGCTGGAAGCGTGGATGCGCGTGTCATTTGAAGCTGCTGGGGCTGCATCGCAGGACCGAGCGCTTTTGAAGCAACTTCGGGCCGAAGTCAGAATCCACTTGACGAAGCACTTGGGCCAGTGGAGCGCTGATGGGGCGGACAAACATCTATTTCAGGGATGGGAAGGTCGAATGTTTGCGAGCAATCTCGTTGCAGGTCGAGTGGCAGTAGAGTTAGCCAAAGCAAAGGCCAAGTTGGCAGTCGAAGCAGCTGACGCCGCCGAAGCGTTGGCTCAAGTAGTTATCGAATCAGAGGCAGATGTCGAGGACTGGGAAGACCGCGAAGATGCCGTTGAAACTTTTGTTGCTTCTGATTCTACTGGAATGAATGTGGATACTTATCTGCTTCGCCCTTCTTATCTTCAGCCCTCTGGAGCTGGTTGATGTACAAATTTTTGTTTTTTTAGAGTAGTACTTCTGCTTATGCCTTTTGTTCTTATCTTCAGCCATCTGGAGCTGGTTGATGTACAAATTTTTGTTTTTTTAGAGTAGTTCTTATGCTCATGCCTTTTGTATTGTAATAATTTGAATAAAGAGTTCAGTTTCACGCGATGCGCGCAACGCGCAACGCACTTGTTTAAGGCACAAATTATCAATCCTTGCGAGTATAAGAATTGATGCTTCGGCGTTTAAAGGTAGCATTCGCCAACAAAAGGGAAAGTGAAACAAAAAGTACCCAACAGGCCATTTCTTCGGCGGAAGAAGGATCTTACTGCTTTGATTTATCTCGGACTCTCTTCTTCTAAAAGAAAAATTCCCTTCAGGAAAGAAAAGAGAGGGGTAAGAAGTAAGAAGGCACCACAAAAATTAAGAGTACACGACCCAACCCTTGAGAAAGAAAGGCTGTTGGCGTCTTCGACAGAGATAGAACCTCTAGTCAGCCAGCACACTTTCTGATTATTATTTAAAATTAGGGCTGGTTTAGTATTAGGTGCCTGAGATTTTTCGGTGCAGAACACCGGGAACATCCAGCTCAGTAAATCGGGGGATATAACCCAACCGAACCAAGCGCCACTGAATAATTTATGGTGGTTTGAGTTTAGGCAATCGGCCATCTCGCTGGGATTTGCCATTTGTATCTTGCTCTATAAGATAATAAATCAATACAGAATTTCATAATCTGCAAAAAAATACAGGAAACTAATACAATATAACATACATACGCATATTTTCTAGAGGCACGAGTACATTAAAGTAAATGGAAAGCAGTTCGTTTTAAAGAGAGCACGTATATTTTACATAGTTCAGAATTCTTTATGACCCAGAATATCAATTTCCTCTGCTACTTGATACGGCACTTCTCGGTGTGCTGCTCGCAGCGCTCTTGGCTTTGCTAGCCCTGCTGGTTCTGCTCCCTGCCGCACTCGACGCTGCGCTACCTTCAGCAGAGCTGTCGTCGCTGTCGGTCTCTTCATCGCTATCGTCGTCATCATCATTGTCTTCATTATCGTCCTCATCCTCCTCTTCGTCGTTGCCGCCGCCCATCGAAGGCACTTTTAACGGATCTATGGCTTTCTTTTTGCTGCTCACTGGCCGCTCTTCGTCACTTGACTCGTCGTCCGTAGGTTCATCCGATTCAACGGCAGGTTCAGCAACCATGCCGCCGCGCTTGGGGTACCGCCCACCTTCGTCGTCCAAGGGTTGCACCATGTACACCACCATCCAAGCGTAAGCGTTCACGCAGGTGCGCAAGCAAATGGTCTCCATCAACGGCGTGCCCACCTGTATCGAGTTTGAAGAGGTGGAGAACAAGTACACAGCACAAGCAGGCATTTGTTACACTAATAGATTGAAAATGATGAATCCACATCAAGGTTTGTTCACTTGCTGAGGTCCCGACTGGGCGATCTCTTTGGAATAAGAAGTATTCCTTGAAAAAGGTGTCGGATTGCGGAAAAACAAACCTGGTAGAAGCTGCAATTCAGCATGCCAAGCTGCAGCAGCAATATCACCAAAAGGGTGATCATGAAGTAGCACAAGTACGGCAGAGTCACCATGGACATTTCCAGCCTCGCGTTGAGCGTGCAGCCCCAGGTCAAGGACACGTGGCAGCACACGCTGGTAATGAGGGGCCACGCGAGAGCAGGGTGCCGGGCGACCGCAAACACAGTAGTGAGCCTTGGCCTCGGCACGGGCCCGTCGTTGAGCTGAGTGGCATATAAGGCCGACGCGCTGAGCCAAAGGAGGCAGGTGACCCCACCAATGCACATGTGGCCTAAACCTTGCCGCCAATGCCAGGGCACCGGCATGTCGACTCCTAACCAGTCTTTGTTCACTTGCAGAGCGATGCAATCGTACACAAAAGCCCAGACTCCGTCGGTAACTACCGTGACACTGTCCTGAGGCCCTAAACCCGGGTGACGCTGAAACCATTTCTCGTTGCTGTCATCGTCTGGGCTGGCCTGAGCCTTTTTGCGCTTTTTCGCCAATCGTTTTTCGTTGGCGACCGCTGCCAGGTCCATCGGCCCTGCCTCAATTTCAGGTGGCGGTTCTGGTGCGACCCCTGCTCGGCGCGCTTTCATATAAAATAGCGGGGTGTCCAGCATGAATGCAGGAGGACGCTGCCACCCCGGAAGCACAGGGTCGGGCGGCGGCCTCTGCAAACCTTTCACCGGTGGTGGTAAATCATGCTCTAAAGCTTCTTTGTAATGCCTCGCTTCTCGCGCTGCCTTGTCAGCATCGACCAATCTCGCTTTGCGCTGGTCGTCGGCCACCCACATCACCAGTGCACTGGGTGCGGGAGGTGGCTCCTTGGCTGCATACAGCACCCACGAAGCATGCGCCAGGACGATGGCCACACAACCTGGCGTGACCAAAGCGTGGAACGCTCGGAGCTCGTCTTGTTGGTCCGGTAACCACACCATCGCCGCCCACAACGGCTCGTTAAACCAAAACACCGCTACAAAAAGCCAAGCGCACCACGCTCGACTCGCAGACCAGTCATCAACGGGGCGTACCTTCAAGCTGTCCCAGAGCCCTCCAGGCTGGAAAAACACCGCCAAAGTGATCATGTTGAGCGCGTACCGAACAATGAACTCAAATGCAAGCCACGACGGTGGGATGTACTCAAAGGTCAAATACCCACGGATTGGGATCGTTTCGTTCCAGTACGGTATCGCATCGTCTTCCGACAGAGCTGACCGCACGGGCCGCGAAAAGCGCACCGTCGCTTCATAAATGGGGAAATTGAGCTCTGACACCATAGCAACAGGCACCTTGCGGCACCACTCTTGAATGCCTTCGCAGTGCACGTTGCGCACAATTTCGTAGTCTCGTACCAAGTCCAGCGCCCCTAAGTTGTCGATGGTTTTGGCTACGAGTGTCGCTTTCAAGTGTTGCTGATACGTGTAGGTACCGTTGGCTGGCTCAAGCAACCATGCTGGATCGACCACTCGCCCTATTACTGCATACACGTACATCTGCCGCAGCAGCCATGCAATGAATCCGACAATCAAGACAACGGAGGTTATAGAGGTGACAAGAGGAGGAATAAAGAAGGACAAGTCATTTGACAGGGACGCCAATGAATAATGAGATATACAGGAGAGAAAGCGTTATCGAATATGTAAAGCAGCTAGAGAGTTAGCGCACCATTTGGTAGTTGCGGTACTTGTATTCCCCCATATTCCACCGAACAAATTGCCGGCCATAAGTCTGGTTGCGGCGCACGGTCAATTCATATGCGTTGAATTTTTCGTACTCGATGCCAGTGGACTTGGGGTTGTAGGTAGCTGTGTGCCGGTGCTCTTCGCCAGTCACCCAGGGTGTGTGGGGACCAGTCAAACCAGCATGCGGGGGCGGCCACAGCAAGGCAATGAGAAAAGACAGCAAAAACGGAGCTAAGAAAGTGCACAAAATCCGCACGTGCTCTTGGCCTGCAAATGGCCCGTCAATGAGCGACGGTGTCATGCCTGTACGTAGAGGTACAAAAGACCGAGGAAAAAAAAATCAGGTGAAGGCGTTCATACGCAGTACGCCAAGCTCGAGAATAGATAGTGATGTAAAGATGTTACCAAGTTGCACTGGGTTGGGGTGCGTGCTTTTCTTCACGTGCTTCTTCTTTTTTGCCGTCTTGCGTGTGAGCGCCCGCAGCTGATAAGTCGCCTTTGCCACGATCCCTGCATCGTCCTCCAAGGGCGCCACCTTCTTTCGCTTCCTTCTCTTCTTTCTTTCTATTTTCACCTTAGCCATAAATATAACTTACTCAAAGAAATGTCTTTTATTTAAACTAGGCTTACATACTTGCATGCATTGAACTGTCCTCTTTGTAGCACGAGCGCTGGCCCGAAAAGTGAACTGTGGATGTAGACCCTAGCTGCATTAGCCTACATGCGTTCTGACTAGCGACCTCGCAAATGCAGCGTGGTCGAGCTCAATCGACAAGCCATGTACAGTACAAATTCTTTTTAAATTGTGTGGGTGCTAGCTTGTGCAATCATAATACTGAAGCAGACAGACGGCAAACCGTTGTTAGTCTTCATGGGAGCAAAGAGGAAACGAAACAACGAATCAACGAATCGTCCAGATCGTCAAAAAAAAAGGAATCGTAAAAATGCGAAATATTATTCAGAAGGAGAGTCTTTTTCATCATCGGTGTAAAATTCAAAAAGTGAAGAACAAACTATTCCGACATTATCTTGCGACTCCGCGCAACGAGAGCTATAGAAGCAAGATGCAGAAGACACGGCAGCCTCAAATGATGGAGCATAAACAGGTGAGAAATACGATTGAATGAAGCTGTTCATTTTCATCATAGAATCGATCCTAAGTACACAGGAGGCATACGTGAACGCAATAAGCGCAGCATTCAATTATCTAAGTCTCTCTCCTCTTTCTTCTCTCTCCAAAGGAGACACAGTTTCCACGGTGTACATTTCTCAGAATTAAATAAGATTGCTACGAGGACAAAATTATTGATTTGGTACTAATGAAAGATATCAAAGTGTGCAACCTATAACATGAGGAACGAACATTGAAACCGTTACCCTCACGTCTTATCACGCTCACGCTCTTACACTCATCCTGCAAATCCTTTTCATTTTTATAGAGCCAAGCAATGTGCAAAAACATGACGAAGCTCACTTTCAGCTCTATTCTCTCGGCACGCGCTGTATTGGGCCCTGATTGTTTCAAGAAGAAACCCTTTGCAGGAGGTGTTCACCATGATTTTTTGGATTGTGTGGAGAAACCGGCCAAAGGTAGCCAACAACCGGCGGTAGCTCGGCGTTCACACAAAGGTGCTGAAGAAGACGAAAATCTAAAAGAGGGATTTTTGTTGCAGCAGTGGATGGATACAGGAGTTTACGAGGCCATTGACAAGCAGTATCTTAAGACCTTATCATTGATCATCGCCAAATCGGACAAGGTGGAGGACGAACTCAGCGACGAAGTCCTAGAGAATTACACCATTAAGTACCAGTACGCTGATAACGGTGACGTCCTCATGGCAACGAGCGAAGACGGCGAAGCTGTTGTGTGCACCAAAGAAAATAGTGCGTACTTACACTTTCAGTATCTCAAGTTATTTCGTAAGCTTTCAAATAACAACTACACCTCCTGGCCTACCACCTCTTAATTTTTGTACTTGTTACCATGCTCATATGTCATCCATTTTTTCCCAACACACAGTGCTTGCAATGGCGACGCAAATGCTACGCAACTTGGCCATGTTTGGAGAATCGCTGCCTGAGCTGCCGCAAAAGCGCACAGTGGTCCTGAAGCTGAAATACTATCCTCACACGCCCGCCGATTATGAGCCACGTTTTTTTCGTGCAGCTTCGTCCGAGGCATACAGCAAGTTCAATAGTAAGCCAAAGCGTGTTCTACTAGGTGGCCTCAGCAGCGGTCATCATGCCCTCAGCTTAAGCTTCACGGGTGCGGATTGGCTTTTCGAGGACGGCATTGACGAGGAGACGTTCGAGAGTAATTTGGAAACCAAGAACAGCAATGAATGCAATTCTCAAACCCCTACTAGCATGAGTCCCAACAGCCAAGAAACAGCATCAACAGCATCAGAGCAGAGTAACATCGATGTAGAAGATAAAGATGTCAAACTGCGTGGTAACTTTGAATGTCATCCAGAGGTAATGGATGAGCACGACAGCAATAACGAGGATACGACGAACGGGGAGCAAGGCGGAATGCGGCCGCCAGCTAACAGCCAGCAGTCTGGCAAGCACAATCATCAACGGGGAACAAATAAGCAACCACCACACAATCAAAAACACACTCATGATGTCGACGATCTCGAGTCTCACTTCGGTCGCCTCGATGCTTCGGGCAGTGGAGGCAAGTGCCTTGGTGAAAGACGTGATGAAGAGAACAAGGGAGCAAATGGGAAAGCACTTAACCGTCAAAAACAAGTAAATGACTCGGCTGAGTGCAGTGATCTAGAAGACATCGAAGATACCTTTGACGATGATAAGACAATGCAAGAAGAAGAAGATGGCGATGATGATAAGACGCGACTTGATGAAGATGAATTTAGTGAAGATGATGAAGCACCGACGCAAGTTGCTCCGCTGCCCGCACAAAAGCAAGACGAAATTGCAGTTTTGAATTACTTGCACGGCAAGAAATCTGCAAGCGTAAGCGTCCTCAGTATCATGGTCAAGATGGACGAGCTTGCTGTGGCTGCACTTCTCGAGCAGCTTGCCCAGCGTGGATTAGTAGCCAAAAAAGGCGGTGGCCGATGGAGCATCATCGACTCAGGAAACAAGCGTGGGCCAGATGACGTGGAGTCCATCACGTCAGATAGCCAGATGTCAGTGGCATCATCCCGTGATACTGCATTTTCTACAAAAATCAATGCACAATCTAAGCAAACCCCAAAAGTGGGACATATGTCGCTCAAAGCCCCTGGGGTTTCGATCGAAAAAGATGCCCAGTCCAACGCCTCTTCAACTGCCACACCGCTGAAGGACAAGGCCGCATCTAAGCATGCTATGCCTCCGCCTCAACTTCCACTTACGCGAAATAAGAACAGCAAACGCACGGCCGCTGAGAGTCTGCCCGAAAATTTGAACGACTCGGAACTCCGCGACGACATCGATGATCTTGGCGGTGTGAGCTTGTCACAATGTTCACAAAGCTCACAGGGGTTATCCCAGTCGCGATCCAAATACTCCATTGCTGAAATTCGCCAATCAAAGAAGCGGCGCTCTGGTTACCGCCGTTAAATGCAAGGGTTCAGCTCGTAAACGTACTTTTCATTATCGTTTTTAATGAATCGCGTACACCTAAGTCATAACTCGTATCTTTTATCCCACAATAACTGCGCGAGTACAAGATAATTCTAGCTCTTACGCCGCACTTGTGTTGAAATGTACGTGCATCTTTTTATATTCATGTTATTTTCACATGCAAGGTTAAAGTAAGGTGTTCACTGTAGGCTTTGTGATACGTAACCCAATTACGCAATTAATAATTAGCTCGATGCATTAAAGATTATAGTTACAGCTCGATTGTGATTGTTCTACCTACTACCGCACGAAATTCGGAATTGTGGTTGTGAAATTGGGAGATGAAAGAGAGAAGAGAGGGAGATAGAGAACCACCTCACGCCTCTTCTCTTACCAAAAAAAGTGGGGCTTTTTGTTCAGCTTTTTGTGGGCCGCGCGTAGTGTAGTAGTAGTAGTAGTAGTAGTAGTAGTAGTAGTAATAGTAGTTTAGTAAGTTGTAATTTTGTAAGTACGTTACAAGTTACAATTAAGTAATTCGCACTTTTCGAGAGCCCGAGGAACTCCGAGGAAATATAATTAGTATATCTCCTTCTGGATAACCAGCGACCAGTGACCGGGACTTAGACTTCTGGCTTTACCGCCGTCCGACTATTGTTTTTCCTTTAATCTTTCAGTTTCCAATATTCCAGTTTCAATTCCAATCCTACATCCTAGCGTCCTACGTAGTGGTTATTGATTATTACAAGGCCACGCCCATACCATCATAGAGCTGCGTGCTATGGGCTCCTGGTGTCTATATAACTTCAAATTTAATTCAATTTTGCCTGAATATACAAACGAAGAGATCAATCTAGCACATACCTATGCGCCGTACGTATAAACACTGATCCTGATCAAAAGTCCGCCTTAGATAAAGCCTCCGCGCCCAATGGAAACCCTTGCTGAAGCTCCTGCCTCCAGACGAGAATGCTTCGTCACAGTTGCTAGATTTTCACTTAAAACTACTCGAACGCTCGCTACAGAGGTCCAACTTTGTCCAAGCGCGGGCTTAATTTCAAGCGCTGCATTTTCTGAACCTTTCATTGTGCTCGTCGTCGAAGAGCCATGAGCACTACCAATATGAGTTTTGCTTGTGTTACTTTCGATCCCATGGTTCACGCTTCCACGACTGTCGCGTGCTTCGTTGGTTATAAGCACGCCAACTGCATGAACTGAGGCTAAGCGACGCAGCGATGCAACCAAATGACCTAGCATAGCTTGTCCCGAGAATCCGCCGAGCTGCCGCGCATCGCCACCCAAAATTGGTGCAACTAGTGCCGTAACGGAGTCCAAAATCAATAACGAAGGGCCAGGTTCAGAGCACGTATCGCCTTCTTCAAGATTTCGATCATTGATTTCGTTTTCACTTTCAATAGCATCACCATGCTGTTTGGAACCGAGGGAACAAGTAATTCGCTCGAGATTGTCAAGAGCGTCAAAAATATCAAACACGGGGATGACGTGGATTCGAGACATCGCCCCTTGCAACTCTCCAGGTGACGGCGTGGTTGGCGCTTGGAGAGAATCTGATGATTTTAAGTGTGTAGAATTACTGTTGGCGCGGCAGCGCGCTATATCTAAGCACCGACGTGCACTGAAGCAGTTGCCGACATCGAGGTAGACGACTGTATGGCCTTGGAGCGCAGCGAGCACCGCCGCGGTCAAACATAGCTGCGTTTTGCCACAACCGCTGCGTCCAATCACTTCGGTTATATCAGTCAACTGTAAACCATTGTCCAAGACTTTGTCTAGCGCCTCAGATCCTGTGCTGAGGTTTAAGCTTAGGCCAGCGTAGATAGATGACAAAGTTCCTACTGAGTCAAAAGGCCATTGTGCACTGATCGAAGACCGTCCACCAACGGCTATCTGCGCGGCCAGAGATCCATCTATGTTACGAAGCCGGGATGGAGCGCAATGTCGTGCAACGAGTTGTCGAAAGGAGTCTAATGCGTGTGCTGGCAGCCGTAGCTCGTTCGCGAGATACGATGTGTCACGCGACAGGAGCATCTCCGCGGTACGGATTGGAACCTTTAAGTCCGCTAATGCCGCAACAAGTGCTTTACTAGAATCATCCACAGCGAAATGGGAAAGTGGAGGCATGATAGTATGAAACGAGCTCCTCTTTGACTCTTTTGAGAACGCCGTCGAAGACAAGAATTTCAAAATGCACTACAAATACCCTATAAGTGCTACTTAGCTTGCGTCTAATGTTAGATAACAAAACTAGAATTCACCGCCGCCTAATCTCATGATTATTTGTATGAAACTTCCAGCTTTTCATGCCGCTGTATCTTATCGCCTGCGCGTAACATGAAGTGGAAAAGAGCCATGGTACAAAAATGTTTGAAAAGTCGAGGGGCATACATGCGGGGTGCGAGGATGCGAGGAATCCTCACCCTGTATGTTGAGCGGAAGTGGCGCGGAAGAGCTGGAAAATGGAGAATGTCACGGACCCATAATCAGCTTATCTTGATGAAATACTCGTCGGGAAGGAGGGCCTCCTTTCAACAAGCTAGCGATTGTTAGAGGAATTGTTCAAAGTAACTCCTATCGCCTGGCCTGAAGCCTCAGTCGACGCGTAACTCGTATTGGTTCACGTTCATACCGAAGGGTACAGCAGGTGCTGTAGAGCATTTTTGCTGAAGGTAACATCTCCAAGCGCCAAGAATTAAATCAAAGAAATATTTTCGTGCTCCACTTCGCTATGGCTAGCATCGATGACAAAATTCGCAGAGTTTTTTGGGTCTCAGTTCACGAAGCCTTGGCTACGGACTCCACGCATGCAACTGCTTTGTGCAGCGAAGCTGCAGAGATTCTTCACGAAGAGTGGCCCACAGACGGCGGACCCAGGAGTAGAGTTCGCCAGATTACTCGAAGTCGAGCCGAATTTCCTGCCTCCTTTTTGTTATTGCAAGGTACTGGGAATGAGGAGAAGGTTGTGGGCCATGTTTCCCTCCGTCCAGCGGCAGAAATTGCGGATGGTTTATCCGCCATTGCGTACTCTGTAATTGTAGCGCCTTGTTCCCGTAGATGCGGCCTCGGCAAGATTCTGATGAAGCACGCCGAAGATGAGGCTCGGCTGCGCGGTTTTTCGTATCTCTATTTATTTACAGACGACCAACAAGTATTCTACGAGACTTGTGGCTACTCTGTGTGCGAACGAATTGCCGCCGTGGGTGCTGTAGCTGTCAAGTACTTATCCCAGCCAGGCGAATTAGAGGGTTTGCAGAAAATGCTTGCTGCCCAAGCTGCCAGGGCTTTAAACTCAAATAGATCTGAAGGGGTTGCCGAAAGTATTACAGACCGAGTTCACAGCGACGGCTCTATAGCGAGTGAGAAAGCAGTATGGTTGCGCAAGGCCCTCGTAGAGTCGACACTGCCACAGCCCACTCTCATAAAGGACGACATCGACTGTCTAGTAGCCGCTGCTAAAGCAAAAGGGCAGGAATTGTTTCCCACTGCAGCTAGCAGAGAGCTCGAGGCTGCGGCGTTATCCAAGTTGCGAGAAGTACTCGAGATCTCAGTCGCAAAGAACTCTTTAGTGAAGGATTCCTCACTACAGGCGCCATTGCAGCCGAGTGAGCGCCAGGACGACTGGACTGGAATATTATTGTCCGGCTTGACCTGGGAGCGACAAGTTGGTCCGTCTTGCGGGCTCGCACTTTTGCGCATAATACGCCGTTTCCTCGCTGAACATCGCTCTGACTCGAGCACGCAGAAAGTAACGCACGATATCGAGAATGCTAGTGCTTCGCTGGCAACTCATTGCAACGAAGCCGTAAGCTTCTTACCGACCCGGCCTCTTGCGCCCGATGCATCACTCTTGGCTGAGGCCAAGGCACGCGGGTACTCGCACGAAGGAGAAATGTTTAACATTCGTCATATGGTGCGTATTCTGCTACGTATATGGGGGAAAACAAGTTTTACTGTTTTCAGATCACTAATACCGTTTCTTTTTCTAGTATTCTTTATTTTAAACTCCAAAGCCCAAGATTTAATTTTGTTATTCTTCTATCGCAGGCGGAACTTGCTGCTGACGCATGCGGTGAGCACTTTTCCTTGCAGCCCTTCACCGTGCAAACGCTCCTAGCATGCCTTCGGGCGGGTTCCCCAGCTGTTGTGGCTTATGACCGCGACCCGAACACGCACTTGCCGTGCTTGCAACAAGGCACCAGCGCGCATTGGGGTGCAGTTCGAGGTGTTGTCTTCTTAAGTACTCAGGCGTCTGGCAGTACCTCTACTAGAAACTTTGAAGGCTCGGCCACTGAAAACAATTATGATGCTAGCGTGAACGACAATGGCTCATTGATGGTCCTCGTGGAGCACACCATGAGCGCGCACCCTTTTGTGTGCTCCTTTGCTGAACTCGTTGCGTCGAATGCCCAACTGCACATGGCCAAGAAAGATACTGCCCGTTGGGTGGTGCCAGAAGGCGGGCCAAATCTACGAGGCTTGCTCGTGCCTACGGTATCGATTTCACCTCAAGAGATTTGAGCTCGACTCGCCAAAGTAAGTGCATGGCATTTAATCGAACGACCTAATCGTCAGATTACAAAGCAAAGCGCCCGAAAACGGATAAGTGTAAATCCTATGTCTTATATGTAGCTCTTACAATCGAACTAATGATCCACCTCATATGGCCCTCTGGCAACCGTACATTGCTTGATGTACACAAAAAATACATGGTACATTCCGCGCGGTCTTCCATATATAGGTATATAACACAGTTTTTATTAGTTGTAAGGTGCAATCGGGCTACATCTGCGATTGGCTTCTTAGCGAAAGCCCTGCAACAGCTCTCTGACCCATATCCCGCATGTACTCTTATCACTTATCATTAGCGAGGACTCCCTTTAAACTGCGCCTCCTTGCCTCCTTGGGATTTGGCGAAGGCGACAACCGCATGCCCAAGCGACCCCTAAATGCGAGATGTAGATGCAGCATCGTTCAGCTGCAAGAAACCGCATCACCCCAGGTCGGCTGCATGTTTATCGGCGTCGGCCTGTCCAAGTCGCAGGACGAAGGGTGAGCGGTCGGTGAGCGGGTGAGCGGGATTGTTTGAGTCAACGGATATACGGATATACAGGGATGTGACAAAGTTACAGGGACAACCTTTATTTTTAAACTTTTCCGACAGACGACGAAATAACTGCAAACAGCTGCCACAAGGGAGACCCCGCGATACAAACCCCTCCGTTCCTAAGGGGATGGCTTCATCTATACGCGTGTCGTATGAGGGCGAAATGCGGAATTTCCTTGTGTACCCCGGGCAGCCCGTTGAGGAGCTAAAGGTGCGTCCACATCATTTTGCGAGTGCGCGCCAAAATGCGCCAAAATGCAGTATAGTCACGGGATGCTCTGCCAGCGACTTTGACTTGACGGCGAAAACGCAGCAGTGACTGATTCATATAATTATGTAATCGGAAAGATAATATTTTTTTACTTTCTTTCGCATCTGTTCTCTCAGATGGTACTCTTGGCGGCATTCGACGTTGAAGCGCAAGTGGTGGGCCTGCGAGACGTCGAAGAAGACGTGCACTACCCAATCACCCTCATGACGAAGGCGCCGGGCTTTGTAAGCGCCTATACAATTTTTAAGCGCTGCTTAGTTTTCTTCTTTCTATATTTTAAGCGCTTATTTTTTGCGGAGAAGGGCGCTTCCATACTCAGGATACTGACACCTGACACCTCTTTCGGTTGCGCAGTTCGCATCGAAACCTTTTCTGGAGCTTTGCGTGCTGCCAGAAGAAGAAGACGAGGATGACGACGACAACAGTGCCGATAGCGAATATGAGACTGGCTATTTGACGGCCGGCGAAGTGCGCGCTTCTGTGCCGTCGCCGTCGTCGACAGGGAGCCCTACCCAGGCCAAATCGGGTGCTATGCCCACCCCGCCACCATCGTCGACGTCTCTTTCGACCGTGGCCAAGCAGCTGGAAGCCGCCAAAGAGCTGACCAACATGGGCGCGTACGACATGGCCGCCCTGCTCCGCTTTTTCTTGGCGGCAGCGAGCGCGAACGGCACCCTGAGCCGCGCTGCGTTCATGGAAAGGTTTGCCACCCTCGTGGACCGGTGCTTCGACGGCGCCCCGCCCACTGCCGAGACCGCGCAAATGCTTGCCCAAGAAAAAACCCTTGCAAACTTTCTCTTCGGGTCCGTTTCGCTACATTTTACGAATGATAAAAGTGCACTCGGTCCTTTTATCAGTGTTTTTTTTGTAGCCTACCCTTGAGGACTTTTAACGTGCCGTGCTCCCTGTCTTTTATGTGGCAGTTTTTTCGACGTGAATGGGAGCGGCGCAGTGGACCTCCCTGAGCTCGGCGCTGGCCTCGCTGTACTCTGTGCCGGCGCGCGAGATGACAAGGTACGTTTGGTGCTTCTAATTTGCCGTGTGTTGTTCCAGGAATGATAAACTTTAAATAGTCCGAGGCATGCTTTAACATCATGAGAATCCCCGCCGATCTTTTACTTTTCTCTTGTGTGCATCACCTACGCACATAATTGCAGCACCGTTTTCTATTTGTTCTCTCAGGTGGCGTCAGCCCTTGCATTGTTCGACGAAGACGGTGACGGGTTTCTGGAGCTGTCCGAGCTGGTGAGGTATTTGGAGGCCACGTTTCGAGTGCTGTATGCGGCTACCCCCGGCACCGCGGTGGAGCTGAGGCACACCCCCAAGACCATTGCCCAGGCCACCGCGCAGCAGTGCTTCCTGGACGCGGGCGCCAACAGCGAGCAGGCGGTGTCGGCGGCTTACTTCCAAGCGTGGTACAACCGAGGCCAAGGAGGAGGCGGCGGCCCTGCCGCTGCCCCGGCCCCAGCCCTGCCGCCGCCCCCAGCGCCTGACCATTTGCCGTGGCCTTCGCTGCCGCCTGCCCCGCCGCCTCAGAGCAACAGCGGCAACAACAACGGTGGCGGCGGCAGCTTCGGGTTTGCGTCGCCGTCGTTTGCCGAAATGAGCGCAGCCACGCAGCTGGGCACCACCCCCGTGGACGTGGTGTTTCACCGGCTCGCGCACAGCGCCAACGCGCAGGGCCTCTTGACCCGCGGGGCCTTCGAAACCTGCGTGTTCTCGTTTGCGGAGGAGCCATTCTACGATGGCGCGAGCATTGCCCGCGTGCAGCCAGTGCTCAACTGCCTCTTTAACGTGTTCGACAAGGACAAGAGTGGCGCTGTGTCCTTCGACGAGGTCGCCAGCGGCCTCTCGGTGCTCTGCGGCGGCACTCGGGATGAAAAAGTGGAAGCGGCGTTCCAGCTCTTCGACACCAACGGGGATGGGGTCATCAGCGCCTCGGAGATGCAGGTGTACCTGGCGTCAGTGTTTGCAGTGCTTTTCGAAGCTTCGCCCGACATTGGAGCGCGGTTGAGCGTGGGGGCTGAGGACCTGGCGACGGTGACCACGGAGGAAGCCTTTGCGCTGATGGACTCGGACCAGGACGGCTACTTGACCTTCGACGAGTTCCGCGCGTGGTACCAGAAGAGCGGCCCCGGTGGCGAAGACGACGGCGACGAAGACGAGGAGGAGGAGGACGAAGAAGAAGCGGAATACGACAGCCAGGGGCAACTGGTGGTGCGTGGGTTTACGCTCAAAGAGCTGCGGGACATCAGCGGCCTGGGGGCCTTGCCGGTGCACGACGTGTTTGGGCTCTTTGCGGCCGCGGCCAACGATGCGGGGGAAATTGACCGGGACATGTTTGGCGAGTGCGTGGCCCACGTGGCGGACAACAAGTT
>Ga0307979_1000768_pt1 | contig 22498 bp, 23 predicted proteins | sample OrgLakmetage1058_FD_201833 | JGI IMG/M metagenome (GOLD analysis project Ga0307979, IMG submission 201833) | Saline water microbial communities from Organic Lake, Antarctica - #1058 | ecosystem: Environmental > Aquatic > Non-marine Saline and Alkaline > Saline | place: Antarctica: Organic Lake...
ATGGCCTATGCGCATGCTTGTATGTGAAATTGCTTTGGCGCCTTTTCTTGGGATCAGGCAAGGAGCACCAGCACAGTGACGCAGCACTGAAGGCGATGAGCGCTACGGCGGGCCGGGTAGCAGGCCTAGCGTCGATTGGGTTTGCAAAGAAAGAATCTTTGGAAGACTCCACCGCCGATTACATGAACCAACTCGAGACGGAAGTTGCTGTTGCTGCTGCCACAGCGGCGACTGCTGCTCCTGCTGCTGCTGATTCGCCTGATTCGGCTGCTGCTGGCGCTGGCAGCAAGGAAGTGCCGAAGGTTGGGGCCGTGGCAAGCGCCTTGTCAGCATATTTGGGCAACTTGGAAAACGACATTCGGTCGGAAAAGTTCCGCCAGGTAAAAAGCAAGACTTCTGAAGCTTCACGGTTTCGTAGAGCAAACTATCTTTATTACGATGATCAGAACTTGAGAATTTATTGTTCGTTTGCTCTTTAGCGCCTCCTTGGCTCACTTCTCATGTTGTGCATGTGTCTTTTGGATGTTCAATCCTTGTTAAACTTCAGGTGCCCACTTCTGCGAAATACTACACCAAGTACATTGCGCCATTCCCTTCGGCTGTGGCTGTTTTAAAATCGGCGGGTTTTAAACCGAACGCCGACGGCACTATGCTAGTGATCAAGCACCGTAACCTGGCTGCGGTAATTGCTGTACTAGTAAAATGACCGTATTGTGTTAGAGAACGAGAGCTTCTAACATCGAGCTTATTTTTTCCTTTTCTATTTGCATTTCTGCATCAAGTAATGCATTACAATGGCTCTTTTGTGATGAAACTTGCTTTGCCTGAGTCCAAGCCCGGGGTGCACATGCTTCCACGCGATTTCCTGTTTCACGTTGTTTGTGCTCATGCGATTGTGTCGTCCGATTGTGGACTCTATGTAGGTGAGCCTCGTTCGAGACTCGGTGGTCCGCTGGGCATCCCCGGGTGCCACCATGCAACGTCAGCGCAAAGCAAAAGCCGAGCTTTTCAAGAAAGCGGCTGCTGCCGGGGATGCGACCGGCGTGGCTGCAGATGATCCTACTAGTGGCGCTACTGGAAGGGATGTAGCGTGGTCTTTGCCTGAGGGCGCAGAAGATGCGAATGTGAAGAAAGCGCCAGCGATCGCTCCACCTGCGGATGGGCATTGCCGGGTGGCGGTGCGCGTGCCTGCGCGCAAGAAAGGGGGCCAGGACGTAGCGTTGCCTCCCCAAGACTTCGACGCGCGTAAAACCACGCTGGCTGAGTTCTTGACCTGGGTGCGGCAGCAACCTGCAGCTGTTCGTGCCTTATACGGCGCTAGTACCTCTGACCCCAATACCACCAATGACCGAGCCCCTCTGCGAGTGGTGCTGAGAGCATGCGGTGTTGACGCAAGCGAAGGCGGCGCTGACAGCAAGGCGGGGAAGGATGTATTTGCTACGACGCTGCATGACCTGGGAGTAAAAGGAGAGGTCGCCGCTATGGTATCTCTGGCACCACTTGACGCAGCGAGGGAGAGCAGTAAACCGGACCCGTTTGCCAAGCGCCAAGACAAGGGCAAATTCGCCGACGGCGGGAAAGTGCACACCATGCTGTCTACGGGGGTGCTGAAAGCGAACACCAACAAAGCCACTGAGTATGAGAATGGCGATGGGACGGTGTACGAGGCTGCGCTCGATGCGCAAGATGATGATGAGGCGAAAGAAGCCGATGATGATCCGAAAGCTGCAAAGGGTCAAGATGACGAAAAGGAAGGAACAAGTGATGAAGAGGAGGAAGACGAGGATGAAGAAGAGGATTCCGAGTCTGGTGCTGAAACTGATAAAGCGGATGCACTACCTTCACTCTCGAAGGACACAAAGGCGACAAGCAAGGTAAGCGATGCTGCCGATGAAGGTTCGTTGCCTCCGGACGAGGAAGAGGATGACGAGGAAGAGAATGACGAGGAGGATGATGAGGAAGAAAAAGACGATGAAGATGAGGAAGATGAAGAAGACGGCGAAGATGAAGACGGCGATGACGAGGGAGATTATGATGATGAGGATGGTGATGACGACAGCGACGAAGACGAGAGTGATGGTACTGATAGCGATAGTGATTAGAGTGCATCACAAGAGGAGACCTAGTTATCTGTCACCTCAACTCACTAATAGCTAATACCGATTTTAAAGGGACGCGCATAGTCCCCAAACCCCCAGCACTCAGGGACTTCGAGAACCGCGATTACCCATGGCCGAGTTCAAATATTCCAAATAAGTCCATATCTCATACCTTATAGAATAGAACTATGAACTCGTAATTTAGAACCGCACCGATTTCCAAAGACACATCGGGGACACATAAAAAGAATACCATAATACAAATAAAAGAGCACCAGACCTCATTGTGAGGGTGTAAGGGACGGCCAGGGGGGACTTAGCTAGGAACTGGGGAAAGGCCAATTAACTAGGAACGAGTCCACTACTGTAGTCTGCAGTGGGAAAGTGTCCGATGCACCTGCTTTAAGCGCAACCTACTGAAGCCCAGCTCACACCAGAATCGCGTCACTGGGAATGCGGCGGGGCCTCGGCGGCACTTCCCTCACCATGCGCATTGCTGCTTTCAAATACTCCTCTGGGTCCCCTTGCTGCACCCACGTCATCGTGGCGTTGGGGCCCGATTTCTCCACAATCTCAGCCAGTTTCTGGCAAGAGGCGGTGTGCACGTTGCGCCAGAAGTTACAGTCGATGTAAATCAATTGTTTGGCGTTGTTGAAGTGAATTCGGTCCCGGAAGATCAAGTAGTCGACGGACATTTCGGTTATAAAGTCAGGCCCCAGGCCCGCAAACTCCAGCTTGGCTTTTTGCCTAGAACCGAGATCCGACCCTGCTTCGCACGACAACTGCTTCCGGGATGGCTCCACTAGTAAGCGCTCGCACATCTCTCGGGGGCACAGGTTCCAATGGTCGTTGAGCCACGACATGTAAACGCGCAGTGGATTGGTGTGCCAAAACATCGCTAGCGGTGGGAAACGGCCCATAGGCACAAAATCTGGCCTTGACTTGATGATCCAGTCAAACTTTTGCCCACGCGCTTTCTCTCTTTCGCTGATGATAGGCACGCATTGGGCGTATTTGTAGGTCTGCTCGGCCTACAGACAAAAACAAAATAGATGGCCAAAAAGGTAGGTATTAAGGAAAAAAAGGTGAAGGCACAACTTGCACAGTATTTCTTACCCAATTCTCAGGGCTTTCTTTGGTATTGGCCCTCATGTGCATGTATCTCTTGTCGCAAAGCGGAACTTGACGCTTGCCTCCCGACGCACACGATCTTTTCTCACAAATTTCGCGATTCAAACCCACGCAACTACCATTCGTTGGGTTGCAATTACCAGTCCTGAAAAACTCCGCTGCAAACGTTTGACTGTTATCCAAGAGAAGCAACGACGACAAATTGTAACGTGCTAACCCTGCAGCATGTTCTCTTTGAAATGACTCTTTTGAGGTCACACGCTCGTCAACTTCTGTTTTCGTGTGGAAATCTGACGCCACAGACAGCACTGCAAACCTCTCAAGATTCGGTAAATGGTCAAAAGCGGCTAGATGCGCTCCAATCGTTGCCGGGTGAAACATAGTTCGGTAATGCCCTACTAGGCAAAGGGCTACGCTAGCGTTGTCGGCCGCCCACCTTTTTCCATCCGATCGAGGCCAGAGGGACGGGACTTCAATTGCTGATGAAATGCTCGTGGTTATACCCAAAATTACCAACGCGTATGATAAGACATTCATGGTGGGCTCTACGACTAGCCTAAAGACAAGCTGAACTCCTCAGAGTATTCTAGAGTGTTTCAGATGTTCCAGCAACGAGTTGTTGCGAACTTCGCTACCTTCAGTCCACGGCAACGGCGCTTATCCCAGATACAATTATATTCAAGTCTAGGAGCGTGCAAATTCGACAATAGTCACACTTTACGCGCCATCCATGCATGAGTCATCACATTGATTCATGCACGTAGATTTTACTATCGCTATAGATACCTGTTCGACTGCGAGAAGGACAATGGACCTAAGCTAAGCTAATTCAGACGTCTGCAGCCTGCAGCCATTTTTGTTGGAACAGTTTTCCTCGTTGTGGTGCCGTCGCGTCGTGCTGTGGGCTTGTTGGAATTCTCAATGCAGGAATTCCCGTGAATTCGCATGATTTCGTGATTTCCCTCTCTCGAATTCCGAATTCCGAACTCCCAGTTGGAAATATGTGTATACTGTCAGAATTCTAATTCTGGCCCTTCGGAGCCTGTCTCGAAATGTAAGAAAGGCCGTTCAATCCTTCATGGGGATCCATGTGCTCCATCCTCGCGACTGTAGAAAATAATCTCCCCTGTAAGGTGGAGTTACAGAGGTTGAAGTCACCACTGCTGTGAGCTTCCCTTTCCGACCTCGTGTTCCGCATGTCACGAGCTCCTTTGCTCGCGCGCCTTCCTCTTTATTGTTCTGCGGAGTGCGCAACACCCACAAATTCCTCGCTTTTTGCAAATTTTTCGAGGAATTTGGCCATTGCCCCTCTCCCTCCTGAATCACCCCGCACTTGCTTTGTTTGCGCAACGCACGCGCATTCCCACTTCTGCCCGCAGCATTGGCTTCAGTGCCATTTGGGTTTGTATTAGTTCGAGTTCGCTTCCCTTTCCGTTCATAACCATTTCTATTACACTATTGCCTGGCACTTCTACTTCTCCTACAGGTATAAGGCGCCCAGTAATCTAAATGAATTCCTCTGCGAATAATTCTTTCGATCCTTCTCATTCTCCGGACTCGGGCTCGGACGGCACCCCGGATAGTTCTTCGGTTCTTCGGCCTATGTTGAACGTTTCTCTGTACTCTGCTCGCTCACTAAATGGCACTCTTCTTGCGGACACGCAACTTCTCGCTTCCCCGGCTACTAGTGACGAGCTACTTTCCGATGCGATTCATGGTTTTGGTTTTAACGCCATTTTCCAATGTCGGAGGTTGCGGATTTGACCAAAGCATCTAGGAGCTTTAAGTTTAAGTAACAGATGGGAAGTAAAACGGATGGTCTGGCAGGTCCCCCCTTAAGTCCATACGTCCGGGACTCAATTCAACTCAATTATCAATTCCCCTTCGTAAATAACTGCTTCTGAAATTTTAAAAAAAGCACTCCACCCTAACGGAATTGCCGTGCACAGGGCGCTCCAGCGCGCTGCGCCATCAAGGCATGCGCATATGGACCTCTAGTTCTTCGCCTTTTTGGCAGGGGACTCCGCACCCCCTTCCTTGCCCATGCCACGGCTGAGGTTCACGAGGTCAATCCCCATGCGGCTCGGGACGATGCACTCGTCGATGTCGGCACCGCTCAGCGAACCGTCGGCCGCAATGTACTCCTATTTAGTTTATTGGATAATAAAGAAGAAGAGGATTTGGGAAAAAAAAACACCAAAGGCAAGAAAGGCTGGGAAGCAACCGAAAGCGCACACAGCAATATTCGAAGACAGCAACCAGGATGCGCTATAACTATTATAAATCAATTAACCTTGTTGATGAGCTTCTGGTTCCAGAGGATTATCGCGTCGATGAGGGGCGTAGGCACTCCGCACAAGAGCGCAATGTCCTGCCATCAATAAGAGCACCGACAGACCAACACAAAATCATTCGCACAGCAGCAAAAGATGCAACGTAAAGATGACGTTTGAGATTTAAAAAGGGCGGAACATGCGACGAATTCTCTCTTCGCTTAATTCTCTCTTCGCTTAATCCTTCTTGGGTGTTGACAAACGAGTACAACCACTTGCACCTTGAAAGTGACGAGGCCAAAAGGCAAGTCGGTCTCGAAGAACTTGTGCGCAATCACGGGCACCACCGTGCCATCTGGCAGCTTTTTGTACGGGATTTTGTGCTTGGCAAACGCTTTGTTGGTCATGATGCACGTGACCTGACATGTCAACAACAAAAAAGGTTCAAAGAGAGGTGAATGAAGCCACTCATGGTGCAGCTTCCGATGCTAGCGCACACTTGTCAACCATGCAGAGATCGTTGATTGGCCCTTTCTAGACTGATAGAGAAGCATCCCATGCTGTGCTTACCACGTCCGTCGAGTCGGTAATTTGATCCAAGTAGTTTTCGGTGACGCACCTGTTGGCAAGTCGTAAAAAGACATGCGAGTTGTTACGAACAACCAGGGCATGTTTACAGTAAGCAAACGCCATGCACACATTCAGAAATAAAAAGAAAAATAAAAGCGCCTGATTGAGGGGAGGGGGAGATGGAGAGAGCCTTCTGAAAAAGTGTCTCTTAGTTGCGTTTATTTGCTTACTTTTGGAAGTGGAAGTCGTCCTTGTTGGTCCAGCCTTTGGCCTTCAGGCCGTCGGTGATTGCCACTAGCTCGTTGTCCAAATCGCACACCACCTTTTTGGTGATCGTTTCACACGGGCACAGCTTTTTAGATGAGAAATGAAAATCTTTGTTGAGAGAACATTCAGTGAAGGGAACCATGCAGGTTAAGCAGCAAAAGGAAAGAAAAGACAAAATAGGCAAATATACACCTTCGCGGAAGTGGCAGTGATTTCCTTGTAGATGCACACGGGCAATTTCGTCGAGTCGTAGCCGGTGACACCATCCCAGTCCTATTATTTTATAGGTATACATAATCATAGAGAAAGCGAGAGTATAAGAGAGAGAGAGCTACACAGCAGCAAATAGCAAAATAATAGAAGCAAGAGTTCGATCAATAGCATGCACATCTTCCTAATGTATTCCAGCTAGGATCATTGAAGTATTAAGACGTGTGTGTATTAGCACGCAACGAGCATGTGTCTAAGCAGGGCGCGCACGCGCACCTTGAAGAGGCCGTACAGGATCGGCGGGTGCAGGGAGGGGTTGTTGGGCCACAGAGTCGACGCCAAGAAATCGGTGTCGCGCAAATCCTAGAACATCACGGTGATGATAATAAGAGAAGGTACATAGAAATAAGAAGCAAGTTCAGTAAATACTATCGAGAATGAAGTATTGAGGAAAAGAAGGGGGGAGGAGGCAAATCGAGGTGCCAGACAAATACCACAGATATTCTGCGAGTTTTACGAGTTGTGAGAAGTCGCACAGGAGTGCGAGCTGTAAACGCTCCTAGAATATACGATGCCACACACACCTGCCGAAGGATAGGCCGCAGCAGATCTTTGATCCTGCGCATAACCCCCGATTCGATGATCGACAGAGCACAGAAAGCAACAAACAAAGAAGAGAGAAATCAATGATATCAAAAAACCGCCAGGTGCATAACGCGCTGCAAGCAATGAAATTTACGTGGATAATTCATACAGCACACGCAAAAAATAAAGAAATAAATACACACACACACACAGAGAAGTACACGCACGCACGCAGAACAGTAACAATACCCGTCGGGGTCAGTGCCATCTTCCGTGGCAATCCGGAGCATGCGTTTCGCGCCAATGATCACCCCGGTCTTGCCGTACTCCAGGGTCCCGCAGCACCACGGGATGAGCTGGGTGCCAAACAAAGAGTAGTCGCAGCAGCGCTCGAGCTCGCGGTTGGCCACCCAGTCAAAGCCACCGTACGCGCAAATCGTGCCGATGAACACCTGCACGCGACGAACATGGCCACGATTGAGTCAAATACGTCAAGTTCAAAAGTGCAAATTCGCGTCGACTAATCAAAGACAAGTGTTCGTCCTATTATAGTAGCATGGTGCTGGGGAAAGGCCCCAACACGCGTGGTAACGGCCGTCTCACCTTTTTGTTGGTGGCGAGGTGCGGCTTGATCTGACGCAAGAGCGCTGGATTGTGGTGAATCGGCACGCCCGCAATTACGATGATGTCCGAGTGGGGGATGCACCTGAGACAATTCACACGTGAAGCAAAAAGCAGACCCACAAGAGGTTCGATATATCGCAGAATGAGGAAGGAAGAGTAGGAAGCACCAACTTGCGAGATCGATGACAACACAGCTACAGGTCTGTATCAAGATGTGTACAAAATAATTTACGTTGATGGAGCCAATGGCACATGTAGCCTAGCATTGAGCACAAGAGTGAAAATCTAATGTGCTCAAGATATCGGACTGTTATTTTGGATGGGTCCCTAAACATGCGTGCACGCGACATGCTAATATAATCGCTTGAATTCGTCACAATATGTTTTAAAAAAGCAAAACGCACTTGGCTGGGTCTTCAGTGATCATTTCCGGTTTGCATTCCATTTTCGACATGGGCAGCCAATCCAAGTCTTCGTTGACCACCTAGTGAGATGAGATCGTTATGGAAAGAAACTGGCTCGTTATTCCGGTGGGGTGGGTTCCATGCATTCATGTTTGGTTCCGAGGTGCTCTCTAGTGCACGGTGAGCCCCGCGTGGGATACATTCGGAATGCAACAACTGCACGATGCCTAGGCGTATACAGGCCCAGCCATACTCTAAATTTGCTATTGTTAGGAACCTTAATCGTAGGTTCATAGGTCCATCATAATGCTAATTATCTCGTTTTCAAAATGCCGCGAGCGGAAGGCAAAGCCACGTGTTGTGTTATGCCTTACCCCAACGGTGTCATTCCAGTCAGCCGGACGACGCGTGAGAATGGCAACCTTGTGGCCTTGAGCAGCAGCCAGCGGTGCGAGGCAGTGCGTTGAGTTCCCACCGCCCACCAGTGTGATGAAAAGCTGCTTAGAGTCACCGTGAGCCATTTTCAATTGTTTTGATTTTTGGTAGTAGTGTGTAGTCCAGCTGCTGGTGACGAATGCGCTGGCATTTTCAGATATTTCATGTTAGAGTATTTTTTGCTCTAATGTGATGGTCATCCATAAAGTACAACTGTCCAATCTCCACCATGAGGTCAGTGTTTCCGCCGTTATTGTAGCTCTCATTCGCGCTTTGAGCGCTGTCGATGATGCACTGATCATGATGTATTCACACCTTCTTTTAAACCATGATTGATGTCTATTGCAGTGGTGCCAGCGACGGCGGCTCGGCTGTGGTTGTTGCCCTTCGCATTCGGCCACTCAACCGCCGAGAAATTGTACGTAGGGCTCACCAATTCTACACCGTTTTACAGGACAAGGAACAGAGATAGATACTAGACTGCTGCATAAATTTTAATCGACGTAGCTTTAAGGAACGATGGGATAATTTATTAGTGCTTCATTGTGACGCTATGTCTTTACTCTCTTTGCTTTTGCTTTTGTTTGATGCAACTAGGCGGCAGGCGCAAAAGGAGTCATTACTGCGTCTGATGGCCAATCACTTTCAGTGGTAAGTTTTGGCTTGTATCTCCATTGATGTATCGCATACGAATGCTCCTAGTATCCTCAGTAGCTTAGCTGTGACAACTAAGGTCTAGTCTAGTTCTTTTAAGCCACAGGCGTGGGATGGAGTACACGCGAAAAATACAAGAGAAACATTACTTTGTTTTGTTCAGTGTGCCCTCGCGCGAAATATGTCCATTGCAACACATATCCTGTCTTTCATCTTCGCACTAGTCGTTCTTGGCAGCGCCTTCCTTGTATCTTTCTTTGTGTCCGTTGCTGGCTTATTTTGTGGTGACTATGTGGCGCTCTCTCTCTCTCTTTCGGGGCGGGAATGGGCGCTGGTCTCAACGTGATTGGGCGCTCCCTTACCGTTATGGCTTTTATTTATTTTGGTCTTGTCTACAGGTGGACCCAACGGCATTGCTAGCGGTTGACGCACTCCGTGCGTCCGCGGAACAGCGCGATGGCGGCAACAAAAGCGTCGCTGCGCTCTCGTCATCGATTTGGAGCCGCCAATTCAACTTCGACCACGTGTTCGACTCACAGGTATATTTAATACTTCTTCCGTGTAGAGTACGAGCAGGCGGATCAGAAGATCAGCACAGATTATGGCAGCTTCGTTGGTAACAGCGGCATTTGGCTGAGATTGTTCTTGACGTAGATCGTGTAGTGATACAGCGAGTCAAATCGGGCCGAATGTCCTTATTTAGTGGGGAATCACACAAACACATGCTTTCTCTCGGTCCAATTACTTGCACGCTCGCGCCTTTTTAAAATCCTATTCCGTCTCCTCCGTCGTGTTCGGGCTCACACAATTTCTATAGACCCCCCATGGCGACCGCTACGACGATCAGGACGCCGTGTTCGATGCGCTCGGCACACGGGTCTTGGAGTCGGCCTGGGAAGGCTACAACTGCTCGCTTCTCGCTTACGGCCAAACCGGTTAGTTTGTGCGCGCTTGTACGTGTATTTGTGAGTGCATGAAGAGTTAAGAAGATATGAGAGCTATAACCTCTCTCAGCGATTGCTTGCTCACGAGCACAATCACACTTTGAACTCAAGCTTAGACGGACATCTCCTTCAGTTTTCTATTGTTTCTCATTGTACGAATCCCCGCAACAACAGGCGCAGGCAAGTCCTACTCGATGATGGGCACGGGCGCTGTGCTCGACTCAAACGTGGCTCCTCAAGACTACGGTTTGATCCCACGGATTGCGTTTGCGCTCTTTCAGTCGGTGCATGCTGCGCAGGCCAACCATCGCCAACAATTAAGCCAGAACAGCACTAGTGGCGGCTCTGCCTCTTCTTCTGCCGTGCAGTTGACGTTTGCGGTGGAGGTGTCCTACATGGAAATCTACAACGAAACGGTGTTCGATTTGTTTGCAGCGTCTGCTAGCCGGGGTCAGGGCGCTGGTGAGTGAACATCGCCGTCTGGGTGTGCAGTTCTTAGAGCTGCTTCCACGAAAAGAAAGTACTGATCAACAAGACTAAGATAAATTACTTCAAAAATTCCATAGTACCTTGGCTCACTTGGCGAGTAATCTCGCCGTCGTCTCTCCATCCATCTTCATTCCATCTCCAGGCGGCGGTGGCGGCGCCTCCAAAGGCCCCAACAGCGGCAAACTGCGCGTGCGCGAACACCCCAACCACGGGGTCTACGTGGAGGGTTTGACGGTGGTGGCGGTCAGCGACTACACTGAAGTCGGGCAGCTGATGGCGCTAGGGGGGCGAGCGCGCACGGTAGCGAGCACCAACATGAACGACACGTCTAGCCGCAGCCACGCCATATTTACTGTAAGTGTATTTTCATTCCGTGCATGAAGCCCTGAAATATTTAGGTTCTCTCAGAGATCTGTTCTCTTTTCTTTTGCCGTGCTTGTAAACCTTGGTAGAAGCTCAAATAAACACAGATGAAATTGCCTGGACTTGCAGCCTTCACCCTTTTTCTCTATTCTTTTCAACCTTATACCGTCATCGTCAGGTCGCGTTCAAACAAGGCAACGTTGGCGGCCATCCGGGGTCGGAAAAAGTGTCCCGTTTGCACATGGTCGATTTGGCAGGCAGCGAGCGAGTCGACCAAACGGGGGCCTCAGGAGAAAGGCTGCGCGAAGCGAAGAACATCAACAAGTCCCTGGCCACTTTGTGCGATGTAGTGAAAGCGCTCTCAGCCCAGGACAAAGCACAGTACCAACGTAACGCAGGGCGGGGTAATGCGTCTGCAGCTTCCATGAGTCACGTGCCGTACCGAAACTCAGTCTTAACTTGGCTGCTCAAAGAATCTCTCGGTGGGAACGCGCGCACTACCATGCTGGCTGCGGTGTCGCCCGCTGCCAATGCCTACGACGAAACCATTTCCACCCTCAAGTACGCGGAAAGGGCCAAGCGCATGCGCACTCGAGCGGTGGTGAACGCGCGGGTCTCGGACGAGCACTTAATTGCCGCGCTCCGGGGTGAGGTGGCGGCTTTGCGAGCTGAGTTAAACGCGCGCAGGAGCAGTGACGCAGTTTCTTCCTATGCTGTTGCTGCTAGCCCGGGTGATGGTGCTACTCGCCGTGCCATGGGCGGAGGAGGTTTCGACAGCAGCCTTGGTGGTCCTCACGACAACCAAGGTTTCGATAACGGCTACTCTGCTAACAGGAGCAAGAACAGCAGCAGTGGAGGCGAACGCACCTCAGGAGGCCAAGGCCTCAGCGGTGGTGGCAACGGCAGCAGCACCGGTGGTGGTATTCAGCTAGGCGCGCGCAGCAACAGTCGAGTGGCGTCCAAGAAACAGCGCAAAGCCGCGAGGCGGCGGCCCAACCACCACCACTTGAGCGGCGAGCGCGCGCCCCCACCTGGGGGCGGTGTGCTGTCGCCGGTGAACGAGGAAGAAGAAATCGACGAAGACGAAGAGGAAGAAGAAGAATACGCCACCGAGGAGGATCTCGATAATGGAGAAGGAGAAGAGAGTGGAGTGGTGATGGTCTCGGAGCTGTCCTCGCCTCATGATTTCGGCAGGCGTCGCTTCAGTGCTCCTCAGCGCTTACAGAACCAGCAACAGCAGCAGCAACGGCAGCAACAGTTGGGGGAAGAAAACTTGAAAGACTTGCCTGGCATGCAATCGCAACACTCCGCTTCTTCTTTGCATGGCAGAAGCGATGAATCAACGAGCTCTTCGACGGTCAGAGAACAAAGTAACATGAGGGCAATTTTGCCTCAATAGGCTTGATGAGAAGAAAGTAACTAAAAAAAGTCACAGGAGGGCTTTGGTATAGCGCAATTGCATCTATTGCTCGAATTCTCTGTTCTACGACTGCTCTTATTTCAAATTTCTATCATGAATTCACCCACCACTTGCAGGTTGCCCTCGAGAAACGGCTGTTTCGGTTGGAGCAAGGCCTGGCAGCATCTGAATTGCGTACCGAGCAGCGCCAGCACATTCACATGATGGGCACGGGCGCTACTGCTGCTGACCAACTACATCGTTCGTCTGCTAATACTCAGCAGACCTTACCATCTAGCCATGTTAACAGCAGCGGCAACAGGAGAGATTTCGATGAAGAAACAAACGAAGGCAGCTTCCTTGACAATGCTCGCAGATGGCCTGCACAAGCGAATAGTGGAAGGCCTGAAGGGAGCAACTTTGGGCAGGGAGATGAAAATGGCGAGGACAATAACCACAACGGCGAGTTTGTGCAGCCACCGCCTGTAGATCGTTTCAGCGATGGCTCTACAGATAGGAGCAACGACTTCTTTTCGCCGCGGCAATTTCCGCCTGGTGCGCCCCTCAACTCGTCGCCTAGTAGCGCTCGCCACGCCGGTGGTTTCAGTCCTCAGGACGACCACGCTGCTGGTCAGGTTTCAAATCAAAGCCACGGCAACATTGACAGTTTGAGCACATCTAGCAGCAACAGTAGCAGCAGCATGACTCGTCGTCCTGAACCAGTGCCGTCACCTCCGCCGGTTCCACGAGAACGTCCTGCCTGGCTAGCGGCGTACTCCGAGCCTTCGTCTTTTCCACCAGCTCCGGAAGCTCTGCCACAACCACCACAACAACTGCCGTCTCAACTTCAGCTTCCAGCCCATGAAGAACCTTCTTCGACGACCACTACTGTTGCAGCTGCAGATCGTGCTCTTCGCGCTGTCACGACCTCACCGCACTTCGACGATAGTGATGGCCCTAACGACGGAGGATTAACTCCGACTACCTTGTCACCGTCCTCATCAGTGGGCAATGAAGGAGTAGGGTTTGGCTCTAATGATGGCCCTCTGATGGGGAGTCGCGATTGGCCAGATAGACTAACGCCGAGTGTGACGATAGGCCAACCTCTTTCGTCTTCCACTGATTGCAACGGCGATAGTAACCAGGGCAAGAACAGCAGCAGTGGAAGCAATACAAGTGCACCTTTAGCTGACCCTACCACCGTTGATAAGCCTCCATCAACAAGCGAAGCACCACCACCATCTGTAGGGCCAGCTGCTGCCGTGTTAGCTGCGGTGGCTCTGGAACGAAGCGCGGCCCTAGAAGCCATGGGCGTGGTCGCGCTAGTGCCCGACGGTGGCACCGACAGCGCTCCTTCTTTAGATCCATCACGGCCTCGGCTTGTGAACCTCAACCAAGACCCGTTGTTCAGGTGAGTTACAACCCTGTAGTTAAAACTTGAATCCCTTGAATTTTACTGCATAACGGCATTTATTCATTTCAACTCCTACGCCTCTTCTCTTCTTGGCGTGCTTTTGCCACTTTGTGTGCACGTCTCTGTGTGCAGTGAATGTTTGGTGTATTACTTGAATGCCGGCGTGACCTTACTGGGCGCCGATCCAAACGGCGACGTGCCTCTCTCGGGCCCTGACATGAAGCCTCGCCACGCAGTGCTCACTTACAGCACCCTGCCTGAATCGGCAACGACTACGGGAGCAGCTGCAGCTGGATTAGTTGCGAGCGGCTTGGTGAGTGCAGATGATTCGATTATCTGTAGTAGATAATAATATGTATCTCATATGTCCTTCCTCATCCTCGCGCGCACCCAGGATAGTGTTGTGACCGAGGCATATCCGTACTCTCAAACTGTTTACCCTCAAATGATTTCTACTCGCAGGTGGGCGGCGGCTTAATTCACTTGTGCCCTGTAGATGGAGCGCTCACTTATGTCAACGGTCGCCTCGTCAGCGAACTGCCATCGCCTGATGCCAACCACGAAGAAGCTCATCCTCGCAGCGGCAGTGACGAGCGCAGTGGGAGCCAGCAACGCCGCGTCTCTTCGTCTTCGCAGGTACGTGCGTAGAATAGATCGCACCAGAGAGCCTATCTAGGCTTTTCATTCAGCCACTTTACTTGGTTTCAAAATGTGCGCCATTCCTTGTACTGATGTCTTCTTTGCAACTTCACCAAATCGTCTGCTTCTTGAATCGCTAAATCATTTAGTTTCTTATTGTTCCATTACTTCTGCTACTCTATTTAGAGCCGCACTCGGCCGGTACTCCTAGCGCATGGTGCTCGCATCGTCTTTGGGCGGCACCACGTTTTTCGATTCGAACAACCCTTGGTAATGCTTTTACTGAACTCTCGCCGATATTTACTTCGTGTACATATAGCTCTGACAGTCTAACTGTGCTGATGAGACTGTGTATGTAATACTGGTGTAGACTCGAGACTATCCGGTGGTCGCACGCTGATCAATTGCGCTTAATTGCCCCGCCCCGCTTTCTGTGTCGTTTGCGATAAATCAACCCAATCCTCCATTCGTTCACTCATTAACTTCGCTCTCACGTGTACTCAAATACAGGCAGCGGACCGAGGTTTGCCTGAAGATGTCGCCCAACGCCGCGCCGACAGACGCACTGCTCGAAGCATTTCTGGCAAGCAACAGCCTACGAACGGCAGTCTCGCCGGCAGCGGCAGCAGCGTTGGCACGGGCGGAGACGACGACAATTCGAGCGTAACTGGGAGCATTAGCAGCGGCACTGGTGCTAGCAGCAGCACAACTTCTAGCACGGGCGCAGGAAACAGCACCCAAAACAGCAGTTGCAACGGTCTAGGCGTGAAGTTCGACTGGGACTTTGCGTTGCGGGAGCTCTTGTTGCACTCTCCCGAAGCCCCAATCGTCAACCCGGATGGCTTGCTCCTGGCGCCACCGTCGAACAGTTATGCTCGCCGGTCGTCGAGTCGGAGTCGGAACAGTCTCCACGGCGGCAGTGGCAGTGGTGGTCTAGACTCAGACGGTGGTGGCTCCGACGACAGCAGCGTGCGAAGCAGTGGGTCGTCGTCGTCGTCGTTGTCGGCGCGACGGTCCTATGACCGGGCCTACGGGAGGTCGGGGAGCCGAAGCCGCGCGGGGTCTGCACGCCGCAGCCGTGAATTCCCCTTCTTAGCCGCAGGCGCAAGTGCTGCCGCTGGCGGTGGCAGCAGCAGTGGCATGCGCCACGATAATGGTTTGCGCGGCTCAAGAGACAGTTTGAGCAGTTTAGGGAAAGGGTCCTCGCACGGGCACTCGAGTGTCAATGGCTCCTTTGAAGAAGACGACGATGACATGGACAGCAATGCTTACTACGACGAAGGTTATCAGCGGCTGTTGGCACTTGAAACCAAGGTAACGAAAGATTGTACATGTTTCAAATGGAACACTTAATGAAAAAGCCTTGCGATTTCTTTTTTTCTTTCTTGATTGCTTTTTCCGCTGTATCTTGTAAGCCTCTCCTCATTCTCTCCGTATGTTGTGGCGCATTTGAATTTCAAAAAGGTGCGAGAACTTGAAGCCGAGCGAGCGTCCTTTCTCCGAAAACAAGACCGCAAGCAAAGCCGCAAACAGTCGAAACGCGACCGCCAAAAGGCGCATGCTCAACACCAAGAGCCGCTGCAGGAGCAGAAGGAGCAACTACAGGACGGCAATGCTCATGCGATTTCGGGGCGTCATCCCGACCAAAATGCCGTCCTTGTCGCAAACAACAACGGCGTTGACTCCCGCAGGGGACAGCTGCTTGACGAAGAAGCAGCAGAAGAAGACGAAGACGCCAGTCGTTACGACGTGCAGAGTCTGCCGCAATACGAGGAGGGACGCGCAAAGCGCTCTCCAGTCAACAGCATGCCTCCGCTGTCTTGGGGTGGGGCTGGCCCTGGCATCAACCTCAGGCACAGTGGCAGCAGCAACAGTGACAGCGGTGATGGTGACAGCGACATCAGCACCAGTACCAGTGTTAGCGAAGACGAGGCGGAGCGCTACCTTCCTGGCGACAGCGACCTTCGAGGAAACAGCTACGGAATCGAGCAGGATGATCTAGATGAGCATCACGAGGCACACGATGTGCCCTTGGCCCGCTCGCTGACCTCCCTCGTGTCTCCGAATGGTGCTCATGACGATTCCCGTGAAGGTCCACCCACGCCGTCTACATCGCCGCCGTCGGCCTTTCTGCCAACTTCACCTCCTCATGTGGCTTTGGAATCGCTCTCAAGCGATGCTGCGGATCGTGCTGTAGCTGCGGCAGCTGCTGACCGTCTACGCATGCCGCCTCCGCCAACGCAGGCTAGTCGAATAAGCGCTGTGCCTTCATCTGGGATTTTGGGCGTTCCTGTCGAGTCCATTGGTGGCGAAGAAGTTGGGGACACGTCGCTGGAAGAGTCCAACCATTCAGGCCAGTGGGACGTTTCGGAAACCGCGCCAAACAACAATAATGACAACGAAGAACCCCTTCCGGAAACTTCCTTTGGGTCTTCCTCAATCATTGCCAAGAGTGGCGACGACGACGACCATGTTCCTGCCAATGACGCCGTTATCGACTCAAATGCCGCCAATGCTGTCACTGACAACGAAACAGAAACTGGGGGAAATGCCGAGCCTCACCGCCATCAAGCTCAATCTTCTCCACCTCCTCCCGAGTCCCTCAGTGCCCTGGCTCAAGTGGCGCCCAGCAGCCCGGCAGAAGCGTCTACCCTGTACCTGTCTCCTCGCGCCGGCGACCTCGCTTCTCCACCTGGACCGGCTGACGAGAGAATTACGGAGGCTTCTGGGAGACACTACCATCACAGTGCTTTTGACGAAAGTTCAAGAATTGTCGTTGACAGCAGTAATGGTCATGGCGGTGGTGCCACCACATTAGAAGCGCTTGCTCTTCCAGCGCCTGGCGCAAAGTCCCATCAAAAAGACACGGAAGCCAATCTGGAGCTTGCCTTAGAGCAGTCTTTTGCCGAAGCCCACGCTTCTCTTCAAGCGTCTGCTGCGCGAATGCCCCTTTCTCCAGTAACTCACGCCCGTGGCAACAGGAGCAAGAATGGCGATGCTGATTATGATGATGATGCAGTAAGCAGCAGTGCATTCTCAGCCTTCTCCAGCCAAAACGGTGGCAACGATGGGCTTGTGTCAACGACCATCAATGCAGGCAGCAGCAGCAGCAGCAGCAGTCGAAATGGCCCCCCGTTGAGCCCAGGTGGACGCCCTCTCGTGGGAGCTCTTCTCACTGCGCGAACGCCCCCTCTGTTTCCACCGCCGCCCTCACCGGCCACTGCCAGCGCCCTCGCTGCGCGTGCAGCATATCCGGAGAATGCAGGTGACGCTTTGATCAACAGCAGCAGCAGTGGAAACAATGGAATTGACAACACCAGCATCAGTAGCAGCAGAAGTAGTAGCATGAGCAATACCAGCAGCAGCACAAGCGAATGGAAAGATGGTTCGCGGGCCAGCGCAGCGGCTACAGCTATTCAGCGCTTAGACGCCAAAGCTGGAGAAGCCAGCGCACTGCAGGTACGTTTCCAACTAGTACACCATGCCTAGAGAGTGCGTAGTGCCACTGAGATTGCGCGATGAAATACTTGAACTAACCCATCAGATTCGAAATTAAAGAGCTTATGGTTCGAATCAGTTTTCATTTTTGATCTATCTCTTATTTGTGTTGCCTTGGCGGTTAGGATCGAGTTGCGCGTTTGGTTGCTCTAGCCGCCACGGGAAGTCCAGACGATGACGATGACAGCAATGACGAAGACGACAATGGCAACGAGAAGGCCGTCGTGATGGTAGACCACGGTCAAAATGGTGCTGCTGCATCTTCAGGTAAGCTTCCCGATCCGCCGCAAGTCAAGCGCACAGGACCCAATGCCGGTGGTGGCGGCAGCGGAAGCAGCGGGGGCAATGTTGATGGCGGTAGTGGAAAATCCTTACCGTGGCATCATTATGTCGCGCACAGCCAGCGCCGGCCTTCTGCTCGCACGAGCGCCGACGAAATGAATCGCCCGAGCACGAGTAATAATGATTCCAGTTCTAGCAGTAGTCGAAACAGCAAGAGCAATAGCCCCGTCAGCAACGTGGCGCCAGGCTCAAGCCACAAGGGAGATATGGCTGGTGCTGCTACCACGCCAGTGACATCTCGAATCAGTTCGGGAAAAATATCGGGCGCAATTGAAGTAGTAGGCAGCCCAGTAGGTCCAGACGCAGAAGAGGACTCTGGATCGGAAGTCTGGGATGTGTCAGAAGGACCAGGGAACACAGCGTAGTCAACTGACGCATCACCTGGACTGAAGAAAACACTTTATAGCCCCTTAGTGCAATACAATACCATTGTGTCTTGCGGCCACTTACACATCTAAAACGGAGCTCAGAATTCCTCTGGTTTCTGCTTTATTCCTTATCACTATTCGAAAATCCACGGTTTTATACGGCGGTTTGATGCCTTCTTGAGTCAGGCCCTGGGAATTGAGAAGGCCTTGCTTGGTGCTTGGTGTCTTCTCTATATAAAAACCCTCTTATCCTCCAGTATCCATATAATTTTAAAGGCGCCACGTAGCGCTTTAAGCAACGGGGGAAGTCCAGGTGTCGCGCAGGTCCATTCGCGTGGCATCTCATCTCCATTCGGAAAGTGCTGTGCAGGCATTTCCTCAGCTGCGCAAAGATTACAAGACTTGTTGATAGTGCAGTTATCCTCGAGATTTACAACTCAATTCCCATGCTATTGAGCTGGCGGATGTTCCACTCCAGAAAATCTTCCTCTTCGTCAGATTCCAAGAAATCTGTTGCCACAAGCACTTGTAATTCATTGAAACTAAGGAGTCTAGCTTCACGCTTCAACTTCAAAAGATCGGCCCAAAAATGCGCTTTTGCTCCTTTTGCTGCTGAAGCAGTCCAAGAAGGCCCCACCATATACATGCGGTGAGTTTGTGACACAATGAGGTTGTAAAGGACCCGCTCCCGTTTCGGCAGTAGTACTTTGGACTCGTGCTTCACATCTTTGGCATGCCGCCAGACTCCGTCGTGAGGGTCAAGCACTGCGTGGTGAGCTGAGACATCAACGCCGCCAATCTATGAAGAAGTGCATTCCGCGGGGTGAACGACGAATTAATTCAATTTTTATAGGCCAACCACAGAGAGGTGCTCAAATAAAGGAACCCACAGAGAGGTGCTCAAATAAAGGAACCACCCTGCCGCATGGGGGTACATCAGTCTAATATGCCACAATTAGAACATGCCAAATCAAAGACGACAGATGTCAACGCATACCTCATATAGGTCTTCGTTGTCGCCTGCAAGCGTCATTTTTGCTTCGACGCGACCACCACCGAGCAGAAAACTGCCAACGGGGACATCCTCAATGGCTATAGGATATGCTGTAGCCTCGGGCGCAACTGGAATCGAAGGAGCAACGGAGTCCGAGGCAGATACCAACACGCGCGTGCCCTTAGGAAAGCAGCCCCTGAGACGCCGTATTGCGTCATCTGGCATTGCTGCGAGGCCTTCGTTCCACCATGCGTTACCCTTCCCCTCGTAATTTGTATCGCCTCCTTGGGCGCGGTTCAAATGCGCTAGAGACTCTTCGAGCAGTTCTGGAGTTTCGTCTACTTCCATGTAGTCTGCTGCAAGCACTCGCTGGCTACCAACGCCAGATAACACGACCCGGTGTTGCCGTGTGATAACATTCCAAAGCCGTTGCGAGTTGCGCTCATAGCTATCCTCATTGATGTTTTTGCCACTGGCGTGCCCTACAACAGCTGGCGTGTCAGCTTCCAAGGAGCTATCCGATGACGAATGTTGAGGCTCTAAACGTGTCGCGTAAGACACATCGCTGACACGCTTCCAGAGCTTATCGGTGGGGTCAAATATGCCATGGCTTCCAGTAATGAAGACGCCCGAAAGATTGTATCGAACTACATTTGGATACCCACCCCACACCTGTAGCAGGGAATAGGAATGAACCATTGATGCAGCGTCCAGTTGTCCAGTTGACAATAAACTGGTCAGTCATATCACTACCTCGAGGAGACCGTCAATGGGGCCGCCTTGGAGGATTTCGTCGCCGAGACGAAGAGTTTCAATTGCTTTAGTTGATACACCATCCGCCATCACAACCTAAGGTACAGATAAGTAACACGATAATTAAAACCCGTTCATCCAGCATCAAAGCGGTCAAATTGCCTTACTTGAGTGCCAGGAATGAAGCAACCGCCTGAGCTGCTACGCGTCGTCGACGACGACGAGGAAGAACTAAGCTTAGGCTGAAAGACAAAACAAGATATCGTGATGTTATCTAAACTATTGCATGGTTAAAAACAATTTTCCCTGAATCGTTTCCGGGAAAGGTAACTTTTCTAGCTCTTCCATGCCACACGCACATTTATCATGACGTTCGTAATTATAGCTCCGACCACCAACAAGCATGCTATGGGAGGGCCGAACTTCATCATCAGGCGGTAAAACACGGGTAGTTGCGGCGGTTGTTCGCGATTAGCTTCAAAACGGTCATGACAAGCAGAGCACAAGTCAAAATCGCAATCTGCACACCGCCAACGCGTGCAACCAGCTGGCCGCACAGACCGCGCGTCAGTGAAACCAGAACTGTGGAACATTAAATTGCACAGCAGCCAAAAAAGATCCTTCATTATCTGAAGCATATCCTCAACATCACAGTGAACGAACGACGATCTCAATTAACAATAAATTTCTAAATCTCTCCAGTAATGTGTCTTGGTCGTGTTCATAATACCGGCAGCCAGTCGAATAGTCGAGCATGTCACAAGTCCAGGCCTCGCCTTCGTCGCCGCGCTGGCGGACAAGTGCATGCCCCTCTTGACAGCACACCTACAGATTCCCGCGCCACCACGCGTATCATTGGCTAATTCGATATTTCAAGTAAGTTATTGATGAGTTCATTTTATATATAGACATCACCAACAATAAGTACTGCTCTTCTGGGAAGCTTTTAGTGGCCATTTAGTGGCGTGGGCACGAGCACATATACGTGGTTGTATTTGCGTACTACAATGCAAATAACGAAGAAAGTACCTGAAACGTTGCAGCCGATTCAGAAACAGATACCACTGTAGCTTCAGTGAATATGGCTTCACTTGCACCGACCTATGACATGCGTAGGATAATGCAATCAACCAAATAGCTGGCCTGAGGCGGATTTTTTTAAATCGTGAATTTGATTGACCGCCGTGGGAACCAACCGCTGAAATAGAGCTCTGCGAGCCATCGATTTCTACGGGTGCAATCGTCGCGGTTGGAACATCTGAGATTGGCTGAACCTCGCCGAAAGGAGCAATTTTTAAAGGCATGGCTTCAAAGCTGGGCAAGTGCTTCAAAAAATTAACGAGTAGATCGCGCTGAAGCCAACGTAATAAGCATTTCGTTTTTAGCGTCGCTTTCACGCCTTCACTTTCGTTTCATATATGTGGGCAACCCATCTAGAAAACCGACAAATTGGCGAGATTTGGCTTTTTTGGCTTTTTGGCTCTAGCTTGCACACGTTGAAGCCCACGCCGAGCTCCATCAATACGGCCGTTCAGCACAAAAATCCATTGAAATGGCGAGGAAATAAACGCACCTGCGCACTTCGCAGAGCAATCAAGAGGAAGGCGCTCTAGCAAAGAAGCTCATGTAATTCGGAACACGAGGCCAACTCGGAAGTGTGCCTTTCAGCGCGCAAGGCGCCTATTGTTCTGCCCCTGATCTAGAAGAGGCACTAATGGGACAGGATTTCCTTCCTCGTCCGCGGAGAGGCAGTGAATAGAAAAGCCTCTCCTTAAAATACAATCAGCGTGTGGCCAAGCGGCTCCTCCCTTTCATAGAGCTAAACCCATAAATCTTCCATCAAACGCCACAGTCGCTACTAGTGGTCGTCCTCCAGCGTTTTTCGAAACTCTCGCAAGCCCCCCCCCCTTTTGAGAAAGCCTTCTACGTATATCCCGAAGTGTGCAGGTTCCGAACTAGTGATCGGTAAGGTCGTGATTAGATTAGATTAGATTATACTCCCCAATTGCAAAGAAACAAAAACAAATAGCATAAAGCTGCGTT
>Ga0307979_1000769_pt1 | contig 22495 bp, 16 predicted proteins | sample OrgLakmetage1058_FD_201833 | JGI IMG/M metagenome (GOLD analysis project Ga0307979, IMG submission 201833) | Saline water microbial communities from Organic Lake, Antarctica - #1058 | ecosystem: Environmental > Aquatic > Non-marine Saline and Alkaline > Saline | place: Antarctica: Organic Lake...
TATACTGACAACAACAATTACTACTACCACTGCACATCGATATTCAGGTGTTTTATTACTCCACCGATTTCTTCGCCGCAGCTGGCCTTGAAAACTCTTCCGTAGGGACCCTCCTTGCGTCGGGCGTCAATTTAGTGGCCACTGCTTGTGTTATACCGCTCATTGAGTCCCGCGGACGCCGCCCTTTGCTTTTGATTGGCTGTGTGGGAATGGCAATGGCAGCGCTGGCTCTGACCTTTGCCATGTCGCGCGTTCACAATCCCGCGGAAAGCATGCCTATGTCTCCTGTGCAACCGCTACCCCTTGCGCCCCTCGAAGAGTATGATAGACCTGCAAACGAAATCAGTAGTATTGGCACTGGTAGGAATGACAGCAGGAGTGAGGGTGAAGGAGGAACAGGTTTCATGGGCTGGTGTGCAGTTGTAGCCGTGCTGATGTACGTGACGGCATTCGAAGTCGGTCTTGGCGCAATTCCATGGCAAATTGGCAATGAGTTAATGCCGTCTTCTGCGCGTGACGCTACTATCGGCTTCGCTTCGGGCTGCAACTGGTATGCTTTTTGTACCTCGCAACCGTCCTACTTCACTGATAAATTGCAATTAACTCAAAGTGTTACGACAGTGTTGCCATATCTATTTATAGGCATGGTTGACAGCCTTCAAGTGCGTTGACGTTCTGCTACGATTTCTTTGATTTTTTGGGGTTGCCATGCCCTATTGCTTTGGTTTTGTTCACTAAAATTTCATGCAAACGTCGTTTTGTGTGTCCATGTATCAATGCCATAATCCAAAACAGGTTCGCCAACTTCATGGTTGGCCTCTGTTTTCCCGCGCTTCGAGCCAGCCTCGGTCCTTACGCGTTCTTGCCTTTCTTCAGCGTGTGCGCTTCCTTGGCCATCGGCTGCTGGCTCCTAGTGCCCGAAACCAAAGGCCGCAGCCCGGACGAAGTTGTGGACATCATGCATGCCATGGCCAAGCGCCACGCGGCTTGCTTCAGGCGGGTGTGAAAACGCCAAATGCGTTCATGCGAGATATATGGCCGTGGGGGAACGGGGCTTCTGTTGGAGTTCAAGGCCCCTTCTGCGATCATATCGAATGTTTTACATTTCGAAATCGGTTCAACGATAATGGGCGAAAATTCAATCGGGTCTTGGGCTACGGGCTTTTATTAGGTATCGAGATGACGAGACTCGCTCTAGGGATTATATCCCTGACTTCCAGCAGGTAAGCCGGCTTGTTCGGAGGAAAGGTACCAGTTGGAGCCTTATAATTGGCCTTCTGGAGCGAATTTGCTAGCCCATATGCAGCTCAAGTGCATTCTTTATGTGCCTCCGTGACCGCTGTGTACTTGCCTTTCTATGATTTTGGGAGAGTATTAAATAGATTAAACTAGAATCAGGAGGTCATAGGAGAATGTGCGCCTAATTAGCTTCCTATATTTGGTACTAAATATGCGCTGCTTTGATTTTTATATCTACCTATTATTGGCCTCCTAATTCCGGCCTTTCGGGGCCTGTCCCGTGCAGTAAAATAAAAGAGGAGAGAGGAGTGATACGCTCCAGCGCGCCTGCGCCCTATCTAGCTCTAGCCATCCCACTCCCCCGGCTTCCGGTTGCGAGTCAAATCCGCAGTTCCCTCCTCTCCTCGTCGAATCACTTCAATGGCTGATTGGCAACCCACCGAGGTGGGCTAAGGGGCTGAAACTAAGTAGACATATGTCCACCGCCACCGCGATCTTTATAATTCATTGGTCATCAGAACCAGAAGAGTGTAGTTACCCCATCGTAATCGTAAGTATCGTATACCGCCGTACTATAAAAATAGCCGGACTGGCAAGAAGTAATTACAGTACAGTAGTCGTCTACCTACGTAATTACCGCTCCGGCTCTCCGGCTACTATTGTCTGTAAAGTAAGTACAGTGTCTGACTATCCGTAGCTTCAGCTAAACTTTCAGTATTTAATAGTTGGTAGGCTCTAGTAGATTAGCCAGCGATAGCAAGGGCATTAACTCATCTGAAGAAACTATATTCAGACAATAGACAGGGAGCTTGGGTAGTGGCCGCACCATTGCAGTAGCTATCAGCTTAGTTAAAGGCTAAGCCAGCACTTCATCCGCAGTATCATTCGACGCATGAGATGATCAGATCATTAGCATTTGCTGTTGGTTATGGCGGCACAGTATCCTTCCAAATTAATTTTAAAGCATTGCTCAATTAAAACCGAAAGTCACGCTTCTAACATATGACTCGGGTGCGGATTAGCTTTTTCGGCAGCCTTGTGCTACTTGGGCTTTCACTCGGAAACAATTTCGTTTGTGAAAAAGGGTGGCACGAAGAAACACAGAAAAGTTTTCGCCTTTGCCGCAAAAGCGATGGAAGCAACAACTGGATGTGCCCATTAGGTTGGACCAAAGTGCAAGAGAACCCTCGCTGCGTTCCGGGGAAAAGTGTTCATGCACACTCCGAGGTTAAACCAGCGATTTCAGCAGCCCGTAACAAACATGCCTTTCCCAAGGCTCTCGAGATGCGCGAAAAGATGGCAAAGTGTGGACTTATTCGCTGGAGCTATGGGTGCAAAGGAGCGGCTTACGATGCTTGGTGGAATGAAGAGAACTTTGATTCACTGCTGCATTCAGAACAAGCAGTGCGTGCTGCAATTCATTCAAATGCGTTAAAGACTGACATCTTGTTTCTCGGTAATTCTCATTTGTCGCAATTAGCGGAAGCAACCATGTGTGCACTTCTTGACCACGTTCAGCAATTCTGGGCCACTGATATGACCACTGGGTGCTTAAGTCACTTTGGCAGTGCATCAACTCGAATAGAGTGTTTCGGCAATGCGACCTGCGGAATGTACCTCGCTCGTGCAAAGCTCAAGTCTGGAGGAAGACTGTTGCTCGCAAACAACCACCCTTGGTTGTTTCAGGGGAAAGGTGGTCTTAGCGCAGCGTTGCGACATTTGCTGCACTCCACTGTCGACGACGCGACAAGTGACTCACTGCCCAAGGTTGACTTGAGCACGATTCGAACAATAGTTTTGGGGCGGTGGAACGAAGCTACGTGGGCTGAACGAATATTTCGACCAACCGAAGCAGACCGTCTTCAGCGCTTGAACAATGGAAAGCCTCCTGGGTCTCCTCCAGGCGATGGGTTGTGTGGAAACTTGAAACACGCGAAACCTCTGCAAGCTTGGGATACAACGGATGTTCTCCATTTCTTACACCAGGAGGGTTTTAGAGGGAACATTGTGCTTGCAGGAATGCAAGTTCCGCCGTACGAACTCACAGTGGACAAAGCTGCAAAAGATGCACTTCCAAACATGCATTTCACATCTCTCACGAAACTGAGGTACACTGAGTGCCATTGGTCTAAATTTTTCCACCTCAATGAGTCACGCGTTTCTCATGCAATTCATTCATTTCTTCGTGTTCATTTCCAGGCAAGCGAATTGCTACGTACATGACTGCGGTCCCGGCCCTGAGCACACCTGTATGCCAGGTTTTGCAGACACGCTTGTTGCGGACATACTTTCGTATGCGTCTAGCAATCTTTCGCGAAGCGTTGCTCATGCGCACCATGAGTAAAATATGACCAGCACACCAATCAATTGTCATCTACTTAAATAAAACGAATCCCTGATGATTGTTCAGAGACTTGTGTCCCCGACCGCTGCTTAAACTCTCCTTACTGCAGTGCAGCAACCTTTCGGCATACAGGAAGTGCTCAAAACTTCATTTTGGCGTTCCGCAGATATACGCCTCACCTGCTTTTGGTGTCTGACTCAAATGGCAGCTGTCGTTTCCTCACGCACACGTGCTATAGCGAGCGCTGCAATGAGATTGCTGTCATTGCTTTGACGCCTGTCAAACTCCTGGTTTATGGTGAACGAAAATGAAGACAAGCAGATGTACCTGTGCAATGTTCACGACAATCTTCATGCTCAAGGCCACATAATCGCCTATATCCTGCTTGGACCGGGTCCGTCTTTCTCTCGGTCGACTCGAGGAAAGTGTGGCCACACTCATCTCGTGTTTGGGCTACTATCTCCGTGTGCGGCAATGGCTACTTGTCGACACTACTTCTTGGTGTTCTTGGCTCTTGGCCCCATGTGTGATCTCAAGCACAGCCCCGCACTGACATCTGACATGAGATATACATGATCTTAATGGGAGTACCGGAAGTGCCGAGCAGTAAATAATTACAACGAAGTCTTTATTCTGTATTTTCGGATGGGCCACTTCAATAAACCTACCTGGCTAACGGCCAATGGCCAATGAACCAGTAAATCTCTGCTATTGCCTGTTTCTATCTAAGAAAGCGGCCATAACTCACGTCTTACGTGCAGTAACCAAGAAAGCCCACAGGGCTCCTGGGTTTTTCTCGGGCGCAATGAGTATTCACCGGATCTTCTGCTCAGAGCTCAGCTGAAGTGGGCAAAACCCCGGAAAACCCGCGGTTTTCTTGGTTACTGCTTACGTGGCCGTGGTTATACGTATTGTCTTTGGTTTTGGGGCTCCTTGCTCCATGAAATATACAGTGTTAGTCATAATTCAAATATAGAGATAGTTCACATATATCAATGGCATTGCGCACTGCAATAGCAGCAGCACAAATTTAAAGGGCCGCTATCCGCTATCGCCTGGCGCTACAAGAGCTATGGGTCTCAGGGGCGTTTCAGGGCACCACGAATTCTGCTGCTGTTGCTGTGGCTCTGGTTGCCATGGTCGATAGCCGTGCCGCGGAGTACCTTGCTGTCAGCAGCCGCAGCAGCCAAAGCAGTCTTTCGGCCTCGAACTGGCATGAGCGGCGATTCTTGCGCCATCATGGCCGTGTAACTGGGGCCAAACAAGCCCAACGTCTCCAAGTCGTCGCATTCGACACTGCCGCTGGTGCCCTTGCGCTGGTGACTGCTGCTGCTGCTGGGGCTGTTGCCAGAGCTGGCGGCTACAGCAGCAGCAGCAGCGGTAGAGCCTTGTTGAGGACTCGGCGAAGAGTTCGCTAGCGGCGGTGGTGGGGGTGGCAAGCTATACATGCCAGTATCTACCCCTACTCCCCCCCCATCATCATCATACGACCCACTGCCGTCAAACGAATCGCCGCAGTGCGCAGAGAAATTTTCTTCGTCGTCATCAACTTCGTCTTCTTCGCCTTCTTCGTATTGGTTTTCTCCCCCCAGACCCACAAAGAATTCATTGCTCGCGTACCCACCGTTGGCATACAAGTCAAACTGGTCGTCGAAGTCGTCATAGAGCTCTTCGCTGCCGCGGCTGCTGCTCTTGCTGTACACGCCATCCATAGAGCCGCCGTTAATGCCACCGTCTTCGAAATCGTCCGACGTTTTACGGTACCGCCCACTGGAAGCTCCTCCTCGATTGGTACTGCTACTAGCACTGCGGCCTCCACCGAGGTTGCTGCTGAAGCTGCTGCTGCCACCGCCTGTGAAGGAAGTCGGTGGGTCTAACGACGACGACGACGCTGAAAACGACGCATGCGACGCGTGGCGTGGGGTCAGCCCGAGCCCAAAACCACTGGGGGTGGAGCGCCGAGTGCCGATGGTTTGCGCTAAGCGGTTGCGCCGCGCTCGGCGGTCGTGTTGCCATTTCAGAGATGCTGGAGAGCCAGGCACGCCACTATGACTATGAGCAGCGCTACCGCTGCCACCACCGTTGGTGCCACTGCCGCTGCCGTGGCTGCCAGACGCTTCTGTAGACGACGCTGTGTGCGCTTGCAAATCGAATTCGCCGTCCACCGAGCCGCCAGCGCCGGTGCAGGCCATGGCAATGAGGTCGTTGAAGGACTCCCGCACCAGGGAGCCTTTGCTGAGGCCGTCCGAAAGGCCTCGCGTGAGGGCAGACAATGGCAACGTGGCCAGAGAATTCGCAGAGAAGCGCGACAAGAGTTTGGCTGGTCGGCCCAAACTGAGGACACTACTGCTGTTGCTGCTGTTGTGATTGTTGCCGTCGGCTGAATGATTGACGTCAGAAGCAGTGGTGCTGTCGTGGTTGCCGCCACTGGCGTCGAAGGAAGAGGAAATGTCAAAAAAAGTTGACGATGACGACGATGCATTGTCTTGCTGAACAGCATGGCTGCTTCTTTCGAGTTGCGCACGTAGTGAGGTGGCGTTGGGTTCAGAATGAGAAGACTTTGAAGCTACGAAAGAAGCACTTTCCGGCGAGGCTGGTGCTGACACCAATCCCGCAGGTACTGCAGAAGTAGTCTCCACTTCGGCGTCAGAGCCATGGTGGCTGCTGTTGATATTGTTGCCTTCGTCAGTAAACAAACTTAGGCGGTCTTGGCTCTTAGCAGCGGAAGCATTAGGATGATTGTTTCGTTGAAGCCAGTTCACACCTTTCATTGCCGCCACCAGCGGCGGGAGCCACGGGCAGCAACATTGCGCCAAAAAGGACTTGCTGGCAGTGGCCCCCGCCAAACGCCATGCGAAGCGGTTGCAACCAATGGCAATGATCCAGGTGGCAAAGCCCTCCATGCCCAAGCACACGCTGGACCACGCCATGCAAGCCAGGTACACCAGCGCCAGCGCTTGAAGTAAAGAGCACTGCAAGCAACGGCGCCGCGCACTCATCGGCTTCGATGTCAACGACGACGACGACAATGACAACGCCGAGGACGACGAGAAAGGAGAGGCGCCATACCAGTAGGCACAGAATATCCCGTGTGCGTACTGCGCCCACAGGGACGGCGTCGCATACCCAAACGCCGGGAGTTGGCCCGGCAAATTCTGGTCTTGGCCGAAGCAATTGAACGCGGGGCCCCGGTCGTAGGCCTTGCCACCGCTGACCAAATCTCGCAAGGCGTAATTTTTACTGCTACCACCACCGCTGCCACCACTGCCGTCGCCGCCACTGCCACTGTTGCTGCTGAAGCCTCCAGCGCTCGAAAAGTCCAGGAACCCTCCTCCAATTCCCGCTAGGCGATCACTGAAGCTCATAGTGCTGGTGGCTCCACCACTACTACTGCTGCTGCTGCTGCCAGTACCACTGCCGCTGAGGAGCCCATAAGCAGACAACGCTTCTCGCCGTCCACCTACTTTGCTATTGCTCTCAACATCCTCAGCACTGCTCATGATACTAGAGCTGCTGCCGCTACTGCTACTACTTGTACCGTCGCCGCTACCTTCATTGCCTTTATTACCACTGTGAGATCCTTCAACTTCTCTTACACGGTGGTTTGAGCTGCTGCCGCTACCATCATTCCTTTCTGCATTGCTTTCTTCAGTATCGAGAAGGTAGCGGCCGCGGCGTGTGCGCGATGGTACGCCCGGATAGGGGACTGCAGCCGCAGATGCAGCCGCTGCAGCTGAAGACGCAGGCTCAAGAGGTTTCGGGGGCTGGGCTGACCGGCTGTACGGGCGCTTGCGGGGCTTCGGCGCAAAGGGCGCCCACCAGCACCCCTCGGTAGACGGCAGGGGCAATTCCACCCCAATCGCGCGAGGCCTGCCCACGGGCCAAGCCGCACTTCCGAGAGCTGCCAGCACATGGGCTAAGGCAACGGCTACTTTAGTCCGCTGAAACGCGCTATTCGAAACGCGCAAGCCTCCGATTCTGTGGACCTTTCCTGGAGCTTGAAATTTCTTACTGCTCCCCATAATGCCACCGCTGCTGCGGCCTGCGTCAAAACTGCGCATTCCGTTGCTGCGACTCGCACTTCCTAAGTAAGCAAGATGCGCCTGTTTACTGAAGTCAACACTGCTACTGCTGCTGCTGCTGCTGCTGCTGTGGAAAGTATCTCTGCCTCCTCCTACGCCGCCGCCTACAATAGAGTCCGATTTCAGAGCAGCCGTGCACAAGTGCAAGAGCACTGCTAGGGCCGTCGGGTAGCTAGCGCCTAACCGCAAGAGCGCAATGGAGTGGCACAAACGCTTGGGAGCATACGGGGAAGTGCCCAAAATGAAGCGCCGCAGAGTGGCCGCCAGCTGCAAAGAGACAAACACGCACATGAGAAGAAGAAAGGACTGAAGGTTAGACAACAGCTCGTATCGGAAGATAGGTGGATCAAAGAAACGCAAAGCACGAATGCTACTTCTACTTATTACTCAAAAACACTCGAAGGCACATGCAATAACTCGCTAGCTCATTTACGAAGAAAATAGTTCGTCGCCTTCGCTATTGCTCTCGCTAGAGAGACAACAGGTTTCAGCAGGAGACGCTCAATTCGGACAGCACAAGTGTACCTGGCGCAGCCCAAGGATCGACTCGAGCTGTTCCAGATCTTGCCAGTGCGCGTCGGCCGCGTCGCGAAAGGCCCGCGAACCAAACACGTAATTCTCGTTGGCGTAAGCCACGAAGTACAAGATGTGCAGGGACACCTAACAAGAGATTTGAGGGGCGTAGATGAAGGTTAATGTAACCGCGGATGTACAAATATTGTAATACCATCACATGCATAGCCACTCGAACACAAGCATGCCAATAAAAATCACCACAATCACAGCGATGATACACTGCGTGGTAGGTGCATCGACATTACTGGTAGTAATAGCAAAGGAAAGAAAGAAAAAATAACAATCGTCGCACGTGTGAAAGCTTACCATGAACCAAGCAGACGCGCTGACGAGTTCGCAGATCATTGTCATCCTCCCAGCACTCTTCCCACGAGAAGCCGTTGACTGCTGCTTCTGCTGTGTGCTTCTGCTGTGCCGGCGAAACTCACAAAGCGCGATCACCGCATACGCGACCAAAGCATACCACGGAGACTGCACGAGGAAATTGGCTTTACAAAACGCCGGTACTAGACCAAAGAACCCTTTCAACGCTTCACGAGGCCTCGCACGTCCAGTTACCGTGAACCGCTCGGTATTTCGACACAAGGCCGAAGGACGGCCCGACGCACTCACAAAGAGCCCCCGGACGGGGCTGTACAAGCAATAAGTGGCGCTGTTGCTTGCGCCGTCCACAGGTTGTAGCACCAGCTGATTGGCGGGCTCGCACACGGAGGAAACTCGGCGGTCCAACGTAAGGAAACGGTTTCGGCCTTCATTGCTGCTACTGCTAGAACTGCTGCTAGCGCTGCTAGTGCTGCTAGATGTGGATGCGTCGGCGCCAGTGGCTGGAGCGAAGTTGCCATGAGCGCGCAAGCACACTTTGAACTGCTTGTACGCTTCTTGGTAGACGTCAGTGTAATGCAGCTGGAACGACTCCGTGTCGCTGCAGTGCGCTTGCAAACGCAGGCTTCGCCAGCTCAGGAACCCCGAGCCTCGAGTACCACCAACACCACCAACACTGTTGCCACCGCCACTGCTACTACTAGCGTAGCACTGCGCAGGGAGTTGGAAAGGCATCTTTTCAGCCGCAAAACTGTACGCCCACGAGACGATCAAGAAGGCTAAACCCGCGAGAATGGCACGCGCAGTGACGCGGCGCGCACACTTGCGGCGTTCGGACGCAGAGCCATACGGAAAACATTGCCGGTAGTAGCCCACCCCTCCACTACTGCTGCTGCCCTTGCCCCCTAAATAGTCACCCTGTAGCTCGGACCCGAAACCCAGGACGCAGAGCGCGCAGCGGGCCACTTTCCGCACGCTGATAGCTAATTGGCCGAAACACCACCCAATCAAGTCTTTCAGCAGGGGTGGGGCGGCGAGGCATCCGCACACGAGAGCAAAGCCCCATTTGTGGCACGTGGTTACCATATCGAGGGCCGCGCCCTTGAGTTCGATGGTGACCACTACCCAGCAGCACACGGCAAGGGCGGCGCACGCGGCCAGCGCACACAGCAACAGCGTTGCCCGGAAGTGGTTCTGTCGAGCGAGCTGTGGTAGCATGGGCACCTCTTTGAACGCAGGTGTTGAGGGCGAGGAAGACGAGTAAGGAGATGGCGAATAAGAAGAGGACACATGCAGGGACTGATGGTGGTGGTCTCGGCTGGTCTTGTGAAGAGGTAAATCGCCAGTCTCTGCTGGTGGTGGGTTGCAACTGCTAGGATCGCTGCTGCTGCTGCGCACTAGAGCTGGTTCGGTGCGATCTAAAGCACTGCTCCGTGACCGAGGTGGCGTCAGCTGAGCGATCAGTTGGTTGCTGCTGAAAGCACTCGAGTTGAAGTTCGTCTGCGAGTGAGCGCTGCGGTCGTAGTACTGCCGGCGCGAAGACGAAGACTTCGACGATTTTGCATGCGAAGACGACGACGACGACGATGCAGCAGCGCTTCTGCGTTCGCAGGCGGCCAGCAACAGCGCAGCCGCGAGCAGCGGCATCGCCCACGCCCCTAGCCAAGCTCCGTCCGAGCCGAGAACAGGGTGGAAGTAAGCGGCACTCAAACCCATCCGAGCGAGACGCTCCGCTTCTTCACTCAGTGCGCTCGCCAACGCGTGCTCAGCAGCACCTTCAAGACCGAAGCCACTGCTGCCAGTGAAGCTACTCATACTGGTGCTGCCGAAGGCGCTGCTACTGCTGCTACTACTGCTACTGCTGCTGCTACTGATACCGTGAGCGTTCCGGCTGCTGCTGCCACTGTTGGACCGGCCTTCTCCTGGAGGAGAGCTTTGCAGCAGCTGAAAGGCAATGCGAAACACGAACGACAGGGCAGCCCAGCTCAAGCTAATTCTCAGAATGCGCCGCCCTGCACTGACAACGGCATGCACAATTCGAAATAGGACGTCTTGTGTGTTGATGCCGCTGTTTTGACTACGGACACCAACATCATATTTGTGTGATCGCCCTGACTTCCGATGGCTGCGGCTGCTGCTGTGGCCGCTACTGCTGTTGCCACTAAATGCTGCTTCTTCAGCCATCAACAGTGCTGCGTCACCGCCACTGCTGTTGCCTCCCAAATCCAAGCTCATCGACTCATCTTCATCCTCATTCACCTCGTTCTTGTCTCCTCGCCCTTCTTCATCTTCTTGCTCTTCATCTCCTGCTTCGTCTTCCTCCTCTTCCCGTCGCAGCAGCTCCATTTGCAGTCGCTGCTGCTGGCGCATTACCCACTCCAAGGTCCGTGTTGTGGACTCTTGCGCGGACGCGTACAGGGGAGCAAGCCAAGCATCCGCGACGAGCAGACCACTCACGAGGCCCAAACAGAGCCAGCCCTGGTAAGCAACCACTGCAGCTGCGGGATGCCAAGCGTTGCGCACTACCCCCACACTCGCCTGTGAGTAAAATAAAGAAGGACAGGAAAATAGAGTGAGTAGGATTAACAGGCTAACACTCACAAGGGAAGGTAAGGAAGAAGAAAACAAGTTAAGAAAAGCACGTTACACGTCCTGGGCAAATAGCAGAAGTGCATACATAGAAAATGAGGGATATACAGCAATGACAGCCATGTGCCAGAATCTAATCTTCCTTCGACTACATCGTTGCGGCGTGCGCAGAGGCAAACTTCCTAGGTTATGTACCTGCAAGCTCAGTTCGAACCACAGAAGGCCACCGAAAGCACCGCAGGCACACACCACACATGCCCGGCCAATTTCCCGCACACTGCGCCACGGAGACTGCTCCCACAGGGCCAGCGCAGCACAGGGGACGTTAGTAGAACCACTAATGTTGCTACTGGCGTAAAGAGGAGGGCTATGACTGCTCATCAGGCTCATGCTAAGCCCATTGCTGCTGTTGCTACGACTGCTAGCACGGTAACGGCGGCTCCTGCTGCTGCTGCTGTGGCTGCTCTTCTGGTCGAGATGGCTCAGACCACCTGTGCTCGCAGAGGTACGACTTGTGGTCGACATAGGTTGGCTCTCTAGATTGCCTGTGCTTCCTCTCACATCATTATTGCTGTTGTGGTGAGTGCTATTGGAGCGCCCAGAACGCCGCCGCGTGTGGCGGTCAGCAGTCATTGAAGTTTGGCTGAGCACGCCAGCAGAGCCAGATGAAAGGTACTGGTTGTCGTGGAAGTCGTCTTCGTCGCGCGAGAGTGGAAGGGGCTTCATCGATTCCATCGACCGTTGCAACAGGCCTTGATCGTGCCCACTGCTGCTGGAACCACCACCACCAATACCACTGCCAGTGCCACTCGTGCCATCCATGAGGCTTCCTTCGCCGTCATGCCTAGCCTTGCGCCGCCGCCGGTCTCCTCCTCCACTGCTTCGGTTGCAGCTGCGGCTCATAGCGGCACTGCTGTCGTTTTCGCTGCTACTCACGCGAAGCAAATCGGCAGCCTGCCTGTTCGCGGCCGCGTGTTGCCTGCTCCTACTCCTATCGCTGCTCCTGCTACCATGCGTGGAGCTACCTGAATAATGGGCCGAAGGTTTCGCCGAGGACCCATGAAATCCTAGAGCCCGGCTGCACACCAAGCTGGACAAGCTCAGAACACAAAACGGAAACAGCACCGTGACCCAGAGCGCCCATAAGTCCGCCGGCTCCCCGTAAGGATTCGCTAGCGTGGACCGGTACGAGTTCCAGCGCCAGTACAGGGGGTTGCGCAAGTATGCTAGGGACGACCACGGCTGGTCGCTGGCGTCGAACCGCAACACGTGCGGCTCGGCTCGCGCTTCTGCCCTGGCTTCTGCCGCCCGAGCAACTGCAGCAGTTGTGGTGGCAGCATTGGTGGCGGCGATCGCCGCAGACGCTACAGAGGTCGTTGCGGGGGCACCACTAGACGACAAAGAAGCAGGAGACGACGAGGAGGAGGCTAGCGCGGCTATTGTTGTCGCAGCTCCAGCGGGAGAATCCCCGATGAGAGATGGCGTTGCTTGCCCATAAGACGACGATGCTGCAGTGGTGGGAAACACAGCCGCCGTTGCGAGGTCATAGAATGAAGGAGAAGCAGACGTCGCTGGGAATTGGCCCGAGCTAGCCCCAAAAGCAGAAAATGAACCACCTGTGCTGCCGCCACTCGTAGCAGCGGGATGGCTGGCGTAACCGCTGCGAGTGCTAGCAGCAGGAGCAGCAGCGGCTGAAGCGGCCATGATCTGCCCTCCGCTGCGAGCTCCCGGCAACCCGAGGCTGACGGTGCCTGCGCGGCCAAAGTCCGCTGCGGGGGCGTTGTACGTGTACGGCAGCAAGTGGCAGGCGCCAGGCGAAGGCGTGAAGTCAGTGCGCCCGCAGCGAGGCACTGCTTCCGGATTGCCCAAGAGCACTCGGGGCCCACTGGTGCTGAAACTGCTACCGCTACCGCTGCTGCTGCTAGTGTTGTTCTTGCCGCTGCTGCCAGCATCAAAGCCACCACCGCTACCACTGTTGCTGCTGCCGCCGTATTCCGAGCCAGAAGTGCCAAAACTACCGCAGTGGTCGAGGTCGAAAAAAGAGCTGAAGAATGTCGCAGCGTTCAGAACACCCGAAGGCGCATTACTATGGCCGTCAACACTGTGATGGTGGCCGTCGCTGCTGCTGCTGCTGTGACGGTGGCCACTGCTGCTGCTAATGTGGTCTCCGTCCAGAAGGCGTCGGTCCATCGGCTCCGCTGTTGTGGCATGGCCGCGCAAGCGTGCTGGCTGGTCTGATGATCGGCCGTGGCGGCTCGAGTGGTCGCTAGCCGACTTGCCAGCAGAAGCTGAAGCATCTGCTGCGGTAGCGTGGTGGTGTCGTTGGTGCTGTTTGCGCAAGCCGACGAGACCGACGAGCGCGTCGCGCATGAGGAAGAAAGTCTCCGACGACGGCTCCAGCACCATCACATCCATAGAATAATGGTGCGCAGCTGGCGGCAAGCCATGTGTTCCAGTAGCAGAGTGCGCGGATGACCTGCTGGTACTGGCGCTGCTGCTGCTCGACCCAAGGCCCCACTTCCAAGGCCCAATGCCGCTGTCTTCGCTACTCCCGTCTAATGCTCCTTCGGAGGCTAGATGCCGCGCCCTCGCATTTCGTCTCGCGCTGCTGGTACCACCACCGCCACTGCTGCTGCTACTCTGTGCATGCGCATTGGACGCAGTGTAGTGGGTGTCTCGCCTCAAGCAGAGCCCTTCGCAGGCAAAGAGGGCGTCGGGATTGCGCAACACCAGAGCTGCGCTGTCGAAAAAGATGACGCGCTGGTACGCCGTTAAAGTCCAGGCACTCACTCTAGCAGCCACCGCCGGGTGCAGCTCAGGCGGTAAGCTCGTTGGAATCACGTAGCTGAGCAGGCGTTCCTGCTGAAGGCGGCTCCGCACGTGGCGGTTGGCCGCCAAGGACGCCGGGAGCATCACCACAACGTCGGTGTTTTTGCCGCCGTGCGTCCGCAGGCTCGCGGCAAGCACGCGCACGCTCCACAGCCGCTCGATGGGCCCATAAAACAGCGTGACGTAGGCTCGCCGTTCGTCCGCGGGAATGCAGAGCCTTCCCTGCTTCCCTTTGCCGCCGTTGGTTTTGTCACCTAAGGTGCTAGCAGCGAGCGCCGCCTTCGCGGCTGCTGCGCCAGCGCCAGGGCCGCCCACCGCCGTAATAACTTCCGTGAAGAGTTCCCCGAGGCCGCTGCTGAGGTCAGACAAGGACTCGGGAAACGCAGCGCCCGTCGCTAGGCGAGGTGCCGACGCGCACGCTATGATTATGATAAGAGGTAGCACACAAGAGTTGCGAGAAGGAGATGAGGTGCACACAGGAAATCTAGATAGTTAACGATTAAGATGCATTTGCGTCGATTGCCACCAGTCATTGCACGCATCTTACTAAACTCTCGAAAGCAGCGGTGGCCATGAAAGTTAAATGGGACTTAGGTCTAAAAATGAATAAAGCCGAGCAACCCAAACATTCAGCCAACGCGCAAACGTACCACACAGGAGAAGCTCGAGCCAGAAAATCCACAACATCGCAGCTTTACTTCCGAAATTTTGATTATAATTCGCTGGTAGTCTGAGAAGCGATTCGTGAAAGTGGGCCTCTGCAAAGTAAACGCTTCCCAGCTCGCTGAGAGCGATGTGCTAGCTCACCGGAGACGTTTTGGAGCTAGTAGATTCTTCGATGGCAAAAAAGATTAAATTTTGCAGTTACTGCGACCATTTAAAGGGACGCACAGTAGGGGCGAACGTAGCTCTGAAGCGTGCGCCGTGCTTCAGAGTTACGGGTTACGGGTTTCGGGTCACTCACCAACCCACACCAACATATTTTCACGTGAAGTGCCTGCGTGCCTCGCCTGCACATTCGGCACACACAGAATCACGGAACCACCGAAAAAACGAAGAGAATTTCGCTGTAAGAATATTCTTCAGCCAATTAGATTTCAGTACAGGCAGCAACGAACCACTTGTTGTGCAGAGTCTACAGGGTGAACCTGTAAAAATTATGAGATTATGAGGCACCTTCTTCGTCATTCTTTGAAGTTTTGCTATTACATCGCGCAACCAACATCGCATCCATCGCAGCATCGCAGCCTCCAGCTTAGCAGCAGGGGTTGTTAGCATTTGCAGCTTTTAGAAGGGTTCATAGCTTCACACTTCGCGCTCTCTAGCTTCGCTGGCAAACCACGCTATGCACTTCTCGTGTGCGATTTTGTTCTTGCCATCCGTGCTATCGTTTGTTCCACTCAGTCGACCACTGCCAGCGCTAGCTCGGGCGCCTCACCAGAACACTGTATCAACATCAAGTCGGAGGCCAGATGGGACTGTCATCAGCTTTAATGCTCCTACTCGCACCAGCGTAGTGCGCAAAGGTTTATTCGGCTTAGGCGCTCCCGAAATTGCAGTAATCCTTGCAGTAGGTGAGTCTTCACGCTGTGTAGCCTGAGCACTGTTAGATAGCATGCATGTTGACTGGTGGCATGTCTTGACTCACTCATCTATCCCGTGATGCGCTCTGCCTTTGTTGTTGCCATCGCTTGCGTGATTTATGAATCAACGCGTAGCGGCGTTTGTGATTGGACCTTCCAAACTTTCTGAGATGGCTAGATCTGCTGGTTCCTCGGTGCGTTCTCATGCCTACCACATGAAGTACTACCCTTCACAGTCTCGTTTTAGTGAATGTTAAACATCATAACCAAGCCACACTCAAAATTGAATCGAAAAATCTCCCACAGTCAGACTACCGCTTCAAATTTATGGTTACGGTAAGTGAATCTTTGTGATTTTTACTGCAGTGATAATTACTGCATTTCCTGCATTTTTCAACATGAGAGTAGGTGGGGGACATGCAGGACGTGCCGAAAGGCTTCTTGGAAGGCTACGAGTCGGCAGAAACGTCGGAAGAAACCAAACAACTTGCTCGAAGCTTCGGAAAGACCACCACCGAGCTCAAGGAAACCGCGGCAGATTTAGCGGGCGATTATGCGGTGGGTTGCATGCACAGATGAGAGTCCTTCGGTTCGATTCTGTTTTTGATGTGCAGAGATCGAGAAGAGTTAACGGCAAATTATTGATTCATTCCGTTTACGTGCGATTTGCTCTTCTTTACGTTTCACTGATGAACTGTGTGCAGGAGGTGGCTTCTGAGTTCACGGCCGGGGTTCAGAGCTCGGCCAAGGAGTACAACAAGGAGCTCGTGGGAGGTCTGCAAGGCGCGAACGCCCTCGTGGGCGATGCTCGCAGCGGCGTCAAAGACCTCAAGAAAACGCTGGCCCCCGCAAAGGACACTGCCACGCCGCCACCGGAGTCGAAAAAATCTTGAGTTGCAATTGCAGTAGAAGCAGCTTTTTAAGGCCACACAGATGTATATCATTCACCGATATGGCCATAAGCCGTCGATCGCTTGCTTTTTCGCGATCCCAAACAAATCTCCTTTACCTGTACGAAAGCCAACTCCAGTGGAGTATACAAAATCAACTAATTGGACAGAACATTTACACTGCAGCTGTGGATAGCGTGTTGATTTAGATTCGCACTTGTACTCGTTTTATTTTTTTTCAATTATCACAGAGGTGGCGCTTGGATTTGCTTATTGAATTCGATTTAAAACAATCCCCGCCAGAAAGACTGTGGAGCAATTTGATTCCAAGTCATTTAATAAGGCTAGAAGTCGGCGATAAACCCCGCTGCTGTGTTATCGGAGTCGGTTTAAAATGTAGGAGGAGGGGTGGTTCGGTGATGTCTACTGCGCTCACACCCAACGCTGCTGCATCTGTTGACGTCGCTGCTGCTGCTGCTGCTGCTGTAACCGCCGACTCGATGCAGGATTGGGTTGCGGTGCCGCCACGGCATAAGCCACTGCTGCTGACGTAGGCACCTCCGACTCTGGCATGGCAACAGCCACCACAGCCGCGGTGGTGCTAGTTGTAGAAGCAGTAGTAGTAGTTGGAGGAGGGCGGTTGCGACGATGTCTGCTATTATCAATCCCACTGCTACTACTGCTGCTGCTGCCACTGCTATTGCCACTGCTACTGACGCGCACGGCCAAGCCCGCATCGACTGGATCACTGCTGCTGCTGTTGCTTGCGTCACCTATACGACCATCCCCATTCCCACCACCATCATCATCGCCATGGTCACTGTCACTGCTGTCGCTGTCGACAACGGCGCTTGGCACAGTGCTGCTGCTCGTTCTTGTGGCGCCGGAAAGTTCGAGGGCCGCGAGGAAGAGCTCAGAGGGTTCGTCGAGGGTGTGCAACTGTCCACATTTAGCGCAACAAACATGTTGTGCACACAACAGTACCCACGCAGATATAAGAAGAAGAGGGAATCATATCAAGAAAGTTGGAACCTAAAACCTTGACAATTTCAAATGATTTTTACGGGCATACACTGCACACATGTGCATGCCCGTTGTACTAATACAGTATGACTTTTACCACGAGGGTGGCATGCAGAGCCACGGCAAGGACTCTCGGCGTTTTGATTTCGGAGACGTGCGACGCGCCCGTGCGGACCAACCACGCCAACGCGTCCACGTGAAGTCCTCTGATGAAATAGACGGGAACAACGCAAGAGCGAGAGGAGCAATTTCGACACACAAATATGAAAGAAGACCAGCGCCAAATTGTTTTGCTACAGAATAAAGGACAGGGCGAGGAATACAGACAAAGGATATCCGAAACCAGCGAGAAGTAAAAGATAACGATAATTAATTGTAGCGAGAAAGGTTCACGAAATCGAACGAAAGCGCGCGAGAGAGATTAAACAGGGGGCAAGGGTCAACTGAGTGATTCTTCACCTGGCTGCGAATTCAATGGGCGAAAGGTTGGACGCCGTGTTGCCACGCTTGGTGCGCGTAAGAATGCCAGAGCACGGCACATGGTGATCCATGATGAGCCACTGCGAGATTTAGAAGAAGAAGAACAACGAAAAAAAGAGCAACGGTACTAATGGCATAGAAATTATGCTGTGCTTGCATTCTATGTCTTCATCTTTCAACCCTAAATTCTTCTTGCTCAATCTTTTTAAATTTCTTTTCTCCTCACAGTAAAACTGTATCACCACTCTTTCGCACCTTGAGAAGCGGGATGCTTCCCGACATGGCCGCTAAATGCACGGGCTTTTCGCGCAAACGGCCGGTAAATTCCGATGACGATGCTGCTGCTCCATCGCTGCTGTTGCTGCTCGGAGGTGGCAGTGGAGGCAGGGGCGCTCTCAAGTTCACGTTTCCTTTTGCCAGCAGAGCAGCGCAGGCCCTGGCGTTGCCAGCCGCGAGCGCAGCCCGAAAGCTGAAGGCAGCGCGGTCGCAACCCACGCAGATGCGCTGTGGGGCGTTGCTGCCCCCGCTGCCCGTGCTGTTGGCGTTGAACAGGAGGGGCCCTCGCGCCGCGGCGCCTCCGTGGCCTGCAGCTGCGCTCGCCGACAAATACAGGGAAGGTAAAGCCCAGGCGGGCCACCGCGCCTGCGCACAGGTGTCGCAGACGGCAGCCCCGCAGTTGCGGCAGTGGTGGCGGCGCCGCAAGAAGGCAAAGGTTGCGCTGCACAGCTCACACCTGTTTGTGCGGGTGGGTATCATCGTCGTGCATTGCAAAGGTTGGGCAATACATGGAGTTGCATTTGAGGAAAGAGCAAGAAACACGAATCAATGAATGGCTCGCAAGGCCTCACGTCAGGAGCCCCTTTCTCTCTTTGCCTCTTTCACCAAAATTGCCTCTTATTATCTCTTATTGTATTCAAACCACCCACCCAGGCGCGTCCCGGTCCGGAGTCCAAAGTGGCGGTGCTTCGGCCGACGCCCAGCTTTCGGCGGCCGCGCGGCTGTACAGGGGAGGTTGGCCTTGCACACTGAAGGGCACGCCATGCTCGTCGAGGATCTGTTTTGGCGAAATTTAAAAAAAAACGAAGAACAAAAACACCGCCAAGCCAAATTGCAGTACAACCACATTGCAAAACCCTTCAATGACGGCAACTTTCTAATTCATTACTTTCAATCCAAAGGAAAGAGACCTATTGCTCAAATTTGCACCTGTACCCAGGCATGATCTCACAATTCCTGTAAAATCTTGCCCTCGCACCTGAACTTCAAAACGCTTTGTGTTCAAAGGTTCTTCCTGAGTAGGCCTCGCAGGTCGCTCGACGATCGTATATGGAGACAGGAGTCGGCGTTTCAAGGGACCTTCGTCACCACTGCTGTTGTTGGTGCCACTGTTGCCATTGCCATTCAAACTGCTTCGGCCAGCTCTGCTGCTGATGCCGATGTCGCCGGTAGATTCCTTATGGCTTGCCCCAAAGAGCGCTGCGCCTGCGTCACTGCCACTCAGCAAGCTTGCCGCCCCTCGGTAAGCGGCGTTTAGGAAGGCGTCCCGACGGCGAACGCTCAATGCTTCCCCCTTTTGATAATCATCAACAAAACGAGGCAAAAGAACATACGGGGAGAAGAGGCGGGAGGAGGATGGTGAAGAAAACAGGAGAGAATCAGAAAAAGAAATGAATGTGCAAGCGAGAAAACCTGAGAAGCTGGCATTGAAATATTGATGCAGGAATCAGTAATAATGAAGACCAAAAGTTTCAAGTCTTCACTTCTCAAAAGGAGTCGGCTTGAAAGGAATAGAAGATGATTCATGTACGCCTAACATGTGAACATGCTTTGTGTAATTGCCAACGCACCGGTGCGAGTAATGCTTGCGTCACCGCCAGCTGACTGTTCAGGCGCTGGTTTTCTTTAGCTTGTTCAGCAGCTAATTGAGTGCGCGCGCGCCGCTGAGCCCTCAACAAAACAGGATCCGCAGTGCTGCCGCCACCCCCGCCACCGCTTCCTGTGTTGGAATTGGTGGACGAAACAGCTGTGGTACTGCTAGTGTTGGTGCCGAGCAAGAGAAGGTTCGTTTCACCCGCAACCACCTGTAGTGCCAAAGGACACAGACAAGAATAAGCAAATACAGCAAGAACAAGAGTGCTTGGGTAACATCAAAATATGATGTTGCATGATGCAAAGAAGGCTCAAGGACTTGGTTCATCTGCCGAAAGCTTCATGGAGGAGACAGGATGAAGTAGAGGAACAAGAGATCTGCGTTCTTTGCAAAAAATAGAAGTGCTTACAGCCGTCGGCAATCCCCCACGTCGCTCGAAGTCGCGCTTCGTCTTGGCATTGGCCGCTGGATCAGCCAACTGAGCTGCGAGAATGTTGCCTCCACCAGCACCACCACCGCTAACACCACTGCTAGTCGCACTGTTGCTCCTACTACTGCCCATAGCCCTTGCATGGTTTGTGTTATGACTTGCTGATGCCACAACAGCAGCTACGTCAGCAGGTGGAGCAGAAGGATCCTCAGTGGCAGTGTTGGTAGCCATTACGCGTGCAGCCAACTGCTCCGAGGAGGAGGGTAAATTGACAGGTGTCTCTTGTTCTTCCTCTGAAGAAGTATCTGCTGCCGTTGCTTTGCGCTGTTCCTGCCTTGATTGTGCTCTCACAGGGACATTGAGTGATGATTGTTCTACCGCAGCAGAATGTGATACTGAAGTGGCCGCGTTAAATGAAGGTTCTATTGTATGTGGTCGTTGGTTGGTTACTCCTCTAGCGAAACCAAGAGTAATCGGGCGGCCAAGCTGATGAAGCATTTGCACTAGATCAGCTTCTGTGACTTCTGGCCCCAACCGATTGCCATTGAGCTCTACAATGAAATCGCCCATCTATACACACACGTGTGCGCAGACATGAATGAGCACTATGATTATTTGTACAACTTAAAATAATTCCATAGCTAGAGAGAGAAAAAGAGATAACGAGGAAGGATAATGCAAAAATAGTAGAAAAATGAAGGTGTCAAGATAAAATTTAAAAAGCGAATTCAGAAAGCGATGCAAAAACCAAGAGCGAGCAACCAAACTCGTTTGCCTACCTGCATGCCACAATGCGCCGCTGCGCTGCCAGGAAAAACGTGCGAGACCACCACACCACCACTGCAGCTGCTCAAGACTGACGCGCCAATGGCGTTTGTAAACAATGCACGGTGGATACCGTCAGGAGCGCGAATAGCCGCAGAAGGTGTAGCTTCGTCAACTTCTTGCCTGGTAGAGGAATCAAAATTGATGGCATTGTTACTATCTGTAGCACCCATATTAGCATGCTTTACGATCGTTCGGTTCCTTTCGTCTAAAAGAGACGCTGCGATGGCCTGCTTGAGCTCCTCGTATTCATCTTCATCTTCAATAGGCTCGTTCACTCTTTCTGAAGCACTTTCTGGTGTTGCATTAGACGCAAATTCAGGTAATGCTTCAGGTATTGAATCAGGTACTAATCTTGCAGCTGAATTTGATGATGACGATGATCCATAGGATGGTTCCAATTGTGATTGAACATTCGCGGACGCCGATTCTGACTGACTAGAAGACTGCGTTAAGGAATTCGATATGGCATCAAGAGGTAGGACAGTGTCTTCTCCCGTAATGTTTACGCAAGCTGAGTCCAAATTATTCGTAGCTGCGGGTCCATTGGTATCTTCCTGAGAGTGCCTGGAAATGGAACCAGCTTCTAGAGTGCTAGTCTCAAGCTCACGAGCGTCGTTAGGAAGGATCTGAACATTAGATGTTTCGCTTGTTGACAATATACTAATCATTTCGTCGTATGATGGTGGTCCTTCCGCGGCCTCGGCAGAGGGAGCCGCGAGAGTCGAGTATTCTGGTAGGGGTGTATATTCCGGCAGCGGCGTATCCACGCATTGCGAAGGAGGGTCTGGAAGCAATGCACTGTTGGATCCAATTGACTCAGCATGCTCATGGTGAAAATCAGGAGACGCTTCATTAGACTTTTCATCACTTGCGGCTACACTCGGAGCGGTCACCGCTGCTGCTGCCCGATCGTCGTCAAGGGTTGAATGTCCAGTTGGCGTGGGAGCTTCTTGAGATTGCACAAGAGTCAGTAGAACTGGCGACGAGGTGGGAACGTCGGGGAAATGAGAATCTAGATGTGCATCAATTACACGTGGCCGGCGCTCACTTCCGGACTGTTTTATTTCATCGTCGTCCCGAGGTAGCGTAGCCATCTTTGAATCAATTCTCGATGTACTTATGTCAGTCGACGTCGATGGCGCCAGCAGGGGTAAAGAATGAGCAGCTTCCATTTTTTTGGAAGGAGCTCCCATTGGTGCAACCAGTAGTCAGTCACAGTTCAGTACAGTTTCAGGCATGCTCCCACATCTTCTTTCTTATGCATAGTATCTGTAGTAGCTCTAGCTAGCCTAGCTAGACTATCCCTAAACGTATAAGTTGAGCTAGTTGCCGAGTAATTGCCGCGAGGAAGAAGGACAGCCAAGCAGCCACAAAACTGTCGAACGGTCCCAGTCCCAGTGTTTTTCCTTGC
>Ga0307979_1000774_pt1 | contig 22446 bp, 20 predicted proteins | sample OrgLakmetage1058_FD_201833 | JGI IMG/M metagenome (GOLD analysis project Ga0307979, IMG submission 201833) | Saline water microbial communities from Organic Lake, Antarctica - #1058 | ecosystem: Environmental > Aquatic > Non-marine Saline and Alkaline > Saline | place: Antarctica: Organic Lake...
CATCAAACAATCTTCATCCGTTTTGAAGCGTTCAGTAAACTCTATAAGGTTTTGACCTCTGAATATTTCCATGTTTTCTCTTGTTTTTAGGGTGTAAAGATATGAATTTAAATGGTGACCTCTAAACGTTTATTCAACCCCAGCCTGATGAAGGAGAAAGTTATGATCGCTTCAACTGGGATTGTCCATTGATTGTCAGTCCGCATTCACCCACGCGTATATATCATGCTTCCCAAAGGGTATGGCGTTCTGATGACCGGGGAGATTCCTGGGAAACGGTATCAGGAGACCTGACCAATTATAAGGAGCGACTGGACATGCCCATCATGGGAAGAATAAGAAGCTGGGATTCGCCGTAGGATATCAGTGCCATGTCTACTTACAATACGATTACTACTATGGCAGAGTCGCCTAAAAAAGAGGGATTGCTCTACGCAGGAACCGATGATGGCCTTCTGCAAATATCGGAAGACGGTGGAGAAAACTGGCGCGAGGTAGCCGTTAGTAAATTGCCGGGAGTGAAAGGTTCTGCCTATGTGAATGATATTAAGCCTGGTATGCACAATGCAAATACCGTTTATCTGGCCCTCGACAGACACAAGTACGGAGATTATACGCCATATCTCTTCAATAGTACCGACAGGGGCAGGACCTGGAAGTCGATAACAGCCAACCTGGAACAGCCACAGATAGTATGGCAACTGGTGCAGGATCATGTCGATTCGAATCTCCTCTTTATCGGAACGGAATTCGGAATCTATTTTAGCATAAATGACGGTGAGAAATGGATTGAAATGGCCAGTGATGCTAAAATATCTTTTCGTGATGTAGTGATTCAGCGCAGGGAAAACGATTTGGTGGGCGGCAGTTTCGGACGTGGTATTTTTATCCTCGATGATTATACTCCCCTCCGCAGTCTTTCAAAAACCAAACTTAATAAAGATGCACTTTTATTTCCTCCACGCGATGCATGGTGGTATATTCCCGGCAGTCCCCGGAGTGGTGCGCATGGGGCAGACTTTTATAAAGCGCCCAACCCACCTTTTGGTGCTGTGTTTACCTATTATCTCAAAGAGGATGTGAAAAGCCTGAAGGAAATGAGGCAGGAGAAGGAAAAGAAATTGAAAAAGGAGAAAGAGGATATTGATTTTCCGGGATGGGAATTTCTGGATAAGGAGATGATGCAGGAGAAACCACAGGTGTATATGACGGTGCTGAATGATAAAGGAGAAATGGTGAAACAAGTTGATGGTTCCCGGAAAAAAGGCTTCCATCGGGTAAATTGGGATCTGTCCTTTTCCTCTCCTCAGCCTGTCGGATTGCAGAGGGAGGAAAGCGATTATCGCAGACAACGGGGAGCATTTATGTCGGCACCCGGAACATATAGTGTCTTTCTAAGTAAAAAAGTAGATGGAAAAGTCACTATCCTGACTGATACTGTTGATTTTGAGGTGAAAAAATTACGTGAAAGGGCGCTGGAAGGTGCATCACCTCAGGAAGTAGCTGCTTTCTGGAAGAAAGTGGCTGATTTCAGGGCAGATGTTTCGGCGCTGACGATGAATCTGAAAAATGCTGCAGAGAAAGCAAATGCCATGAAAAAGGCTTATTCCAGGGCTCATACGGTTGATAAGGATTTGAGCCCACAAATCAACGAGCTTATTATTAATTTGAAGAAATTAAGAAAAAGGATTTATGGTAGTCCCGCCAAGGGAGAGATAGGAGAGAAACAGACGCCAACCATTATGAATCGTATGGGTGTTGTCATCAACGGCGTATCAAATTCAACGTATGGGCCGACACCGACTCATAAAAAGACGCTTGCTATAGCAGAAAAGGAATATGAACGTCTTGTGGAGTCGCTTAAAGGAATGACTGAAGTTTCCATTCCGCAAATTGAAAAAGCCCTTAAAACTTTAGGGGCACCATATATTGAAGGACAGGACTGGCCGGAGGAATAGACCTGTGATATAACAACATCAAAACAAAGAAGCCTGGATTCCCAGGCTTCTTTGTTTTGACTAATTTAATCTGTTTTCCCCGCCGGCAAAAAATATTCCACAAAACGGGCGTTTGGTTTCAAATGTAACCATCTCGAAATATTCGCCGCATTCACAACAATCCCGTTCAACAGTTTTATCTTTTGTTTTCTGACTATCAAGTATCTATTTTCTAGTATGAATCGCTTTTTTGTTGTTTTAAACCCTTAAAATCTTCCATCACATATATAAACATCTCTTTTTTGTATAATTCTCTGTATCTTCTCGTAAACTCATATTTTTCATAAGCTTCGAAAGCTTCAATCAACTTTGGTGGTGCAGGGTTATATGAAACATAAATCGCATCGAAATTTTTATTAGAATACTGATTGATTCCCTCCCAAATATCAAACTGGTTCATTCTTCTACCAAGATTAATACAGTAAGTTTGTGGTTGTCCATCCACATAAAAGGCCAACTCGGAGGCAATGTGGTAATTATCTGAGAAAATAAAACTTTTATCACCCACCTGTTTCTCACGAAATTCTGATACTTTTTCACCCAAATTTTTCCAGCCGGCAAAACGATGCAACGTATCAAATTCAGGAGGGTAAAGTTTTCTTAATCCCCATTGATCCAGAATAGAAGGGTTCAATATTAGTATTTGCAGCAAAACGGTGGCAGAAATAACGATGGATTTCCATTTAATAGGGAAATTGAGTAAAAAATAATTGGCCAATAATATGGGGGTGACTCCATAGGAAAAGATCAACCAATTAGCCTCAATATTTTTTACTGCGACTAATGAAAAGACAACCCAGATAAATACGACGGGTATTATCAAATACCGCGTTCCCATTAACGATAATTTCTGTTTTCTTTCTTTTTTGAAAAAATGAACAGAAAATATGATTAAAAATATGTAGAAAGGGGATAGTACCAATAACTGGCCGCCCAAATATTCGCCGACATTGCTGAGCATTTCACTTACACTATAGGATTGCGTTGCCCCGGAAAGATGAAAAACATGCTTAAACGATACAAAATCATGAGCAAAATTCCAGATAAGTACCGGCAACAAAAACAACAATGAAACGGCTATAAATACCACAAGCCCTTTAAAATGGCGCACAAACTGTTTTTCAAATAATATAAATAAAACTAAAGCCGGATAAAACAGGATCATGGTGTATTTGCTTAACAACCCCAATCCCATAAACAAAGATGCAAGAAACCAGTGTCTTATCCTGCCGCTCTCAATGGCTTTCCAGGTGTAAAGCAAGGTAAACATCCAGAAAACGAAAACCAGCGAGTCTGTTGTAAAATAAATAGTGATGTAGTTAAAGAAAGGGAAGGTCAGTAGAAGAAGTGCCGCAGTAACAGCAATTTTGTTTTGATGAAAGATATTTTTAGTCAGAAAATATAACGGATAAGGAGTTACAAACCCGATAAGGATTGAATTTATCTTGACACTTAATTCGCCGTGTGGCAAGATTGTTCCAGACAAATAATTTACCCATGCGATGAGTGGTGGTTTTGAATAATACGACCAGTCCATATTTTTTGACCAAAGCCAATACTGGGCCTCTTCTGTTGAAAGGTCTATACCATTTGTATTAATATATTGTATGCGCAGCCATGCAATCATCGCGTTTAGTACGGTCAGAAGAAGAAGGGAATTATGAGAATGTACCGTTTCCCGTAGTCTCTTTATGCTGTTTTTCAAAGAATGCGGTTGGGTATCCTTACGAGTCATCACGTTTTACAATATATATAGTAGTAGCATTACTTTTCCCTTTCAGTAACCGGTACCCTATTTTTGTAACAGAAATGCCGTCAATGGGTGAGGTTATCATTTTTGCCACATTAATTGTGGTCAAAAACGACGCATCATATTCTTTACAAAGTTTTTGAACCCGTGCTGCCACATTCAGCACATGGCCGTGAAATACCGTTTCTTTTTTTGTTACACCGGCTTCAGCTGCGGTTACAATTCCAGCATTAAGTGAAGCCCTGAACCTTGGAATAAAGCCATATTTTTTTTGATACTCATCTTGCTTATTGCCTAAAAATTTCTCAAAATCAAAAAAGAAGTTTACGGGCTTATTTGGTTTTTTGTGACATCGCCAGGTTAGCACTACTTCATCTCCTACATGTTGGTAGATGGTTGCTTCATACATTATAACGAACTTAGACATCCGGGCGTAAACATCCTGTAGCATTTCACTGAATTTCACGTGCCCCATTGCAGAAGCGAGGTGAGTAGAATCTTCGAGGTCTAGAAACATGAAATATCTGCACTCTTCTTGCGGATGGTGATATTTGCCCCCTAGGATATTAAAAATCTCTCCGTCTCCTATTTTTTTATTCATTTGTCCGAAAAAGAAAAGCGTCAGACTTATCAGCAATCCATAGGCAGAGATGATTAGGTAATGTTCACTTTTTATAAAATCACGGAGGCTATAAAATACTTCTGTAATCGATTGACTTTTAATAAGCAGGCTATAGGTGAAAGCGATAAGTGTTGTGATGAAGACTAAGGATATAAGATAAGTGAGAAGTCTTAAAATCAATACATTATAGAAGCTGATATGTTTCCATTTGGTTTTGAAGATATAAAGTTCAAGCAGCCCGCATACTGCTCCCATCAATCCTCCTGCTACAAAGGCAAGTGGCATATTATGCCAGAACAAGAGTAGCACTTTAGGCACAATGATGTTAATTGTTTCAGGGCTATAGCCGCTGAAGCGAATAAACAGAAACACTTGCAATGCAATAATCCAGATAATGATGCTTGCCAGCAGGTGGTTCAGCTCATATTTCCGGATGTTATTCATGTGCGCGCAGGTTTGGTATCGATAAAATATAGCAGTTTGTTCATGTGTTGTTCGATATCAGAATTATATTGTTCGTTATCGACATGAAGAAAAAGCTGCATGATATCTTTAAAAAGATAAGGAAAGATGGCAATCGATAGCAGAAAAGTGATAGCTGCTTTCGGTTCTTTTACAGGAAAAGGAAAATCATGGATATATGATTTTATCTCCTCCGCAAATCGATTAAGGTTCAGTCTGCTGTCTTTCAATGCTTTTATCGCCCATTGATGGCCGGGTTCATTCGGCGAAATCAGGATAACAGGCAAATGGGGGTATTTTGTTATGAGCAGATCACGGAAGTCGCCAAATACTTTAATTTTAAAGTAAAAGGGGATGTCTTTGTTTAAACTATCGAGGGTTAGCACAACATCCTCACTGACAACCTCCCCGATTACAATTTTATAAAGTGTTTCTTTATCAGAGAAATAGTAATGAATCAACGCCTTGTTTACTTCAGCCTGGTTTGCCAGTGCAATCATCGTTGTTTTATGATATCCGAGTGTGAGAAATAACTTTTTTGCTGAATGCAGTATTTTTTGTTCTGTTATTTCCATAGTACCTTCCGTTTTTAAGAATTCCTTTATTTGATTTATTACTAATATTTCACGTTTCATTTATTCTTTACCATAGTTTTAATTGGTCTGACATCAGTCCAAAACGTAACACACTGATATTCCTGTCAAAAAAGATGTTATAATAATCCTGTCCGTAATAATATTGAATAAAAAATGACATATCTTCGGCTATTTTTGGATGATAAGAGACGGTATATTTAAAAAGCAATCGCTCTTTTATGTTTATGGCATCGACATTATCCAGGCCCGCAAATATCCATTCCGTTTCAAAAGTTTGTCTTATCCGGTGCTTCTCATACTCTTTTTTATCCTCATTTTTAACCTTCCCGGCTGCGTTCAAATGGTGAATCAATTGGAATTCAAAGTTGAGTCTGAGAGTCCCATACAAACCACTCAAATTCGTATCACTGGCAAAATGATATTCCAGGTAGGATTTATAAACCCGTTGCCTGTTAGTGGTTTTGGGATCTTGTTGAATAACAAAAGCTCCCAATTCCAGGTAGTTGGTGGCAAAGTTTCCGTTATTGGTATTGATGGAGCCATCTTCATTATAAAAATCACCATTCTGGCCGTTTGAATGATGAACCACAGAAAGAAAAGAAGTAACAGACTGGCTTCCGGTAGTTAATTTATTTATATTCCGATAAAAAGTAACCCTGGGCATATAGCTGGGCGTGCGTATTGGAAATGATTCTTCCCGGTACATCCTGAATGCCACCTGAGGGCTTAGCTCTATTGCCGCATGATACTCTTCTCTAAAACGGATCAGGTAATAAGGAGCTAAATTTGCTTCAAAAAAAAGCGGGTCTATGTTCCCAAAGCCTTCCAATGCAGTTATGTAGCTCCTGTTGTGGTTTGCTGCTATATCTTTTTTTAAATCAGCTTTACCCAAAGGTTTTGCCTGGGGATATCCCTTATTTATCTCCAGCAGCAAAATGAAACTAATCAGAAATATAGCAGCATTCATTATTCTAATCCTTTAAATAAAGATTCTTTGATATATCTTCTTTTACTTCAAATGATATATTTTTAAAACGGGGCGGTACCTTCCGTTGCCCTTCTTTCCAGGATAAACACCATGGCTCTGTTGGTATCATCAAAAAGGTGTCCAGCTCACCGTTGTTATTCTCGTCCAAATAGCACCGAAGGGCGTAAACCCCTTCTTCAATATCACGAATAACAAAGTGAACCTTTTCTTCATCTCCACCGGTAACCGCCCGTTTTATTTTCTTGATGCCTGTATAAGGTTTTTTAAATGTTTTTTCGGTCAGTAAAAAGAGGTGAATCTCATTTTTTGAAGACAACCGGTAATTATCCGGCAAATAGATGTTACCTGAAATCTCGTAACTGTCTTTCTGTGCATGTGTCGTTGCACCAGCACTTAGAAATATTATCAGCAGGTAAGCCTTAAATGCTTGTTGAAACTTTTTATCGACCGTTTTCATATTAAAAATCATACCGTAGTTTAAAATACGCCATGTCATTTTCATTGTATTGCCCGAATCTGCCTTCGGTTCCCGTAAACAAGTTGGCCCCTGCAATCAGGTTGAGTCCGCTATGAATCTCATAAGTGGCTTTGGGCCTGATAAGCGCGTCCTCATTATCCAGGCCGATATAGGCAAAGAGCTCGAGTGTCAGCCTGTTATTGAAATAATCGTCGTTGACCAGGAAAGTCATGGTGTTACTAAACTCATCCTGCACCAGCGGGTCTTTATAATCCATGATGGCCTCCTGGATAAACTGCAGACTGACATTAGCCCCGCCAATAATGAAATCGGCGCCGACAAGGTAATGCAGATAGTCATTATCCACGATACCGTCCTGAATACTCATGTCATTGGTAGCGAATTTCTTACCCATGTAATACGCCGCCTCACTTCTCAGAACCACACCTTCTACTTCGCCGCTAAAGCTGCCTCCAACAAGGGAGAGCCGATGATGTTTTGGTGTTACCACGGCAGAGTCTGGTTGGGTGGTTTGTTGATTTATATAGCGGCGGGTGTGCACGGCCGGGTCATCGTCCCACATGTATCCAGCCATCAATTCAATATCCAGGGTTTGGGACAGGCGTGAGTATTTGAAAAAGATCTCACTGTTTTCCAATCCTGCTGTGACGTCTTTTTGTGAATAATCGAATCTGAAATTATCAGGATACTCCTGAGGAAACCAAATAGAATTTTCTTCAGGATAATGCGTGGGAACAAAAACCGGCGCCCAAACCAGTTCAAACGTATTATTACCTATATAGTAGTCCAGTTTGGCAGCCGTAATACCCATGCGAATCTCGTCAAAATCGGGCAACAGGAACTCCCGTAAATCTTTGGGCGAGACCACATCGGTGATGAAAACACCGTCGGCCTTGCCCCATATGATTTGTTGCTTACCCAACCGGATATCCATATTATCGGTGTAGAGGTCAATATAGGCTTCGCGCAGCCCATAGTCCAGTTCGTCTTTATGCGCATATTGATAGATGTACGGGTTGGCTTTGAAGGCTATGTCCAATGTGGATTTTTCGATGTCCAAATCCAGGGTGTTCTGTACGATAGAAAAATCACCGTTTTGGCCGGTCAGGGCCCCGGTGTAATTACGGAGATAGCCGTGAATTTCCGGAGTCTGACCAAAACCTGCCATGCTTACGGTTGTTAAAATCAATATTATGAATAAGTTTCGAGTATTCATCATCATCAATTTTTTAGTTTTTATAATCCGCGTGACATCATTCTTTCAGTGAAATAATTGGAACCTATTCCAGCGTTGAGTTCGATGTCTTTATATTTCATAATAGTTTTATGATCCTTTTGCGCATTATGCATCTGCGAGTGTGTAATCACTAAAATGCCGTCGTAATCTTTGTATTCTTTGACTTTAAGCGTTTTCAGATAGTCGCCGTCTTCATCATAAAACTTTTTCTGAAGGCCTATCCATTTATCTTTGATCACCCATGTTTCGGTTTTGGAATACATATAGCCTTCTTCTTTTGGGAGGCTTTCCACTACATAGCATTCTTCTCCTTCCAGGGTTTCCGTTCTCAAAAGTTTATGGGTGTCTTCGTCGGGATGCCTGTCGCCCAGGTCATCGTACGTAAAGTCCGAGCCCATAAAATAGTCGTCTTTGCTGTCACTGGAGATTCGTTTTACCTTACCCAGCGCCGGAAGATAGATCCACTGATCATCATCTTTCGCGGGGTCGTCATAACTCCAGTTGAGGAAAGACGTTTCTCTGATATCAGCCGGAGCTGTGAAAAACATGATTTTTTTCTCAGTAGCTCCGAAATCTTTGTCGAACTGTTTGATCTCCCTGACTCTTTTGTCGCCGCGCGAGTTAACCAATATCATGGTCAATTTCCCGCGCCGGTCATCTCCGTCGTCACGGTAATAGACTTTCTCAATGATCTCTTTCCCCGTCAGGTCCTGAGCATTACTCATAAACGGGATAAGTAGTAGTAGTAGTAAAATGATGTTTCTGAATTTGAATCTTTTGTGTAACATACGATTTGATTTTTTAGGTTTTACTTAAATTTCTTTTTCCAGTGAAGCAGCACCAGCATAATGGTGATGGTGCCTACGAAGGCCGTGAACATATTGAATGATACCAGGGCCCCCAGCGCCCGGTTGGGTGGAAATACCGAAAACAGCAGCACCAGGAATCCGGCGATGACCACCACCGCATTGAACAGGATAGCCCGTCCCGAATGGTTCATCGTTGCTGTAGCGATGTGCAGGCTGTCGGTATGCTGCTTATGATTTATCCGGTAGCGTTCGATAAAATGCACCGCATAATCGATTCCAATACCGATAGCTATTGAAGCCAGTAAGGCTGTTGTTGTACTCAGCGGAATATTGAGCAATCCCATCACGCCAAAGCTTAAAACGGCTGTAATGGAGATAGGAACAGCGCCGATAAACCCAATACTTACCTGGCGGAACATCAGGGACAGTAGCACAATGATTATTATAAAGGTAATGACCAGGCTTTTGATTTGTCCCTCCAGAATAAGATCGGTAAATACCAATGCGGTATATCCCGAACCGGCAAAGTTTATATCCACATTCAGTTTACTGAATTCGCCCCGATAACTTTTTACTTCATCAAGGACTGCCTTGAGCGACTTCGAATCATCTTCCTTGATTTGAATGTTCAGATTGGCTTTGTTATAGTCATAGTTTACCACTTCCCATAAGTTATCGGGATCGCCGGACATCTCATACAGTAAAAGATACTGGGCATTCAGATTATGGGAATCGGGGATGCGGTTATATTCCTCCTTATCGGCATGCATCACCTTGTTCATACGCTCGAGGTAATCGGCCAGAGAGAAAGAATTGCCTGCTTCCTTTACAGACCCAACGACATCCTTCTGCATTTTACTCATGAGCTTCAATATTTCCGGGTCCTTGAACGCACCTTTCCTGTCAGCCGAGAGGATAACATTCAGGGTAGTGGTCCCTCCGAACTTTTTATTGATGAAGTTATCCGTCTGTACAATATCGCTGTCGTCCTCAAACTTATCGAGGAAGCTCGAATTGATCCATACTTTCTGGGTTCCGTAGATTCCTATACCTATTGTAAGGACACTGATGACCAGAACCAGGATTTTATGTTGCAATACCCATTTGGAGATTTTGTGAGCCAGTGGATGATGTTTTTCGCTTTCTCGCTTGGCTTTTACTTGTTTGGGTTTATTAAATATCATAAGCCCCACCGGAATAAATACCAGCGAGAAAAACATGGCTGCCATTACGCCGAAGGCTGTGAATAATCCAAAATATTTAATCGGATAAACCTCCGATGCCAGTAAGGAAACAAATCCCACGGAAGTGGTAACCGAAGTCATGGCTACGGGTTTCCACATATTTCTTACCATATCGCTGATAGCATCTTTCCGGGAGGCTTCGGGATGCTCCTGTAAGTACAGATGCATATGGTTAAACAGGTGGATTCCATCGGCCACCCCAATGGCAATGAGCATCACAGGCATCATTGTGGTAACTGCATAAATGGAAATGCCAAGCCACGCCATTAGTCCGAAAGCCCATATGACGCTGAGTATAACTACGGAAAGCGTAAGAATGGTAGTTTTTATATTCCGCAGGGTTACATACAGTACGATAATAATGACCAGGATGACAATAGGCACCATTTTTTTCATGTCTTTCGGACCCAGGTAAGCCATCGTTCCTTCTACGATAGGAGTTCCTGCCACATAAAGTTTATGGTCCTCGTCCTCATAGGAAGAAGCCAAATCCAGAATTTCGTGATAGAACTCCATGCTGAAAACATCATCGTTGATTTCGGCAATAACAACAGAGACGGTCTCATCTTCTGACACTATACGCTCATAAACCATTTCGTTGGTTCTAACGCTTTGCCGTATGCTTTCCAGCTTGTCGGAAGATTCAGGTACCTCTTCATAAAAGGAGGTCACATCCAGGCCGGTTTCCGTACCTATGATGTTGTCGGCTGTATACAGGGAAGTAACATCTCCTTTCTCAATTTGCTTCATTTGCCCCAAATCTTTGGTCAGCGTCTTGATCTTACCCAGCGTCTGCGGATTGTAAATTCCATCTTTATTTTCAATGGCTATAATAATCCCATCCTTGATATTGAATATAGCCTCAGCAGAGTCACTATAAACAAAAGCCGGGTGATCCTGGGGCATGTATTCATCCAGGTCGGTTTCCATCCTGCTGTTGGCCGACATTTCGATAAAGAGGAAAGCAGTCACAGCCAATATACCAAGTAGAATAGGCCAGGGATACTTTGTAATGAAATTGATAAACGTTTTCATAAGTAATTATTTACTAATTATTAATTTAAATTTTTTCCTCGATAATAATCTCAAGAAAACTATGATAGAAAGCTTTTCCTTGTTCTGGTAAATCCCATTGATAATCCGATAATTTCCAATTCATAACCAGCATCCTTATCATCCCGAGAAACATAAATGAAATATGCCGCGGATTTAAATTGTTTTTGAATTCACCATTGTTGCTTCCGGCTTCAAATATCTCCTGGATATACAATTGAATGGTGTTAATAATGGAATAAATGAGAATTTTTATGTTATGATTCGTGAGGAAGTATTCCTCGGCAAAAAGAAGATTGGCTATTGCCGGTCGCTGTTTGAATATGAATAGTTGATTCTCCATAATTTGTTGAAGCTTGGCAGCATTCGGTTGTTTCCGGCTGGTTACCTCGCTGATCTGGCTGGTAGTTTCAAGGAAAATGTCGTTTAAGATATCCATAATGAGCTCGTTTTTCGAGCTGAAGTGACGGTATAAAGCGCCTTCTGTCACCCCGACTTTAGTCGATAAAGTGGACATTGTCAGTGCATTGAGTCCTTTTTCACTCACAATCTCCACTGCTCCCTGCATTATTTGTTTTTTTCTATTAATTTGCATGTATGTGAGTATTTACTTACAAAAGTAATTCAATTTAGAAATCAACGCAAGTATTTTTTTAAATTTTTTAATGGATAAATATAAAAGGGTTGCTATGAAGGCATTTCAGAGCAACCCTTAATTTGATGTATTATTGGTACTTATTAAGCTACACCCTTTAACAAGACCCCAACCACGTATGCGGCCACTGCCGCTATACCACCAACAAGCAGCATTTCCGCTCCGGCGCGGTACCATTTCTGGTTGGTAATTCGTACTTTTAAAGCTCCCAGGATAAACAGCGTTGCACCGGTCATAACAGAAGCAATTAAAAAAGTACTGTCCTGAAGCGACTGATACAGTTGAGCTATGGTAAAGGCAATGAGAGGGATAAAGCCAAATACGGCAAAACTGCCGAAGGTGACCAATGAATTTTTAAGAGGCGAGGAATTATCTTCGATGATTTCCAATTCTTCCTTCATCATGATATCCACCCAGCCTTCTTTATTTTTGGCAATAATATCAACCATTTTTTGAGCATCTTCTTTTGAATATCCTTTGGTGGTGTATAAATCAACAAGCTCTTGTTTTTCCCCCTCGGGATAAACATCCACCTCCCAGCTCTCGCGATTCTTTTCGGAGGTATTGTATTCCTGCTCAGCTCTGGTGCTGAGGAAGTCTCCTACAGCCATTGAGATACCATCAGCAAAAAGATTGGCAAATCCCAGAATAAGAACGACTCCGGCGCTGAGTTGCGCCCCTGCTACACCGGCGACTACGGCAAATGTGGTTATAATTCCGTCAAGACCGCCGTATACCGCACTTCCTATGTACTGGCCGGAACCTTGTTTATGGGGTTCGGAATGGATACTTGTGTTGTGAGCTTCCTTTACACCTTCAACATCCTTGTTCTTAAATGCTTCTTTGGCTTTGTCGTAATTTCGTGTAATCATAATATCAGTTTTGGTTTGTTAAAACATTCTTTACCAGGTGTCGCTGGAAACTATTTTATTTCTGTGATCTACATGACACGAGATACATCCCCGCTCCATTTCCAGAAACAATTCTGTGGTGACATCAAGCTTTTGCTTATCAGCCTTTTTCGTTATTTCGGTGGCTTTTTGGTGTACCAGTTGATCGGTTTTTACAAAATCTTTGAACTGGTCGGGGCCGAGAATGGCTTTGATAAGCTTTACCTGTCTTGAAGGGATTTTAGGATGATGAGCAATGCTTTTGGCTCCTTTTTTTATCATCTGAAAATCATGTCTCCAAATCCCTGCACTAATCATATTTACATCGCTTTCAAGCTTTGTCATTATTGAAAGCAATGGCAGGGTATCTGGTGTTTGAGATTTAAGATTGGAGCTTTGTGTGGCGTGTAATCGTATTTTCGATGCATCATTATTTTTACCAGTCGTACTGGAACTCGTTATAAAAGTTATGATTATCCCCAATAATAAAATAACAATTAAGGAGCCCTTTTTGGGTGGCATTGATTTGTTCGGTTTTTCTCTTAGCATAGTTCTTATTTTATTAGTTAAATAGTAAGTAAATAAACACAAACATACCTCTTGTTGTTCAAAAATACAAGTGTAAGTGTCTAAGCAGAAAGCCGGATTGTTTATTTTTTAGGGTTGCTTCTGGTGAGGATTCCCTCACAAAGGGGGCAATATCGTACTAAAGTATTCAGTCAATCGCTTTGTTTCATCCTTCAGCGAATATTTAAATCCGTTAAGTTTCCATTTCTTTACAATTAATCTGAAACTACCTAACAAATTAGTGGCTGCCATGGTGGGATCGATATCATTTCTGATTTCTCCATTTTTCTGTCCTTGTTGAACAAGGCGGCCTAAAAACAGCTCATTGGTTTCAATAATTTCTGTAAGTCTGGCCTTCAGTGAAGCTTCATTTTGAAAAATTTCTTCGGCAAAAATGACGGATACAATGGCTGGGTTTTCGGTGAAAATACTACTATAACGTAAAAAGATATTCTTGAGCTGATTGAGCGATTCTTCGTGCGATTGCTCTTTTTCATTAATAATCTGGGCGGTTTGAGCTTTAAAAAGTTCAATAATAGCGGTGAGAATATTAGCTTTACTCTTGAAATGACGATATATGGCTGCTTCAGTAAATTCCATACGGGCAGCTAAATTTTTGATAGTAAGCCCTTGTATCCCCTTAGCATCTATTAAATGAATGGCGCTCCACACGATTTCTTCCTGGCGTTTGGTCAGTGTTGTCATATTATCATTTTGCCTGCAAAAGTAATAAGAATTAATAAATATTTTTTACGCCAGGTATAGCCCGTAATAGGGGAGAAGCAACGTTCTTGGAAACTTATTTTGAGAGAACTGCAGGTAACCAATCCTACCCGGTAAAGTCTATCCAACAGCCGGATCCGCCAAATAGCGGAGGCGTATGCTCTTCATTGCAGGTAGCTGTCAACAAAACGAGGGGTACGTTGTTGAGGTAGTCACTATTAAAATGTAAACAATGAATCAGAAAGCGGCGGTAATAGGTGCCGGAATCGGCGGGCTGGCGGCAGCGCTGAGGCTCAGCAAGCTGGGATATCAGGTAACTGTTTTTGAGAGCACCACGAAAGCCGGAGGCAAAATCAATGAGTTCTGCCATCAAGGCTTTCGCTTTGATATGGGCCCCTCGCTGTTTACCCTGCCCGGGATGGTTGATGAGCTTTTCGCGCTGTTCGGAAAAAAGTCCGGCGACTATATTCAATATCATCAGCTTCCACTGATTACAAAGTATTTTTATGAAGACGGCCTGACGCTGAATGCCTGGGGCGACCCGCAACGCTTTGCTGCTGAAATAGAGGCAAAAACACACGATAGTGCCCTTAAGGTACTGCAATACCTGCAACATGCGCGTGAGGTGTATGCACTAACCGCCAATAATTTTATCTTTAACCCATTCACCTTTTCCACAGCGTTTACCCGCGAATTCTGGAGGGCAGCGCTCCGCATCCGTAAGTTGAATGTGAGCAAAACCATGCACCAGCTGAATGCGGCCTCTTTTCGAGACCCACGTGTGGTGCAGCTCTTCGACCGCTACGCCACTTACAACGGCTCCGATCCCTACCAGACACCGGGGACGCTGGCTGTGATAGCTCACCTGGAGCACAATACCGGCGCCTATTTCCCTGAAAAGGGAATGTATCAGATAGTGGAAGGACTATTTACCCTTGCACAGGAACAGGGGATAATATTCCATTTTAATGAGCAGGTGGAGCAGATAAAGTATCGCAACAAAAGGGTAGATGCAGTGCAGACGGCAAAAAAGACTTATTCCTTTGACCTCGCCGTAAGTGATGCCGATATTTTTACGGTATATGAAAAACTATTGCCGTCGAAAAAGATACCCGCAGCACAGCGAAAACAGGAGCGCTCTTCTTCAGCCTTAATCTTTTACTGGGGTATAAAACAAAGGCATAGTGAGCTGGATGTGCATAATATCCTCTTTTCTGCTGATTATAAGAGAGAGTTTGAGCAGCTTTTTTCCGGCAAGGAGCTGCCGGCAGACCCTACCGTGTATATCTTTATCAGTGCTAAAACGGTGCCTGGTGATGCCCCCGCGGGATATGAAAACTGGTTTGTGATGGTGAACGCCCCCTCCGATGCAGGGCAGGATTGGGAGCATAGTATTGCACTGGCACGACAGCGCATCATCAGCAAAATTAATCGTATTTTAGGTGGCGATATCGAAAAGGAGATCCTCTTTGAACGGCACTTGGAGCCGCTGACAATAGAACAGAATACGGGTTCTTACAAAGGGGCGTTGTATGGCAACAGCTCCAACAACCGTTTTGCAGCCTTTCAGCGGCATAAAAACAAAACGCCGTATTTTGATAATCTCTATTTTGTGGGGGGAAGCGTCCATCCCGGAGGAGGAATTCCGCTATGCCTGTCATCGGCACGGATGATGGCCGAAATAGTAAAGAAAAACAAAAGTCATGAGCATGGAAAAATATAGCAAGACGGCGCGGATCGTGCTTTTTATAGTTTACCTTGTAGGAGTTGCAGGGCTTTCTGTTCCGCAATGGCGCGGGCTGTTTGGAGAGCTTACTCCGGTCAATCTGCTGTTTGCAGCAGTATTACTGTTTGCTTTTCACCATACTTATGACAGAAAAAGCGTTGGTATGTTTCTCCTTGTGCTGCTGGGAGGCTTCCTGGCGGAGTTTGCGGGGGTGCAGACGGGCCTGGTATTTGGAACCTATGCCTATGGCAGCGCCTTAGGGGTGAAAATTGGAGGCACGCCGCTGATAATTGGCCTCAACTGGCTGATGTTGATATATATGGTGCATCATCTGCTGCAGGGGCTGCAGGCCCATATACTGTGGAAAAGCCTTGTTGGAGCCCTGATGATGGTAGCGTATGATTTACTGCTGGAGCCTGTGGCTATACAGCTGGACTTCTGGCACTGGGATGGCGGAGCCATTCCGTTGCAAAACTACCTGGCATGGTTTGCCATCTCATTTCTGTTTATCTTTATATGGAACCTGGTGCGCGTGAAGACTTTTAATAGCGTGTCCAATACGTTGCTTGGTATTCAGCTCTCTTTTTTTATGATTTTAAACTTAACTTTGTAGTACAATGGGAATATTTATAGCTATAGCAGTAATGGCAGCCTGGGCAGCACATCTCTGGTATATCCTCACTGCCGTGGAGGTGGCTCCGGATAATCCATGGATGTATGCCCACCTTATTGTGCAGGCTTATTTTTATACCGGATTGTTCATTACCGGGCATGATGCTATGCATGGGGTGGTGGCACCAAAAAACAAAACGGTCAACGAGATAATAGGTCATGTGGCTGTTTTCCTCTTCGCCGGGCTCTCCTATAAGCGCCTGAAGGTAAATCACGGCAAGCACCACAAATATCCGGCTACAGAGAAGGATCCGGATTATTATGTGAAATCGCAGAACTTCTGGCGCTGGTGGGCCATCTTTATGTGGCGATACATGACTGTAAGTCAGATTGTGATTATGGCCCTGGTGTATAATGCGCTGAAATATTTGGGGGGAGTGGCCGAGCAGGCTATCGTGGTTTTTTGGATTGTCCCGGCATTGCTGGGAACGCTGCAGCTTTTCTTTTTTGGCACATACCTGCCGCACCGGCTGCCGCATAATACTTCCATGAATCCATACAGGGCCAGGACACAGCCGAAGAACCATTTGTGGGCCATGATTTCGTGTTACTTCTTTGGCTATCATTATGAGCATCACGATGCACCCCATACCCCGTGGTGGCAGTTATACAAAACGAAAGCGTTATGATAAGGGCGCATCATACCCGTTTTCATAGCTGGTTTTTTAAGTGGTACAGCCGCCTGATGATACGGAGCCACTTTCGTGGGATGCGTTTACATGGCAGCTTCCAGGATAACGGCAACGCAGTGTTGGTTATCGGCAATCACTTTAGCTGGTGGGATGGTTTTTTTATTGTGGAAGTCAACCGAAGGCTGTGGCAGCGAAGGTTTCATGTGATGATGCTGGAAGAGCAATTGCGCAAAAGGATGTTTCTGAATAAAACGGGGGCTTTTTCAGTACGCAAAGGTCACCGTTCGCTTAGCGAGTCGCTGGCCTATGCCGGGCAATTGCTATCTGAGCCCGAAAATCTTTTGCTGATGTTTCCCCAGGGCGCTATACAACCCCATCATAATACTTCGTTTACTTTTGAAAGAGGGTTAGAGGCTATCCTTAAAAAAGCCGCAGTCCCTCCGCAGATCGTTTTTACGGCTGCCCTGGTGGAGTATTTCTCGCATAGAAAGCCACAGCTGGATATTTTTATAAAAAAATATAGCTACAAGCAGATTCCCACAACACAGGAACTTCAGGAGCAATATAACCTGTTCTTTGCTGAGGCCCTCAAAAAGCTGGATTCCACACCAGAGTGAGCCGCTGTGAGGAAGACAAAAAACCAGGATCGGCTGCTTTTTTTTGATACTATTTGGTGTGTAGTCTTCACCAGGCATTCTTTGTTGTTCTCCACTTTCTTCTCTGCCAAGGTGTTCCTGAATGCTTTAAAAATTCCGGAAAAACAATTTGTTTTTTTTGGCATATTTCGTTTGTAGTCTCTTCATTATGAATTAGTGATGCATTGTTACAACTTTTTTATTATTTCCATCCAGGTGTCACCAGCCATGATCAATGCAGTTTTTATTTATCTGCTTCTTTCAAAAAAGTTATCGTTTATTATTGGAAAAGATAATGGATTGATGCACAAATGAAAGCGCTAATTCAATAAAGAATTATTGAGGTCATTAGATAACTGCATATTCAATGAGCTTGATTGATTTCTGGAAATTAGATGCTTCCCTTCGATGCTCCGTTTCACTTTGCATCTCCGGTCAGCATGACGTTGATTTTGGGGTGTACAAAGAAAAAGGGCGCGCCGACTCATATGAAATATAACAAGGTGTCGGCGCGCCCTTTTTCTCTCATAACGCATTGACAAACTGTCATTCCGATGACCGAAATTGCGCAAGTAGAGGGTAAGAATTCTTACGCAAATTTTTAGCGCAATTGAGAGAGGAGGAATCTAATGGCTTCAATCCCACAATGTCTAACCAAAATCTCGTGCTAAAACATAGATCTGACAAAAGAAAATTTTGGCGTTGAATAATTCCAGATATTTCTTGATTTTAATGAATACTACCATATGTAGTTAACTGCTGACCTCTATTTATTAAATCATAATAACCTAGTGCTTTTCGCTCCTGTTTCTAAGAAAAAGCAAATGTTATGTGAGATGAGATGATCACAGAGGGTAATTACATTATTCTAAACCAACTTTCTTAATTTTGCCAATACCCATCAGTCAAAACAAAAAACCTGAGATGCAACAAAAAAAGAAGACTTTCGGGAAGAGTGCCCGTCGGCATATGCTGTTTTTTCATGTTCTTTTTACAGCCCTTTGGATTGGAGCAGGACTTTCTATGCAGCTTGTTATGTTCCTGAAAAATCCGCAAAACATCAGCGAATTGTTTGCATTTAACATGTCGGTGAAAATTATCGACGACTTTATCATCATTGCCTCCGGCATGGGGACGCTGCTTACCGGATTGCTGTTGTCATGGAAAACGCATTGGGGGTTTTTCAAGCACTGGTGGATAGCTATCAAATTGATTCTGACCGTGCTGGTAATTGTCACCGGGATAACATATCTTGGTCCGTGGACGAATGCCTCCGTTTCCCTTGTCGAAACTATCGGAAATGGCGTTAGAGAAAATGCCGAATATCTCAACACGCAATTTATGGTAAAGACCGTAGGTATGATCCAGCTTACGATAATCGTGTTTATGTTGTACCTCTCGGTCATCAAACCATTCGGGAAATTAGCAGGAAAGAAAAGCAGGAATTCATAACAAACCAGACCAATTATAATTGCGAAAAAATGCTGATTTTAAATTGCTATTTACATGTAATGTGTATAAACAAAAAAAGCCCCCAACACGCGAGTGAAGGGGGCTTTAAAGGAGAAGGCGACGACCTACTTTCCCACCGTTAAGACGGCAGTATCATTGGCGCAGGCGGGCTTAACGACTCTGTTCGGAAAGGGAAGAGGTGAGCCCCGCCGCCATAGTCACCTAAAGCTTATCAAATAAGATAAAGGGAAAAGGCAAAGACAGGAGGTATTGATAATGTAAAAAAAACGTTTAGGATAGAAAGCTAATGGGCAATTAGTACTGCTCGGCTGAGGCCATTACTGGTCTTATACCTGCAGCCTATCGACGTGGTAGTCTCCCACGGCCCATAGAGGAAGCCTCATCTTGAAGCGAGTTTCGTGCTTAGATGCTTTCAGCACTTATCTCCTCCACACATAGCTACCCTGCGATGCCACTGGCGTGACAACAGGCACACTAGCGGTGTGTCCAACCCGGTCCTCTCGTACTAGGGTCAGGACTTCTCAAGCTTCCAACGCCCACAACAGATAGGGACCGAACTGTCTCACGACGTTCTGAACCCAGCTCGCGTGCCTCTTTAATGGGCGAACAGCCCAACCCTTGGGACCTTCTCCAGCCCCAGGATGAGACGAGCCGACATCGAGGTGCCAAACCACTCCGTCGATGTGAGCTCTTGGGAGTGATAAGCCTGTTATCCCCGGAGTACCTTTTATCCTTTGAGCGACGACCCATCCATAAGGAATCGCCGGATCACTATGTCCTACTTTCGTATCTGCTCGACAAGTACGTCTCACAGTCAAGCACCCTTATGCCATTGCACTCTACGCATGATTACCAAACATGCTGAGGGTACCTTTGAGAGCCTCCGTTACATTTTAGGAGGCGACCACCCCAGTCAAACTACCCACCAAACACTGTTTCCCGATAAATCGGGATTAGGCATCAGATAAACAAAGGCTGGTATTTCAAGGCTGACTCGACGACTCCTGGCGAAGCCGCTTCGTAGTCTCCCAGCTATCCTCCACATTGTTTATCCAATGTCAATGTTAAGCTATAGTAAAGGTTCACGGGGTCTTTCCGTCCCGTTGCGGGTAACCGGCATCTTCACCGATACTACAATTTCACCGAGCTCGTGGCTGAGACAGTGCCCAGATCGTTACACCATTCGTGCAGGTCGGAACTTACCCGACAAGGAATTTCGCTACCTTAGGACCGTTATAGTTACGGCCGCCGTTTACTGGGGCTTCAGCTCAGCGCTTCACGCCGGAAAACCGACACTAACGCCTCCCCTTAACCTTCCAGCACCGGGCAGGTGTCAGGCCCTATACATCATCTTACGATTTAGCAGAGCCATGTGTTTTTGATAAACAGTCGCCTGGGCCATTTCACTGCGTCCCGACGCAAGGTCGGGAACCCCTTCTCCCGAAGTTACGGGGTAATTTTGCCTAGTTCCTTAGCCACGGATCACTCGAGCACCTGTGGATACTCTCCTCGACTACCTGAGTCGGTTTACGGTACGGGCTGCTACTCTCGGCTTTTCTAGGAAGCATGCTCAGATAACTATCACCTTGCCCGAAGGCTCGGTGTACTATCCTCCCCCGCCAAAGGCGGGGGAGTTCAACGAACTATTCCGTCAGTCCGCGTATCACTGCATACTCCGTCCCCTTTTAATGAGAGCAGGTACGGGAATATTAACCCGTTTGCCATCGACTACGCCGTTAGGCTATGTCTTAGGCCCCGACTAACCCTGATCCGATTAGCGTTGATCAGGAAACCTTAGTCTTTCGGTGGACGGGTTTCTCGCCCGTCTTATCGTTACTTATGCCTACATTTTCTTTTCCAGGAGCTTCAGCAAACCTTCCGGTTCACCTTCAGCACTGCTGGAATGCTCCCCTACCTCCCGACAAAAGTCGGGACTACAGCTTCGGTAATATACTTAATGCCCGATTATCATCCATGCCCGATCGCTCGACTAGTGAGCTGTTACGCACTCTTTAAATGAGTGGCTGCTTCCAAGCCAACATCCTAGCTGTCAAAGCAATCAGACCTCGTTAGGTCAACTTAGTATATATTTTGGGACCTTAGCTGGTAGTCTGGGTTGTTTCCCTTTTGGCCACGGACCTTAGCACCCATGGCCTGACTCCCGCGGAGCATGTCATAGCATTCGGAGTTTGTCAGGATTTGGTAGGCGGTGAAGCCCCCTAGTCCAATCAGTAGCTCTACCTCTATGACACTCTATACGCGAGGCGGTACCTAAATACCTTTCGGGGAGTACGAGCTATCTCCCGGTTTGATTAGCCTTTCACCCCTACCCACAGCTCATCCAAGCACTTTTCAACGTGCAATGGTTCGGGCCTCCATTCCGTATCACCGGAACTTCACCCTGGCCATGGGTAGATCACCGGGTTTCGCGTCTAGCCCCGGCAACTAAAGACGCCCTGTTCGGACTTGCTTTCGCTGCGGCTACTCCCGAGCTGTCGGGATTAACCTTGCTGCCGAGGACTAACTCGTAGGCTCATTATGCAAAAGGCACGCCGTCATCCCGAAACAAGTTCGGGGCTCCGACCGCTTGTAAGCGCATGGTTTCAGGTTCTGTTTCACTCTCCTGTTCGGAGTACTTTTCACCTTTCCCTCACGGTACTGGTTCACTATCGGTCTCTCAGGAGTATTTAGCCTTGCCGGATGGTGCCGGCGGGTTCACACAGGATTTCTCCGGTCCCGTGCTACTCAGGATATGGTCTTGGTAATACATCGATTTCATTTACAGGCCTGTCACCTTCTATGGGGAAGTTTTCCAAACTTCTTCAACTATCGCTGTATCGTCCGTTGTTGACCATCCTACAACCCTGGCATTGCCGTAACAACGCCAGTTTGGGCTACTCCCCGTTCGCTCGCCGCTACTTGGGGAATCACTATTGTTTTCTATTCCACCGGTTACTGAGATGTTTCAGTTGGCCGGGTTCGCCTTCCCGATAAATCGGGAATACCACGTCTTCAACGTGGTGGGTTGCCCCATTGGGAGATCTCCGGATAAACGGTTATTTGCACCTACCCGAAGCTTATCGCAGCTTGTCACGTCCTTCATCGCCTCTGAGAGCCAAGGCATCCGCCATGCGCCCTTACTTACTTTCTTATCCACAGTGCGTTTAAATGCACATTATCAATACCAAGATGTCAAAGAACTTTTCCCTTCCCCAGCCTTTAAGGCCGGGTTTGTGG
>Ga0307979_1000779_pt1 | contig 22408 bp, 19 predicted proteins | sample OrgLakmetage1058_FD_201833 | JGI IMG/M metagenome (GOLD analysis project Ga0307979, IMG submission 201833) | Saline water microbial communities from Organic Lake, Antarctica - #1058 | ecosystem: Environmental > Aquatic > Non-marine Saline and Alkaline > Saline | place: Antarctica: Organic Lake...
GAGTTTGCAAGAAGCTCTTGAAACAACCAAAATACATTCAGTAGTAGGTCGTGTAAAAGAAAATGTAGGCCTTATGGCAGAACGACCTTTTAGAAGTCCACATCATACGATATCTGATGTTGTAGTTATTTATGATGTGGTGAATATTTAATTCTTATATTAGCCTAAATTACAAGCTATGAATGTTGTTATATATGCTAGAGTAAGTACTGTAAATCAAGATGTTAGTAGGCAAATTAACGAATTAAAAGAGTACGCAAATAAAGAAAATTTTAATATTTTAGAAATTATCAAAGAGACTATAAGTGGAAAAAAGGAATGGAAAACAAGACGGTTAGCTGAAATTTTAAATTTAGAAAATGTTAATGGCGTTCTAATTTGGGAATTTAGTAGATTGGGAAGGAATACTGCGGATGTTTTATCGATAATTAACATTTTGAATGAAAGTAAAATTTGGCTTTACTCAAAAAAAGAAAATTTAAGAACATTAGATTTTGATTTAAAGATTAATCCAACTACACAATTAATGTTAACAATGCTTTCAGGATTTGCAGACCTTGAACGCACCACAACAGTAGAAAGATCAGTCAGTGGACTCGTAAATACAGTAAAGCAGGGTAATTGGACGGGAGGAACATTTCTCCCTTATGGTTATCGGAGAGAGGATAAAAAGCTAGTCATAGATGAGTATGAGGCTAATGTAGTTAAAGAGATTTTTGAAACTTGCCTTAATAGAAAATATGGCAGTGGAAAGATTGCTGATTTTCTAAATTTCAATAATATTCCTACTCGATACAACATCGTTGTAGGCAATAGAGAAATTAAAACTAAGTCAGGATTGACTCGTAGTGGAAAGTCCTATAGATGGGCCTCTGGAACTGTATATAGTCTTCTAACTAATCCAATTTATATTAATCAGAAGTATGGAAGAAAGGGAACCAAATTAGAGGGAATTAAATTTGAAGCACCCCCCATTATTACTGAAAATTTATTTTTAAAAGTTTGCGAACAAATAAAAGAGCGAAGTCATAAATCTATTACTGAAAATGAATACTTATTAGGGAACATTCCTTTGAATTGTGGTATCTGCCATAAAACTTACTATCCTCACAAAAGAGTAAGTAAAAAAGATAATTCTTATAAATGTTTGTCAAGGAGGTATAAAGACAAATGTGGTAATACAGGTATTGGAATACCTAAACTAGATAGTGCTGTTTGGACAGCTATTATAGCTAATAAAGAAAATATAGATACTATTATAAACAGTAATAAGGATATTCAATCTATTAAAAAACGATTTAATGAATTGTATTCTGAATTGGAAATGAATAAAGATAAGAAAAATGGAATATTGGGTAAGTTGGATAAGCTTTTAGACCTATATGTAGGAGGTAGTATGAATAAGAGTATTTATCTAACAAAACAAAATGAATTAAATAAAAAGCTAACTAGTGTAAAAGGTGTGATATTGAAAATAGATGAAGAAATACATTACACAACGCAAGTACCAAAAAAGCAAAAAAATTTAATTAGTATATTAGAAATGTTTGAAAGTGATAAAAAATCACTGAATACTACATTAAGTAAGTTAATAAAAGATATTAAAGTTTATCCCTTACATATCCATAATGTGCAGGACTTATTCAAAAATAAACAGGATAATATAGTTCTGGTTAAATTGAAAATTCTGCATAATCCAAATGAATCTATAAATTTCCTAATTTCTCAACGTAGTGATATGATTTATTTCATGTCAAAAAAAGATAAATATATTGAGCCTCAACAATTTTCAGAATATAGAACATTTTTAAAAGATAATGAAAATCAGCTATTTATTGATAATAAGATTAAAAACAAGAAAAATTATCCTTACATTTTTTTGAGGGATAGAAATGAAACACCCCCAAAAAATAAATTCAAAAAATTAGATTTGATAAATTTTTAAATATAGATGTGTCGTTTTGAACATTAGTTTAAATTAACACATAATTTATTATATCTGAGCCTACTAAATACGTTTTTATGTATTACTTTTAAACACACCTTAAAAACAATACATAAATGAAAGCTATTTATATTAGAATTTCGAGTTCAAAGCAAAATATCGAAAGGCAAAGAGTCATAGACGAAAATGTAAAATATTATGTAGATGTGTGTTCAGGTTCTATCCCTTTTGCAGAGAGACAATCAGCTTTGAATTTGATACATGATGATGATGTCAATGAAGTTGAGATAAAAGAAATAACGCGGCTGGGACGTAACTTAACGGATATACTCAAAACTGTTGATTATTTTACAGAAAAAAAGGTGAATATATTTATAGAAAATCAAGGTTTATCTACACTTTTAAAAAATGGTAAAAAGAATCCAAATGCAACTTTGCTAATTAATATGCTGGCAAGCATTGGGGAGTATGAAAGAGATTTGTTAAATGAACGTGTTCGTGAGGGTGTCAGTATAGCTGTTGCAAAAGGCAAATATAAAGGCAAAAAAAAAGGGACTAAAGCAAATATCGAACATTATAAGGTTAAACATTTTGAAGATATAAAGAAAATAAAAGAACTCCTTTATAAAGACTTTTCCATAAAAAAAATAGCAGAGATAATTGATGTGCCACGTAGTAGAATTTACAGGTATAAAGAAAAAGGTCTTATTTGAAATTATAACTCTTGCCAGATTTTAAGAATATTGAGTAAAATGATTATTCGGTGGTTTTACAAACTAATAATGGACCTTTTTAAATAAAACATTTCTATTAAGAATCCTTTTCTTTTAAATTCACCAAGAAGTATAAAACTATACTTCCATGTATATACAAGTAAATTTTTAAGTTTTTTTTAAAAAAAAATTGAATTTCTGGATAGCCTATATCCAATCAATTCCATTGAGTTTATATCCCTTGACTTTTCTATTTTCGAGTATGATTTCATATTTAACGTAAAAAAGAGGATTGTAATTTCTATAAATATATTCTTCACCTAAAATATGACTAGGTATAAAAGCCATATCTATTTCAAGCTCTCCTGTTAGAGGGTCTACTTCGTATCTATATTCATATCTAGAATCATTTTCAATTAGTTTCTTAATTCCAACTTCAAATTCTATTTCAAATTTCCATATTGCACTTAAAATAAAAGTATCACCTTTTCTACTAACAACATAAAAACCAAATAAATGTGAATTTAGATATTCCATTTGCTCTAAATGATCCGTTTTTTCTTCATTATAATTGTATGTGACTCCTCCTATAAAGACGTCGTTTTTTATTTTTTTTAAATTTTTCATAAATAAGTTTTCTAGTGTCTTTTTATCAGTTTCTTCCTCAATCCACGCTTTTGTTAAAAATTTGGATGCTTTAAGATGCTGTTTTACAAAGTTCTTATCAGTAAGGAATATTTTTATTTCATCATAGATGTCTCCAAAAATTTTATAAATATTTTTCATTGTCATTATTTTATTTTCACATTTAATTTTTGCTCCTTACAAACTTCCTTCATGATTTCTTTTACATCACTTACAAAATCTTCTTCTACCATAATTTCGTCGTATACGTACACGGCTATAATTCCACTTTCCATGCACCTTTTTACTATTTCAGTCATTATTCTGACTTCTGTCATGAACATTTTTTTGGTAACACTTTTATAACCGTTTGTTATCTTATCTGCCATAATATTATTAAGTAGAGTAGGGTGATTTTTTTCGTAGAATTTAAAAAGTGGACTGTATTTCATATAGCGAATTTTTTTATTGAAAAATGATAAATTTTCTTTCTTTGCTATACCTTCAAATTCATCTAAATTTAAATTTTTATACTTATCAAATGTGCTTAAATATTCAGCTGCTTTTTGATGTGAAAGTGGGTCTTTTAATGGTTCTCCGTAAATTCTATTTGCTAAATTGGGCTGGAAGCAAGAAAAATCTAAACCGACTAAGCTCTTATCATTCACTTTAATAAGTTTTCGAATAATACGAGGACAAGTGTTAAATTTTGTCATAACACGGTAACCTGCCTTCTGTCCTAATATTTTTGGTAGCTTAAAATGATTTTGTAGTAGCGTATATAGTTCTAGGTAGTCTTCTACATAAACAAACTTATCTTCTCTTTTTTTCTTACCAAGAATTTTTAATTGCTTGCCCTTTTTATTAGTCCATTTTTTTTTAGAATACTTTTTTAGCTCTTCTAAAGCTTCATTTTCAGAAGGCATTTTTACATAAAAATTGTTTAATATTTCATTTTTAGCAATCACATTTTCGAAGATTTTTTTATTGAATTTTCTCCTATTCTGCTTATGTAACTTTAATGCGTATGAAGTTTTGAGAGGGTATTTTTCTATTTTAAATGTGAAGTATTTATCGCTAATTTTATAGCTATTGCATTTTGACCCTGGTTTATAACTTGTTCCCTTTTCAATAATTAGGTATTTGATTAATAGATTTAGAATCTTTTTGTATCTGCTTTTATATGTTCCTAACTGTGATTTAAGTATTTTAGAAGATAAGTTTATATAATCGTTGTTTGTGTAATCGCTTTTGTAATAAGACTGTTTCATTTTAACAAAAGTGAAATTGCTTAGAAGGATATAAATAAGTTCTATAGCAGTACCTCTATCATGGTGAATTGATGTCAACTCTATACCTTTTAAAATCTGTTTAATATCAGTTATGATTTTAATAGGCAGTCTTAGACAAGCTTCTGATTCTTCTAGAATAGATAGAATTTCTCCTGTATGTTCTAAATCGTATTGTTTATATATTTCTTTTAAGTTTATCATAAATTAAAAAAGGTTCAGATTAATTCGTAGCATCCTGCTCCTACAAACTAATTCAAACCTTTATTTTATTTTTAATGCCATCTGCAGGATGAAACATTTAATGTTATATGATATATATATTAAAAGGTTGTGTTTCCCTTTGACTTTTTATGTTAAAAAATAAACATTATTTTTATTAGACTGCTGAATATGTTTAGCTAGAATATTTTAATGAGGGCTAACCCTTTTTCTACGATTATTTAACAAATTTTACAAAGAATGATTCAAATTTATCTAAAGACTCTGTACAGAAGTCTTTAGATAAATTAAATGGTAATGAAAGCCAAATTTTATTCATCTAGTCTTACCTCTATTAACTTACATTAAGTAGATAGATAATATTCATTACTTTATAGCGTTTACATGGTTTAAGACCATATCACATAATCATTCTGCCCCCCTAAACACCCATTGTTAAAATAAAGCAAGTGGCGTAAGCTCATCTTGCGTTTTATGTTAGTTGTTTACTTTTTACCTGGCATCAGCCAAAGGAAATAAGCCAAGTGAGTTTACCCATCATAGTAAGAATGGATTAGTTAACCAGGATGCTGTTATTGACTCTGTAAAGACCATACTAAGTCATCCTTTTATAGATTGTGGCTACAGATTGATGACTGCTTATTTAACTCGTGATGGCTATACTATAAATCATAAGAAACTATATAGAATAATGAAAGAAGCGTATCTATTGAAGTTAGAAGACTGCATTGATAGTGGTGGTTCTGGACGCAAGTTTGTTAAATTCAGAAAAGTAAAGACCGTAAAACCTTTTGATTGTTTAGAAATGGACATAAAGATGGTTTGGATTCCTAGTGCTGGTAAAAACGCTTATCTTCTATCTGTAATGGATGTTCATACGAGAAGAATACTGATAGACCTCTTTGCCTTTTCAATTAAACAAGCTCAAGCGATAGCCTTACTATCTGAATTATTTATGACCTATCAATACCCAAATAACGTTGTGATTAGAAGTGATAATGGAAGTCAATTTATTGCCAAAAATGTAAGAGAATATCTAGGACTTATAGGCGTGGCCCAAGAATTTACACATATAGCAACACCAGAAGAAAATGCTCACATAGAGGTTTATCACGGAATTTTAAAGAAAGAGGTTTTTCACAGATTTGAATATGTAACCTTTTGGGGAATAGAAAAAATCCTCAAAGAATATGTTCTATTTTACAACAACGAAAGGCTACACGGATTATTAGGAAGAATAACACCAATGGAAAAATGGAACGCTGACAAACACCTGATTTTAATGAATAAATTAACCGCATAATTTAACTAACGAAATTTAAAAGAATACTCTTGTTTTATAGGGGTCAAAACAATCAGCACTATATCAAAAATTCCCTATATTTTTGTTATACTGTGTTTCTTTACTCTAAAGCATAGAAGTAGTTATCCGTACTTCCAAAAAAAACAATGCCATCTGCCACCGCAGGGCTTGAGTATATATCATCTTCTGTCTTGAATTTCCATTCTTCTTGTCCTGTCTTTACATCTACAGCATAGAGGTAGTCATCCCTACTTCCAAAAAAAACAATGCCATCTGCCACCGCAGGGCTTGAGTATATATTCTCTTTTGTCTTGAATTTCCATTTTTCTTGTCCTGTTTTTACATCTACAGCATAGTGGTAGTTATCACTACTTCCGAAAAAAACAATGCCATCAGCCACCGCAGGGCTTGAACTTACTAAACCTTCTGTCTTGAATTTATATTTTTCTTGTCCTGTTTTTACATCTACAGCATAGAGATAGTCATCACTTCCGAAAAAAACAATACCATCAGTCACCGCAGGGCTTGATTCTACCCAACCTTCTGTCTTGAATTTCCATTTTTCTTGTCCTGTTTTTACGTCTACAGCGTAGAGGTAGCTATCCCAACTTCCGAAGAAAACCATGCCATCAGCCACCGCGGGGCTTGACTCTACCCAACCTTCTGTCTTGAATTTCCATTTTTCTTGTCCTGTTTTTACATCTACAGCGTAGAGGTAGTTATCATGACTTCCAAAAAAAACAATGCCATCTGACACCGCAGGGCTTGATTTTACAATACTTTTTGTCTTAAATTTCCATTTTTCTTGTCCTGTTTTTATATCTACAGCATAGAGGTAGTCATCCCAACTTCCAAAAAAAACAATGCCATCTGACACCGCAGGGCTTGAGTATATATCATCTTCTGTCTTAAATTTCCATTTTTTTTGTCCTGTTTTAACATCTATAGCATAAAGGTAGTTATCCGTACTTCCAAAAAAAACAATTCCATCTGCCACCGTAGGGCTTGAGTATTCATTTTTTTTTGTTTTTTTGAGTTTCGATACTAAGCCTTTAGAATTAAATTTCGCAATACTAACGATGCTGTCAATATCACCTTCTGTTTTGAATTTCCATTTAATATTTGTTAGCTCCACAGGGGCCTTGCCTTCATAGTGTCCAGTGTTACCTAAATTACCTCTAAATTTTGACCATTCATTATTATTGTTAAATGCGGATATACTAAACAATGCAATAAATCCGATAATTACTTTTTTCATTTTATGTGTTTTAAAGCAGTATAATGCTTATGATTTTGTTGCGTGTTAAGAAACTAAATTAGTAAAAATGAAACGAACCACAGGAAAATTCGCAGTATTTTCCGAGTTTACACAGACTAAGCAAATGATTATACACGATGTGCAGGCCCAGCACGGGTGTCTTTAAACTAAGGAAATATAGTTTATTTATCTAGAAGTTACAAGTCCTCTATGGGCAGGTGTAACGCTCTGAACCATTAGTAAGCTGAAAAGTTCCCAACCGTGATGTTGGGACTGAAGATTATTTGTGATTGATTAATGAGCAAATACCACTACAAAGCTAAGTTCTGAACCCGTATCAAGTGAGGGGCAGCTCAAACAGATAAAGTATAAGAAGCATAAGCACGAATTTGCAAAAACATCATTGCAACGCCTAAAGAGGTCTCTATAACCAAGGGATAGTAAAATAGAGAAGTCAGCTTATGTCATAGTACCCATAGGACATAAGTTGCCACTTAAAAGGCATAGGTACCACCATTAGAGAAGGGCGGAACGATGTCCTTCTGGAAATTACAATGGGAGCATCGATTTTCGCTAATTGGATGACCGATTCCCTAGAAAACAGTTAGCCTTTTCAAAAAATATGGGATAGTTTCAATTGGTGTAAAGAGCAATTCTATTGATGGTTAACGAATCGCCGTATACGAGACTCGCTTGTCCTGTCCTGAACAAGTTCGAAGGGTTCGGTAGTGTGAGAGGCGCAGTGGCGAATTTTAAGTCGTCACCCGTATACTCGATTACCACACGTTTTTTATTTCGGATTATTAATTTAAAATTATTTCAGATGGGTAAAATTCTAAAAAATAAACATAAAAAATTAAGGTTATTATGGATAATAATAAACAAGAAAATGTCAGTATTTCGAAAAATTTATAAAACCAAGATTTTCCTAATTGGTCTATTTGTAAATTATTTTCGTCAGGGTTCTCAATGTATTTTAATATTTGATTCTTACGAGTTTGAACCCCTTGTTTGTATGCAGTTACTTCGTAGAAGCGAGTTGCTAATGAAAATAGGATACACAGTCCGATTAAAATTATCGTTATCAAAAAGGCGATTTTTGATGCTTGATTAGGAATCGGTGAGGCTTTTAGTCCAATTAATAAACCAATTAATGCAACAGAAAGAGTCGATATGGATTTAAAATAATCAAAATATGCTTTATCTTTCTTCTCTTGGGATTCCTCAAACTTGTCGAATAATTCTTTTAAGTATTTTTTATCCATAATTATTTTTTTAAATGTTTGGTAACCGTGGTGGTATGAATTGATTGGCATTTTATAGCACTTACGTATCAATTTGCAGTAAACATAAATTAAAGAACGAACCTACGCAAACCACTGACTGCCAATTTATTTATACCACGTGTGTGTTCCCTGTGTGGGCATCTTTACCTTACTTTAAAGTGAGGTATTAATCTAGAGGGTGCAAGTCCCTTATGGGCAGTGGTAACGCCTTGAACCATTAGTAAGCTGCAAGGTTGCCAACCGTGAGGTTGGGACTGAAGGAAGCAGGACTACAAAACTCGGTACTGACGGACAGAAACCGTATACGAGACCCGTATGTACGGTGGTGTGAGGGGTGTACTCCGTCAATTAATGGCGGAGCCATCCACTCGATTGTGTTTTCGTACTTTATTTTCCGTTCTGCTGATAGCGTTGGCAAAGACATACTCTTTTGCAATTTTTGGCTTGTGTGGCGGCTGGTGCGAATTGCAAATGTGTATGGCTTTATACGTTGGCTAAAATCCGTAAAGTTCTGCAATTATTTTATTATTTTCTGTTTCTAGTTCAATATCATAATTTCCAGAAACTTTGACTTGTTCTATAATCTGTTTTATGTTTTCGGTTATAGTATCTACTTGTTCAATACTTGGTTCTATAAACGGAATACGTTTTATATAATTAGAAGAATTGTTCGTTGAAGGGTTTATTGTTCTAATTAACTTATTGCAAGTTGGTGAATTGAAAAATGCAAGTAAATAATGTATTAAGCTTTCTTTTTTCGGAAATATTCCAACTATTGATTGGTCAAAAAGTCTATTTTCAATAATAGCACCAGTTATTGAACTTGAACTAACCATTGGCACAGCTATACCTTTTCTAAAATAAAAGGAAGCGTTTTGATAACGAGCTTTCTTATCTTTTTTATAAAAACTAACTATATCACTTGACCATTCCATAAACCAATTATCAGATTTGTAATATCGTACATTACCACCTTTAACAATCGGGACATATATTTTCTCGTTTTCAATTCCATCTAAAGGTCTTGAACTACAGTCGTAAGTTATCTGTTCTTTATCAACTTTATCATATCTTTTGGAATTACGAACTTCTTTGCTCAGAACTTTTAGTCTATCCTTATCGTTTCCAGAATAGAAACCTGTGGCACAATCACAAATATCTCCAATACTCTTTTTAGTTTGTTTAATACAAGCTGATACATTAGGGTTAGTGTTAGTTAGAAAAATGTAGCCATCATTACTTAAAACGTTTTTCTGTTTAATAGTTAGCTTTGTTAAGTGTTTTAAATTTCCGCCACCTAATTCTTGAACAGATTTATAATCTTTAATAATTTTGAATGTATTTTCTATATTTGACTTGTAGTCACTAGATTTCTCTAGCGATATAATTGACAAGTTAGCATAGCCAAAATTAACTCCAGGAAAGTATGAGGATGGAAATAAAGCTATTTCTTTTATTTTAGTTGTTGATAGTATGTGCTTTCTAATGTCCTTATGCATATTTAAGTTCAAATATGTATCGGGAATAATAAAAACTAATTTTCCTCCTTCATTTAATGATTCGATACTTCTATAAAGAAAAAGAGAGTAACTTTCTTTTGCATAAAACCCATTAAATTTTTTCTTTAAAGTAGCTCTGTCGATTGTATTTCTCCAAGCTCCAAAAGGTGGGTTAGCAATAACCGCATCATATTTTCCACCCATTGAACATAGAAACTCTAAATCTAAATCTGTTAGTGTGTCTGTTTGTTTAATTGAGATATTTTCTAAATCTTGATATTTTGACTTTAAAGTATCACAAGCATTTTCGTTCAATTCAAATGCGTCAATTTTGATGTCCTTATATTTATCTAAAATCGGGTCAATAAAAACACCATCTCCTGCACAAGGTTCAAAAATAGTTTCTGTACCTTTTAATTCTAGCAAGTCAACCATATACGATACGATTGGTTCTGACTTAGTGTAATATGCTTGAAATATTCTTTGTTCACTTATCATAATCTACCAAGTTAAATATTGAGTTAAGTTATTGTCCTCTAAATGTTGAACGAAGTCATCATCTAAATCTTCTGTCCAATTTATATTGGCTGTAATCCAAGTTCTTAAATCAAATCCAGAATATTTATGAAGTTCATCATATGTTTCTGCACCAGAAAATGCATTCCAAATCCCTGAATTTTTTAATGTTGTAAAATAATTGTTGTTTTCTTCTGCTCTTACGAATATTAAAGGCTCATAATTATCTTCAAGATTTTGGTAAATACTTGCGACTAATAAAAGTCTATTTGTATTGCCTTTTTCATTTGAACCAAACCCACTTTTGAAATCAACAACATATTTCTTTTCTTCAAAAATGAAGTGCAAATCAAGTTCAAGTTGAATTTCTCCCGACAATACTAAAGACCAAACTTTATCGTAATATTTAATCAATTGCACTTTCTCCTCATCTGTTAGTGTTAATTCATTAATATAATCTTCTATTTCATCTGCAAGTTGTTTTTTAACGTCAGCAAAAAGTGGCGGAACAAAAAGCTCTAAGTCATTAATAGGATATTCGAAAGCTAGCTTGCAAAATGGTTCCCACAATTCACCAATCCTTCTTGAAAAAGTCATATACTCATAAGCCCAAACAGAATGACGAACTTCTAACATAACTACATAATTAGTATATGTTACCATTAATACACACTCAAGGGTTTCCTTATTATTCCAATTTTCTTTTTTTCCTTTCTGTTCGATTATTTCAATTAGTGTATTTCGAGCTTTTACAAGTAATGTGTTAAGTTTTTTAGCTTTCTTTTTATACTCAGAATTCCCATACTCTTCATTAACTACTGCAAGAAACTCACTAGACCTATCTCTAAAATACTGTAAAAGTTCTTCTTTACTATTTGCTGTTTCTTTATTTATATCCATTATATTTTTTGTGTTTTTAAATACTCAATTTTTTGTTCAGCAACTTTCATAGCCTCTAGTCCTAAATCTTCATTTTGAATCTCATATACCAACTTATCACTCAACCAAGCTATTACAACTTCATTTTTTTTATCTTCATAAAATTTGGAAAGTGCTTTGACTTGCTCTTTTGTTGGCATTCGGTCATTTCGTTCAATTTTACTCAGAAGAGTTAGGTCAAGGGATAATTCTGCCCCAACTTCTCTAAGAAGAAGTCCTTTAGATTCTCTTAATGCACGCAAAGTATCTCCAATATTTTTCATAAGTCCATTTTGGCTTGACAATATTTGGTTAATGTAACTACTTTTTATGAATTAGAATGTCAAGCGTTGGAAAAGTGCTTGCCTGTGTGGTGGCTTTTTCGGTATGAAACACAACGGTTTGAATATGGTGCGTTTGGCACTTTAACTCTCCAATTTTTCAATTTACTACTCTGTTTATTATTTATTAACATCTTAATAATTAGCACTATCTGCCAAATGCACTATATTTTTTGTGTGTGCCCAGCATGGGCATCTTTTTAACCACAGTAATGTAGTTAATTAATCTAGAGGGTGCAAGTCCCTTATGGGCAGGGGTAACGCCTTGAACCATTAGTAAGCTGCAAGGTTGCTATTCGCAAGAATAGGACTGAAGGAAGCAGGACTACAAAACTCGGTTCTGACGAACAGAAACCGTATACGAGGCATAAATGCACGGGTAAGCAACCACATCATTGCAACGCCCAAAGAGTACCAAAAGTGCATCTATGTAGATACGGCAGCAATTGAGTGAAAGAAGATGCAATTACCTGGGGAGGTCTCTACAATCACGAGTTGGTTAAGTAGAGAAGTCAGCCGAAGTCATAGTAGTTAATGAGCTGAACATTAATGAAGGACCGAACAATAATGGTCTTTAATAGACAATGGAGCGTTGGTATGTTTTAAGGGCAGTTGCCTAATACCAAAGTAGCCATTGATTAAGCGAGACAACAGAACGAATGAAGTATTAATGATTAAACAATTAACATCAAAAGAGAATCTTAACGCAGCTTATTTGCAGGTGTATCGCAACAAGGGAGCAGGAGGAGTAGATGGTAAAAGTGTACAAATGCTTAAATCTACTTTACAAGCAAACGGAAAACAATACATTGAGCAAGTAGAACGTGGAGTTTATCAGCCATCTCCAATCCTAGGCGTTGAAATACCTAAAAGTAATGGTAAAACGAGGTTACTCGGAATACCAACAACTATAGATCGGGTTTTTCAACAAGCATTACATCAAGTACTGCAACCTATATTCGAAGTAGACTTCCAACAGCACAGCTACGGATTCCGACCAAAGCGTAATGCAGGGCAAGGCATTGCACAAAGCTTGGAGTATATCAATTCAGGTTATCAGCATATTGTAGATATTGATTTGAAGTCCTTCTTCGATGAAGTAGAACATTATGTGCTGTTAGAATTGATTTACAGAAAAGTAAAGTGCAAGCAAACCCTAAAACTATTGCGTTCATTTCTTAGAGCACCAATACTTATCAAGGGTAAATTACAGCAAAGAAAGAAAGGGGTTCCGCAAGGCTCTCCTTTAAGCCCTTTACTTTCAAACATCCTACTCAATGAGTTAGATAAATTACTTGAAAGTAGAAAACTACGTTACGTGAGATATGCTGATGATTTTAGTGTTTATGTAAAAAGTAAGAAAGCTGCAAAACGAGTAGGAAACAATCTCTACCTGTATTTAAAGCAAAAACTTCTGTTACCAATAAATCGAGAGAAGAGTGGTATTCGTCGTCCTTTAACTTTTAGTTTACTAGGACATTCCTTTGTGGCATCCTATAAAAAGGGGTCAAAAGGGAAGTATCAATTAGTAGTAGAAAAGTCGAAATGGAGAACCTTTAAAGCAAAGCTTAAAATGTTAACCAAAAAGACAATTCCTGCTAAATTCAACGAACGAATTCATCGAATCAATTTGTTAGTCAGAGGTTGGATTAATTATTACAAACAAGCATCCATTCAAGCCAAACTTAAAAAGTTGGAAGAATGGCTAAGAAACAGACTGAGATATTGTATTTGGCATCATTGGAAAAAGCCCGAACGGAAGAGGAAAAATCTAATTCGGTTGGGGAAAGACCAAGGACAAGCTTATGCTTGGAGCAGAACTAGAATGGGAGGATGGGCAGTAGCTCAAAGTCCAATACTTGGTACAACCATTACAATAGAGCGGTTGAAAAAGAGGGGTTATATTAGTCTAGTAGAATACTACAAACGATGATGTATCATTATTGAACCGCCGTATACGAGACCCGTATGTACGGTGGTGTGAGGGGTGCACTCCGTCAATTAATGGCGGAGCCATCCACTCGATTAGGCACTGGGCTTCCTTCTTTCGTTATATTTTTCTCATTAAATACTGTATAATTTTTTCTTTCCTTTTTTGTATTAATTCTCTCGTCCAAGTCGGATTTTCCTTTGTCAGTTCTTGAATTTCTCTTTGTTGCTCCAAGTGTGTGTAACTCGCTCTTTTGTCTGCAAATGGTTTGTTACCTACTGAACAATTATGAGATTTTGAAAGAAGCAAATAATTCCCTAAACAATTGATGTATTGGTTTATAAATTCTTCATCATAAGTGTCGTAACCTGTTTCTGGATTTTCTGTCTGCGGTGCAATATGTTCTAATTCTGGACTTGTGATTTTATCAAATCTTGTCGGTGAGTAACCACTTTTTCCTTGTGATTCAAGATGGTTTTCGTATTTCCAAAGTAAGAATTTTGCTATTGAGTGATTAACGCCACCCTGTAAAGCTCTTTCTAATTCTCTGTTGTTCCAATAAGCCCACCACCAAGAATCAGAACCTACATTTTTCATCCATTCAACACGGTCAATAATTGGTTTTATTACTGAATTATCTTCTTTGAATTTTTGGTAAACATCATTTAATCTTGAAGTAATATCGGCTCTTGTTCCGATTAGTCTGTGTCTAATTACCAATGATTCAAGACTTGAACAGAGTTGTGATATATCATTTATTGGAAGTCCAAATTTATATGCCTTAATGATAAATGGAATTGAAATACCTATTCCACCAAGCGTAATTAGCGAATGAATTTCAAGATTTTCTCTTTGGTCTTTGCCGAAGAAAGTTGTCAAATGCTCAAAACTTATGGCAAGTGAATGAGTAAATGATTTGATGAAAGAAATTGAATTTTCCTCTGAAAGCAATTTGTTGATTTTCTCAATTGCATTTGATTCCCAAAGTGAGTTGAAATGAACTCTTAAAGTATAAACTAAAACATCATCTTCATTAATGTTATATTCGATTGATGAAATTGATTTGTATATCTTTTCAAATCTTGATTTAATTTCCTCAATTAGTGATTCCTTTTCTTCTCCTCCGTAAAGATGAACATTAAACATAAATTGAGCCTTGATTATTTCCAAATTTGAAGGTTTTTTCCCTCTATTGTTTTGGAAGATAAACATTTGGATAGCCTCTGATTCATCTGTTACTGGGTGAGTTGTGCAAGTTGCACTTTGAACAGTTTTAAGCATTTTTAAAAGATATGCTTCGTCTTTGTTTGAGAGTCTTTGAGTAAAGAAGTCAAAAGCATTTACAATTCTTTTGGCTGATTCCGTTTCAAGTCCGTTCCTGTCTTTTTTGGTTTGGTCAATTACAAAATCTTTAAAAAGCTGGTTATCATAATCAACCGTTGCAAAACGATAAGTTGAATTTCTCTTGATAATGTCTTCAAAAGTTTCTTGTTCAGTTTCGTTTAATGGTCGGATTTCTTTAATTCGTGTAAAAAGTGTCGAAAGAAAAATCACGATTGTTGTAAGTCGTTGTTGACCGTCAATTACTCCGAACTTGTTAGCTTCCTTTTCTTCAAATAGAAAGTGTCCGAAATAGTATTTTGATTTTGTTGTACTACGATTGTAATCTTCTAAGTCAGATAGAAATGTATTGACTTGTTTGGGTGTTTTACTACTTTCAAATTCCGTGTCCCAAGAGTAGGCACGTTGATAAGTTGGAACAAAAATTCTGTTCCCTGCTAACATTTGTTTGATTGATGTTGATGCTTCCATTTATATAAATCTCATTGAAAAATAAAACAGGGGGCGAAGCCTCCTGTTTTTATTAATTTGTTTTTATGCTGAACGAGTTCCTGTTTTTTTACCGTTCTTATCATATGTATAAATGAAGCTTCCTTTTTTCAAGTTAAAAGAATTTCCTGCTGCATTTCTGAAATCTCCTGAAGAACTGGAAAGTGTTGCTATTTTTTTGCCTTTTTCATCATAGGTATAATAAAAACTACCTTTTTGTAGAACAATAAAATCCATTCCTATTCCCATTAAATCCCCTGTTGAAGCTGATAGTGTTGCTGATTTTTTACCACTACTATCAATAATGTAGTAAAAGCTTCCTTTGGTCTGCACGTCTGAAATTGCCATATTTTAAAATTTTAGTTGTTGCTTACTCTATTCGGTTTTCGGCTTTCCCGTTTTTTTTACAAATATCGAAAGTCAGTCCGTCAAAATGTGTCGTTGTTATTTTACACGGTCGTCTTTTTACATTGCAGGTAACGTTTAGTATAACCGCAGTTACGGATAAATATACGAGGTTTTTCGGTTAAGCACGGAAGTTAGCAATTACGCGTGGATTCGGACGTGGTCGAATCCGCCGTAATTGCGGTTATACATTGTTGGCAGCTGGCATTAGTATATTTCTAATTAACTTCTCGTTTAATTTATTTTCTCCGCTTGAAATTCTAATCGCAAGATCTGAATCAAAATCATTAACGCTTTTAAAATATATGAATGGATTATCGATTTTCACGTAAATTCTTTCGCAATAATTTTTTTTCAAAAAATCATTTCTTTCAAATTTATCGTAGCGATTTGTATTTAAAATATAGTAGTTAGAATTGATTTCGTTTATTTCCCATTCATTCTCCTCGGCAGTCTTAAGTAATCTATTTTTAAATTCATCTTTTTCTATTTTAAATTGAGATTTTAAATAATAAAGATTTCTATGAAGGTATATTAAGTTTAATATTCCAATAGTCATAACTGAAACACCAATTTTTCCTAAAGTGCCAATTTCCTTAATCTCAAAGCTAAAATTTTCGATTTCTGAAGTCAGACACCAAACTCCAATAAATATAAAAATCAAAGAGACTTTGTAATATTTTAATTTTTCTATGAAGTCTAAATTTATTTTCAAATTCTATTTTTTTGCTTGCTGCCAACGTCTCTGTATATGGCTCGTAGCGTGCAAATTAAACAATTAGTTTCGGATTGAGCACGAGCCGAATTTTTAAATTTTTCTTATTATCTTTTTTTACTAATAAGCCAAATTTAAAAATTTGGCGGACTCGCAAATATACCTTAACTTCGATTAAGCAAATACCTAGCTATGAGCTATATACGTTGTTGGCAAATCGTTTTTCTTACTAATATTAATTAACTTTATCAAATAATAAATTCATAGATTTATAACCGTGTCCAGTTAAAATACAAACTACGGTATCGCTCTCTTTGATAAATTCTGTTCTACTTAATTCTTTTAATCCTGCAATTGTAGTCGAACAAGCAGGTTCTACAAAAATTCCATCTTTACGAGCAATTTCTATTACATTTTCAATTAATTCTTCATCACAAAATGATAATGCAGTCCCATTATATTTTTCAATAATATTTAAGACCTCATTACCTAAAGAAGGATTAGCTATTCTTATACTACTAACCGATGTATTCGGGTTTTTAATCTCTTTAATTTTATCTTTTGACTTGAAAGCATTTACTATCGGTGAGCAACCACTAGCTTGAACACATACTGGTTTAGGAATTTTGGAAATAATATTTAAACGATGAAGTTCTTCGAACCCTTTCCATAAACTTGTAAATAGTGTACCACCACCTGTAGGTACAATTATAATATCAGGGACATCGAAATTTAATTGTTCAATTATTTCAAAACCAATAGTTTTTTGACCTTCAAAATAATAGGAATGTAAGTGAGCTTTTATGAAAGTTTGATTTTCTGTTCTACTTAATTCAATTTCTTTTGTTCTTGTGTCAGATAAGTTTTCTGTGAAAAATGTTATTTCTGCACCATAGAGTCTTAAAAGTAAAGTTTTTTCTTTATCAGTCGATTTTGGAATATATACTCTACTTTTTAATCCTATCGAATTCGTGTACATTGAAAACGAAAGTCCTGAATTTCCAGTAGATACTGTTGCCAAATCAATAAGTCCAAGTTCTCGTGCCTTTGAAACCGCAACAGACATACCTCGGTCTTTGAAAGAATTGGTTGGGTTCTTGGTTTCATCTTTGAGGTAAACATTACACTTACATAAATTACTATAATATTCTGATTTGTTCAATGATGAAAACCCTTCATTTTTTGAGATAATATTTGTTTCCTTATCTAAAGGTAATAAATCCCAATATCGCCAAATATTATTTTTCTCATTTAAAATCTCAACATTTGTAGTTTGGTATGAGATTCTTCCAGTAACAGCAAGAATTTGATTACACTTTCCACATCTAACTGGATGTCCATCTATGTTTGTGTTACAATTGTTACAGTAATATTTGTAATCTTTCATAATCTTTATTTTATATAGAAAAAATTTCTTTTAAAGCTTTATCCGAATCATAATGAGACCGAACAAATTTATCTGGTGAAGTCACATAACCATTATAAAAAGTAACACCTTCATTTAGCAAACCCATTATCCAAATATTCTTATTTACAGAACCTTCAATAGAAATAGGATGATAATTATTATCAACATCTATTGTAATTGTATTATTCTGATTTGCGCGATATTTTTTAATAATACCTTTATTGAACATTGAATTTATTAAGGAAGGACTATTATTGATTTTTTTGACTTTATTTAAATGTCCAGTATAGTACCAATCACAAAATATACTTATTTCTTCTTTCAATACCGCAGAAGTGATTTTCCATTTTTTTAGGTCATTATTCCAATTAACATCAGGATTTGGGCCGAATGGTATTTGTAGTACTTTAGAATCAATTAATGCTATGATTTCTGCAAGTCTTTCTTTTTGCGGTCCAACTCCAATTCTATTTAAGGTATGACTGTGTATATTATAGAATTTTTCATATGATTTGTCTGTAAGATTTCCAAAATCAATAGCATATCTTATAATATCTCTAAATTCACGAAAAATCTCTAAAGCTGATTTTAATGGACTATTTAGTGTACCGATGATAGATTGATTTAAATCAAAATCAATCCATTCTTTAATCCAATTTTGATAGTCATTTGAAGAATTCAAAGCTTTTACGATTGATTTATTATCAGATGAGAGATTTTCAAAAAAAATAGCTTTTGGATTAAATTCTTGTAGAGAGCATAAATTAGCTTCTAAATTTTTGTTTAATAAAGCTGTATTTAATTTTTTTATAATGATATGTGATTTATCCCATCCATTTTGTTTGCAAAATTGAGCTCTTCTATAAGCTATTCGCAATTCCGTAAATATTAATGGTAATATATCATTGTCAAAATCTATTTTAGACTTTCTGTTTAGTAAGATTTCATCTACATTTTCTTTATTAAAGATAAGTGGTTTATAATTTAAAGGCGCACCAAGGTTTGGTCTTGAACGGTATGGTAATCCTGAAGATGAAAAAGCTACAATTTTAGGTTCCTTGCCACTAGAGAAGTATTTTAATTTTTTTTTCTCGAACTTGAAATAACCGCCACGACCAATAGTTAGCGAAAGTATCGCATCGTGAAAAGTCAAACCCAAACCCTGTATTGCAACGATATCTTTTTGCTTTACTTTTTCAAACTGATTAGGTAATGGATATGGATTATTAATTTTTTGAACTGATTTTTGTTTTAAGTTATTATTTGGTTTATTAAGTATATAACCTATCGTAATAAATAAAAAATTAGTATCTAATTTTATTTTATTATTTAATTTGATTGTTAAATGATTATCATTTAATGATAAACTAACAGCTTCATTTCTGTATCTAATTATATTTAAAAATGAATGTGCTTGGTTTTCAATATATTCTAGTGACCATTTTAAATATTCCCCTAAAATTCTTCGAGGTAAAAAGTCATCAGGTTTTATTTCTCTTCCTTGTAAACCAACGGTAAAACCATCATCAGATATTAATAATTTACGTTTACAAACCCATTCATAAAGAGTTAGTCCTTTTGTAGCTGGACAATTTGATAAAGAAGATTTGTGCGGAAAAACGGAAACTTGACCACAAATTATATTTAGAAGAAGATAATCTGGTTGTTCTAAATGATATTGGAATGGCGCTTTATCAGACTTTTCAATTAAGTAAACTGTAATTTTATTAAATTCTTTCTGCACTTTAGAATATGCTACAATTCTTTCCAAAATACCGATACCACGAATTCCTAATCCTACAATACTTATTGTTTGTGCTATTTTCAAATTAGGCAGTTTATTTAAATATTAATTATCCTATCTTGATTAATTGACACATTTTGTACATTGTCTTTGCGTAATGGTAGAATTTGATTTGTTATAAAAAACCCATTTTCATCCAATTTCTCTAATAGATAATTACAGCAATTGCTTTGACAGCCAATTATTAAAGGTTTTTGATTACTATCAATTAGGTAGTCTGTCAATTCTTTGTCAACTTCAGAAACAATATTATCTTTATGATGATATGGATTACTAAAAATATTTGGTGCAATAACCTGTGATGAAGAAATTCCAAAATATTCCCAACTAAAAATTTCTACTATAGTTTTATCGAATAAACTGACAAGAATAATATTAACACCTTTAGATTTTAAGTAATAAATGAGAGATAATAAAGATTTGTTAGGTTCAAACTTATTTATAGTATTGTTTTTTAAACCATTGACCTTTGCGAATTGAATAATTTTATATACTTCATCTACACGAGTATTGTGTTTAAGTTTTTTTAATTCATTAAAAATTTGTTCCTCAAGAGGTTTTTCGTTTTCATCATTTTCAATAGTTCTACCATTAGCTAAAAACCAATCTAGCATTATTTTATCAAAACTTTTATTGAATAGAAAATCATCAATTTGAAATACAGCAATATGTCCTTTATTAAATTCAATTCTGTTTAATTTATCAAATATTTGTTGTGGTAATTGCTCATATAAAGAATCAACTTTTACGTGATGCGAATTGAGTGCTGAAACTACGTGTAAAATTAATCTAGAATCGTATTCTTTATTAGATTGTACCCAACGAATGCATAAAGTTAAAATAATTAAGGCAGTAAGAACTGATGTGATAATAATACTTCCGATATATAATGCTTTACTGAAATCGTTGCTATTATAATAATTCCAAATGAAAAATATTGACAAAGAATACAACATACCTAGGATGAATGTGAATAAACCTGATTCTAAACCATATCTTATTGAAGAGATACTTTTTAGATAAGGTCGACCAATATAATTCATTGTAACTAAATCCGCATATTGTTCATTGTAAGGTGTATCAATCCCGTTTTTGCGAATTGATTTTAAAAATCCGCTGAATGAATGTTTTGGATAAAATATTTTTTTAAAAATTTCTAACTCTAGATTTAACCAACTTTTTATTACAGGAACGTGAGTAAAATCTATAATTATCTTATTTTCCTGCGAATTATAAAATGGTTTAGTTTCGTCCTTTACAAGCTTAACAAATTCTTTATCTTCATACCTTCCTCCAGTTATTGACAACCTTAAAACAGTATATGAATGATATAGAAACCACCCAAAAGGCCAAGCTATAGCTGGAAAAACTGTTATACCACCTACAAGAACAAAGATTCTTATATCAGAGTCTGTAAAATAATTTATCGTTATCCAACAAGCTACAATATAAATTGGCGTTAAAAAGATTATACCAGGAATGTAATACCTAAATGATTGTTGATCCATATTATGTTAATGTTTACTCCAAAGTTATTTTCAAAATGTTTGCCAACATCCGTATAAACCCTATTCAAATCTTTATTATAGTGTATATATCTATTTAGGACGTTGTTTTATTTTCATCTAAACTAACACTTTAATACATAGTACCCAATGGACTTTTTATTGTTTTGTTATTCATCGCTAAAACTCTAGTGTAAATTTCTGCTGTTTTGGAGCTATTATGACTTAAAGCAACCTGGATATGTCTTAAGCTTATTCCCGTTCCATAGGGGTGTAGAAAAACTATGACGTAAAGTGTGTGGTATGCTCCAAGGCTTACTGTTGGTGCTTTTAAAGCTTTGCGATACATACTTTGATCTTTAGTTGCTTTCGTTATTTTTAGTCATAAATTAATTATGCCTTAGTCACCTAAATTAGCTAAAACAGACTTTAAAAAACTACTTTTTTAATCATTTAAAGGTATTTAACCGTTAAGAACGGATAGCCTAAAGTTATGTCCCTGTCGAGATGTTGTGAAAAATAAATACAAACTTTGCTTAGAAATCTGTCGATTTATGATTGTTGTAAAATTGTTAAAAAACCATTTCAATATAGAAAAGTATGTGACTCTATCACCTTAAAATATATACAAATCAGGAAAAATATACTGACAAAAAAAAGATTGAGTGTTCAATGTTGAATTTTTTGGAAATCAGATCAGGAATAATATTAAATTGAACAAATGAGTGTGAATTTGTAAAAAATTCACCACATCATAAATAACTATTTCAGACGTAGCTTTAGTTGGTGGCGGAGCTTATCCTCAACCTGGTGAAATTTCTTTAGCACATAATGGCATTTTATTTTTGGATGAGCTCCCTGAGTTCAAAAGAACAGTTTTAGAAGTGATGCGGCAAC
>Ga0307979_1000780_pt1 | contig 22379 bp, 27 predicted proteins | sample OrgLakmetage1058_FD_201833 | JGI IMG/M metagenome (GOLD analysis project Ga0307979, IMG submission 201833) | Saline water microbial communities from Organic Lake, Antarctica - #1058 | ecosystem: Environmental > Aquatic > Non-marine Saline and Alkaline > Saline | place: Antarctica: Organic Lake...
AGCGGCAGGGAGCGGTGGCCACTACCACCACCACCACCACCACTACCGTCACCACTTTTGCTGCCCGAACCACCTCCACCACCTCCAGCACTAGTACGACTACTACTACTTGACGCTTCGTGAGGTGGCGCGTACAGCACTAGGGCGGTCACTTTGGGCACTCGCAGCGGCACCACCACGCTCGACGCCCATTGGTCCAGCAGTTGCGCGTGCCGCTCCACCGTCGACGACCACCGCTCCCGGTTCGGTTCCACGCACAAACTCTTCAACTGCCGCGCCGTGTCCTGCGCTTCCGACGCAGCGGTGGCGCCTCCCGCAGCGGCAGCGCCCGTCGCCCCTGCATTGGCCTCTGCTTCGTCTACGCTGCTTTCCGCGTCCGAGACCACCGCCGCCCGCACGAACCTGAGACATGGCGGATACAATAAGCATAAACATACTATCATTGGGAACTGGGATGGCAGTGGGGTGGGAAACAGAAATGGCACTGTACTGCCCGCCATGACAGTACCTCAGCGCAGCATTCAAGTCGTGCTGAAAGTACGGGAACATGGAGCCGCTGGTCTTGTAGTGGCCCGCTACTTGGCGCAGGGTAGAAGCAGTGAAAGGCTGCACTTCGTGCGCTGGGAGCCACTCCTTAGCTTCCTCCACCTTTGGAAAAAGAAATCATAAAGCCAAGTAAAGAAATCGAAAGTGCCAGGCAAAAGATGCTGCAAGCACTACTTCGTGTTCTTGATTGGAAAATAAATTTGGATGGCAACAGTCTCACCGGCGGCGAACAGGGCGACCTCTTGAATCCAGCGAAGAACAAAATGCGGCACTCCACGCTACCGCCTTTCTTTTCGCGAACCTCTAAAATTTTGCTTGGCCACCAGCCCCAACTGAAAGAGGCAGGCATAGTCGCTTGAGTTATAGAGTTTCTCACGTACAAACTACCACTATCACAAGACCTACAGTATGGTACCCGCACATGTACTAGCGAAAAGCATACACTTACTTGGAGAAGCTGGCAAAGACGAGATCGCCTGCGCACCAAAACCCAGCCCAGCTCTGTTGGAGCTTTGATATTCGGGCACTGCCTGAGGCTGCTCCAGGTTTTATTGTGCCCGCCTTTGACCTGCCCCCTTTACCACCTACCGCTGCTGTTGCTGCTGTTGCTGTCGCTACTGCTGCCGCTGCCTTGGCGCCAGCGACTGACGCAGCTACATCTCCAGCAGCTGAAGCCGATAAACAAAAAAGCGACTTAATCTTCACAAGCTCAGCTTCGAGGCAGGCGCGCGAAGCGCCAGGGATCGCACACTGGTTTGGCGGCAAAGAGGCATCGAGCTCGAGAGCTGCCTCGAACAGGGTTATAGTTTCAGCCAATTGGACATAGGATGCATCCTCAGGGAGCCCACACTGCCGCAATGCATGGATTGCTCGAAGCCCAGGCAAACTATTCATCAAGCACTTCAGCCAGCGCCTTTAGCTAATGCATGTATCTTGATCAGGGCGTACGCTAACTTTTGAATTGGGGCTGGCTTGCTTGCTGGTTCATGCTGTTTGCTGACCTGAAATATATTACAGAATGAATACCTGGAAACCTTAACTGAAATCCTGGAAGATACGCCATCATGCCATCATGCATCGTGTTCTCGAGTTCTCACGATTCACGATCGATGATCGATGGAGCTACAGTACAGTAGGGCTAGCGCAAAAAGTAAAAGAAGGAGTAGTTCTACAGGCTAGACCAGCAAGAGCCTTTCGCAGCTGCAGGAGCTAGAGTGAAGATACTTAGCAGCTGTTCTGAACACACGAGGCAGTCGTACAGCGATAGCTAAGTGTGAGCAGTTGAAGTAATAAGTAAAAGCTGTTCAGAGGGAAGGCATGTACTCAATCTATCATCTACGATGCACGTGAGCAGCAAACTTGTGACCTTTATCTCACTATTCTGGAGCACTACTCGCATCCGCGCTAACATTGTGCAAGTGCCTCCTGACCAAGGATGGTTTGAGGCAAGTCTTTGTCATCATGAATACTTTGCGTTAGTCATTCCATTCACAAACGGAGTTTAGTCTTGAGTGTGGCAACATTCTATCACTCGGCAACATTTTTGCAGGGGCGCACGCTGGTGTCAGCTTTTGGTGAGATCCAGTTTGACCACTCGGCCGTTGCTTTCCGCTTCACCGTCGCAAACACCGATACAGTCGTCGCAGAGCTCAGCCAAAATGGGCCGAACCCAGCTGTCCTGCAGCCGCACTACTTCAAAGTGTTCGTGGACGGAGAATTCCAGCCCAACACCGCTGGCAACGAAACTGACCTGAGCTCTATTTTCAGCTTCAGCACCAGTGGTGCGCAGTGGCGCGAAGACTCGGATGGCTTCATTCCGCTCGTGAACGTCGTCCTGGCCAAGAACTTGAGCCTGGACTCCACTCACGACATCCTCGTGTTCAAAGCCACGGAAGCGCAATTCGGCGAGATTGACCCCACGCCCAACTACATGTCCCTGTATTATATCGATCTCACTAGCGCTGAGGGCAGCGACGCAGTGCCTCAGCTGACAGCACCTTCGTCGTCTTCAGGGCGGCGCCTCGAATTTCTGGGCGATTCCATCACCGCTGGCTTCTGCAATCTGTGCGAAGAAGCTCCGGAAGCAAACAACGCAGCCGCTGAATCGGGCTACGACTCATGGCCACGGCTCATTGCTCAAATGGCGCAAGTAGGTGGACGTAGTGCCTGAGTTGTTGTTCGTGTCTTTTGTCTTATTTTTCGCCACTGAAAGAACATTGTCTTTCTGAAAAAAAGATATCAACAACGAACTCATTTATTATTGCTTATGGATCTTTGGGTATTTGACGATATTGTGGATGGCACACCAGGCCCAGTTTCACGCGGCAGCGTGGTCCGGCTACGGTCTGCAGCACAACTGTTGCGGCGGCACCACCACCATGCCTGAAGTCTTCAGCCGCACCCTCGCGTCCGTGAGCTCCGCCTACGACTACTACAACAACAACGCGTGGGCCTTTGGCAGTTGGGTGCCGGACGCGCTAATCGTCAACTTGGGCACCAACGACGTGTCCAGTGGGGAGTACAACGAAACCAGCTTCGCAGCTGCGTACGTAGACCTGTGCCTCAACGTGAGCAGCTTGTACGCGAGCGCAGCAGGCGGCGAAGGAATCACTCTGTTCTTGGCGTGTGGGCCCATGAGTGACGTGTATTGCGGTGGCGTGCACCTTGCTCTCGACCAACTCGCCGCTTTGAAAACTGCATCTGCAACGGCAACGGCAAGTCCACACGCCAAATCTAGAACAGCAACAACAGAAAGGGCGAGTCAGCCGCTGCCCCGAGCTGCCTACTTCCTCGACCAAACCAACGTCAGCAGCGTGAGCTTGAACTGTTGCGGGCACCCGAGCACCTCAGACGACGTGGCCATGGCAACAAGCAGTGGTGCCTTCATCATGAATGCCATGGGCTGGGAAAATTAGTATCAAGACCGCTGTTTTACTGAACACTGGTGCATTAATTATAGTATCCTAAAGCCATTCTCATACCCCCTTTACTACTACTTACATGGCCCCTGTGTCTCGCACTGAAATCAAAATTTCCTAAAAATTATGGAAGTGGATTGAGACCATTACATGACATATGACGTATGGTATATTCGTATATGAGCAAAATACTTACATATCACAAGTGAAACTTGGGTGTTGTTCATGTGAGAACAGTGGGGGTTTGCAGGCTCCTTTAGGAGCTGCAGAGCTATACAAGGAGGGTTCCTGTTGTTGGCGATGCTTGCTCAAGGAGACTGCAAACCCCCACTGTTCTCAGTTCTCACATGAACTGGTGTGTGCTAATGCTAGTGGCCGTTTCTGAGGCCAAAAGCTGCTGGTTGATTCGTGTAATAATTACACAGCCAATTTCCAATTCGAGCTAATTGACCCGACTTGGCTACACTGCTACACTGCACATTCGTGCACGGAACACGGAATATAGAGCTAGCGGAGCTGGCGTCAATTGCGAGACCGAGAGGACCTACAGCCACCCGGGCTCAGGAGGAGTGGGGTCTATTCTCTGTCTCTTGCGTCTCCGTCTGTCTCCGTCTATATGGGATTAAATTCAATACTACGTCGAGTTTCTGGTTTCCAATTTTTGTTCGAGAAACCGGAAAGTGGCCAGTCTTTAATTCGAGGATCCACTGCGTAATTATTTGGCATAATGCGAGTATCTATACGTACACTTATTCCAGGACACTAATTACTTCTCATATCCAGGCGCCCACCGTGGCCGCCGCGCTTGTTACTGCGAGCTCTGCGCTTGTCGATACCACCACTGGAACCACCACTACCGCCACCGCCAGCAGGGCTGCCGTAACCCGGTGGTAAAGGAAGCAACGGGTGGCGGTTTTCGGCGAACGGGTGAGCGATTTGGCGACGCTCCCACGGATCGGTGTGGCCCTGTGGAAACAAGCAAAGGATATACAGTGAAACGACGCAAGCATGTGTACTGGTATAGTAGCAAATGTTAGCGTGAAGAGAAACGACCATTATAATTATAATCCCAAAAATTGAGAGGAAGACACTTTTCGTCCCGCGCGAAAAGAAAAAAGATCAAAGAATCTTTGCTAATTTAAATGAGATGACGAGCCTGAAGTACTATGAAAGTTCTTTCCCTGTTTATCTTTTTTTACTCTCATTCTCTCCCGCATTCAATCACAATCATAGACTATTGTTGGGTAACGCACCTGCGGCATGCAGGGAAAGACAACCGAGGGGTCGCCGCTGCCGCAAGCAGCAGGCCGCGCTACTCGTTTGTCTTGAAACCGATCAACTGCTCGTACTCCTCCAGCTCCTGCTCCTGCTGCTCCGTTGCGCTGCTGGCTGTTGGGACTACCCTCGGTATTAGCAGAACGCGTAGGCCCTGGCCTTGCCCTCGCGTGGTGAGTGGAAAGCCGGGCTGCAGGCATCCGCAACAACTGAACACCTGGGGGGAGGTTGCCACTGAGACCTTCCTCGTAGCGGCCTTCTATACTGCTACTGTTTGCGCCGCTACTGAGGCTGCCTAGCCCACTACTGCTCGAACTTCTGCTGCTACTCGAGCTGCTGGTGCTGCTGGTGCTGCTCGACCTCTCGTGAGCATGCGACACAGGCAAATCGTGCTGCAGGAGCCATATGTACAAGCTCATGTCCAGCGCATAGGCAGCGGCCCACATGGCGCTGTCGTGCCTGCCGTTGGGCACCAATCGCAGGGCGCACCAGCCTCGTTGTCTGCCTCCTCCTCCTCCTTGGGCACTTTCACTTACTCGATTCACGTGCGCAAGCAGCTGCAGCGTGTTGTTTAGAGGGACCACCTAATGATTGAAGGAATAAGGAGCGAGAGAGAGAGGAGATTGTGAGGCATGTGAAATTAGGAAAGTGTTCATGAACAAAAGTCAATACGCTTGCCTCCTTCGATTAAATGAGTCATAATTAAAACTACGACACGATGCCTTAACAGAAAACATTACACAACAAAGTCAATGGACTAAAAGTGCACAAACACACACCATCTTACCTCGTCGCGCTTGCCATGGTAGATCATGAGAGGCACACCAAGTTTCACGATGCTCGTTGCCAGTACTGAGAGGGTGAAAGAGTCCACAATCCTACAACAAAGCACGCATTGGGTAAATAAAGTAGCTGTAAAAGCTGAAAAGGGTATCCTCCATGGCGTCATTATTGAAAACTCACAAAGCGTTTCCTTGATTTCATACAGTAAAAGATTTGCGTGTATGCATGGAGAGCGAAAGTGAGTAAGTGAAAGTTTCCATACTTGTGCGGCATAACGCAGTACGGGTCTTCCAGAAAGAGCGGTCCAGCCATGAGGCCGCAGCCGGGGCTCACGAGGGCCACCGCAGCAAAGAGCTGCTCGCCGTGTGACTTCGATGAAGATGATGATAAAAGCGTGTTATCCTTTGCACTAGCCCAGGTGATAGAGCTTGGGTGATCAGTGGTGCTGCTGCTGCTGCTGCTGCTAGTGGTGCCTGTAGCGCTACGACTATCACCACTGCTGCTACTACTTCTACAATCACTACCACTTCCTCCATCGCTGCAACTAGAGGGATGGTCAATCGCAGCCAAGTGTTGGAGCACTCGCAAGGCGCTGAAAGCCCCCACGCTCGTGCCTACCAAATAAACCCGCTTGCTTGCACCTAGCCGCTGATGCGCCACTTGTCGCACAAATGCTACCACGTCAGCAGGCACCCAGGGCCCAGCCTTGGACATGACAGGGCTCACGACGCACGCGCGCCACCCAAATTGCGCGGCCACTTTGCGAAATGCACCTCGAGCGCGCGCGTCTTGCTGCGATGGCTGGTGCTGCAGCGGCACACTTGGGTCTGTATCGGTATCTGGGTCAGCAAAGAGCCGCGGGAGAGTTTCGAGGGTAGCCACGGCTTGCCAGCGGCTGCGTACCTTGAGAAGATTCCCGTGCAAGCAGACAATGACTGGGCGGTCCTCCGGTGCACCTAGCAAAGTGAAACGTATACCACAACATAGTTATGCTAGGACTGGCTAGGTAGATCTAGCTAGAGGTCAACATTACTAACAATCTACATTGCATGGGTATTTCGTCCTACTCGTGTCTATCTCAACTACATTGGTCATTTTGTTTGGCTGTTGGCTCACCGTCCCAAGCCGGTGCAAACTCTAAGAACTCTTGGATGCTATCAATGCCTTCAACACGCTCCACCGTTTGCCGCGGCAGCACATTCCCTCCGACTTTAACTATGCTCTGTAGCTGACGAGAGTCTCTGACTATCGAGGCGGTGCTACCTAAACTTAAAGTCCATACGACGATGCTAAGCTTCATTTTTTTGAACCAATTTATTTTGGTCGATCCAAGAATGATCATGCCGAATGCCGATGATCCGATCCTGAGAATCTGAGAATTGTTGGCTCAAGATCGAACAAAAATACTATCTCTGGGATCGGATAGGTTAGGGCGCCCACGGTAGCAAGTCCATCGAAGCCCGGGCGATGCTCTTTCTCAAACGCTGCCTTCGCTTTTTGCTAGTACACGCATGGCTTTTCTCCACAGCAGTAGCTGCTGGGGAACCGCAGACGCACGTGTCGCCTTGGTGCACCGATGCTTTAGCATGGACCACTCCAAGCAATGTGACAGTACTATACTTCGACGAGGAACACCCTCTGCCAGTGCCTCTACCCTACTCATTGATGCTGCGCGTGCACGATTCCGAAGCATGTGCACCTGTGGATTCAGACCCGAACGTGGGCATGTGGTGGGCTGAGGTGCGCGTTCAGTAGGGTCACATATTAGCTTATAGACTTCAGACAAATTTATCGCAGGATGTGGACTCGAACTCGAAGCGATAGTTGCTTCAGTCCGAATTGTCTGACTCTAAGCGAAGGGGATAGACTTGCCTATAATCTATCATTTTCGTTCGTACCCTCATGAAAAGCTTTCATGGGACTATTGGAACGTATGTAGGTGCGACGGCATGTGCCAGACGAAAACGCCCTCGCCATTGGCTCCATCGCTGCCAAGCACCTGCCCAAAGGCGTCAACGCTCGCAAGGACTTAGGGCTCACGGACGGCTGCTCTCGAATTGCCTTGTTGTCCCACGGCTCGGACCTCAAGACTCGCAGCACGGTCAACGTCGCACCGCTAGACGGCGACGGCATTCAGGCCCATGTGGCGTGGCATGCTGGGGCCTATCGCACCCACTGCGACGTGGAAAACAAGGCTGGCCGGGCCGTGACGCTGTATTGGTAATGTTCTCGACCTGACTAAATTAAAGCAACCACGATTCCATTCCTATTTCTATTTCGGAGGTTTAGGTTGAAAGCAAAGTGACGAATGAATCTCAAACACGGCTATTTCCGTGCATATTTGTGTATCGCATATTAGGGTGGACGATCAACTCGATGAGCGAGAGCTTTTGACCATCCAATCAGGAGAAACAGCCCCGCAGCAAACGTTCATGGGACACATTTTTGTAGCTCGAGACACTGACGGCGAGAAAAAGGCTGTAGATTGGTGCGTGCTTCGTACTTAGGTTTGAGAGTGAAATCAGGTTTCGATGAGAGCGGAAGAATAAGAGAGAGCTTGAGACGCTCGGTGCTTAGAGATCAAAAGATGGGCGAGAGACTGATAGCATGTTCTGTAAACGTATCAATTGCATTTATTATTTTCATAATTTTTCTATCAAGGTGGGCCATGAGCGGAGCGCCTCGTCACGTGGTGGAAGACAAAGCACTGAGCATCGCGCAAGGGTCTTGCCAAGCCCCAATCGTAGGGGGCGCCACGGGCAACGCGGCCGCCGAGCACTTGGGGTCAGAACCAGGAGCGGCCTCCATCAGAGACGACGCCTTGCTTGGCTCTTCCATGCGCGCAGGGGCGGGGGCATCTGCGAAATGCACTAATGCTATCAACGACGACGACGGCGCTGCTGCTGCAGTTTCCACCATGTCACCCGAGCAGGCCGCGTTTGACTATTTGTACGACTCGTCCGTGGCCAAACGCTACGCGCTCAACACCGTGCAGCCTACCATCGTGCACAATTACTCGGACGTAGGCTACGCGCTGATGCCGCTGCCTGCCCCCACCTTCAAATGGCTGAAAGCGTGGTACGACAGCCACGCCCACGAAGAAATCAAAGAAAGCTCTGCCGGCGCCGTGGGCACGCAGCACAAAGCGCCGTGGTACGTGCGGCACATTCATTACACCCTGAAGACCAAGCTCATTCGAGAGCTCTTGCCGCTGCTCGCGGAGTGGTCGGGCTACCGCGCGGAGGCCTTGCAAATGACGTCGATTTACGGGATTCGGCGCTACAGCCGCGGCAGCGTGCTGCGGATGCACGTGGACACTACCGTCACGCATGTCGTGTCAGCCATCGTGAATGTGGCTCAGGACGGGATGGAAAAAGACTGGCCGCTAGAAATCAAGGGCAACGATGGCCTGTACCACTACGTGAACATGAAACCAGGAGAGGTATAAATCTGCAACAACACATGCCCCCACACTCCTCGCCTTTTACCTCCTTTTCTCTAGTTTTCGCTTTCTTTCCTTTTCCTAAGGTCTACAGTGCATACTCACTTTTTATGTAAGACTTGCATCTGTAACGTTCATATTTCATCTCATTCGTGCGCGACCCTTTGGCTTGCTCAAATGCATAGATGCTGCTCTACGAGTCTGCCAAATGTCTTCACGGGCGACCGCAGCCGCTCGAGGGAGAGGGCTACTCCAACATTTTCCTCCATTTTCAGCCCACTGACCCGGGCGATTGGGAATACACATGGTATTGAGGAAAGTGAAACGGGATAAGTTTGGCGATTTAATTCGAGGGGCAGTCATAGGAGCTTGGCATTGCCTTGGCAGGCATGGCCTTTCTTGTTCTTGTGATATACTTTTTTCATTAACCAACGGAAGGATTATGAGCCACCCCCCGATGGGGCACTTGATTTTGATTTGGTAACTACAGTAACAGGCAGGGAACTGCTCACGTCCACTCGGCGTCTACGTCTACAGAGTCTCCAGGTCTCCGGGGTGTGGGTGTGACTGAAAGCCAGGCCCAGGCCGGGGGTTCATATAACCTGTTATTTCGACTTTTGAGGCACGCCCTGTGGGGCCGGAATTCGAAGGATAACAGGCAACAAAACTCAAAGAAGCAGCTCATTAAGCTTAAACTACAAGAGGTCCCAATTCAAGAAGGGAAGCTTATCAGGAACACATTCCCGAGTGGCTTCGGAAGATAGCTTACTTACTGCTTACGGGGCGTGTGCATTGCAGTAGGGTTAATAGTAGGGAGTGGGAGTGCTGCGCCGCTGCGCCGTAAGCCGCGCACGAACACATTTTGACATTTTGACAGTACAATACGCATACGCACACGTTCGCAAGTACGCAGATATGGTGTACGTACTACTTGTTAGTATCGTACGTACAGGTTCTTCGTTCCCATCTCCATCTACTGTATGTTCCCGTTTGTGTTCCCATCCATACATCCATAAGTCCATAAGTATAGAGGGCACAGAGCCGCAAAGGCTAATTACTTCTTATAAAATGCCGCCTAAAGTAGCTATTGTTGGTGGAGGTATATCGGGGGCAGTGGCTGCTTCTTGCCTCGGAGAAGCAGGCTACGACGTCACTGTCTTCGACCAAGGACAGCGCGGGCCTGGTATCCTAAGTAGTAGCTAGTGGTCCTGATATGCTCTAATTGAAGATCTTATCTATGTTACACGGCTGATCAAAATTAGCGCGGATTCCTCATTCGACATGGTCGTCGATCCTGATATCAAATCATTTCGGCATCTCTTTCTGTCTGCGCGCAGGTGGTCGCGCATCTCACCGGCGTGTGGATGGTGCTAGCCTGGCGACCCTCCCAGACGATGACGCACCAAGTAGCGGCAACCGAATGGAGTTCGACCACGGCTGCCAGTTCTTTCGCGCCGATGCGCCTGCCATGCAAACATTAACGAAAAGGTGGTGCGAAGCAGGCTGGGCAGCTCCATGGGACGGTCGCTTTGGCCGCCTTGCTGAAACCAGCAACAACGAGAGCGGCGGCGACAACGGCACTGGCAGCAGCAGCAGCAGCAGCAGCAGCACCGATGCTAGCAGTGACTTTTTCGGGCTTCCAGGAGATTTGAGGCCAGTCTACGTGGGCGTGGGCGGCATGCAGCGGTTGCCACGGGCAGTGCTAGCTTCAACCGGTGAGAACGTGACCGTGCGGCGTGGGGAGCGTGTTAGCGGCATCGACCGTGGTGTCGCAGATGGGTGGGTGCTGCGTGGGGTCGCTGGGCCTGAGGCATTTCACGACACTGTTCTGACAAAAGACACGGCTTCTACTGCAGCGACTGCTAGTGCTGGTGCTAATACTAGTGATAGTGCTAGTGCTAGTAGTTCTCCTCCTTCGGCTTCAGCTGAAGCTCCAGTTCTCGGCAACTACGACGCAGTTGTGCTTACTGACATCTCGTCCAGCTTCGGCGCGTGGCATCGTGCGAGTGCCGGGGTGCCAGAAGAGCTTGCCGCTCGGGTGAGATTATATATTCACTTCTGAGGAGTAAATAGGTAGATTAGGAGTATTGGCACCGTACACTCCCTCCTACTGGCAGTAGAGCTTGTATCTTCAAGAGCTCGAATCTGCCTTGTCTTTCCCGCAATTTAGCCAATCACTCGATTGATTAGCAAGCGTCAGCTTCTTTTTGCGCATCTTTTCACCTGGTTGCGTGCATGCATGTCTCAAGGTGCGGGGCCGGGTGCGCGTGCCCATGTTTTCGTGCATGGTCGCGCTTGCGTCGCCGCTTGCTTTACCGCTCGACGGGTTCGTGGTGCCGAATTCCTCCACGCTGTGGTGCGTCAAGTGCTTGCAATATGTGTGCAAAGCAAATATGACTAGATTTTTCTTGTTGATTTTTCGTGTGATATACTTTGCAACTTGTGCAGTCCTTTACCTGAACTTGAAAATTCTCTCCCAAGTACTATTTAAAGCTTCTCTGCATGAAATCTGTCGTATTTTGCTGGACATAAATTGCTTTACATGCACTGAACATATTATCTTCTAAGAAGTTATTTAAAGCTCGTAGCTTGATCGATTGAATTCTGTCATGTCGTATGCGCGCACTCATTTTGGTGGTGCGTATATGCGACTGCAGGTGGGCTGCACGAAATGGATCAAAGCCCGGCATTCCTGCTTCAAAGAAGGAAGAAGGCGGCGGTGATGGCGCTAGAGACGCTGGAGAAGGAGGTGGAGGAGAAATGGAATGCTGGACTTTGGTGTCTACACCAGGGTATGCGGCGTCGGAAATCACCCGCGTCCCGATGCAAAACACCAAGACGGGCGCGTTTATTCCCCAGAGCAACGACTATTTGAACGTGGAGCCTGGCCCTGCTCTGCTAGAAGCTTTCAAGGTTTAGAAGTTCACGTCTCTTAGAGGAGATTTTATACATAATACTGAATACGTATACCAAGTAGATTGTATAAAAGTCGGTTCCTTCCCTTGATGCAAGCTGAATTGCACATTGCATTCTTTTACTCCATGTTTTACTCCACATTCCGTCTTAATATTCTATTATTTTCCACTTCACTATACTTCACATTACATTACCTTGACTTTCTACAACGAACTACAATTTTTATGCAGCGTGCTACCAAGGCCTACATCGACGAGAAGGCCTTTCCTAAGGTGCTATACCTTCAAGCGCAGCGATGGGGGAGCGCTCTGCCTGCGCCCACTAATGTCGGAGGGCGGAACCACCAAGGCCGGAAGTCAACCACCACGCGTGTGATGGACGTAGACTACGAAACGGAAGTACCGCCGCTGGTGCGTGCGCCAACACCGGGACAGGAGGAGCAGGAGCAGCAGCAAACAGATGGTCAAGGCACTGGAAACAACAGCGACGGAGGCAGCAGCAAGAGCACTAGTGGTGTGGCCGCGCCTGTAGAAGTTAGCAGCAGTAACGAAGGTGAAACCAGCAATGACTTTGCGGCAGACGACCAGCTGCGGCTCTATTACTGCGGAGACTTTGTGTCCCAACAGCCTCCGGGCTTCGAGGCAGCTGCCCTCTCGGCTGCTGCCTGTGCTGCTCACATCACAAGGACCCTCTGAAGTTTTGAAGAAAGTATTGGATCTCTTGGAAGCCGAGAAGACTTAGGCGCGTGCAGTCCGCAGTAGCGGTAGACAAGCGCGATGGCCTATGGATTTTTCTGTTTTCTAGCCAGAAGACATACCATTTCGTTTTAGTTAGCTATTTGCTTAATCCGAATCGAATTAAACCCGTTAATTGATACTTTGGCTTCGTATAGAAACACATCACCTTCCTCTGCTCTCATGCACTATTCATTCATAATCTGCAATGCGCAATGCACAATACAGCGAACACCGAATAAGGTCTCAGTTCGTTCGAGGTCCCTAGGCTAAGGTTTTAAGGTTTAATAAGTTCAATGTAAAATTTATTGCGCTCACTGGCAGCTTACTTGCTTTTTGCTCATCTTAGATATCAGGCAAGGAAGAGGAGGTTCTTATTTTATCTGCTATGATACAGGGTCTTGAATGCGCATCAGGTCTGTAGCTTTATGGTACGCCTTTATCCAACTGAATTCTACTGCCTTTTGCGTGTCTTGAAAAAATGCTCAAAATTTTGCCCCCATGAGGGTAGCTGCTTGAAAATACAGGTGCCTACGGACTTGTCGTCGTTGGTTCGTCGAGCTCTCCCGTGTTGACGGTGGAGGAGCTGGCAAATTGGCTCTGGCCGCCAGGAGCAGTGGGGGTCATGGAGCCTACTGAGCGGCTGTCCTTGACTCCGTGCGAGCACATTACCACCGACCTATTTTTGAATAAAGAAGAAGTGAAATTCAGCGGAGCGATTGGCAAAGGAACCACGGTGAATCGAGAGCTTTAGGCCAAGCAATGAGCAAGCAATTACTAAGCAGTGTGGCTCTTGTAAGCCAGGTATTGATTCATCTTCGATGCACGATTCAGATGCTAGTGTACCGGAGCTCGCAGTTGCCTGCTAGCCGTTGGATGGTGTCCTTATCAGTGCTGCTTTTGTCGCCGCCAAATTGCATGAACAAGTGCTTCAAAAAGCTGCTGTGAGTCACCACCGCAATGCACTTTTCGGGGCGCTGAAAGGACAAAGAAAAGAGAAGGTAAATACGCAAAAATTGAGAACAGAAACAAGTTCAGGTATCTTTAGCAGATGAAGTACAGAGCGTTGAAGCGCCAGACCGCTATACCTTGTTGAGCCACTCGAGGAAGAGCACGGCGCGCGCGCAGGTGTGCTCTTGCGACTCCCGGGCATCGGGCGTGTAGAAGACGTCTTCATCGTGTTCGAGTTCGCCGAAGTCGAAGTGTGGGACTAAAAAAACAAGGGACGAAAGAAAAGGGAGCACATTTAAGAATCTTGTGGAAAGAGTCATAAAGTTATATGCATGATACGACGGAAGAAAAAAAAGAGAAAGAAAAAGTGAAATAGGGAGGCTTACATTCCGGCATGATTTCACGGATGGGGCGGCGGCCGTCGCAGACGTATTCCCCCCACCGCTCGCGGCATTCCTCGCGCACCTTCGGTTGTAGAAGGATGATGATTAGCAGATACAAACAACAACAACAACAACCCATTCACCAGACGGCGAGAACAAATTATCGCTTGAATCATTTAAATTCAATGTGTTTGGGCTTACCAGGATGCGCGGCCGTGGCACGTTCTTTTGGCCGTCTTTTGCCTCGGCCAGGAAAGTGGGCACACCAGGTGGCCGCGCAGGGCCTACTTAAAGCAGCGGCAGCAAGAAATAAATATGGAATTTTGAATAAACCAGAAATAAAAGTTCAGAGCATCTGCATCAAATGAGTCTTCGGCAGATGGGAGAGAAAAATATTGACTGTGACGACAGAGCGCAGAACTTTGCCAACAGGAGAGCTGAAAAACAAGCATGTGGCTTAAGGGGCAAACAAAAAAGGCGCTCACCAAAAATGTGGTTCGCAGTCTCCAGTGTACGAGTAAGCGGGCTAACCACCACCAAGTCGAAAGCAGTAAAAGAGCGGCCGCCTGATGGCCGGTGCGCGAGGTGTTCCTTCAGCTTTCGCGCTTGCTCGATGCCTTTATCGGTCAAGCGGGCGTCCCAAAGCGGGTGGTCCGGCGCCGGCTTGTCGCCTGAGAACGAACAACAATAGACACACAAAAATATACGCAGGCTCAAATGCCTTCGAAAATAATTTCGGTATCGGGTCGATTTCCTCTCGAAGAGACGATGGTTGCCACAAGAATCTGCAATATCAAGTGGGTCGGGACTAGGCTCAAGACGGAGCCGACAAGGGCAAAAGTTTCGCACCTCGGTGCAAGCATTTGTTAGATCCCGTTTCTGCAGTGAGCACGTTGTGATGGCCTTCAGCGTGACGAATGAAGTGCACTTTTTTCGTGCGTTCGGCCAAGAAAAGCGAGAAGCCGCTGTCGGGCGGCCCGAGGGAAAACTGAATTGAACAGGAAGGTTGCATGAGAAAAGATACGCAGCGCCGCAGCGCTCGATTTCTAATCAGAGTGCACAGAGAGATTCTTAAGCTGAGGCCGATTCGATGCATTCTTTACCTGGAAGTTATCATTGATCATGGACGTCATGGTGTCTTTTGGTGTTGCTTTTGGAAGAACTCAAATCTTTCCAGTTGTGCTTTTAGCTCTCACTCAGTTCGAAGTTGGATGCGTGATCGCGTGAACACTTCAATGAACGGAAGGCAATGATGTCATTTCGGATAAACGAAGTCAAGAACCCGGCATATTCAGTGTTCGGCAATTTCTTAACTGAAAAATTCCGAGCTTTCTTTCAGGAAATTTGAGGTTTTCTCACTCATGAACTCGTGAAGAACATAAGGCACTCCCAAGACGAAATATGGAAAATTTGACATCATCGGAACAGAGTGCCTTAGGAGGTTAGGGTATTTCTCAGCGGCACCGTTCTACAGAGCCGCCGTACTTATAACAGGGGTCGCGCTTGCGCATATATTTGTTGCATAATTTCACTTATAGTTATGCGTGGAGTTCCAGCTTTTGCGGTCTTTATTTTAATTCCACAAGCATGCTGGGCGGCGAACACTACGAACACCACGATCACCACGGCTGCGCCTATTCCTCAGCCGTCGTCTGCGCCCAAGCTCGTGCCGACTCCATACGAGTCGCTCCCGCCAACAGTGCTCCCGAGTGTATCTAAGGATCCGACCCCGTCTCCTACAGCTTCGCCTGTGCCCCAGCCTACAGCTTACCCTACAAACACGCATGCGCCGTCTGTGTCTTCGAAACCAACACCCATGCCCACGTACTTGTCCCAGCTGCGGCAAGCAAAAGCCGTCTGCAATCGCTTCGATCTAGAAGCCGAAGAGTTCAGGGCAAAGCTGCGCCAACTGCAAGCGTCACCATCGGAGGCACCAACTCACTTGCCCTCGTCACTGATTCCAACGTCGTCGCTTCTTCCCAGCCCTCTGCCGTCCGCGCAACCAACGCACGTGCCAACGGGCTCGTTCCGGCCGTCGCCGCTGCCCACCAAATCCAACGAGCCTACGGTGACGCCTCCACCTACCGTGACTACGAAGCCATCGCTGGCGCCAACGCCTTCGCCGACCGAAACCGGTGCTCCCTCCATACCGCCCGTTCCCAATCCAACATCTCAACCTTCGCCGCAGCCGACCTCCACCCCGGCGCCGTCAATGCTCCCTACTCCAGAGCCTACCAGCACTTATCGACCTTCGCCAAGGCCTTCGATGACCACACAGCCTACATTATCTCGGCGCCCTACCCCTGAGCCCTCGCTAACCCCGGCTCCCACGGTGTTGCCCTCGCACAGCCCCACTGTCTCTCCCACCACTCCGGAGCCCACCCGAACGTCAGACCCAACGGCATCACCCAGCATTTCTTCTCACCCTACCGAACAGCCGACGCTTAGACCGTCAGCTCCCACGCCGCAACCGACTCAGCTCCAGCGATACGGGGAAACAGCAGTCCTGGCGGGCCAACGCAAGAGCGGAAACGCCGACGGGATCGGCGAGGAGGCGAGCTTCAAGCAACCCTGGGGGTTTGCTCTCCGACCGGGCACTTCATCTACCGACCCGGCCACTTCCGCAGTGGTGTTCGACACGGGCAACAATTTAGTCCGCACCCTGGATTTGGCTACTCAAGAAGTGAAGCATTTGGCAGGCGACGGTGGCCACGTGAACAAGGACGGCGTGGGGGCCGAGGCCTCGATTTACAACCCGAAAGCAGGGGCCGTGCTCGCCCACGCTGGAGGCCACTTCCTGGCGTACATGCCGCACCGCAACGACCACATTCGCACGGTAAGGCTTGCCTTGAGAAAGGAGTATAAACGATTGAGGAGCATGGGGTAGATGGTCATTGAAAAAGAATTGATGTGTGAGCGTACTTGCTGTTTTTCCATGCGTAGCATCTTGTTGATTCTCGACGGAGTGGACGAGGGTGTACGCGCACGTGCGCGAGTATAACGCGTGCTTGTTTACACACGCGTGTATTATGGGTTGCTAATGTTGTTGCTCGTGCTTTTTTTTTAAATTCTTTTTGGACCCTTCTAGGTGAACTTAACCGACGGCAACGTGCGCTCGCTGACCGGAGAAACCGCTGCGGGCGACCGTTACGGCTACCAAGACGGCGCATTCGTGGACGCGCGCTTTCGGTCTCCCGCTGCGCTCACCCTGTCCCCCGATGGCAACACGGCTTACGTTGCGGACACCACCAACGGCTTCATTCGTGTGCTGGACCTGGTGGCCGAAACGGTGTCCACCCTGTGCGGCTGCTGTGGGTCGTCGGTAACCGCTGACAATTTGGGCCATGCTGACGGCGTTGGCTCGAGCGCAAAGTTCAACTTGCCTCAGGTGCAGCATTCCTACATCAAAGGCGATTTTAAAAGAGAATCTTCATGCAAGGATTGAATCAGCACTTCCTTGGTTTCTTGTAAGGTGGATAGAGGGGCCCAATGTGATAATCATCCAATGCTTTTCTTCTTAACCATTCGCGAACATCACACGAGCGGATTCACAATTCTAATGTACCAATGCACCCGCTTTATCTTTCATCGCAGGGCCTCGCCATGAGCGCAGATGGCATCACTTTGTACGTCGCTGACACCGGCAACAACAAAGTAAGAGATGCATGATTGAAGATTAGATAAGCATCGTCACCTCCACGGATTTTTCTCGTTTGGCGATCTTACCTCTCAATTTTGATTGCCTCCTCTTTGAGTTGGATTCTTCAACGCAGAGAAGGGAGAAAGTAATGCAGAAAAGCAAATGCCTCTCCGCATGTATACGGACCATTCGACTGACTGATGATGCCTCTCCATCTTCTTCTGACTTCTGGCAGGTGCGCATGGTCGACGTTGCGTCGGGCACTGTCAGCACATTTGGCAGCGGAGTCAACAACACTTTCACCACGGTAAGCATGAGGAGAGGAGTACGAATTTACGAAAAGTGGTGGTGTTAGGTGGGACGTTGGGGGTTCAGGAATGTATCGATAGTGGCACACGCTGTACCTTTCTTGTCAAAATTCGTGATACCCTGTAATTCTTTCGCATATTTTGGTGTTGTGTTTTTAATACCATATTAGGTGGATAACCGGGGCCGAGTGCTGTCGACGTCATCGACTTTCGGCACGCCCATTGGGCTAGCGGCCACCAGCAGCGGGAAAGGCCTCTATGTGGGCGGTGCTTACGTCGTGGATTACGTCAATATGACCGGTACGAGATACCGTAGGAAAAGAAAAGACTGCAATCACAGTTTTGGAGTCACGAGGCGTTCGATCTCTGCCTCGATTACGAGCACTTGAGTTATTCTCGAGCGTTAATCGTACATACTGCTTCAAAATATGTACCATGTGGCATCCGACCTCGCTCAAATGAAACTCAACAATGCCATTGTGCTCGTCTGCCAGGTACCACCCCAACGGTGCAGCGCGTCGCTGGCAGTGGTCAAGGCGGCAGCGAAGATGGCGTGGGAACCGCGGCTTCGTTTGGGAAAGCTGTGACGCAATTGGCGCTCGATCCGTACGACAAAACCACGCTTTATGCCGTGGATCAGGTATGATAATGCCAACAGTATTTCTAGCGACTGTGGTGGTTGCCCTGCCCATGTATATTCTTTCATTCACTAATTTCCCACGCATTCTACCCTTCATTGGATTCTAATTCATTTATTTTTTTCTTCACCTACAGGCCAACCATAAGATTCGCACGATTCGTGTCTGGGAGTCCAACGTCTATGCGCACCCTTCACCAAGCCCTTCGCTGAAGCCCACCTATTCTCACCCGCCTACACTGGTGCCTTAAGTATCTCCGTCGCAATTGCCTGTCACCAACCCAACCAGCGCACTTTGATTTTTACTTCGATATATATGCACGATTGCACACATGCCACATGAGAACCACGGCGCTAAAGACTAAGGCGAAAGCGCGGAAATAAATACACCGAGATTTCGAATTAGGCTTATCACGCCTATGTATAGGCATAGGAATAGGTAAAGAGCAGAAACACACTTCATTCGCAATAAGAATAAGCGAATCGGCAAACGAAATATAAACATAGGTGTTCAGAATTATCACTGAATCTGAATTTCCAGCACCGCGGAGGTGGATGTAGAACCAGAACCGATTTTCGGAGGCATTGTAAATATGGGATGCGGGCATGTGGCATGTGGGCTATAGCATTATGCATTATAGATTATAGGCGTTGGCATACCCGCTTATCGCTTATCGCCAATCAATGCACTTACCTCGCATATGCGCTTATGTGCCACAATCAAACGTTTGAGGTGAATAAACCCAGTGTTTTATTTCGATAAAAGCCAAGCGGCACTTGCGAATTCCAATTCGGCAGGGCATGAATTACTATATTTGCCTCTTATTCTTAGTCCTACACCCGCAATAAGCAGCAACAACGACAAAACGAAAACGGTTCTCGATACTTCATGGTGTTTGGGAATCTGTAGTCCGTCTGAAGGGCAAGAGGAGTGGGCGCGGAACGAATAAAGAGCAAGCAGGAATAAAGTGTGTCTTAAGTTTTCTGAGCTCCCCCGAGTGGGTGCTGAATTGAGTAAGTAACAGCCAACAGGGCGGTGTGCCGTCTACTTCGCGTCTACCTCGAGGATTCTGGAATATTTTAAGACGCGGTTTTAAGGTATCAGCCAAAGTAGGCCCGATGATAAGTGTTTACACTTCATTTCGCTCGAAATATTTAATGCAAATTCAAATGATACAGAGGCCCATGCCCGGGCAGTTGACAGTTGACGCGCACATGCCACAGAGACTAATCAGCTTGTGTGCAAGCGACCTGCGATCTGCGGTAGCTGGGCGCAGAGGTGATTTCTCCTCGGATTGACCTACCCTTCTGAAAGTAACTAGCTGCATAAAGAACCCAGCAATCAGCCATCAGGTACTTACCGATCATCTCTTGGCTGACGACAGCTGCTCGGTGCACACTTTTTCCATTGAAAAATCCCGAATTTCCCCGGGTTCGGGTATTCTTCCTGTTACATATGGCCCTGCAATAATGCAACTTTTAAATACCGTTGTTAGTACACATCCTGCACCGCTGAATTGTCAGAATTTTTACTGTACACCGACAGCGGAACATATCAAGGCAGCGAATTATTCCCGAAGCGATTGTTAATGAGTAACGATGACCAATTTGAGAGTATCATGAGTTCACAAGATATTCGCCGACCTTCTCCGGTCGATGTGACGGCGCCCGGACTTCAACCCGTTGAAAAAGACGATATATCTGCGGAGGCAAGCGACAAGTCTTCACCTGGGCCGTCGGTGCGTCTAAAAGCCTTTGAATGAAGCTTTGCCTTGAATTTAATTGTGTAGAATGCTAATTTATATACTCATTACCCGTAGGCGTCTGCTTTCCTGAGCCCATGAGACTCAATAAGATATCCAGCACAACTTTTCAACACTGTGCTGTCAACACAGGAAACTGCTTCAACCGAGGGGTCAGAATCGTCATTTTCGCAAAAGCGGCGCAAAGGCAGCGACAAAAAGAGTGTGCAGCCAAGAAGAGCAACGTCTCTGGACGATGCCAGCGGCCGCAGTGGGAGTGCTATGCGGCGGAGTGGGCCTTCAACTCAGGGGGCAACGGCGAGCAGTAGCAGCCGCGCCCCAAGCCGCCAAACCTCGCGCGCCGAGTCCCGGAAGGCCGGGGCATCGCGGCCTCGGTCTGGAACGACGCCCGCGCGCACAGCCCGGGTTTCGTCGGGCCCGCCGTCTCGGACTCCAACTGCACCGCCCCCGAAGCGGGCCGCCAGCGTGGATCGCAACAGTGGGAGCATCGTCGGCGGCGGGTATGCCGCGGCGACTGCCTCCTCCGCGGCCGCCGCTGTTTCATCGAAGCGCCAACCAACGCCGTCGGGAGGCCGCGTCAAGAAAAATGCCGACAAAGAAAAGGCCGCCACTGCTGCCAAAGAGGCCCAAGAAGAGGCTGCGGCCGCGTCCGTCGCGGCAATTACCGTGAACGGACGGCAGCTCACCAAGGCCGAGCAGGAGGCGGCGCGGGCCATGCAGCAGGCTACGGTAACGCGATGGGTGCGCACGTCTCTGGTGCTTGACACTGTGCTGCCGGCCGTGTGGGCGAAGCACGACGCCGCCAAGGATCAATTGATTGTGAAAAAACGCCGAGCAGGAGGGCGAATGGTGAACCTGGTGCTGCGGCCGGGGGATCAAGTGGTCTTACCCGCCATGCCGCGGCCTCGCCAGCCAGGCAGCAATGCCCCCGCAGGCACCTCCTTTGACGGCATCGTGCTACCGGGCAAAATACTCTCCCTAGATTCGACCTCTGTATCTGGCGATAATGCCAACGAAGGTTTTGAGGAGGCAAATTTCGGCGATTCCGAGCCCAAAGTGTACGATTTTGGGTTGACTGTGGGGGCTGGCGTGACGCCAGAACTGATGGACTTCTTGGCTTGCTTCGCGCCCCTGGCGGAAGAAAACCCCGCGGGCGAGGCGCTGCGCAAGGAAGGATTCAAGTCTGCAGACCCCAACGGCAACGGTTTGTGCTCCTTGGCTGAGCTCGAGACCTTCGTGCTCAAGACCCTGGTGACCAAGTACCCCAAGACGGGTAAGGGCAAAGAAATGAAGGAGCCCGGCAAGGACATTTTCACCGCGTTTCGCCCTTCCAACCTTCGGGCTTTTAGCGACGCAAAAGACTACAAGGCCGACACGGGCGCCAAGATCAAGGGCGCCAAGAAGGCCACGGCCGACGACTTCGTGTCCGTGGAAGAGTTCCGCCTCTTTGGCGCGTACTTGTGCATTTACGCCGCCATGAGCGACGCCTTCAGCAAGATTGACGGCGGTGGCGCAGGGCGAGATGCCAACGATGACCGGTATTTTTCAGATAGAAGGAAAAAGAGTGTGGTTGTGGTGGTTTGGGGGCTTGAAAACATCAGTGTGAATTTTAGAAGTGCAGTCACGCAAGAAGTTGAACTCGGCTTCTTTTTTCTTCTCTTGTAGCCCGTGCCCGATTGCGCTCATTTTCCTTGTGTGCGCTTCCCTTGTTACATGTGCTTGTTGTGTTAGGCGCGTGGACTGGGCCGAGTTCGAAGCGGGATATTCGGGTTTGGCCGACTACGGGTTCCTGGCTCTCACTGATATTGCGTCGGTAGAGGACGCCAAAGCTCTCTTTCAAGCGATGGACGACAACGGCGGCGGGATTGTGCTGCTAGACGAGTGGTGCGCTTACCTGAAAGCTACGGAAGTGGCGGCCAGCACGCCCATGGGCTTTCTGCTGAACATGGACGAAGAGGGAGGCGTGGGAAAACAGCAAACTTTACCGCCGGTATTTACCCTTTGACGCCTTCCTGTCTTTCAATGTGACATTCTCGAGACAAGTAAATCACCGATCTTGCATTCTTTTCTCTTCTTTTTCCCT
>Ga0307979_1000782_pt1 | contig 22367 bp, 26 predicted proteins | sample OrgLakmetage1058_FD_201833 | JGI IMG/M metagenome (GOLD analysis project Ga0307979, IMG submission 201833) | Saline water microbial communities from Organic Lake, Antarctica - #1058 | ecosystem: Environmental > Aquatic > Non-marine Saline and Alkaline > Saline | place: Antarctica: Organic Lake...
AACCCATTTTAACCATGGACTTTTTTTTTTTGCAATCAGATATAGCGCCTTTAAGGCGCCCATAGGGGTCGATTCCGTCAAGACTAAGCCTGCTTACTTACTTTTGTTCTTATATCTAACGACCCATAAAAAAAAATGGCCCCAAATGGCCATTTTGAGAACTTCGATTTTGGGTCCGGCGGAGCTATGTTAAGGCCCATGGTAATAAGTAATAATCAGAAAGCCCTCCTATTTCTTATGAAATTAAATCCACGAACAAGAGCCGGGAATTGGAAACGGGCGCGGCCCTGTTGTGCTTTGAAGGACACGGAAGTTAAATTTGCTTCTTGAGCTCATTTCTCTGTCCACACGAACCTGGTGGTGCCCTATTGCGACACGACGCCCAACTATCTAGAAGTAGGTTCCGAGTTGTGCCATTTAGCGCGACCGGGACCGCGACTTGCTGCCGTCCGAAGACGACGACGAGCCCGATGACGACGACGACGAAGAGGAGCTGCTGGAGGCGCTGCGCTTGCGCCGCCGCTTCGACGCTGGCGACTTGTCACGTGACCGCGACCGCCCACCGCCGCCACCGCCACTGCGCTTGCCGTCCGTTTTCCGGTCACTGCGAGCGTCGCGGCCACTGTCAGTGGTACCCCGGCGAAGTGGCGACCGAGAAGAGCGCCGGCGCGGAGGCGACCGAGAAGAACGCCGCCGGGGCGAGCGGGAAGAACGGCGGCGAGGAGGCGAGGGAGAGCGTCGGCGAACAGGAGAGCGAGAAGCGCGCCGGCGGACAGGTGAGCGCGAGCGGGAGCCCGGGGACTTCGACCGTGGAGTCAAGGAACGGCTCGGCCGTCGGCCCCGGCCGCTTCGTTCTTCTTTGCCGTCGTCACCGCGGCCACGACGGTCGCCGCTGCCGCTGCGGTTGCTTCGGGCCGGGCTTCGCCCCGGGCTCTCCCGGCCCCGGCCGCGGTAGTCGCGCCCACTGCGCCCGCTGTCACCATCCCGACGGCCCGGGCTGGACCCCCTTCCCTCTCTGCCTCCTCCTCCTCCTGAGTGGCGGTCGCGGTCTTCCCGGCGCGCTACGTCACCCCCACGGCCACCGCGGTCGTTTCCGCCGCCTTTCCCGTTGGTGAGGGCAAACCGCTCCCGGCGCGCCGCGCGCTCCGCCTCCCAGGCTTCGTCCCGCACGGCGCGCTCGGCCGCGGCTTCGGCCCGCTCGGCGTCGGCTTTTTCGCGGGCCGCCAGTCGTTCAGCCTTGTCGGCTTCGCGCTGAGCGTCTTTGCGCTCTTTCCGCGCAGCCTACGTGAGACAAGAGGGGGGGAGTATCGGGGAGCACTCGTCAGCAAGGATGACGAGAAAGTCAGCATCGACGAAGATCGCGTGATGTGCATCTGGTGGGATGTGTGCGATAGAAATCAAGGCAATCCATTTACCTGCGCCTCGGGATCAAACGCTTCGCCCTCTGCAAAGTCGCCGTCGAGGCCGAACGCGCCCGCGAGCTGCGCCATCTGTGCTTCCTTGCGCATCGCTACTGTATGGCTGTCGTCCCGACCACCGCCGCTGCTGCTGCCGCCCGATCTGCCGCCACCGCCATTTTCCAGCTTCTTGCGCTCGATGGCAATTTTCTTCTCGATTTCCTCTTCGGAGTAGCCTTGCTCTTCCATGGCGTCTTGGAGTTCAAACAGCTTTGCTTCGAGCTATTGTAGAAGGGTGCGAAGAGGAAAATTCAAGAAGGTGAAAGGGAGAAGGGACGCTAAGAGGAAATGGAATAGAATGGGATCCTGAGGACAAATCAATGATTTCGAACAAAATTTAACTGGTCAGACGCTGCGAATGAATCTTCCAGTGAGGGCTGAGTATTTTGTATGTCTCACCGCGCGCTTTTTCTTATGCTCCAAAATTTCTTGGTTGGCTCGCTGCTGCATCGGAGCAGGAATGTTCTCATACTGCGACAAAAAGTTACAAGCAGACCACAGCGAAATAGACAATTTTCGAAAAGTAAGAGTAAGAGTTAAATCGAACACCAGTGCTAATAGGTTGGCAAATATTGTTGTACCTACACACATATATTCATGTATACGAAGGCAGCTGCAGCAACAACGCCTCCCAAGAGGTACGAATACACTTACATTTGAGCCCGTGTTCATGCCAACAACCTTTCGCACTTGGCTTGGCCGCACATAGGCTTTGTTGCCATTGACATATCCAGCGGTACCGGACCCGCGCACTGTGCGCAACCCAATGCCATTGTACATGTTGGCTTACCCTTCGAACAAAGGGATAACCTTCTTATTTCCTTCGTGCTGTAGAAAAATGGACTGGCAATCTCCCTGAAGGCAGCGTCGAGAAGCAAAAAAGGTCAGAAGCTTGAAACAAAAGCACAACGTCTCGCATCGTACGGTGCGCCTACCTCTAGAAGAAGTCGTGCTTGTGGTATATGGGTTATGGGTTATGGGTACTAGTATATCGCAGGAGACAGGAGACCGACGACGGACAGAGAGAGAAGAAGAGAGAGAGCAGAGAGAGTAGAGGCAAGACGGCAAGATGATGAAGTAGTCTACAGTAGTACAAAATTTACAGGGGTATTCTAAATCTGAGGAATCCTCGAACCTCATTGGCCGGCAGTCCGGCAGTGGAGTACGCTTCATGAATATTGAGCGCTGTATGAGGACGGAGACTGCCGACGTCAAGCCGAAGAGTCTCGTCCGCAATTAGCTTCCAACCTGGCAAAAAGCTCTTAGGATCCTCACGCACGTAATCGATTAGCCGCTGTCGCAAAGCAGCTCTACCCCTAGCGCGTTTGTAACATCTCTGTCTCACTGAACCTATACAGCTGACGCTATGGCCGACCTCGAGATCGGCAAGACAGCTTCGGCCAACCTAAAGATATGGGTGGCTTGCTTCCAGCCGTACTCACGCCCTACGGCAGCGGGGGCAGCTTTGCGCAAGAAGGGCTTCAAAGTGGCGAGACAAGCGAGCCAGTCTTCTTCCGGCGAGTGCACGCTGGCCGGGGCGGAAGTGTTTGCGCTCCAAACTCTCGAGGCCCATGGAGGCAGCGGCGCCGCATCCACGACCGCGGCGTGGACTGCCTTTCAGCCATTCATTGGTTCAGCTTTTCGCGACGCAGCTAGGTCGGAACGGAACCGGCGCAGTGACACCGTAAGCAAACTTGAGTTTCGGCTGCTGTGCGCGTACTTGTGTGCTTATGGTGCCATGGCTGACGCCTACACAATTCTGGTGAACGGGGATAGCTCCAGCGGTGCCAGCAATGCGTCGGAACAGAAAGTAGAGCACGCGGCGTGGATGGCCAGCTACAAGAAAGTGAAGTCGCACGGCTTTTGGGAGCTAGACTTGACGGACGACGCTTCTGCCAAGGATCTTTTCAACAAGATTGGCCAGGGGAATGACGCGTTGACCTTTGCCGCTTTCAGCGAACACCTCAAGGAATCGGAAATCATGGCTGAGTCCCCGCTGGGCGACTGCTTGGTAATTGATAAGGCAAAAGATAGCGTGGGCATGGAAAGCGATCCTGAGGACGACGAGAATAGTGCTCCCTCGCCGCCTTTATCCACTCCACCACCACCGGCGCCAGCGCCAGCGCCAGCTCCAGCGCCAGCTCCAGCGGTGACTCCAACACCGGCATCTGCTTCGCCACCTGCCTCAGCAGCAAAGCCAGTTGCTCCTGCCTCTTCACGATCGCCGCCGTCAGTGGCAGAGTCTGCGCAAGAAGAGCGCGCGGAGCTGCTGCGGAAACCCTCCGTGAACGTGGCCTGGGACCCAACCACAGCAGCGACCAGCTCGCCACGGTCGCCGCCGCCGCCGGTGTCCCCTCGCAGCCCACCGAGCAGCAGCAGCAGCGGCGGCGGCAGTAGCGCCAATAGCCGCAGCAGCCCTGTGTCTGGCAATTCAAGCCGGGAGCTGCGCGCGCCTTCGGAGCGGCTGCCGGTTGGTGGTGGCAGTGGGGGAGGATTGGGTGGACCGTCTACAGGGGACGCGAAGCGCGACCGCGAGCTCGAAGATTCGGCGATTCGGCGAGGCGCCCTCAAGAGCCGCACACAGGTGTGGGAGGGTGTAAATTGATGCAATCCAAAGGATATTACTAAAAGATAACGGTCTCTTTGCGCAGACGTTTTTTTAACACTACAAGCTTGGAATTTGAATGCAATTGTGCCTCCCTTCTTCTTCCTGTGTTCTCAGGACATTTTGGCAGGTGCAGCAGCGAGGCGCAGCACTTCACCTCGAGCTGGGGGTCCATCGGTACATATTTCGCACATATAAAGCTCTTTTAATCGCGATTTTTTCACCTCCTTTCTCGTCTTCGTACAAAATTATCTCCGCTCTTCTAACCTCGTTTTTTTTTTTTCCTTCGTAGGTACGACCTGGGAATGCGTCTCCGCGAGCCTCTATGACTGCTTCTGCGGGTGGTGGCATGACTCGACCTCCTCAACGACCTGGGGGCTCGCCAAGATCAGCGCCACCTGCCATGCTTCCAGTGGCGCCGCGGATGGGGTCGCCACGGGCGATGCAAATGGAGTTTGCCTCCACGGGCTTGGCGTCAACCGGTGATTGGGCCCGAGACCGGGAGCTGGAGAATGCAGCCGTGCGACGCATTGACGTCAAGGTGAATAGGTGTTCATTAAGCTTGTGATTTGATGCTACGTGCAATGTGTTACTTGTGTACACTGCGATTATGCGTGCGTGCAATCGAGGAAGCTAGAAGGCAAGCTCAAAAGGCTCGTATTGGCTTTCATAGTAGAATTATGGTGATTTGCGCACTTAATCCGATCTTCTTTGTTCTATTTTCTTCCTCCATCTCTTTCATGTTTCTTTCTGTCCCATCTTTTCCCTGGCATTCCTCTTTGTTCTTTCTTTGCTGTGGTTTACCTCTCTCCAGAGCCGCACAGAAGCACTTTTAGCTGCGCGAGCAGCCAAGCGGGGCCTTTACTCCAACCGTGGTGGACGACTGAGCAACTCCAACCCTGCCTCACCTACTTCGCCTGCATCACCCTCGTCAAATGCTGGTGCTGCTGTTGGTGGTGCCACTGAGCAAGACCAACAAGAATACGAGCAAAAAGATGACGGCAATGGTAATGGCAATGATGGCACTGGTGGTGATTTCGGTGTGGCCGAAGAGGAAGCGGGTGAAGAAGCGGGTGAAGAAGCGGGTGTGGCAGACGGCTTCGCGGGGGACACGCCAGGCAAACCGCTGATGCTGCGCGGGGCTAGCTTCAACGACAACAACAATGACAATGACGAGCAACTCTCCGGCGAAGGAGGCGATGGTGGTGCGAGTGGTTCTGCCGCTGCTCCCTCCTCGAAGTCCTCTCTTCTGCCTGGGGGCGACAAAGCGAACGGCATTGCGTCAACGGTCACGGCGGAGTGCAAAGAGTTTGAAGTGTGCTTTGAGCCTTATGCGGCCAAGACCGAAGCGGGCGCCGCCTTGCGCAAGGAAGGGTTCAAACTTGCAGACCCCAACGGCAACGGTCTGTGCTCATTGGCGGAAATTGAGGGCTTTGTTCTGCAAACGCTTTTGAAGGCGTACCCCCGGGACAAAGTCTTCAAAAGCATGGAAAAAGGGCGAGATTTGTTCGACGCGTTCCGCCCGTGCTACATTAAAGCCTTCAACGACGCCAAAGACTACAAAAGCGACACGGGCGCGGTGATTGCGGGCACCAAGAAATCCACGGCCGACGACTTCGTGAGTTTTGGAGAGTTTCGCTTGATGTGCGCGTACTTGTGCATTTACGCCCGCATGTACGACGCGTTTTCCTTGGTGGACGGGGGCGGCAGTGGGCGGGTCGGCGACGATCGCAAGATTGACAAAGCGGAGTGGGCTGCGGGCTACGTAGATACGATTGGGCACGGCTTTGTGGGCCTTCAGGTGCGGTAGTGGTGTGGAAGTTTGGCACAACAAGACTTGAGAGAGAGAGAGAGAGAGAGAGTACACGAGAATGAGAAAGGTCAATTGGCATGGAGAGATCATGAACTGATAAGAAGATGTCTTCAAAAGCACTGAATATTGGAATGGTGCAGGAGAATGTTGAGTAGTATGAGAAAATGTTAGAGCGTTTCGAGATCCCTGAGACGAAACACGAAAGAAATCTGTAGAAAAATGACGTCAATCTCTAACACACTCTCTCTCCTTCTCTCCTTCTTCTCTTGATGCATCAGGGCCTCACTGACCAGCAATCGGCCGCTGCCCTTTTTGCGAAAATCGACGACAACAGCGGCACCCTCATGCTCGACGAGTGGTGCGCTTACCTCAAAACCACCGAAATCGAGGCGAACACCGCGATGGGCGCCGCGCTCGCCGAAGACGAAGACAATGCCAACAAAGTGGGTGGGAGCAAAAGCTTGAACCTATCGTCGAACTACCGCAGGACGAACAATGCGGCCTCCTCTTCTTCTTCTTCTTCTTCGCCTGGCAGTGGTCCTGCCGTGCGCAGCGCTTACGTCCCGCAGGGCGCCAAGGCCAAAGCCATCAAGCAACCGACGCCTTCGCTTCCTTCGGCCACCTTGCATGCCGCCAAAACCAAAGCCAAAAAAGACGCCTTGGTTCAGGGGAAACTCACCGCGAAACAACAGAAAGAAGCCGCCTTGGCTGCAGCGCGCGAGGCTCGCGAAGCAGATGCGAAACACGCCGCGCAACTCGCGAACCACCAAGCGAAACTGTCCGCGAGCAAGAAAGACCTCGCGTCTGCGAACTCCGGAAGCCCCAAGAAACTGACTCCTGCTGAGGTTCGCAAAATTGATAACTCTTACTTCTTTAAGTGCAAACTTCCTCTTTTTTTTTCCTTTCATGATTTTTCTCTACTTTTCCTCTTCATTTAAATTTAAACAATGTTCTTTTTTGTTCAATGACGTTTCTTTCCGAATGTATACGTACTGACCTAAATGACCCTCTTCTAACAGGTTCACGCGGCAAACGAGAAAAAGCGCTTGGAACTGAAGCACCAGCAAAAGGGCAGCGCCACCGCGATGAAAGCCGCCGCGTCCGCCACCGCCAGAGCTCAGGCCGAGCAAGACAAGGCGGCCCGCATTCAGAGCGACCAAGCGCACCTCAAGTTCGCCCAGGGGCAGCCACCCCCGCCTAAGACCCTCCTCGAGCAGAAGGCGGCGGCGGAAGCGGCGGCGACAGCAGCAGAAGCGGCAGCCACCCAGGCAGCGCAAGACGCTGCTGATGCTGCGGAGGCCGAGGCACAGGCCCAAGCGATGAGTGCGGAGGCTGCGGCTGCTGCGGAAATCAAGCGCAAGGCGGCCGAGGCGGAGCGGGAACGGCTGCGTGTGGAAGCAGAGGTACTACGGGCGAATGTGGCCAGCGAAGAGGCGCAACGGCTAGAAGCCTTGGCGAAACGCCCGTACTGGGAGGGTTTGAGTGGCGCCGCCGAGGACAACGAAACTTACCAACCTCGTCTAGTGCGAGCCGATCCGAACATGGATTTCTTGACCGCGAACTTCTTGAAGAGGCTAGGCCTGGAGAGCTACGAAGAAGTGCTCACAGGCTTAGGGGTGCGGGTGCGAGAAGACTTCGACAAACTGTGCCGAGACGGGGACGACGGGACGGAAGACCGCGGCTCCGGAGATGCGGTGGAGAATTTGGAAACCAAAGCGGGCATGGTGCGTGTGTGCGTTTGTTCATCATCGTATAAACTACTATCTGTGGTGCTTTTCTGTGTGCTTCGAAGGCTCTTTTTGATATGAGTGACAGTGCACTGCATTCCCTGAATAAATCTTTTGTGGCGACTCAAGTCATCTCTTTGTACGATTTTAGCCTTTCAATTTCTTGTTTTGTTTCTTATGTTAGGCGCGGTTTGAAGCGCGCAAGTTGGTCGACAAAGTCCGCGAAGAAGGCGCCGCACTGGCAGCCCAGAAGGAAGCGGAATTAGCGAAACAGCGCACCCTCGACGAAGTCGCTCGGCGCGCCAAGGAAGCACAAGCGCTCGCCGAAAGCGAAACCTCCCATGTCGAGCTGATCAAAGCCGAGAAACAGCTCGCAGAGCGGCAGAAACTTTTGGCGAAAGAAATGGCCACGGCCCGGAAAGCGCAAGAAAAACAGGCGATTCAAGACGCCAAATTAGCTCGCAAAGAAAAAGCCGCGGCAGCCAAAAAAGCAGCGCAGAACGCCAAGAACGAACACCGGAACAACCAAGGCTCTGGTAATGCTGCTGGTGGTAATGAAGGGGTCAGTAGTAGTGCTTCTAGTACCACCGCCACAACCACAGCAGCAGCTGCAAGTGCGGGCCCTGGGACGGTGTTTACGGCGCGCGTGGACGTGCAAGATACCGCGGGGAAATGGGTGGTCCGGGACGCGTCGTACTTTTCGGCCAGCCGCTCGCTCTTGCTGAGCGAAGTGTTGACCAAAGGGCAATCGGGCTTAGGAGGCGTGCTCGGCCGGTGAGTGCATGGAAGAGGGAGTGTGTTCGGATAAGTGCATATATGTCTGTGCTTTATTAAAATGGTACCTTATTTTCTGGGTGATATTATACAGTCGTCCTCAAGCATATATATGAAAGGATGCCCGTTTATACTGTGAACATTTTTATTTCTAAACCCTTTTATATTGTTTTTTCACTCCCTTTTTCAGGTACAGCGTGATGTGCGGCACCGCCAAGAACAAGGGCAAAGTGGGCCTCTTTGGGCGGCGCCTCCGTGTCGAAGTGTCTCTCGAGGGTTCCTCCAACCCTTGGCCGTTCTTAGCGTATGGCAAGCCAGAAGCTGACAAGTGGGTGGCGGCTCTCAATGTGATGACCACCACCACCACCACTAGTAGTCAAGCACCACCTCCTCCTCCTCCGCCGCCGCCGCCACCGCCTGTAGCAGCAACAGCAACAGATGCGTCGGCGCCAAAAAAGGAGTACCCTGTAGAGGCTGCGGCAGAAAACGGAAACAACAACGAAGGAGTGAAGGAAAAGGAAGAAGTGAAAGATGAGGTGAAAGTGGAGGAGCCAACTGTCGCTGACGCTGCTGCTGCGGCAAAAGAAAAGGAAGAGCAAGAGAAACTGCAGGCAGCCAAGGAACAAAAGGAAACTGAGGAAAAAGAGGCGAAAGAGCTAGAAGACGCATACCAAGCTGCAAAAGCCAAATCAGCCGCTGCAGACACTGATGCAGGTACAGTCAGCTGTTTCGTACTTTTCTTGTCATGTCTTTTTTCTTTTGAGGCTTCACATAAATATGCATTCACCTTGTCTTTCTCAAAATGATCATCACTGCTGCCTGTTGTCGTTTTGCTTCACCTGATTTTTTTTTCCAAGCTGAACCTATCGAATTGTCGTGGCATTTGTTCTCACATGATGCATATTGTTTTTCTATTCCGCTGCGAATTCTTCTGTGTGTCTTTTCAGCCCCAAAACAAGACGACGACGGCCGTGAAGCCAAACCTTTCGACGAAGAAGCAGAAATGGCGAAACTGCTCGCGGAGTCCGCCGCCTCTGCCAAAGCCGCAGAAGAGGATCGCCAGGCGCGGATCAAAGCGAAAGAAGACGCTGACGTGGCGCAAGCCATTGCTTCCACCACGAATGACGCCGCTGCGGCGAAAGAGGAGCTAATGCTCGTCAGCCAGCGCCAGAAAGAGTACTTGGCGAAAATGCTGCCTGCGGAAGATGCCAAAGCTAAGCCAGAATGCCAGGTAAGAGAGACAGAGAAAGAAAGGAATAGTTCAAGAAATTTTGTATTACTGCCTTGTCGTGTAAAGCAAGGTAAGGTTGATTTTAGAAACGAAGTATATAGGATAGAGAAAAAAAGACGCAAATAGAGTCACACGTGAACTGACAACCCCACGCCCTCTCATATCTTATTGGTTCACGTTCTGTAGGTGGGGCCTGGAGCAAATGTGGTTGAAGTCGCGCGAGATGGTTCTTGCGTGCCTCGCTCCATCTTGTTGGCGACTGGGAAACCCTCCGGTGATTCAGCAGTGGCAGATCTGCGGCAGCGAGTGGTATCCACCATGCGAAGTGAAATGGCGCGCTACCTCCCTGCTGTCTTGCAAGGCTCTACCATGACTGTCAGTGGTGCAGCCGCCAAGTCGGCCAAAGACAGTGGCAATGGTGATGACGCCGCACGTTTCGAAGCCCACTGTGTGCGCATGGCGCAGGCGAGCACTTTCTTTGAAGAGCCCGAGTTTCAGGCGGCAGCTGACGTGCTGGGCACGGAAGTGATTGTGGATGCATTAGTGGTGGAGGTAAGAGAGAGAGCGGAATACCTGGCATAGGGACGTATGCTTAACAGTCCTGTAGATTTCTTTGTAGCCTTGCATACTTTTGCATTCGTATGCACTTCTGTGCGCGCCATTTCATAGTGTATTGTTCGACCGTGCTCATACGCTGCTTTTCTACTTTTCTCTCATATTTTCTTTACACACGTTTATATTAGACGGGCACCCACGAGCGGCGCGTCTTCAAGCCGCTGAAAATCGACCCTGTAATGCCAGCAGCCGCCACGGTGCTGCTTTCGGTCTGCAAAATCAACCCGTCTCACTGTGAGGCAGTGCTCCCGGCCAACGGCAAAATTCAACCTCGGCCACCTACTGCTAGCAGTGGAGGAGGAGGGGAAGCTGCAGGTAGTGGTGCGGAGAACGGCAACGAGGTTGGGTCTCTGTCCGAAGGAGAAGAAGGAGAAGAAGACCCAAACGACCGTCGAATTGACTCCGAGGACGGCGAGCCGTACACAAGGGTGAGCAGTGAACGGTGAACGTAGGGGAGAGAGAGCGCACTGTTGGCGAGTGTCAAGTTGTTGCAACTTCATTGTTGCGCATATGGAGAGTTGAGAGGATTATCTGTCCGTTTCCTGTGAAGATGGGGGTCTTCTGATATACTTTCTGTATCAATTGTCACACCCACAGGACGAGTTCCTCGAACAGTATGGGAACTTGGAAAAATGGGACGTAGCCGAAGACGAGCGACGAATTGACGACGAAGATGGCGAGGTTCGTGGTGTTCTTTTTCTTGTCTGTCGTGAGCCTTTCCACTCATTCTAAAATTCTTTTAATTTCTTTTATGAAGCTAAAGAAAGCTGTCACTCGAATATACATATTGTTGACTTTGCTCATTTGTGAATAAATAGATCAACGTAGTCTGATGTTTTATGCTACCACGACCAGAAAGTGCCTACCAAGGATTTTTGTCTGTCCGTCCGTCACATTATATTCTTATCTGGGTACATATGTTCTGACACGTTACGTATGTTCTGACACGTTGTCACTGACATCTGATGACATCAACTACGTTGATCGCGGTGCGGCGGACCCGCGCCGCTGCAATTTTTCATGTGGTTTCTCTTCGAAGCAGGCCTACACGCGCGCTGACTTTTTCGACGTGTATGGCGATTACGTGAAGTGGGAGAGCGCTCAGCCAGCGCCGCGCGGAGGCGATTAAGCTGAGCCTTTATTTGTTATGGAAGAGAGGGAGGAAGGGATAACTCTGAAAGGAAGTGCGCTGACTTGGCTGTGGTTGAAATACACAGGAACACAGGAAGCCAATGTAGCGGATTCGAACAAGAGAGCAAAGCGAATCGGATATCGCTGGGAAAGAAATGAAAAAAGAAGGATGTTATTCTGCGGTCCACAGCTAAACTGGTTTTAAGGCCATTGATTAAGGTTTATTCTCCTTACGCATTGCTCGTATTACATAACGAAGCGACACCTATGTTGGATGTTGGATGTTGGACTGAGTAAAAATAAAAATGCAACCACGCGAAATGAGTAATGAATCGGCTGAAACCTAATAAACTAATGCTGCTGCTTTATCTGCTTAAGAAGTGAGTGTTTAGACCAACTGCTTAAGCAAGTGTATGCATATGAGTGTGAGCACTCTTCTCTCTTCTTACTTCTATTTCGCAATTTAGAAGTGCAAATCTAGTTGCCAAATCCAGTATTCATTCGAGGAGGATAGTGAGAATTATTCAGACCAGATCTGCGACGATGGCAGTGCAATATTTTGTACCTATTTCCTTGGTCGAAATTGGAACCGCAAGAATACCTTAGCCCATTCCAAGGCTGGGTTTAGGCTCATCTGAAGAGGGCGGGAGCCTACGAACAGGCAAACTGAACTGACGCAGGAATTGCTCCATCCGATACACAGCTGCTGAGGCCAATCCTATAGCCCAGACAAAGTCCGATCGTAAATGCAGTGGCGGCAAGGCTCGCTACTCCAAGAAGAGCCTTGGCGTCGCTGATTTCAACGATGTTCGACTGTGCTCCAGCAGTAGCTACTTCTCGACCACCAGTACACTGTGTTGCAATTATTGTAACGGCAGTTCAGTCAGAGCATTTGGACACGATTCGGAAACGAAAACTAGACCTAGATGTTGCGTCATGTGATGAGGCATTGATTCTTGAGTCTGCTGCGTGCATAGCTCTTACCGAGTCTTCTTTTATAGGAGGGTCATCAAGGGGAGCCCCAGCGACCATTGCAGAGCTTTATCGAAATCGACGAGTGCTGGCCGCCGGAGTCACACCTGAGTCACAATTTAAAGCTCAATGAATTATATCACAGTGATTATATTTCTCAGGAAAAACGAAGTTATGCGCATGCGAATCAAGCGCGCGAAGGCGCAAACAGAGTTGCATCGCTGAAGAAATGCTCTCGAGGCAGTTCGAGGAAAAACACAGTGCAAGCATGCTGCTCTTCGACTATGGACATCGATTAGCACGTGCTCTATGTGAGATATGCTCCTAGAGCATAAAAGAGAAGTAGTTCAGCCTACGAACCTTCTTCGTGCCTGTTCCGTAGCCGTGCCTTTTCTACGCTTAAACCTCAACCCTTGGCTACAGAATCAGGGCTACTTCTTGCAGAATGAGCTGCAGCAAGTGCTTTGCTGCCTGACTTCGAGATCAGATAATAACGCCCCTACGGGAAAAATGCGTCTACTGTACAGTACAGATACCACAGGGACCACACAGGGCACGAATGCCATTCATGCCGGAAAATATCCTGACATCTGCCACACTGCCACCATCATGTCATCACAACAGTACTACAGACACTACTGACTGTAGTAGATTTCTGTAATCAATTGCGAGACCCCCGTGTGATGAAAGTTTCCATTAAGTACAACTGCAGCGGCGTGCGCGCCGCCACGCCACGATCAACGTATTTGATTTCAATGACGTGACAAGGTGTCAGAACATGGTTGATGTCAATGACGTGACAACGTGTCAGAACAAGCACGCAAGGGTTTTTTGTGTCTGTGATGTGACGGAAGGACTGACTGACGGAATGACTGACGGACAAAAATCCTTGGTAGGCACTTTCTGGTCGTGGTTGTAACTTCTGTACATTAAAAGGGTCAGCCTGGACCAATGTAGTTCAGTGTGTTTCAGTGAATTACACATACCATGGCGGGCTGACAAGAGAAACACACTCTGCATCCGCGGTTGAATGCGAATAATGCTTTGACTTGCGCTGATGATCAAGGAGTTGTAGAATTCAACCCGAAAGAGGCACCAAAAATGACGTGTTGCTGCCATTTGCTGTAAGAAGTGAATGCTTCTATAGCTTCTATGCTGCTAGTTGTGCGATACGGCAGTGCAATTGTGGCGACTGCCACGACTGTCGTCTATCCAAGAATGAATATTTTTGCAATCTATGAGTTTCTGGTATAAATCAATATTGATTTGTAGTGTTTCAGCCAACAAGCAGCCCCTACGAGCTCGCACTAGCTGCTTAAACTTGACCTATGAAGTACTCAATGTCACTTTGCTGCATGAGAGATAAGGGACCAATGTTGTTTACATTGTGCAATTCACACCAATTTCAAGAATGTTTCTTCATTGCATGCGAGATCGCCTCAGCGGTGTAGTAAATCACTGCTTGGAAGAAGGTCGTGACAAAGTGCTGTTTATAAAATATTGCAATAATTCAATAATGCTTGTACTTCTTCTACCCAGTTACTCGCTCAAGAACAGTGCATAGGTAAGCTCTTAAATGGTCTCAACCAACTCATGCTCCAAGAATGTCCGTACTATTCCCAACTTGCGATTGTATCAACAAGAAGAGCTGATAAGATGAGACAATCAAAGAGCAGTCCATGTCATTTTGACATTCTCGACACTTTTAAAATTGATTTCATGGAAGAAGATAGTATGCCAGTGAAGATGGAGTCGCCGTCGCGCGATATTCCAGTTGAGGAGTCATCTCCTCCAGGTATAGACTCTAATCGGCCCCAAATCAAGGATATGTATGATGCTCATGAAGAAACTTCTTTAGTCGGAACATCCACCAGCGAACGGTGGGATGCGGAGGAACTGTACACGCTGCGTTCTGTTCTTGAGTTGCAAGACATGCAAAATAAGTTAACATCAAAATCCCTTCGAGAGCTTACTCGGAGCCACGAGGCAACTCTTTCAAGCTTGAGGAAAGAGGTTGCCCAAGCTGAGGCTTCTCTAGTCATGGTGAACAACTCTCATGTAAAGAGCATCTCCGAGCATGCTCTAAAAGAAGCAGAGCTCCTGAGCAATGTCGAGAAGGAAAAGAAGCGTATGGTAGAACAGCGTGACAACCATCTGCGAGAACTTGAGGCAACCTTAGATCTAATATCAAGCATGCGAAAGGACGCGACTTCGCAAGCAGAGGAGCATCAAGCTGAACTCGGTCGCCTGCGCGAACTTTTGGACGAAGAAAGAAAAGCCAGTCGTTTGAAGACGAGCCGCGTGCTCTTCCAAGTTTTCTTGGGGTCTCTGGTGCTCTTTGCATGTGTGATGCTTTTCTCCGTGCCATCTAAGGGACTACGGAAGGTACTTGCAAGAATGAAAGACAAAGGTCCATTACTTGGAGAATCTGACATCCAATATGACTTGTGACATGTATGCGAATGGCGAATGGTTTATCAGCCCGGGATGAATGCCGAGTATGATCACAGGTCCCATTCAAATGCGCTCAAAAAGTAGACCAAATCGCTCTTGGAAAATCTAGATTTTTGAAATCTCGTGCTATGAAAAAGATTACTGGATTTGCTGTGCTTGAGAGCTTGATACGAAATCTTGACTGGGGCATTTTTAGATGAAGACGAAAGACGCAAGGTCGTTTTGGGGTTTGGGGTTGGGGGGGGGTGCGGGTTTCTCTTGGAGGGGGCTATTGAATTTATGTATGTGCAGAAAATTAAACGGGCTAGATTTCTTTTTGAAGCACAACAATTATTTGATAACGCAAACATCAATTTAAACAGAGAAATTCAACACTACTAGTAGAGAAATCTGGTAGTCCACCTGAGCGACCATATTCCCTTTAGTATCTCCAGCTAAGTGCAACGACGATAATGCTTTCGTGGGTACACGAGCTGAGGATAGCGGGCGGTCAAGAGATGACTTATGGCGGATCTCTGGAACGGCATCTGAAGTACTTCGGCCTCGTGGACGACGGCGGCAAAGCGATCACCTTTTCGGAATGGGCAACCCTGGCGCAGGATCGCGCTGGCTGGCTGAAGCTCGTCACGAAAGCGCCTTTCAACATTGGAAAATGGCAGCTGCAGCCACCTCGGTGCGGCCACCTCGGTGCGACACCAGAGTGACACCAGAGGAGATGCGGAGGTTCCTGGCGCGGCGTGCCTAAGAGACTGAACAACGGCGTGCTCTCTTCAATGCAGAAACAGACGCAGAAACGACTTAAGTCCGGTTTCAAAATTATTTCATGAACAGTTTCCACTTTAGAGGGGGGTGGAAGTATTGTGTTTCCTGCCCTCTACACACTATCCTCTTTACGATTTTGAATACTTGCGCGCAACGCACGCGCGTACACTTCTGCCCGCAGCATTGTTGGCTTCTGTGTCATTTGGGTTTGTATTAGTTCGAGTTCGAGTTGCAAAGCATTCCTGAAACCAAAAGCGAATACATCTCGTGTACTAGAAATCCCTTTGGTATCTCTAGCTAAGTGCAACGACGATAAAAGCGAGATTTTTTAATTCAGCTTACGTTGGCTGGTGTCTCTTGCAGCGAGCAGCGCGCATTTGCAGCTCAAGTGTATTCTTTATGTGCCTCTGTGACTGCTGTGTACTTGCCTTTCTTTGTTTTTGGGAGAGTATTAACTAGACTAGACTAGACAGCGAGCGGACTCAGCTCAGCTGGTACCAGTTGTACCCCGCGTCGGTGCAAGGTTTGGTATGCAGACCTCCTTTCACGGGTTTGGAATAAGAAGGGCGGCTTATCCTGTTGTGCTGCTTGAATGTAGGCCTACATACGGCATTTGCCATGCATTTAGTGGGAATACGCCCTAATATAACATAATTTACGGTATTGATGTATTGATGTATTGATTGACGTATTTGGGTCAGAATTTTGACGTATTTTTGTCTGGCGTTTAGCTCTTCCTTTTTGTTTCAGCCAAACGCCTAACTAGCTAGAGCTACGGTTGGAACGAGACTGGCAATGTCTGCTGCGCTATGCTCATGATGAGGCTAGAAATGACATAACTAAGATCACAGTAAGATTCTATGCGTTGATCACGTTAATTTCGTGTCTAGCTTAAACCGTTTTGCGAACAACGATGAGCTCATATTTCGTGGACATCGATCCGTGCGCCATGCCAATTCCTCGGCCGCAAAAGCAGGATACTAGTCGTGATGAGCATGTAGACAGGTAAATCAACTACTAGATGCATCACGTCTTTGCTTTTGTCCACAATGCCTTTTTTGTCAATTCAAGATTTGCTCGGGTCACAGTGCGTAGTGAGTGCGACTCATTCTCGATTCAAATTGTTTCTCACTACCTACTTTCCTGTGCCCAATGTCTTTTGCACCTCATCGGTTCGTGTTCTTAATAGCATTGAGCAATTCTTGCAGGCAAGCCTCGCGATGCGACGAGCGAAGCAAGCAGTGAAACAGGTGCTCCTTGCTTCGGATCCAGATCTCCTCCAGTACCAGCGTGTGAACGACGGTAGTTCTAGCACCAGCAGTGGCAGCAGTGGCCAGTTCAATGCCTCCAAGTCATCCCCACTTCGAGCTCGAAACGGGCAGACTGGCATGCCGCCTCCCATGGTGGACGAGCATGATTTACAAGCTCGGCTGCTCGAAAGCTTAGTGAGTGCTTCAGCTGTGCGGCCTGCCAGAAACGCCATTTTCAAACTGCACCAGAGTTTCGTTCAAAACCAAGAGGGTGGCTCGGCCAACAGGGAAGGTTCCACTGGCCAACAAGAGAAGGCTGCGGTGGAATCCACAACGGCGGCTTCGCTGTCTACGAATTCAGCGGTAGAGCTCTTGGCACGTGCCACCCTTGCACGTTCACTAGGAGGCCAGCCTTCTTCTTCATCTTCGAATGGGCGACCTTCGAGTAATGCGGCTCCATTTCCGCCTCCTAGCGGACCTACTCAGACTTCCTCTTCCTCCTCATCATCTCAAGCCAGCAAAACAAGGAGCAGCAATGGTTGGCCGGCGGCGGGAGACAAACCCGATCCACTGCGCCCTATGGAGCTGGCGCGACGAGCGTGGGAAAGGTACTCGGCATTTTTTTCCTTCTTTCTTGTCTTTCTAATCAGCAACATTCTTCTTCATCCATACGCACACGTTGACGAAAACGCACTCTTCCATTTCATTGCCTCGTATTCAGAGTCACCTTGTTCTTGGCATTCTCTCGCTTATCTAGCGCCTCTGTGTTCGCCCTTCCTTACTCCTCCGTATGTATACGCGCCCGCTTTGCGACAAGGTCCGTGAATGAAGAGCTGCTAGCGATCAGCCGAGAGCGGAAGCAACCTCTAGTGCGCGCGAGGAAACCGTCCGAGGCAGCGGCGTCTAGTCTTCGTCAAAAAGCAGAGGGTGCCAGCGTTGACAGCGGTGCAGCAGCAGTGGTGGACGACGACAGCAGCAACAGCAACAACGGTGGCAGTGGCAGTGGCAGTGACACGTCCGCCGCGGTGCTGATTGCGGCTGCGCTGCAACAGCAGTCGGAGCGCCCTCCTCTGCGGTTCCTGTACGACTGCGACGACCTCCTTGAGGCAGCCGCGGCGGTAAGAGCTTTTTGAGGAGGGCGAGGGAATGCACGTTAGTGGGTAGCTTTACCATGGGTGTTGTTGGTGTGTTTGCGATTGACAATCTCATCCGCGATGGAATTGCAACTTCCAAATTGCTCCTAAACTTTTCAACTCTCCTCTGGTACCCACCCATGCAGGTGCGAAGTGAGCCCAACGCTGCGTGGCCAACGCAAGGGAGTAGTGGCGGTGGCAGCGGTGGAAGAGGGCCTGTAGTCGACATCTTGGACGGTGGTTTGTGGGGGCGAATGCAAGGGTGTTTGCGCACCAAAGGATTGAGTGAATTGCGGCAGACCTACGCGCTCATGTCCCCAGACCGCTGGCAGGTGAGGGATAAGTGTGCTTCAGAAAGAATATATTTACACGTAGTTATTGTCAACATCTCCAGTAGTAAATGACCATTCGTTTTTTTGTTACCGTCAGCTCACCAATGTCTTCACTCTTTTCTCGTTCCTGATTTCTATATGACAATAACAAATACGTCCGCGGCGTACTTACGGCTTTGTCTCATCAGCACGGCGTCGACGACCACCCCCTTTTGGCAACCTCGGCAACCAAACAGCCTCTTCCTCCTACTCCTTTAGCGGCCGCTGCTTTGCACGCTCGCACTGCTGCCAATGCCCTTGCTGCAGCAGCCGCATCTGCTGCCAACAACAGCAACAGCCAAACAAGTGCATCGTCCTCTACGACTGCAACTACTAAAGGCAACAGCTCTAGCAGCAGCAGTAGTTCTAGCAGCAGCAGTAGCGGCAAAGGCAATAACAGTGGTGGTGGGATGTCAGCAGCAGCGGCTGCGACCGCTGCTGCAGTAGCCGAGGCCGCTGCTACCCGTGCCGAAGCGGCAGCGCGAGCCGAACTACAGGGAAACAGCGCTTTGGCCGAAGACCCGCTGAAGGTGCGTCCTTGTTTTTCGGCGGGAGAGTACCGTACATCACTTGCATTTCGTGTCACTTTTCTTTGTCTTCATTCTCTTCTTGTTTTTGCATACTGGCTCCACCACCGCCACCATCACCATCGCAAGGTGGCCGAATCCTCCGACTTGTTTTCCACCAACGGTCTCAAGCGAGCTCATCGAGTAGTAGACGAGGGTTTCACTCCTGCTCTTCGAGCCCTAGCCTTTGGTGGCCTTCCTCCGTCGGTGAATAATCATAGAAATAATAACTTTTCACTTCTTGAAACCTTCGAATGTTTACATTTCTGTCCGCATGCTACTAGTAGCTAGCACTTTGTGTGCAATCGATCGATGTTTTCCTCTTCTTCTTTACTACTTCGTATAGATGCGATGTCAAAAAGAACATAAAAAACAAAATGAATTCGCTGCAATTTCTGTTGACTTTCTCTGTCTGCAATCGCTCCTCCCTCTTCGCGCTGCGGCTTCTCAATTCTCCGTTACTCAATTGTGTCGTGCTATTAGGTGCGACCGAGAGCCTGGCGTTTGCTTCTGGGCCTTCCCACAACGACGACATGTAGCAGCAGCAGTAGCCACAGCAGCCGTAAAACACCTCCTACGAGTGATGGCGTTCCTGGAGCTGCCGGATGGGCATTCACGGAAACTGCTAATGCGTTGTCGGAAGAACAAGCCTGGTAACATGTGCTTCTCATTTCATCTTTTAAGTTTTTCACATCTTTGTTTTGCTGACTTCTATGTTTTCTTCTTTGTAATTTTATTCGCAGTTCAGTGCTATTATTATTCATTCAAATTATACCATTTTAGTCGTCTCCAACCACTACGACCTTGCAATTTTGTTATTGTTGTATGTTTCCAATTGCCCTTTTGGTTTAGGTATGCTCGGCTGGAGCGGCGAGTGCACGCGCTTGAATTTGTCACCGATTGCCTGGTTCGTAAAACACGTGTATTTTCGCACCCCCCCCCCCCCTTAGCTAGCGTGCATGATAGTTGTGCAAGAACTTGTTTCAATCAACACTGTAGGGCGTCGAGTTCGATCATACAAGAGCTTCAAGGAAATCACCTCCTCGCTCAAAATCCTGGACTCTACCCGCTGCTATTTTACGGCTGTTCGTAGAGGGCGGTGTTTGATTCCTCCTATCCAATCTCCTCGTATCCTTCCGTCTGTTTCAACGCTATTCCAGTTGCATTTGGACGTGGACTTCCTTGTCGACAGCGCGTCGGCTTATTACTTCCCTTTCGAAGACGCCATTCGTGCCGTGCTCCTCGCCGTTTCGCGCGACGACACATTACGAGCCAACTCCACCGTCTGCTCCCACGCCCCCATTCCTTTGATGCGACCTCCCCCTCCTGGCCCCGCTGGTTCAGCCGCCGCCGCTGCCAATGCTACCACCAAACAAGCTTTAGAAGCGGCGGGGGTGGCGCCGTCTACCTCCAGTACCACAGTGCCCCTCTCTGGGGTGGTTCCATTCAAAGGCTTGGCGGCATACGCGGCCCCACTCACCTTTGTCTACGGAGACGAGGCGCCCATGGCGGCCGTGCTGAAAAGCATGTGGCAAAGGCACTGGTGCAAGCTCAATGCGTTGCGCAGTGACGGAGGCTGTTTGCCTCAATTGGCCCAACAATTCGAAGAGTTGCTGCAAGCCCAAGACCCGAACTTGTTCTTTCACATGACTCGGTTGAGTGCTTCGCCGCTGACCATTGCTTTGCCCTGGATCCATTCGGCCTTCGTGTGCTTGCTTCCGCCGGGAGAGGTGCTTGTTTTGTGGGACCGTATTCTAGCAGCTGACAGTTTGGACTTGTTGCCCGTGCTCGCAGCAGCGATCTTCGTGTACCGCTCAAGATCGGCCAAAGAGGCCACATCCTCCACAGAGCTCGCAGCGGTCTTCAACGATGGCATGGAGCTGAAAGTGGGGCCGCTGCTGCAACATTTCTTGTTTCCAAGCCCCGTCCCTGTAGTGCCACCGGCGAAGTTGAACTTATCGACACCGCCTTTGTCGTCGTCGTCGTCGTCCACTGCTGGCCTCTTGAGTGCAGCACCAACAACAACGGCAGCTGCTGCTCCTTACGCAAATCGGGTTGGTGCATCTCGTTAGATGTGGGTGTTTATGGCCAATCTTTTGAGTTTCCTCCGTCGATGCTGCGTTATAACTCGAACGAAATTATATACGCAAAAACGAGTTAAACTTAATTAATTAGTGCCATAATTATAAAGGAACGAGACAAGAGGAAAAGGTGAAATTGGATTATGACGTCAAACGTCAACAAAAATATTTGTACTGATCTGCTGATCGCAAATCGCAAATCGTGCTGTATAATATATATATTCCTCAGACTCAGAAGTGATACTCCTGTTATTTAAAGAACCCGAATAAACTAATTTATTACCAATCATTACGCTGCCATTACGCCACCACCATGGTATATAGCGGCCAGGAGCACCCTTGCCTAGCTGGTAATATGCAATTGGGCTTAAGCCAATGAGGCGGTGCGGGAACGACATGTGCCGTAGCGCTGTTTCCCACGTGGACTGCCACTGGCCGGGCAGACTTTCAGGAGAAGACCCTGCACGTGCACACACAAACAAAGAAACGAAATTGGAAATTAATCAAGTGTGTTATGTGGAGATAAGGTAACCTATTAATGATCGATCGTGCGTGCGTACGTCTGCGCATGCACATGTGTTTGGTACCTTCACACGGCAGGCTGTCATTTCTTCTTCGCTACAATCACTCGCATGAGGCTCAAAGTCACGGCCGACTCCTGTAGCACTGCTGCTCGAAGTCGACAGTTGCAGATCCAAGACGCGTTGAGGATAGAGACAGCTCGCAAACCTTCATTTTTGGAATAAAGGAGTCTTCATCAATAATGCATAAGAAAGCAAGTTGTATGTCACAAAGCGCAAGACTTAAAGGTCAATGAGGGGTAGGTATGCGAATACAGTATAGAGCGAATCGAATTTACGCATTACGTAGCGCATTTTTGTTCGTATTCTATAAGAATGATTGAATGCACGTACGCGTAGTAAAGCTCGGCATCGGAAGGAACGAGGCGGCTACTGCTCGATCCGTCTTCGTGGCGTTGTTGTTGTTGTTCGTGGCGCAAAAGCGCAGCCGCTGACCGGCCCGCACCACAACCACCACCGTTACCGTTACTCCCACCCCCACTCGCAGTGGTGAAAGAAGTGCCGGCCGCGTGGCAGGCGTGCCCCGCCACAAAGAGCGACGGCTGCCGCCACGCTTGCGAAACCGCCAAATGCAGCCCCCGCATGACGTCACGCTGCACCACCTGCAAAGCAGAAACAAATGTAGAGGGAAAGAAAACGGGGTAAAGCAGTCTAGTTTCAGTTGGTTTCAATAGCGGCACAAAGTTAACTCTCTGAACGCTACACCATGCTCCGTAAAGTTGATCTCAAATTGAAATGTCAAACATAATTATTATTGTCTCCACCATCCCTCTATCCATCTATCTATCCTTGACATCATGGTACATGTAGTACCAACATGAAGGTTCTCACCATGGGTACACCT
>Ga0307979_1000785_pt1 | contig 22350 bp, 16 predicted proteins | sample OrgLakmetage1058_FD_201833 | JGI IMG/M metagenome (GOLD analysis project Ga0307979, IMG submission 201833) | Saline water microbial communities from Organic Lake, Antarctica - #1058 | ecosystem: Environmental > Aquatic > Non-marine Saline and Alkaline > Saline | place: Antarctica: Organic Lake...
TAGAGGCCAGCCAAGGCTCGGGCGCTGCGAACCCGACGGACGCCTTTGGCACCCTCGAGGTCAGCGAGAAGGAACCGCGCACTTGTCTTGCTGCTATACCAGCTTGCGAGAAATTTTGATACACTTCCTTTTGCGCGTATTTACGCACGCCTTCATTGTTACATATGCAGCTTGCGTATTCACATCAACGGGTTGTTTGTGATTTTGAAGTTGACTTCTCTCCACCTGGGCTGTCTCACTTTTGCATCTGCGCCGCATTGCGTCTGTGCAACAATGATCATGCCTACATGTAGATGGGAGGCGCCTCTCATCAGCTTTCGTTCTTTCAGCCGGAGCAAAGCGTTTTAGCGTCACTTTTCAAGCTTCAGGTGCGGGCCATGCTTTCGCATCAAGCCTGTTCATGCTGTCATATTAGTTTTCCGTTCATATCATCGTAACCGCCTGTCGCTTCTTTCACATATGCACTCTCTACTATTGGCACAGTCACACGCCACCGCCTACTCAATTCACTTCACTATCTCATTCTTCTCATCACAGATCGGGGCCACGAAGCATTGGAATTTGTACGCCCACAGTCATTTGCAATACGGCCGAGTGTCCGCGCGCATGCGCATGTGGGCACACCTCGGTGAGGACTGCTCTTTTCTGTGTTCACACTCGCTCGAATATACTACTTATGACTTCAAGCACTGAGCAAATATGTATGCGTTTTGCGTCCCTCAATCTCTCTCCTTTCCTCTCTCTCTCTCCCACAGCGGAAGCCGCGCATTGTTTCGACCAGCCCACCGACACTTGCTTCCTCGTCGACCATTGCCTAGCCTCAGGCTTAGAGATTCAGCCTTTCAACACCGTCACTGGTCGAGCTGAAGTGCACCCTCCTCTTCAATACGAGCCAGTGGCTACCAACGTCCTCGTGCAAGGCCCTCCTGCGACGAGTCCTGCTACAAGTCCTGCCACTAGCTCAACTTCGCCATCATCAGCAGCTACAACAACAGCAACAACAGCGAGTGGTAGCAGTGTCGAAGAACTAGCTCAGGGCCACGACCAGCAGTGGCGAATGTGCTTGAACCAGCTGATCGAGCCGTTGGGCTTAGGTGGGGCTGGGAAAGTGGCCATGAACCAGTGGTGCAACTACACTCACCTCGGGCAGGTGCGAGGTTTTTGAAGAGGGTGAAAGCATCGGTAATGAAGAAGAAGACTAGAATTGACGATGAAGCGCAAAGGAGGGCACAACCCTGTGTTTCATTGTGTCTATTCAGTATATATTGCCACCATTCTCTTTCGATGTAAGTAGCTTCGCCGCCCATTCTAACTAACTATTGATCTTGCTCTCTGTTCCTCTCTTTCTCTTTTTCCTCTCTTTGCGAATATGTGTATGCTTTCTGCGTTTGTGTATGCGGGTGTGTGTGATTATGCGTGTGTGAGCGCAGTGCTCCTTCGCGGGGGTCTACCAGCCCACTTTACCCGCTGCCAACACCCCGTACGGCAAGTTCGTGCTGATTGGCGGGTACGTGGACCTGTTCAAAGGACTGGGTTTCAATTCCAGCCACGTGCTGAATCTACGCTTACTGCAGGTGAGTCTTCCCGAAGTTCGCAATGAACGAGTTAATGTAAAGTAGTAGGAGCTAAGCAATGCAGTCATTGTCGCCTGTAAAGTATCTCATTTTGTGCACCCTAACCCTAGGGTGTCATAATTTCCATATTCCTCCACTCCTCGCTTGCGCTCGTCTCTTCTCTTTACCTTGTGTCTTCTCGCCACCTTGAACCATGTCTTTTATGCTCTAACCTCACCCTTTACCCTTTTTCGTCTGTTTTTTTTTTGTTTCCCATTCGCCTCTATGTTTTCCACTCAAGGAGCGGGGCTCCGAAGTGTGTTCCTTGAACAAGCATGACCTCGAAGCAGAGTTTCCGTTTGTGGGCGAGCTCAGTGGGGCTTTCGCTGACATCGACGTGGGCGATCCGTTGACTCGCACCAAAGCCACCGCAGCGCAGTTGTGTTTCCTCAGCGCCTACGGCTTTGCGCTCCTCCACCACGGCCATGGCTTCGATCTGGAGCGTAATTTTACGGTGGTGGACACGATGGAGTACGGCGGCAGCGAACTCAAGGTCCGCCAAATGCTATACCTGTTGCTTCTTGTAGTGCTCCTACTGATTACGCTGCTCCTCTTTCTTCTGCTCTTGACACTACTGCTTCGATGCACGGATGCTTTTTCTCCCTTTTTCAACTTGCCCAACTTCGCGCTCTTACATTGGCCAAACCTCGGTGTGCCTAACCACTAGGTGGGCTGGCAACTCGGCGCAATCTTGTACGAAATCAACACTTTGCCATGGACCTATGCGCCGCCTTTGCCCGGCTCAGCTGCTGATGCTCCAAATGAAGAAGGCGAAGGAGAGACAACTGCAGCAAGAGTCGGAAGTAGTAGTGGTAGGAGCATCGCCGTAGTGCTCATCTGTTCCTTGGCTTCTGCGATCATTTCTATGTTTCTTACGCGCATAGCCCTGGCGCGCACTGGTCTTTGGCAGCAAAAGAGCGCGAACAACGACGATGAAGGCGAGAATGATACCGAAAGAGCTGTGCGCAGAAATGAGCAGCAAATTGAGTTGCCAAGTTTTTCAACGGCAGCTTGGTCCTTCAAGCGGAAGCAGTACCAGCCAATACCATAAAGGACTTCTTTTCTTTGATGATAATAATATTGGCTATTCGGGGTTCAGTATATCATTGCATAATGCTCATACCAAGTCCTTGGTTCCTATTTCCTATGTCAGAGATATAGATTTGTTACCTGCTTTCTATTTCTAGTTTCATAAGAAAAAGAAATGCCAAGTAGGAAGTAATACGAGATCCCTAGCTCCCTCGCTTCCTCCGCAATTGTAATTATGTAATCCGTTACCGATCGCGGCGCGAATTTTAGTAGCCCGGCCTTACGGCCTTACGGCCTTCCTGCTTATCTGCTTAATCGGAACTCGGAGCAATCGGAACTCGGGAGTTGCAAGCAAGCTGCCGTAATGAACTATTTCAAGTGGTATAGCGGCATGTAGGTATAACGTGCTGTATAAGTAGCAATACTAGTGTGCATCATAGCACCAGCAGCTGTAGCAGCAGTACAGCAGTAAGTAGCCGGTAGCCAGGAGCCAGCGCCACGAGCCAAGAGTGAGAAGTGCGACTGCGTGCGCGTATTGAAATAATTCACATTGAAGTCAAAACTGTTGCGTATTTTTAGTTTCGGCCGCCGTCCGCCGTTCCGCCGTTCCGCCGTTGTTCTCAAACAATGGAGGCATACTTTAACGATGTTGTCGACCCAGTCATGCGGCCACTGCTGGCAAAGATTAAGAAAGACCAACCATCCAAGGTGAGTGAAATACTTAGCCTAATGCTAGCTAGCTTTGGTTCATTAAATAGCCTCTCAAACGCTGCGAAAATGACGACATCAATGAGAAGATGACGGTTACTCAATTCATTCGTTTTTCAATTTAGCTTGACGGCCTCATTCAATGGATGATGACTCGTGCTGCTCTACGCTAATTTTGTGTGCATGCGGATTTATGTTTGCAGGAAGAGCTGGGTAAATACATTATCGCTTTCATGGTCGCCCTTGAAGGCCGTGAGAACAGCGGAAGTCGCGGCAACTCCAGCCTGACAACAGATGTTGAGTGCGTGCCACGAGCTCCATCCTTAGCCGAGTCTAAAGAAGTTTACGCTGACGGTAGAACTGAGCCTCTGACACACAAGCTCTCTGAAAAGCAGTCTGAGAAAGGGTCTTCAGCTTCTGAGTCAACGGATGCAAAAACCCTCTGCGAATCTGTGCTCAACTCTACTGAGGAGGAATCTGCTGGAGTACCGGGGGCACTCGCGGCAGAAGAAGCGACAATGCGTGCAGATGTGGCAAATTTAGGACGCGATGCTTTGCCACAGGCGCCGCCGGGGTTCGAGAGGGACTCAGCGTTGGCAGAAGACGCGGTTTCCCTGCGTCAGCTGCTCTTGCCCATTGGCTACGATCCACTGGACCTCGGCGATACCACAGCCACCACGACGAACGAAAGCACCACCACCACAGCTACGACAGCAGCACAACCAACAACTTTGAGCAGCTTTTCGGTCGCCTACAACCGGTCGGTGCTGGAGGGCTGGGTCAAGCAGCCGAGCCCGTGCTGTGGCGCCGCGGCAGTGGCGGGGGCCTGGAACGCCTGCTTGGGCTATGCGCGAGACGACCCACGAGCTGAGTCGCACCTGACCACCGTGCCGGTTTTTGCGGCCCTCTTGCAAGACCAGGTAATGATCATCAGAGTGTCTAGCAGAGGAAAAGTTTGACTGGGAGAGGGATCATTGGCACGATTGTGCTCAGCTGCTTTGGCGCGAGTTATACCGCTGGATGACCAACTTTATGCGTCATCATAATTTTGCCACAGAGCAATGACTTCATAACACACTTCTCTTCGTATCAAGCATATAGAAGTACCTTTGCCGTATTCTTCTAATTTTCCCCTTTTCGTTAGTTTTGTGTACCACCCTTCTCATTTGATCAGGCAGATGCCATCCGCGGTCGGTTCGAACGGCTCCTCGGTGCTTCTCTCGCGCCTCTTCTCGAAGCACTTCACGCTGCTTTAGCCCTGCAAGGGCGCGCGATCGGGCTCGGGCCCAAGAAGAGCGAGGTGCCTACCAAATCCGAGCTTTTGGGGCTGGTGAAGACTATTGTGTCACAAGAGCGAGAGAAAGCAAAGCGATGGGTTAGGAACACTGGAGATACCAGCGGTGTGCAAGGTGGCATGTCTCGTGGCAAAGAAGGGGCTTGTGACGAGATGAAAGAGGGTGGAAGCGATGCAGCAATAAGAGCAGGAGAAACACAAGCAGAAGATCACAGAAGGCTTAACGCAGAAGCAAAAGAGCAAGAAGGCTGTGAGGAAAGAGCACTGGACAAGGAGTCATCAAGCACTTCGGATGCTGCTGTTGCCGTGGTTACTGTTGCCTCCACCGTCGAGACGAGTACAGTAGTCTACGACGAAGACAAATGCGCTCCCGTGTTTTTACGTTTGGGTGAGCTGATGGACGAAGACGACGCCATTCGCGAAGCGAAGAAAGCAAAAGCGCGAGCAGGCGGTGAAGACGACGATGAAAATACGTCGGCAGCAGCGGGAGCTGCAGCCGATGACGATGACGTTGACGTTGAGGATAGTGACAATGATGATGACGACGACGAGGAGGCTGACGGCGCAGGCCCCTCCCGTGATGCGGAGGGCGAAGAGAGTGGCAGCAATAGCAACAACCGTGTATGCCAAGAAAATAATGACAACGACACTCAGCGCAGTGGCGCCACCGTTGTTGCGGCAGAATCGTTTGAAATTTCGGTGGCGAAGAAAAAGAAGCCGTTGAAAAAGAAGAGCACCCTCGGCGGCGGTGGTGGTGTTGGCAAGGGAAAGAAGAAGAAGGTGGGCGGTGGACAAAGTGCGTGGGCGTGGAAGAAAGAACTGGGCGACTGGCTGCACAAGTGCGGGGGGCTCGCCAAGATCAACAACTGGCCGCGCCCCTCCACCGCTGCGTTTGGCAACTGGGGCATCTTGGGCGCGGTGCGTTGCTGCTTCTGCAAATGCGAAGAAGAATTCTTGAATTTTATGTAAAGCCGAGGCTTTCTTTCTCAGAGTCAAACCTTTGGTCGGTATATTTGAATCCTTCACCTCGTATTCTATTCTTGGGTCCGTCGGCTTTGTTCTACTATTTTTTAGGTGCGTCGTATGGCTAGCAGCCGTTTCGACGTGGACATGATTGCCATGACGTTTATGGGCAAGAAGAGCCGGTTGCTCACCGATCAAGCCAACAATCTCGCCAAGCAGACTTCGGCCACCTCCTCGATCAATGGAAGTGGTGATGGGAATGGAGATGGAGGAGGGGAGCCTCTGCCGCCTTACGTCAATTTAAGCCGCAACGACAGTGCGGGCGCAGTGGCAGCGCAGTGGTCCGCGCTGCGGAGTGCGTTTGGGCGCCGCGATGCGTGCATGGTGTTTCACTTGAAGAACCATTACGCGCTGGTGTACGCGCTGCGGGAGTGGGTAGAGGTAGTGCCTGAGAAAGAGGAAGGACAACACGACGAGGCCAAGGAAGGAACCGACGTTTCTGTTGCTCCTCTTGACTTCGAAAGCAAAGCTGGCCAAAAAGAGAGCCTCGCTGATGGTGCAGAGACCAAGACGGCGATGGAAGAGAATGACTGCAGGAGCGACGAGTCGCTGCTTCCTCCTGGTGCGCCGATGTCGCCGCCCGCTCCGCCCCCACGACGAGGCCGTGTGGTCCGGCAGCTCTTAACGTCTCGGCGAGGGCAGCGGCCGTCGGCGTGGATTGACTTTGACGAAGCCAGAGAAACGATGCTGGGATGGGATGGCTACAAGCTGCTTCTCGTCGAGCGCCGCGCTTGAAGTAGCGAAAGCTAGTATCCAGTTCTCGCTCTTCATGCGTAAGTAATTTTAATTGCAATGATAGATAATAGAGCTCGCTACTCGCATTTGGATCATTGGACAGAGAGAATCAACGAAAACAAGGAGATCCGAGATCCCTATCTCAAAGAAAAGGAAATTATTTCATGAACAGTCTCCACTTTAGAAGGGGGTGGAAGTATTATGCTTCCTGCCCTCTACACACTATCCTCTTTGCGATTTTGACTTGCGCGCAACGCACGCGCGTACACTTCTGCCCGCAGCATTGGCTTCTGTGTCAATTGGGTTTGTATTTGTATTAGTTCGAGTTCGAAAAGGAAATGGAAAATACCTGAATAACACTTGTTTGCCCATATCCATAGTTCAACTTTATCTATCCTCCATCCAGCGGGGGGTCACTGTCACTGCGTTGCTTCTTTTTGCTTTTTTTTTTTGGCTTCGTGGCCGTGTGTGTGTGTGTGGCATGTGTGCGGCCTGCGGCTGATATGTATGGTCTCTGAGATTGAAGTTTGAAGCCTATTAGACCTCTTCTCTGAGTTATGATTCAAGTGTCCGCCATCCGACTCATGGCATGAACTTGCGCATCAGAATCTGCTTAGAGTGGCAAGCGCAAGTGCAAGTGATCTCATCTGGAAAAGTCGAAAAGCGAACAATCAAAGCCATAAGCCAGAAGAAAAAAAATAGAAAAAATTGTGCATTTTCAGATCCAGAAACTTGTCGTAGTTGATGTCTTGCCTTTCCTTGATGTTGAAATTTTGTCTTGGCAGATTGCGCAGTGGTGTCGCTGAACAAGGCGGTCCTCTGTCTCTAGAATGAGAGGGCTTGGCGTTCTTGCTTTTCTGGCCGTGCATAGAGCTTCAGGATTTGTGCCGTCCGTGCGCCTTCAGCATGCCTTAGCTTCAAGGTTCGTAGCTTTCCCGGTGATATTGGTGCAGAGGTTATGGCAAGATTGCAACAACATTCATTTTTTCTCTATCTTGTGGGCAACAGCGTGCGCATGCTCTCTCGTACTACGCAAATATTTTTTTATTGAGCTTCCTGAACTAATGCTATACCGGGGGATATAGGGTATTCTAAACATACGTTTGTCTCGTTTGTGGTTGCAGGAGGTTGATAGCCGCGCAATCGGAAGCGCCTTCAACAGACGGTGAAGCAAAGCCCAAGCCTAAGCGGGCGCCAGTATGGAGCAAAGGCAATGAGCCCGACCCACGGAGCCGTGGCGCTAGTGGCCGAGGAGGCGGTGCCCCCTCAGGTGGCCGTGGTGGTGGCGGCCGCGGTGGCTCAAGGTCGCCTGCGCCGCCGTTCGTGCTGGAGCAGCCCAAGATGATTGTGCGCGCCGGGCGGTCGGACGACGGCGGCGGACGAGGCGGTGGTCGTGGTGGGGGGCGCGGCGATTTCGCTGGCGGTGGCCGTGGTGGCGGGCGTGGCGGCGGCCGCGGTGGCCGCGGCGCTTCGAGCAGCCAGGATACGGGGAGTAGCAGCTCGTTAGATCTGGCCAATCAGCCGAGGGGCGTAGACAACCGGCGCAGCGGCCCGTCGGGCAAGAAAACCTTCAGCAAGCCGGACGCACCGCTGCGCAAAGACCAGGAAGGGGCCAAGAAGTCGTTCGGGGCCAAGCGGCAGCAAGCCAAGAAGCCCTGGCAGTCGTTTGCCAACGAGGCCACGGGGCGCGGCTCGCTCAAGAAAAAGCGAGGCGCCCGCGGGAAGCGCAAGCAGTCGGAAGCGCAAAAGGAGCGCAACCGTGATGCCATGGTGAAGCGCTGCACTTTGAGCGACACGGAGGCCATTCCCGTGCAGACCTTGGCCGAGGTGCTCGACTTGAGTGGGGGTGCCGTTGTGAAGTTCCTGATGATGGATTTGGGAGTCATGGCGACTCTGAGCATGAGCGTAGACGCGGCAACCGCGAATGCTGTGGCGTCCGGCTTGGGCTACACCGTGCTGAAAGAAGGCGAAGAATGGAAGGGCATGAGGGCGTGGAAAGAAGCTCGCGGCATTGGCCTTGACGGGACCGAAGAAGACGAGGAAGACGACGAGGACGAAGACGACGACGAGGAAGAAGAGAGCGTGTTTGACTTCAACGATCGCCGTTTGAAAGCCCCGGAAACCGCCTTGGAGTCCGGGGCGGGTCTTTACATGGAGGATTCACCGGAAGACTTGGTGGCGCGCGCCCCTGTAGTGACCATCATGGGCCACGTGGACCACGGCAAGACCTCACTCTTGGACGCCATTCGACAAACTTCCGTGGCGTCGGGCGAAGCCGGCGGCATTACTCAGGGTGTCACCGCCTACCAGGTCACCACCGAGTCGGGCAAGTTGATTACCTTTTTGGACACCCCGGGCCACGCGGCGTTCAGCGAAATGCGGCAGCGCGGCGCCGACTGCACCGACGTGGTGGTGTTGGTGGTGGCCTCGGACGATGGGGTCATGGCGCAAACCACGGATTCGCTGGCCGCAGCCCGGCAGGCCAACAAGCCGGTGGTGGTGGCCTTCAACAAGGTGCGCTAATGTGATAGGGAAACAATTCTGAATCCTTCTATATCTCGGTAATTTTTTCTTCATTTCTTGCTTCGATTTGGCGTATATGGAATTCGGAATCAAGCGAATTTCTACCTTCGTTTTGCATTTACAACTCTCTACTCACAAGTTCTCCCACTTTTTTGTTTTTGCTTTCCAGGTCGACAAAGAGGGTGCGGACGTGTCCCGGGTCTCCGGTGACTTAGCTGGGTTTGGCTTATTGGTCGAGTCATTGGGTGGCGAGATCCTTTCGGCCGAAGTGTCCGCGAAACAGAAGCTGGGCCTAGATGAATTATTGGAGAAAATTTCACTCCAGTCCGAAGTGCTAGACCTCAAGGTATTCGCAAACATGTGCCCGTGGCTTTTCATGGCATTGTGAGCTTTTGGGCCACGGTCTTGCGCAGCTGCTGCTATGACATATGAGACTTTTGCTGATTTTTTTCTTTGTTTCCTCCTTTTTCAGGTCACCCCTCTCGATGCTTATGCACACACTCTTTTCTGTTTGCCTCTTGTTACACATTCGCCAACCTTGTACTTAATCGCTGTTTCTCTTTGAATCTTTCCCCTTTCACTTTTGAACCAGGCCAACCCCAAAGCTCCAGCGAGCGGCGTGGTGCTGGAGTCGAAGCAAGAAGTAGGCCTAGGCGCCGTCGCCACCGTGCTCATTCAGAGGGGCACCCTCAAACCGGGAGACGACTTCATTGCGGGCGGCTGCGCGGGCAAGGTGGGATAAAGTGATTGACCTTGATCGATCGCTCTTCTTTTCAGTCAACTAGATATTCACCTACCTCACTTTGACTCAAAAGACGTGCATGAATTGTTTGCAATTTATCGCAGCAGACTCGTGTTCTGACCTTTCCTTGTTTGTCTTTCATCTTCCTTCCTTCTTACATGTCTGGTTCATCAGGTGCGGTCTCTGCGCAACGAGCGCGGCGAGCCAATCCAATCCGCCGGTCCCTCGCAGCCGTGCCTCGTCGCCGGCCTGGACGGAGTGCCCAAAGCAGGCGACTTGTTTTTAGTGGGGGACGACCGGGCGGTCCTGCGCGATCTGGCGGAAGCCCGGCTGAAACTCGCGCGCGAAAAGACGGCGTCCAAGTTCGGCGCAGACATGCGCGCTCGCAACGTGAAAGCGCTCTCGGCGGGGGTGCAGAAAGAAGTGAAAGCAATCAACGTGGTGATCAAGGCCGACGTCCAGGGGTCCGCGGAAGCGCTGGAGTCGAGTTTGACTGCGTTGCTGCAGGAAGACGCCGTCGGGGCGGTGCAAGTAAAAGTGCTCTTCGCGGGGGTGGGGGACATCACCCAGTCCGACGTGGCGCTGGCGGGGGTCTCCAACGCGTGGGTGATTGGGTTCAACGTGGCGGCGTCGTACCAGGCCATGGAAGACGCCCGCACTCGAGGGCTAGAGGTGAGAGAGAAGATTGGTTCTTAACATTCGTCGTCTTGATGATAATGCTGGTGGTGTTGTTGTTGTTATTGCGGCTGTAGGTCTCGCTCTAGTAGACCGATTATTTTTTTTCCTTTTAATTTACTTGGTCTGTCTTATCTCTTTATTCTTCCTCTTTCTTTTTGGCTATTATAGTTGGGTTACTATAACGTGGTCTATGACGTGCTCGACGAAATGGAGCGCCGCATGGAGAAAGTGTTAAGCCCGACCCCCGACGGGGAATTGATCGGAAAAGCCACGGTGAAGGAAATTTTCGACATTGGGAAAGTGGGCAAGATTGCGGGCAGCGGCGTGACGGAAGGCAAGGTGCTCAAGGCGGGCACGGTGCGGGTGATGCGCGGCGACCGGATCGTGCACGAGGGCAAGCTCAAGACCCTCAAGTCGTTCAAGGCCAACGTGCCGGAAGTGGAGTCGGGCAACGACTGCGGGATCAACTTCTTCGACTGGGAAGACATGGAAGTGGGCGACGTTATCGAGTGTTACGCCCTCGTGGCTTAAGGTTTGAGGTTTGCTTCGTCGTGAGCATTTGACCCAGCAGCGCGGATGCGAGCATAACATAGGCCCGATTCCGAAAAAGACGATATTTAAGATATAAACAGAGGCGCATGTCTGAGGTGCGGCTTTGATATTTTTTCCACACTTATCTTTCTGTGTGGATGTCACATGGCAAAGACACCGCCTGAGCAACGAGCGAGGAATGATTCGTGTAGATAAACCAATCCTAGCCATTTGCTGGCGCTAAAACTTATTACCTTTTTGAAATAAGACTAAGACGTAAACTCAGCCATCGAATTTAAAAGCAGATACGGAATTCCGACCCAACGTAAGACCAAGCCTAGATCGCAGGCTATGAATTTAATAATGCCTTTCGGCTTCTATTTGCGTTATGCTTTTTGCTTCGTTAAGTAAATGTGCCATGTCTTGCCTAGTGCTCATTTCAGAAGTAGCTTAACGCATAATTGCATGAAGGACAAGGCCCCTGTTATTCGCTTGCGCTGTCGCCGGGCTCCTCTTCATCGGGGGCGCCCGCGCTGGGCAGTGGGATGAAGCACAGCGCGTTTTTCGCCTTGGCACTTTGATTTTGCCTTTCCCAGCGCCCCAGCCGGTGCTCCTGGCCCATGGCAGCAAGCAGGAAACGGCCGTCCGACGCAAACGCTAAGCCGTTGGCAAAACCAGGCAAGTCTGGCGCTTCGGCCACCAGGCTCAAACTGCGCTTCGGGCGGTCGGCGGCCTGCCACAACCGCACGCAACCTTCCGACGACCCCGACGCCACCAGGTCGGCGGCGCGCACCGAAGCGAGGGAAGACACCCACGGTCGCGCGCTGTGGCTCGCCGACGCAAACGCATGAGCAGCTGCGCCGGCATTCGACACACCCGCCGCGGCGTGGGCAGCTGCGGAAGCGGCTGCGGCAGCGGCCGCGGTTGAGGATGCACTGCCGGATGCCCCAGCTTCTGCCACAGCGGCTGCCCCCACGGAGAGCCCCGCGTGAGGGCCAGTGGCCACAACTTCCATCGCGGGCTTCTTCTTGAGCAAAGACCAAATCGCGAGGCGGCCGTCGTCGTCTCCACTCAAAAAGGTGTCGTCGCTGAGCTGCCGAATGCATTCCACCGAAGTGGCGCTCGTAGCACCCCGAAACACCAGTTGTTTGTCGTCGGCAAATTTCCACAACCGCGCAGACCGGTCTCGCCCACCGGTAACGCAGTTTTCCCGCCGCAGCGCGTCTAAACACAAGCAGTCGGCCTGGTGGCCGTACAGGGTGTCCATGAAGCCAAAGTCTTTGGCGTTCCACAGTTTCACGGTGCGGTCCAGGGACCCGCTGAAGAGCACCGAGGCTGCCGGCCCCAGCTGGAACGCGAGCGCCGACACCGCGTCTTTGTGGCCGCGAAACGACCGCAACTCAAACGCGCGCGTGCCGCGCCCGCCGGTAGACGTGAAACTCATGCCCGGCGCGTGCCCTAGTAATTGGCCGGCCGTCACCCCTGCGCCATTGTTGTTGTTGCTGTTGCTGCTCCCAGGCGCTGGAGCTACTCCAGTAGGCGACGCATCCGACGCGCCATAGCCGGCCGCTGGCTCTGTGTAGTCGCCGGCTTCTGTGTTTCGCTGTAACTTTCTCAAGTCATAGAGGCGAACAAGCTTGTCTCGCCCTCCGCTTGCCAAGAGCCGCCCGTCTCCGCTGCATGCTAATGCTAAGATTTCACCGTGCCTCGCTTTCGTAGTAGCATCGCTGCCACTGCCGCGCTGCCAGGCCCTGCGTACGTAGCCTACGCGCTGGCCCGTAGCTACGTCGTACTGCACGACTGCGTTGTCTTTGCTCCCTGAGAAAGCATGGCGATCGTCCGGCGATAAAGCTACGCATGTAAGTGGTAATCGGTGGCCTGTTGACCATCGGTAGCTCGCTGGGTCTAGCCGTGGCGTGGCCCGAAGCTCTTCTGCTATTGCACGCCGAAAGCCACCAGTAGCCTCTAGCCGAGCTCGTTTCAACTTTTTGCCCATGGCTGCATCGCCGCCGTCATCGTCTTCATCGTCGTCGTCTTCCTCGTCATACTCGTCGTCATCATCACTACCTTCGTCTTCTTTCTCGCCACTACCGGCACCGCCCATGTCAGCTAAGTACTTTTTTGCAAGCCGCAGCCGCTTCTGCTCCGCCGTTTCGCTTTCTTCGTCTTCCACAGCTTGAAGAGCTTGTCGCCCTCGTGCCTCAGCTGCTTCTTCTTCATCGCTATCGAGATCGCTTTCGTCAATGTCCTCGACTTCTTGGTCAAACTTCACTGGCCGGCGCTGAGCATCAGAAGCTCGTCGCTTGCCATTGGCTCGAGACATGTTTTGCTACTGCCTGCCTTTCCTAGTTGGCTTACGATGGACCCCACGCACAAGCCCTCGCTGATCTCGGCGATGATGTCTTTGGAGATGTGGACTATATTATTCAATATATTATATTGGATCGATTTTTGAACTCTCGCTGTTTCGAGCAAGAAGAACACGCACGCTCTACATACTTGCGAACTACGAGCTACAGCAAGAAGAAGCTGTGCTTACACAAGAAGTTCTCGAGTTAGAAGCTGAGGCCGAAGTCTAGGCTTTATGAGCCTTGCTGGAGCACGAATGGTGGTACCAAAAACGCTCTGGGAATGTGCGTTGTGCCAGGAGAAGAACGATCCAAAAGCAACAGCGTGTACAAGTTGTCTGGCTCACAAATCGACGACACTCGTGAGCCCGGCGGGTCTCCTAGACTCCTCCCTGCCAGACCAGGAAAAGAGTAAGCCCGTGAATCCGGCGTTCCGCCCAGAAAAGAAAGGACGCCGCAAGCCAGGAATGAAGCAGGACTCAACGGTTGGACAACCAGAGGCGTCGGCTGCAGAGAGAGCCATTTCTGAATTGCCCAACCCATATGCTGCGAAGCCAGCTGTCACGAATCATGCCAGTCCCACCAAAGCCTTGGATGTGTCCTTAGATCAAATCGCGCCTTCCGATACGTTGGTTAGTAGCACCAGCTCGATTGATGAATCGTTGGAAGAGGCTGCTACTGCTGCAGGTGCCACCATTAGCTCTTCATCAGGAGACGTGTCAAACGAAACGCCACAAAAAGATGGATCTAGCGTCCCCAACCTAACAGAAGCACCGGTGTCATCGGCACGGAAGGAATTTATGGCCCTTGCTGCAATGCCAGAAGGTGATGACGAAGAAAGCTTGATGGCGTGCCCTCGTAGCTACATTTTCGAAAACCGGCTGGAAAAAGCGAAGCAGTTGCGGCAGTGTGGCAACTCGCATTTCAGTGCTCAAAAGCCTGAGAGAGCGCTGGTGTGTTACGCTCGCGCTGAGCACCACGCCGAGTTTGACGAAGCTCAGCTCTTTGAGTTCACTGACGAGCACCGCAAAATGATCAACGACGTGCGTTTCCCATTGCACTTGAACCAAGGCCTCTGCTTGCACAAATTGGCTGTTGCAGCGCGTTCGGGATCTTCGGAACAGCGGTCAGCCGCACTCGAAGTGGCGCGGAGCGCAATGACCGAAGCAAAGAAAGCTAAGGCAAAACCTCGTGGGGAATTCGACGAGCTGGGAGAGTTCGATGGGTCGTCAGATGAAGACGAAAGTAGTGGGGGTGACGTGGCGACTCCAGCTGTAGCGTCTACGACCGAAGCAGCAGATTTGAGCAGTAGCGTAGAAGCAGCCACTGAGAACACGCTTCTTGACTCAGAAGTTGCTTCAGGAAGCAGCAGTGGTGGGGCTGTGCAGTCGAAATCTATGCAAAGCAAGCCTCCGTTGGCTCCGTCGGTGGAAAGTAAAGTCGCCGCCAGAGTACTCGCTGAAGCAAGAGCAGCTCTTGCCCTCGCTCCACAAGGTCACTTCAAGAGCCTCAGCCTCGTGGCCCGCGCTCATCTTCTCAACGGCAACTTTATTGATGCAGTGGAAACGTGCAACCGCATATCCGCCGAGTGCCAAGGATTGACCAAAGCAGATTTGCAGGCAGTGGCCACTGTGCAGCGCGACGCCAAGCGAGGGGTAGCCGCAGACCAGGCGAAGGAAAAAGCCACTTTCGGTGGGTTTCTGGCCAAGCTCATCGATGAAGAAGCCAGCAATGGCATTGTCAGTAGCACTAACAACAGCAGCGACAGCAGCAGCAGCAGCAGCAGCAGTGTGGCAGCGGGTGCCGCCATTGAAAAAGCTGCTGGGCCGTTGTTCGTGCCGTCAGCCTCTTTTCATGGGGTGAGACCAGGCTACGTCTTCACGACCCGCAACTCCACTGGTACTGGCTACTATCGCGACGAATCTGAAATATACTCAAAAGAAGCAAGAACACGGGACAATGAATTCGACAGTACCAAGTCTTCAAGTGACAGTTGGCTCGCTGACAACAAGAGCAGCGGGAGCCTCTTGCGAGCGTGGGTGTTGAGGTGGGCGCCCATGGGGCTGGTGCTGCTCGTAGCCCTCCTGGTGAGCCCTGAATTCCGTGGCGGTTTAATGATTACCTTTGCGTCTACGGCAGCAGCACTCTCAGGCAGCGGCCGTTCACAGGGGCTCCCTTTGGAAGAACCCACTCGAACATCTGCTGCTGCTCCGCTGGCTCCACCAGAGCCAGCTGAGGTGCCCCCACCTGTGACTAAACGAAGGTGGTGGAAGAAGCCCTTTGAGCGCAAGCAAGAAACGAAAAAGTCTACGGAACAGCCGGCCGTAAAGAATGCAGCCCAAGGGCTGGCTCAGAAGGCAGGTCGAAAATTGGCTGATATTAAGAAAGGGAAGTGGTTGTAGTACGTAGTTTGTGTCGTTCTATTTTAGCATGTGTTTGCGAATTGCCCTTGCCCTTAACCCACCTAACTAATTCATTTGCAGATTTTTTTCTGCTGCGGATGCTCTGAACACGCACCGAAATATACATAGAAGAATACGCTTCATTTGGCCACGAATAATAACGGGGACTTACTTAGGACTTACATCCGCGATTAGTATTAGAACCGCTGCCGTTATCCATTATTTACAATACACTACTATACGCATTGCGAAAAAGAAATGGAATTAAGGCGCCAGTCCCCCTTGATCACGTGCAGTAAAATTTGAGGCCAGACTGCTGCACTCAAGTCACTCAAAACACAAGGGCGAGTTCCCTTTCTTATTCATTTGTAGCCTACTTTTAATCCAAGGCGATTTCATTCCAGGAGTGGTTTGCCGTCTGTCAAGTAACTCACGTCTTTCCTCGTCAAACGCACGGAGGTAGCCGCCGCTAAATCAGCCAAGTGCACAGGGTCGCACGTGCCCAAACTGACGAACGACGGAAATGCGCCGGCATAGCACTGCAACGCCCAGGCTACCGACACTTGCTCCAGCGTCATGCCGCGCTTCTGGCCCCAGGTACGAGCCCGTGCTCGGCGCGCTTCATTGGCTGGAGTCTCAAATGGTCCTTCCGAGTTACCGTTCGTATCGCTGCTGCTACTGCTGCTGCTGCTGCTAGCATCGTTGGCGCTGCTGCTGCTGCTATTAGCGGCGTTCTGCGTCAAGTAGCCAGCTGCCAAAGGTGCCCAGCCAAAGAGGGCCAGTTGTTCTTGCGCTAGTGTAGCCGCATGGGCGCGCGTGCAACAGGTAGTGCCGGACCACACTTCCCGAGACGGTTGCGTCAGGCTGAACTGGGGCGCGTCCGCCACCGGTGGGGGCACGCCTAGGACACGGCAAGCGTGCACGAGCGCCGTCAAGCGGGCGGGCTGCCAGTTGGAGGTGCCCCACGCTAGCGCGAAACCGGGCTGCAGTGCTTGTTCGTGCACCATGGTGGCGACCTTTTCAGAGCGATGAAGCAACAAGAACAACAATTGAAAAATAATAATAGAAAAGAAGACGCATGTGGTGCACGTGCACACACCTCAAAACAAGTACCTCTTTGATTTTTGCCTACATGACAGACTGTAAATATATGTATATACACCTCTTCTACGGGCACGCTTGGGTCATCCCTATGGAGCAACAGCAAGTCGAGGTAAGTCGCTCCTTTCAGCCGCCTCAGAGAGCCGGCCAGGTCCTCTGCGAGCGCACTAGCGTTGAGCCGTGGTCGTTGGTCGCGTGCCGGGTGGCAGGCTTTCCCTACGAGGTACACGTCCTGGCGGCGGAAGTAAGGGTCATTGTCTTGTTGAGCGGAAGAAGAAGAAGAAGAGGAAGTGCCCTTATCGCCATCACCACTGCTACTGCCGCCTGTACCGCCGCCACTAAAATCAGTACCATGATTGTGGTCATGGTGGTGCTTCTCGTGGCGGCAATTAGAGGCGACAAAAGTGGCGTCCTCGCGTTGTTGTGTTGCTTCCGCCAATTTAGTGTCCAGCCATTTCCCCACCGCACTTTCAGCCGCACCTCCTGAACCGTAAATGGGAGCCACGTCGAAGACGTTCACTCCGAGGGCGAGCGCAGCGTCGAGCAGAGCAGAAGGATTGGCACAACTGGCGAGCCTGTGGACGGTAAGCGAGAGGGAGGTGGAGAAGGAAAATATAAGCGAAGAAGAGAGAAAAGGACAGGGAAATTAGCGAAACACTAAGATAAAAGAAGAGAGGCATGGGAAAAACGAGAAAAACGAGAAGAAAGGAAATTAAATGAACCCATCTGGATACACGCACACATCAGCACTCACTTTATGGTGCCGAGCACCAGCCGTGACGCCAGGGGCCGTGAAGCCAGGTCCGCTGCGGACAGGCCAGGAAAAGGGCCTTTCAGCACTGCGCCAGTAGCTGTAGATCTTCTACCTCCTCCTCGGCTACAAGCTGGATGCCGCTGGTGGTGCCCCAACAATGGACCATCAAAACACGGCAATGTTGCCGACATCCTCGCTGCCGCTGCCGTTGCTGGTACACTGAAGTCTTCCCTTCGTATCGCTGAACTGCTGCTGCCCTTGCTTTCCCTTTCGCGTTGGCCTTCGCCTCTCTCATTTGTCGCGTTGTCGTGGGATCTGTCCTCAACGCCTACTTTGTCGTCGTCGTCGTGTGGACAACTACTACTCGAAAGAAGCGGCAGATGCACGGTGGTCTCCGATTGGGCCGATCGCGCAATGGCGTCCATCACTTCCACCAAGTGCAACGCATGTGCACCCGTGAACCGACGTTGATATTTGTTTTCATGCCCGCTGGGATTGCTCGCAGCATCTACACTGCTACCATCAGGAGCACTGCTGCTGCTGCTGTCGAGTGCCACCGCGACTTCAGACGAAGCCTTCGCTTCTGAAGCGGTGGGAATCGCAACATTGTCGTATTGAATTGGCCCGGGTGCCGAAGGTGCTGGTGTCAACGTCGAGCGGCGGGCATCATCTCCATCGGCATCCACCGAATGCGCGAGGAGGAGGACGCCTCGCGCCCAGTCGCACGAATGCGGGTGTGGGGCGTGCCTGCGGGTGGGCACCCCTACGGGGGGAATGATTCTGCGCACTTTGCCGGTGGCGTCGCAGAACGACACGGGCGCGTCGAAGTCCCACATGTCCGCTCCACTCTTGCTTTCTTTGCTGCTGGAGTGGCTCGTTGCAGCGGGGGCTGCTCCAGCGGTGGTGGCAGCACCACTAGTGGCAGCTGCATCACCTGTCGGCGCTGGCGATAATGGTGGTGTTACTGTGGAGTTCTCAGGAATCAGACCGGCACCTTTTCCGAGAGCAAGCACGCCGCCGTCGCCGAATAGCACCAATGGTCTAGTCTGAGGGCTCGAGAGGCTCAGACTCGAAGTTAAATTGGCAGTGGCGCCATTGTGAAATCGCAAGTGGACGCTCACAACATCTACCGCCGCAGCACCTACTTTTGATCCTGCAACAGCACCAGCTTTTGTGGAAGCATCAGTGGGATAAGAATCTGCACTAGAGTTGGCACTTGAAAGGCGGCATCCTTGCGACTGTTGCAGCTGCTGCAGTGGTTGCAGCTGCTGCAGTGGAGGTGGTGAAAAGGCCGCGGCGTGTGCCGTGACGTGGCTCACAGGTCCGAGCAGGGCCGTCAGTAAGCTCAGCGGGTACACGCCGACGTCCACCATGCTACCGACACCCTGGCGCGGGCACGCTTGCCACGCGCCCAGGCGCCAAGCTAGAGGAGCCCAGGACCCGCAGTGCACGTCCACCGTGGCCAGGTGCACGGTGCCCAAGCGCGGCAAGTTGGCGGCCAGCGTGTGCGCAGCTTCGCCCATAGAAGTCATGGGCGAACACCCCAGCTCCAACTGCTTCGAGGCGGCTAACGCGACTAACCTACGTGCTTCTTGAGGCGTGGATGCGAGCGGCTTCTCACTCCACACGTGCTTTCCGCTCAAGAGAGCTTGCTGCGTGGTGGCGAAGTGCCTGCTGGGCGGCGTTAAGTTCACTACAATCGCCACTGCTGGGTCCGCCAAAAAGTCCTCCAAGCTCAAAGCTACCCGTGGTCGGGGATATGGCGGAGAGCCCAGGACCACCCCCGGAAGTGCATGCCCAGACGCCAGCGACGTTGCCAGAGGAGCTGCGCAAGCGTCGGCGACCTTCTCTGCGCGTGTGGCATCCAAGTCAAACACTGCGACTACTTCCATACCACTGCGGCGCAAGGATGCCACGTAGCTCAGCGCAATGTCGCCGCACCCAAGCAGGCCTATCCGGCGCCGCGCTGTGTTGCCAGGGGCCGCTGCTGCCTCCGCGCGCGCATCGTCTGCCGCAGCTGCGAGGCTAGCTGCCTCCAGGGCGGCTTCCCCAGGGTTTAGACTTTTTTCACTGGAGGCCGCGGATTCATCCATTGTGGTACTGGCTGTAGCCTCTGCTGCTCCAGCTGCCGCTATAGCTGCTGCTTTAGTTCTATCCGTTGTGGACGCTTCTGACACTTTAACACGCTTAGGCTTGAGGGTGTTGAGCACTACACTGCCGAGGCTGAGGCCCGAGCTGGCTTCCAAAAGTTGAGTGAGGGCGTTGCGCCGAGACTATGTTTACATTAGCAAAGTCAAGTGTTAAAGACAGTAGCAGTCGAATCGCTTGCTATTGGTCTTGCTAAGATGAAAATCTAAATTTAAGTTAGTCAGCTCTCTTACCTGGTTCACACGGCGGCCATGTACACGCTGATTGGTGAGAGCTGAAGCTAAATCGATTACATCCTCTTTTGTGAGTTGAAGAGTAAAAGACATACTCAGAAGCTTCAATCAGCTACAGTGCACGATAACGTCGGTGATAACTCTGAAGATTCTAGTTCACTGTTGACACTATTACAGAGATATTGAGCAACTACTAGCTTGTTGATTATTTATTAGCTGTAGTAATTGCAGTGGTATGTCCTGAAATGTGAATAGGTAGCACTATCGAATTACGCTGCACACTTATCCAGGCAGCATCGAGCACCTAGTTATGCGCAATTATTAGTAGTTGAAACATTTTCGAAGCAATCTGAGAGCAATATGATGAAGTAATGACAGGGCACCATGCCGGCCATGGTACCATCAACCATCAACTCCATCAACCATCCATCAATCAACCATCAACGCATCAACCCAGCCGAAAATATCTCCCCTGTAAAGTGCCATGATTCACTCACACCCCTTTTGATTCACATTTGGAGCGCGCGGCATACACATAAGTATATCTTGCCTCTTGCATCTTCTTCCTCGACGAGCGATAAGTAAGCGACAAGCAACAAGCAACTCGCAACTAGTAGACTGCAAACTGTACTAATAGACAAAGGCGGCTTCTACTATGAGTTGTTAACTAGTGCTTTATAATTTGTTTTGAGGCTCATCGCTCCTCAGTAGGAGCACTCTAGCTAGTTGTGAAAGTGTTGCGACGAGAAAGGGTTTGCGCATACACTAGTGGGTTACTGAGGTTATCGAAACGAATGTACGTGAGCACTATTTGAACCATTTCCGTGAGCAATTTTAACAGCAAGTAAATGAGTCGCGCTTCGTCGGCGCAGTTCCTCGACCTCGAGCATTGCGCTGCAGTTGAAGCTGTCCGACGCCTCCATGATTACACCAGGAACATTTTGTACGAATGCGATTCACTCATTCGAACGGCCACAGCGACTTCGGTGCGCGACACTATAACTTAGATAACTCTACATATTATAACACGCTTGCACACCGTGCACAACGGCCAAACTAACAAACTTTGAAATTGCTATGAAATTCATCCGTATTGCGACAGGCTGAAGCGGTGACGCGAAAAAACTCGCTTGACGTGCAGCGTCACTTACAATCAATTACACAGCAGACGGCGCAGATGCACAGCCGCATGTTGAGCGTGGAGCAGGCCAAAAACAAGAGCCGAAATATTCCTGTTACTAGCGGGGGCAACCGGAATACTACTTATTTGAGTAACATTTGGGATAATGAGAGCTTGAGCAATCGAAGAGACCAGTGGATGTCCATGCCTGTCCTCGAGGATTCGTCTGGGCCTCAAAGCGCGCCGCAAGGAGCGGCAAAGAAGAAACGGGCACCAGCTGCCTCTAAGTCTCGTGATGGCGTCACTGCGCCGCAACCGAAGAAACGGGCGGTGAAGGCCAATAAGACCGCAGCGGCGACCACACCAGCCAGTCCACAAGCTGGTTGCGCCGCTGAGGTCGTACCAAAGTCCGCGGAAGCTTCTGGCGCGAAAGTAGTAGCGCACCCGTCGACGAGCTCTACTCTGCATGCACCCTCCTCCGCAGCGGCGTCACCGCCAAGTGTCACTCCCGTCGTGGGGGCGCCCATGATGCACGAGCAAGACCCTGCGAAGCTTACCCAATACCTCCACGACTTAGACAAAGCGTGTGCGTCCGCGTCGATGTCATCCGCGACTCCTTCTGACGTGCCGCCCCTCTTCCCGCCTCAGAAACCGCAACCTACTCCACAAGAAACTGCAGCAGTTTCGCCGCCGTTTGCGCTGCTTCCTTCGGAGGGTGCACCCTCGTCGCGTTACCCGCCAAAGCCGACGCGGGTGGCACTCCCTCCGTCGCTGCAGTTCAACGATCGACAACAGCCGCCGCAGGAGCAACTTCGCGCTCAGCAGCCAGGACCAGGGGTGCATCCACCCGTACGACAGCATCAGCAGAACCTGCAGTCCAAGCCTCAGGTGCCACAGAAACCGCAGGCGCAACAACCGGCGCAGCTACAGCCACAACAACTACAGGCGCGGGTGCAACCGCAGGGACAGGCGCACGTGCAAAACAAGCCTCCGCCACCGCCAGCGCTGCAAGAGCCGTCGCCAAACCGCGGGATGGTCGCGGGCACTAGTGCTTTGCCTCCCGCTGCCACCGTTGCAGCAAACCAGTTCATGGATAGCATGCCTGTGCCTCCTTACGGTGACTTCGTTCCGCCTTTTGGCTTACCCTTTCAGGCCGATCAGAAGTTACAACAACAGCAGCAGCAACAGCACCAGCAACTACAGCAACATCAATTGCAACTGCAACAGCAAATGCAGCAGAAGCAACAACAGCAACAGCAGAAGCAACAGCAAATGGCTCAAATGGCTCATTGGCAAGCCATGACCAACGCGCCTTACTTCAACCCTGCAAGCAGCAGCACCAGCGCTCCTCCTCCCCCGTGGATGCCG
>Ga0307979_1000786_pt1 | contig 22341 bp, 17 predicted proteins | sample OrgLakmetage1058_FD_201833 | JGI IMG/M metagenome (GOLD analysis project Ga0307979, IMG submission 201833) | Saline water microbial communities from Organic Lake, Antarctica - #1058 | ecosystem: Environmental > Aquatic > Non-marine Saline and Alkaline > Saline | place: Antarctica: Organic Lake...
CCAGCAGTGCTGCCAGCAAGGACCACACCACCAGTGTAACGGTGGACCATTGGGCGTTGGCACATGCGCGGCACACGCCCGGCCAATCCCCACCCATCTCTACGTGTGTAGCAGGCTCTAGAAAGCCTGCCCAGGCCATGTACTTCACGTACCGCTCGCGCACCTACAGTAACGTTAAATAGGAGTTATGAGGCGTAGGCAGTAAGCGTACAAATTCTTAAACAATCTTGTATGGGCTTTTCCGCACATCCTACAATAGTAACTTTCTTGCTTACCCGAAGTGGATCTTGCACGTCGTCAACAGCACCAAAGCCCCAGGCACAGGCAGCCCAGCTCACGATCACGGTACGGTGGCCTGGCGCTTGCCCGCTGCCGTCGATCAAATGCTCTTCTAACTCGTCATCTTGCATCCAGCCCAACTGCCGATCGCGCGCGATAGTATCCGCATAATACACTTCCCCAGTAGAACTTGCACTATTTTCGCTGCTGCCGCGTAAGCGGCTACTTGCTTTACGGTCGCTCTTTTGCTCGTTCGCGTCAACTAAAGGGTATTCTAAAGCGGCAGCCTTAACCAAAGCCACCTCAGCTACTACACCTTCTTCATGAGGTAAAGCACTGGCTGTAGTGCGGCGGCGCTGCGGGCGGTCAGAGGCGTAAAAGCCGGGGCGATCAAACCCTGGCGGGTAAACTTGCGCCACTCCACCTGCGGTAGGATCGTAGCCGTACACCAAGTCGCCGTTGATTAAGACGGGGTCGCCTAAGCTACCGAGTTGGTAATGGTCGCGCGCCGTGTAGCTCAAACGATCGAGGTCAGCGGGAGCAAAAGCATTGGTAGTGTACCTGATGTGTTGGAGGAGATAAGAAGAAGAAAAAGAAGCGAAAGTAATACAGAGTACACAGCCAACGCACGCCTGAAATGCTTGATATGATGCTCTCAATATAATAATGTTAAAAGAGGCGTGGTGTTTTAAAAGTGGAATCCGGCCGACTGCACACAAGTGCGGATCAAATATTTTGACTATTACCCTGCTGGAGTCACCCAGAGGCCGTTGCTGTAGGCACCGTTGGTAGCCCACGCGACGTCTTGAAGCTGTGCTTTAGACCCTAAGCTCAGGCCCACGATCGCAGGCACCAGCAGCGCGATGGAAGCGATCAAGCACAGAAAGGTCGCACTCAGCCATTCGCTACGAGAAAACCCACAGGGATTATCCCAGCCCATGTACGCAACCGCGTCGCAGATGTCGTATAGTAACCCATACAGGCGTGGGTTTTCGTCGCGGAATGTCTCTGTGAGCGAGGCCAACTTCCTGTTGGATTTAGCTGCCTGAGCTCGTCCTTTCCCTGCTAGCCCTCCTAAGAGCTCCCGCGAATGCATGAAGAGTGGGTGGTTGCTGCTGTCGTGGCTGTGCATCGATTTATGCATGGAACCATTGTGCTCGTCAGAGACGCGGCTGTAGCCGTCAGCGCCTCGCCAGCGTTCTCGAGGGCTTGGCGTGTCTTCATGTTGCATGAAGGCCATGATGAGTCGTCTTCTCAACAAGTTGCACTACCCTGAACGCCGGTATCGATTACGCAAAGGATGAAAGAAAATTTCTGGCAAAAAACGTCGATGAAAGACTCGTCTCGCCCGAAAGACGGCAACCTAGCCTGCGCAAACCCTCGTCCTGAAACGAAGCCCACGCCTTCTGATGCTGGCAGTTGGTGCGTTGCTTGGTGCTTGGTGCTTCCGTTTCCGGGAGAAATCTACCACATTAGGGAGTGAAAGAAACATCGTCGTAGCCAGCCAATCAGTGATCTCCTGCAATGCTCAACTTTCACGATGGGGGAGCGGAACTTCTCGAGGCGTCTTGATACACTTGTAGCCTCTCTGGCCTAAAAGGTTTTCAATAGATAAGTAGCCAGCTCTTTCCAAAGACAACATGTTTTCCACTGGCATCGGAGGCTCTTATGTCTCCACCGCGTCGGCGGCTTTCCAGGACGAAATGCGCGAAGAAATCAAGCTGGTCAAGCACGAGCGTGTCTCTCAACCACTGGCGCCGCCCCGGCCACCTGAGCCGTCAGCACCTCCCCCAACCGAGCGTGCTTTCACAGCGCGTAGTACACATGCCGCAGCACAGGTGCGCAAGAAGGAGCGGCAGCCATTCGTGGCGGATTTAGTGTCAAGCTTGCTGCATGATCCTGACGATGGTGGAGACGCTGTCTACGCTGATGATATGCGCACGCATGCGGAAGCGCAACTGACTGCTAAGGGGACAGCACCTGTGGGTAGAGGCGTGGTAGATTTGATACAGTTTGTGCAGCCAGGCGACTCCGACGAGTCAGAAGATGACGAGACGGGCCTAGGTGAGTACCAGCCTTACGGGGAGCCCGGTGCCTTTGCTGCGCACTTTGGAGTAGTGGAGAAAGATAGCGACGACGACTCTGGCGACGAGGAAGAGGGCGACGGCCAGGATAGTGGCAATGGAGTTCGCGGCGGCATGGGCGGGTTGCCGATTGTTCCACCGAACGTCTCAGAGATCGACATGACTGGCACGGGGTTTGAGAACAAAACTGACGCACTCTTACCGCCACCGCTGGCGCTCACCCGGTGGGACCCTTCCAAATTTGACCCTCGGCAAGTGACGCTTCCAACCATTGAGCCGCCTAGCTTACCGTCCTTTGACCCTGAGAAAGATTTAGACCCCTCCGCTGCCGCGGAGGCCATCAGCCGCGTTGACCCTGTAGAAGTCGCCAAGCAGGCCATGACCATCGCCAAGGAGGCCGCAAGCGTCGCGCAAGCTCACGCCGTGGAACAAGCGCGGATGCTAGAAGAGCTCACGTCCCCAGTAACAGGCGCAGACGACGAACCGAAGCAGTCGCGAGCAGAGAACGAAGCGGATTTCGTGGCTCGCATGACGGAAGTGGAACATCCGCTGGGTTTCGACGAGGGAAGCGCAAAACGGCTCGCCGCTCTGGCTACTCTAGAACAGCGGCAAGCCGCGGCCAGGCAGCAAGCGGCAGATGCTCAGGCGGATGCTAAGTCAGGCAAAGACGAGGACTTGGCAGCGCGTTTGTCGAAAATGAGCGTGCGCAAGGGGGTGAAGGCGCTGTGGCAGTCGGCGAAGGTGGCGGTGGGAGCAGCCAAGCCCAAAGGCCCGTCGCCGCGGGCCGTCGCCAAACAGCTGAAAGCAGCGGAGGACGCAAAACTAGCGGCAGAGAAAGCCACGGCCGAGCTGGAAGAAGCAAGGAGGTTTTACTTGGACACGGGCTCGCGCTCGGCCGAGACGCCGATGGAGCGGGAGAGGAGACGTTTGGCGCGGCTGGCGAGACTGGGGGTAGTGCAGCCGAAAGTGCAAGAGTTGGCAGACACTGAGTCGGAGTCGTCGGACGACGAAGAAGTGGAGAAATGGGCCATTGGCGACCGCGTAGAGGTAAGGAATTAGTAAGGAGTTCTTTTTGTTGATTTGAAGGTGTTTGCTCTCATCTTTTGTGGGCGCTCGATCTGTTTGCCACAAATGCTGTTCTTATTGATTGTGGTTTGATTCTTTATTCCTCTCTTCTTCGCGACTTTCCTTCTTTGCTTTCTCGTGTACTTTGCAGGTGGACCGCGGTGGCGGCAAAGGCTGGGAGCTCGGCACGGTTGTGAAACTCGCCGAAATCAGCGACGCAGATCGAGCCGCGGACCAAGCACATATAGAAGCCGCAGCCGCTGCAGCAGCCGCGCGGGCAGCAGCCGTAGCCGCAGAAGCGCTGGCTAAATCCGCAGCATCCGCGGGGCAGATGATCAACGATGGGGTGAGCAAGTTTACCGGCAGCAGCAGAGCCAGCAATGAGACCAAAAGTAGTAGTGGCAAGGACAACGACAGCAGTGACAGTAAATTGAGCAAAGTGTATGCTGCGGCTAAGGACAGCGGCCTCCTCGCCAAGCTGCGCGCCAAAGCAGACCGAGCCGACCGCCGCGCGGCCCGCAAAGAGCGCGACGCCGCCCGGCAAGCCCGCGCGAGAGCCAAGCGGCGGGTGCGGCGGGCCTTGCCTTCGGTGCAACTGGATGGCTGGAAAACCGCTTCCACTTACCGGCAAATGCGGCGGGTCGCGCAGGCGTCACAGCGCTTGGCCGCGGGTGAGTCCGAGGCCAAGGTAGCGGCCTGGGCGCCTCAACCTTTGGACGTGTTGCTGGTCCCCGACTACCCCGGCACTCCCGCAGGCTACCTGCTGTACCCGGGCCAAACCTTTGTTTACAAGCGACGGATTGTGCTGCGCTACAGCAATGTCATAGGCCATGGGGGCCGCGAGTTTCAGATGGCGTTTTATGAGCTGGCCGATGGTACAGGGTGGGTCCATGATTTCTGCAACACCAATCCCGAGGGCAGAGCCATTGAAGAGATGGGGAGCGGGTCTGGAGCCCGAGATTCGGTGCTGGGCGCACTACAAGGATGGGTAGGAGATGCCTTGGCGGTGGTGCCTTTCAGCGGCCAAGCGCGACACGATGCCACGGCAGTCGTAGGCGCCGAAGAACAAGCAAAGAAAGCGAAGGAGATGGAGGCACGGCGACGGAAGCAGCGTCGGCTGGCGGCGGCGCAACCGGTCCCGAACGCCGACGACGACCCACACGTGCTCCGAGCCCAACTGAAGGCCAAAGCTGCAGACAAGGCTGCGCGCTTGAGCCACCAAAGCACTGCTTCTCCGTTGACTATTGGGAGCAAGGCGACGAACAAGAAAGCGGGGAAATTGCCGCCTCAGTACTTAGCCAAGTTAGAAGCGGTGAAGGCCCAATACGGGCAAGCCAAGTACGACGAGCTCATTTGGTGGAAGGACAAGGGCACTTTGGCGCACCAGGACAAGCAGGCGACGCTCGATGCTGCTGAAGTGGCAAGTTTGCAAGCGGCGAACGAAGCACGTCGAACGGCAGCGGTGAGCTTGCACGGTTGGTTTGGGGTGGAAGTGTCGGCGAGTGAGAAACAAGCGGCCCTGCACAAGGCTGCGGAAGCCAAAATCAAAGCTCAGAGCGCCGCTGCAGTGGTCGCCAGCCAGGTCGCCGCCCGCGCCACCGTCGTGTCGTTTGACCCAATCGTGCGGGTGTTGCACGTGCCCTCGTGGCGCATCTTAAGGCCGCACGCGCGCGTTGCCCTTTGGACGCCTTCCCAAGAGCTGAAAGCGGCCAAGAAGAGAAACTTGGTGGAGTACGAGTTCGAGTCTTTCGATTGGACCAAAGTGGTGGGCGACGAGCAATTCGTGGTGCACGGCGGGGAGAAGCTGCACCCGGTGCACTTGTTTGCCGAGCGGCTCCACCAGCAGACCGTAGCTGAGCTGAGGCTCTTGGATGATGAAGTGCGTGAGTTGCATCAGTTTAAGAGAATGGTGCGAGAACTGGTCGTGGAGCCTGCGTATGCCAATCATCTGGCTTCAACAGCTGCATCCACGACAACACCCGAAGAGGAAGAGAAAGATGCGACCCAGGGGAATGGCAACAATGAGAGCAAGGCGAAGAGAGCTAACAAAGCAAAATCAAAAGCAGCACCTGCGAAGACTGCGCTCACGGAAATGCCCCTCGACTATTGGCAAGGGCGCTATGCCTCGGTGGGCGACCCTCATTTGTCTGGGGCCGACCCTTTTGACCGAGCACGAGCCCAGCGCGAAGCGAGGCGAGTCCGAGATGACGCGCTCAATCGCTTGAAAGCGCCGCAGGAACCGTGGGGCGCTGGGCGCGAGGCCATGATCAGCGGTGAAGAGGCAAACGATTCGTTAGAGAGCGAGGAAACAGGAACTGCAGGTTCCGTAAGCCGAGGGAGGTCGCTTAAGGCAGCGTCTTCGAGGAAAGAATCGAAGAAAGAGAAGAAACAGCAGCGTAACACCAGCAGCGGCGGTAATGGTGACGAAGGATCTGAAGACGACGACGATGGCGACGACGACGAAAGTGTTGACGACGAGGTCGAAGTGGATTACGGACCCGACGCTCCCACGGATGATTTGAGCGTGGAGTCATCCCTGCTGGGAGACGGCGGGCCAGAGACAAGGGCTCGCTTGAAACTTCGCGGCAGCAGCGTGAAGGCTTTCAAGGGCAAAGAGTCCTCTGATGATGATGGCGACGATGACGAGGATAGAGACGGTTTCCCACTGAACGGTGGAGTCGACGACGACGACGAAAGTGCCAACGACGACGCAGCCTTGGTGGAGCTCGCGATGATGAACGGTGACGTCAGTGCCAGTTTAAGCGTGGCAGAATCCGCGAGGGCGAAAGCGGCCGCCAAGCAGGTCAAGCTGGAAGCCCGCAACCAGGAAGAAGCAAGAAGAGTGGAGCGTCAGCGGCGCCGCGAAGAAGCTACGCGCGCTGCGGGCAAGCCCCTTCGGTTGGGCCAACGCCTTCGAGACGAAAGCACCACCACCACCACTCATGATTCAGGTGGCCAGAAGCATCACAGCCAAAGTAGTGCCCCGTCTTCAGGGCGCCTAGAAACAGGCCTCGACAAGGCGAAATTAGACATGATCAAGCTTGGGCTCGTAAACGGTGGGAGCCATGTGCCGGTGTCGAAGCTCTACGACGACGCGAATAGGTTGCGACGGGATCATACCAAGGAGCGGCTCAAAATTTTGAGAGAACTTTCGGAGCTGCGGGGCCTGGTGTCGGTGCTTACGAAAACCGATGAAGTGGAGGCAGACGATGACTCGGACTCCGCTGATGCCAGTGTCAGCAAGGCAGTTTAGTCCATGCATGAGCAATGAGCAATTAAGCACGGCGCTTGAACGCCTTCCTGGAAACGAAAGTAGGTTTCAACTGTGCTTGTTGCTATCGTTAAAGCAATTCCATATCACATATCACTCAGAAGTAAGAGGCAAATAGCTGGGTGTTCAGCCAGCAGTCGGTTTTTTTCTGATTAACTAGGTTACGACTTACGCCGTAAATTTTCACCAATTAGACGTAAATGTAAATTGCGTCACAAAAACCCGCCCGCGTACCACTTTCCTCTGGGCAGAAACCATGCCCAGCGCACAAGCGGATTGGCAGTGGGTTAGTCAAATAGGAAGTAGAAAAGTCAAGTGGGAAGAGCACAGCACTACCAAAGGACACCAAGAACAAAACGGCTTCTACCGTGTGTAAAGCACACGTAAAATACGCGTTAATTACGCGTAATTCGCGCGTGAAGTGAAACTTAAGCGCGAGGCGCGTTAATTACGCGTGTACGTAAATCGCACCCTTGCTTGTTAATACAAAACGGCGCAGCGACGTAGTAGCTCCATGCTTCGTGCTACTTTTTTATGGTTCTCAACTTCTGTATATACTCGAAGATCAAAGTTCAAGGTCTATAGTTTGAGCTAAGCTTGCCAAAGAAATACTTATGCCCATTCTTTAATGATACAGGTCCAGGGGGGGGGGATCTTCTGTATTCCTGATGCCTCCGACCCGCAACCTGCAACCCGTAACCTGCTTGCGATTCCCGTTTCCGCGCTTCTCTACCTGCTAGCCTATTCATGCCGGCCCTTCAGGGCCTGTCTCAAAAAATTTACTTTACATGGTATTTCCGCGGTATTTCCGCGGGTTTTCCGTGCCATAGTCATAAAGTCACTGCCAAAACCCCGTCGCGGAAACCACGTCTGAGTGGTAAGAATTTTCCTTTCAGCGGGAATTCCACGGACTTTCCCGCGGGGATCCTAACTTCCTAACCAATCCTACGTACAGTATAATACCAAGGGCATCTATGTCGATACCCTTGATAGTACCAAATAGAGAATACTGTACTGTAATAAGGATGTAAGGATCGTCTTTGGTGGTTGGTCGTTACATACAGTAGTTGTGCAGTCGGAGTCGGAGTCAGCAGTCAGCAGCAGCTTTTCGTTTCTGCAGAATATCAGAACACACACAAAATGTAGAACTCCCAAGCAGGACTGAAATGTAATTTTTGTGGATTTTTTTGGTGTTGGTTGTTGTTGTTGGCCACCTCCGGCCCGGTTGAAAGTCAACTCGCGCAGCTCGCTCCTGGCCGGCGTTGATGAAGACCTCTAGAGGTGAGCTCATATTACACACATAAAGAGTGAAGTTATATTGACGTTTAAAAATGCGCTCTGTAAAAAGTCATCGTCGTTGCTGCCGCACACATCATTTCGGCTGACGTGACGGCGGAGTATTTATTTTCTTCCAGTTTTTGTTTCTCAACTTTCTCGGCAAAAATAAATATGTATCTGTGCGAGGCATGGGCTCATGTGAATCCAGTATAACCATGCATTCCATCTTGGATTATTTGCCTTGATTTGTGCAGAGCCCCGGCATGATGTTGGGGACGGCGGCAGCCATAGCTTGGACATCGGTGATATTCCTTTCAGTGGCGCATCCCCCAAAGCTCCCACCCCCACAGCTACCATGGCTTCAGTCGTCTTGCGCCTTTTGCGCGTCCTCTTTATGGGAATACTAGCGTTACAAGCCACGCTCTTTGTTGTAGTGATCGGCGTAGTGATAACCAAAGGGCCTTACGAGGTGAGCACCATCATAGTATCTTCTTCAATTTATTCCGTTTGCTGACATTTGAAGGGGGATAGTGTTTACGGACGCCGTTCATAGACTAATCAGAATAAAATCTAATGCCAAGCTTTCTTCGTCTGAATCATTCTCCATGTGGTTTTAACCATCGAACTTAGGTAACTTCTTTGCCAGCCGACTTCGCGGTTGGTGCTCCCGCCGGGCTCTTTGACTTCGGAGGCTTTGAAGCGACGAGCTCGTCTTGGCATTTCACGCTCGAGCCAACTGGTGCACGCCGCCACCTTACAGCCTCTGAGTGGGACGAAGCCCAAGCCTCGATGCGAGTCGAGGTGCTCTCAGAAGCCGAAGCGATCCACCGTTCGGTAATTGGGCAATGATCCAGATTCATGCCACTCCCCCCGCCCCCCACTTGCTGAGACCTTTAGATTGCATGTTTGACTCATGTACCATTCGCATCGCTTCTTTTTCTACTTACGCCTGTGGCAGCAGCCTGAAGTGCGTAAGCTGTGAGGAGTTATCAGCTCGCGTTTCTTTGATTTGTATCTGTTCTTCGTGCCTGATTTGTGTTGTTGGATGTTTGCTCCTAGGCCTGCGTGTGCGGTGGCTCTGTTGCCCCAACCGCGGCTGCTACTTCTGACCCAATACCAGTTCCATCGCTGAAGCCGACAACAACTCCGTCACAAAAGCCGGCACCGGCGCCCACATCACATCCATCACTGAAGCCCTCGCCAGATCCTTCGCGTAGACCGACACCTGCGCCCATTCCTCGACCGACTCCTCGCCCTACGCCATCGCCAACTCCAGTTCCATGGCCGGTGCCGACTCGAATCCCCACTCTTGCTCCCACAGTTTCACCGACTCTGAGGCCAACGCCTTTTCCGAGTCCGCTTCCCATTCCTGTACCCACGGCTTCGCCTACTGTCGCCCCGACATATAAGCCTCTGCCCAAACCAACAACCCAACCGACGCTGGCGCCTACTGCCTCGCCCTCAACAACGAAGCAGCCGAGTGCATCACCTACCTCAACTTCTCGTCCCTCGGCTGTGCCTTCACTGTCACCCACTACCGCTGACACGTTCACAATGATCACAACAATCAATATGCTAACCGAGGCAATATTAGAGCCTGAATATACATCTTCGATGCAAATTGCCGTTGCCAACCAGGTGAAACACAAGAATCTGCCCTTTAACGTAACGTCTTTTCAAATTATTTGTATTTTACCTCTTGAGCATTACTTTTTGACTAATTGTCGTATACACATTGTGGCCGGTGGCAACATTGTTTTAGCTTGGAGTGGACGCTTCTCTGGTGAACAATCTTGCTATTGGAGACACCGTTACGGGTCCATGCGGCTGCGAAATTGACGGCTTATTGTTTTGCAACTTTGACGACGGCGCCACGGGAACCTGCGAAGAATGCGCGCACTTTCCAGCTGCAGAGGACTGCCTCAAAGACGGCTTGCCGGAAGCGGGTGCCATGGACTGTACTGAGAGATGCCACAACGTGGTAAGTTGAATGAGCACCCATCAATATATATTTCCTTTCCGAAAGTTACGATATGATATTTAAAATTTGATGCCATTTTTTAGTTGTTGAACATTCCTGACTCATATTTGTATCCTTTCAATTCAAGGCGTATGATGTCACCTTCGTGGAAACGAGCTTCAGCTACAGTTATACCGATGATTTAGTCCTTTCTACGGGCCGACGCTTGTTGCAACAGCTGCCTACAGCAATTCCCACCCCTTTCCCTACGCCACTTCGAAGCAACTCTCCAACCAAAGCTCCAAACATGCTGGCGCCTACTGCATCACCAACGACAAAGCCTTTTTATCTTTGGTTCGTCTCGTTCGATGTGACTCAGTCCTTGGCCAACAGTGGATACTTGTCGGCGGTAAGATACAAATCACACCCTTCAAAGCATCTATTTTTGTTGAATTATTAACTATTACATACTACTTCAACTTCGGCGTATCTTGCATGTGCAGGCTTTATTCCTCGACAATTCCACGCTGAGTTTGCAACGCGTCGATGAATTCGAGGCTGAAATCAAGACTGTGCTCAATGTCACGGTAAAAGGCTTTTGATTTGAGTAGAAACACAAGTATTTCTGCTTAGCGTTCCATCGTGCGTCCTTCTTATTGTCCAACAATTTATGTCAGGTGGACATCGATGGTGGTTCCATTATGACGATGATTGCAACGAGAAATCCCTCTGCTGCGCCATCAAATAAGCCATCACCGGTTCCATCCACGACCAATTCGCCGTCGAACGAACCCACTGTGTCGTTTGCTCCTGCCCCCAATCCAACTCTCAGCCCAACCTCTGAGGACACTGTCACCGTGGCTATTTCGCTGTCGATTGTCGCTAGTGCCCCTCCGACTGCTAAACAGGTTCGAAGCTTCACTAGTCCATAGCATTTGCGCGCGGCTAGAAACATGCAGATTGAACGATTTTTCGTATCCGTATCTATTAGGTTTTTAAGTGATCTCGTTTTCTTCTTCATTACCTTTGTGTATTTGTTCGGGGGCTTAAATCCATTAGGAGTCTGCTTTAGAATCGACTGTCGCAAGAGCTCTCGGTGTTCCTCTCAGTGTACTGAGAAATTTTGCCATTTCGACCTCTGGTCGACGCCTGACCAGCGATAGCAGCGACCTGCAAGTAGACCATCCTGAGTCATCGAGGCGCCATCTCCTAGAAGTGACTTGGACCGTCACTTTTGAGATAACACAACCGCTGTCGTCGACAAATTCAATTGATTCTACTGCGATTGCTACTGATGCGGAGACAGAGCTGACGAGCACTGAATTCGAGACAGCTGTAGCAAATAGCACAGGAACGAACGTCACAGTGGATGAGACATCAATTCAAACGGTAAGTGTCATTCTTTTTCTTTTGTCAATGCTGTTTGTATCAGTCTTCCTCGCACAGGAGTAAAGCAAAGGTCGGCTAGAGCGGATGGCATTTCTAACGATGTTGACATGTGAACAGGTAGTATACACTCGCAACCCCTCGAGCGTGCCATCGCCCAGGCCCACAGCCGAACCTTCGCTGTCGCCCACTGTGCAGCCATCGGTTACGCCTCAACCAAGTATGCCGCCTACCCTGTCGCTGGAGCCTTCGCCAAGCCCAACGTCGAGTCGTAGGCCCACTACTGAACCCACAATAATGCCGACTTCATCGCCGTCCCTTTTGCCCACACCAGTACCGTCTCCGTTACCGACACTTTCTCCAACTTTTTCGCCGACAACATCCTTTGAACCTACTACCGTCTTTCCGCCTACTCCTTTGCCGACTGTGACACCGCATCCATCGGTGATTCCAACAGTGGCGCCAACTACTTCGCCGACCATGGTGTGCCCTGCTGGGACCTATTATGTCGATACAGCTTTTGCTCCTCCAAGGTGACCTATGGCCTACCAAACTTCATTTGGATCGTGTGATTTTAATGTAGTAATACTTCCAAATTTCCGCCACAAGTATCAACAAATCCCTTCCCGTATGATTTGATTTTATTCATCTGTCTTTCACCAGTTGCGAGCCTTGCGAAGTGGGCAAGTACTCAAATGTGTCTAAACCGCCCTGGGCCAATGAATGCACATCGTGTGAAGCCGGGCGGTAAGCAGCTACTACGCTCATTGAGCAATGTTTATGGATTATTTGAAGTTTCGTACTTTGGTCTCTATAGTTGTCCTCGTTTATATTTTCTTTTTCTTTTGTTGCCCATATCGTTGTTTTTTTCAAATCTAAACACCTACTGTACAAATCATTTAATTGCGGCGTTCATAGGTATGCCGATAGCACCGGGAGCGACTCCTGCTTGTTGTGCCGATACGGGACTGCACAATCAGACACTGGTAGCAGTTCGTGCGTAGACTGCCCGGGTGGGAAGTACGAAGGCAGTTTGGGGGCAGCAATCTGTTCGGGCACGTGTGAAGCGGGCAAGTACTCTACAGGGGGAACTCGGAACTGCACCTATTGCCCCTCGGGCTTCAAGCAGTCGTCTATTGGGAAGTCGTCATGCGATGCTTGCCCCACTGGTCAGCTCGCAAGCGAGGACCGCACTTCATGTTACTCCTGCCCTGCTGGCACTTTTGTCGAAAACAGCGAGGTTTGTTCTGCTCTCAAGGTGTAAACTTTTCATGAGGCTTTGGATTTAATTAGCTTGTGTATTATTTGCGATGCGATGCCTCAGAGTTGTGCTGATTGTGACGCTGGACGGTACGCACCCACGGCTCAAGTAGACGCGTGCCTAGACTGTGAGGCAGGGTCTTCGACCGGTGTTGACTCGGGAGCAGCTACTTGCACCAAGGTTTGGAGAAAGTACATCGAATTTTTCTTGTATTCAAGCTACGGTGTCTTTCCCCTTAATGTGTCTGAAATATTCTTCGATTCTTTATCTGCAGTGTGCCGCTGGTACTTATAGCGAGGGCGTGGCTGTTGATTGCACCGACTGCCCCACTGGGCACACTTCCGGCACCGCTGCCGAAGAGTGCTATGGCTGCGAGCCGGGCAAGTACAATGATGCCGTCGGATCAGGAGCGTGTACTGATTGCGCTGCAGGGAAGTATGAAATATCGAATTCGTCCATTGCTTGTGACGAATGCCCTGCGGGCCAGAGTCAAGTTGCTAGCGGTCAGATCTCGTGCACTGATTGCGTCGCTGGTTCGTACAACCCGGGTACTGGCATGAGTACATGCGTCGACTGCCCTGGAGACACTTATTCTGAAGTAGGCGCCACGGTATGTGACTCGTGCCTGCGTGGCTACTTTTACTCCACCGAAGGTTCTTGCATTGAGTGCCCCGCCAGCACCACTTGTGACGTCGATGGCGCCTCAACGCAGCGGAATTTGTTGATCAATGAGGGGTACTGGCGCATCACTCCTATTACAATGGAAATTCGTCAATGCCCACTGCCTGAAGGATGCCTTGGGGGCAGCAACTTTTCGGATCTTGGTCTCAGTTATTGTAACGAGGGATACATGGGTCCACTCTGTGCCACTTGTGTTGTGCCTGGCTACTTCTTCAATCCAGATTTCCGAACCTGCGATGCATGCGATGAAGGTGGCAAAGAGTCACAGCTCGCTTCGCCAACACCAGTCATCGTCGGCCTCCTCTTCTTGTTGATTGTTGTCGGTGCGGTTTCTATGATGTGTATTCCGCCAAAGAAGAAACCTCGCATTACCGATACAGTTGTTCAAGACACTGAAAGCATTATCAAGAAGGCTTCTGCCGCAAGCAAGTTTGTAACTGCTTGGGTTCGCTGGGCTATGACGCTGCGAAAGAAAGCTAAAAAGGCTGCTGTAAAAGTTAAAGGTAATTTTATGTTATTTCAGGTCTCGATTGTCTCCTCTACTTACTTTCAATCAAATCGCTTATACAAATAATCCTATTGTTCTGTACAGCGCTTATGGCATTTTCGCAGATAAGTGTCAACATTCAATTCAATTGCGACATCAAATTTCCTCTGAACTACCAAAAAATGCTCGACTCACTGGCGATTGCAAATCTAGATCTGATCCCATCGCTAGGCATGCAGTGCTGGCTTAACGATTTTGATTGTAAGTTTCCTTTTTTATTCATTAACCACTTATAGTTTGCAGATTTGCCGCCTTCATGTCTTTTTTTTCTCGGCTAATCTTTTAATAAGATGTCTTCGCACAACTTACCGTCGCAGATATCAGCAGTATGATTTCGGTCACAGTGATGCCTCTTTTGATGGCGGCTGTCCTTGGGCTCGCGTACATGACAGTGGGCTTATGCAAACCCCGTCCGAAACATTCGATGAAAAAGTTACGTGAAAAGTATGTTGTTCCGCCGCCACTCAAAGATGTTTTCCCTCCAGTTGCCATCCAAGCATTTCGACGTACTTTTGCAGTATACGATTCTGATTTCAGCGGGCACGTAGACTTGGATGAACTCACCAGATTGTTTGAGGAATTGGGTCACAAAATTCCTGGAGAGCAGGTTGCGGAAATGATGAAGGAGGTTGACTTGAGCGGCGACAACAACATTGATTTTGGCGAGGTAATTACACACATCTTGTTCGAAATACTTTAACAACTCTCGCCACTGCTTCGTTTATACGTGTTATCAAGGCGCTTACTTTGCTTTTCTGTACGGTTCTTTGTGCTCCTTCAGTTTTTGTTCATGATGCACCTCTCGCGGAACCGTAATCGCCACGGGACCACGGGTCTCGCGGAAATGAGCTACGAGGTCGAAGCAAAGGCCAATCTGGCTCACGGTCAAGTGATTTTCTACCTCTTTTTGTTGCTGACTTTTTGCGTCCTCATCAGCTGTTCTACGACCCTCTTTCGTAAGTCTTGCATGTTTATTACTCAGCTTTATGGCTAATCATCTACTATTGTGCACGATTAATTTCTTTTGTCTCATATACGTGTATTGTTTTCTGTCTTTCAGACTACTTCAAGTGCAATTATTTTGATGAGGCTGAAGAGTATTTGGGTGAGCGGAAGGCATGGTTATACAAGGACTATTCGATTGACTGCTACTCAACTCGCTACATCAATTACATGCTCTACGCTGGGCTCATGATTCTGGTCTACCCAATTGGTATTCCATTGACGTACTATTTGCTTCTGCGCCAGCACCGATTCACTCTCTCTAGTGCCGAAGCTATTGCCCGAGAGCAAAAGGAGGATTATCCTACCATTGGTCATCTTATTTTCTTGGTTGAGTCGTATAAGCCTGAATACTACTATTTTGAGGTGATCGAAGTGGTACGCCGTCTTTTACTGGCCTCAGTAATTGGTGTTGTTGAAGCCAAAAGTGCTGCGGCGCCTACTATTGGCATCTTGATCTGCTTCATTTTCTTATACATCTTCATCGACTTCAAACCATTCAAGAACCCCAGCGATTGTAATTTGGGTATCATTCTGCAGTACTCCATTGCTCTATTTTTTCTCTCAGCTCTCCTCATCAAGGTGAATGCGACATGGGACAGCGCTGATGACCAGAAAGTGTTTGGCTACTTCTTGATGATTGTTCTTTTCCTGGGGCCAATGATGATTACTGGCCAACTGATTGGCACTTACATCAAAGTAAAACGCCGTACGAGGGCAGAAAAACTCGCGGAAACCGTAGAAAGAGAAAACAAGTTTTTGAACTCCCAAGGTCACGAGGGTGTGGACTTCGTTATGGGCGACGTTGATGTCGACGAAGGAGTTATCGACGTGGTGAACCACATTGGCTCGCTTGACGATGGCAAAAAAGTCACGATGGCTCGCTTCTGCAAATGTGGCAACGTGTATCGCCCTGACACCGTGTTCTGCCGCAAATGTGGGACTCGTCGACCGATTGGTAAGTCGAAAACAGGCGAGGAAGCCGAGAAGAACAAAATGGACGTGGAAAGCCAAATTTCGGGAATTAAAGACGAGGCCTTGGAGAAAGAAGCTGCACCCTTTAAGGGTCAAGGAGGTATAGAATTGCCTGTTGCATCAAAGGCACCGAGCGACAAGAACACAAGCAAGCACTCAAGTGCAGCTGTTTCTGTAGAGTCGTCGGTGTTTACAGAAAGCGCACTAGCAGACCTGGACCCTGAATTGTCGAATGAACCGCCAATTGAACCATCTGACCCTTTGCCGAGCCCCATAGCTGAACACGAACCTGCCTCCATGCCTGAACTTGCCCCTGAAGTGTCCTCACCGAGCGAGCCAGGAACGAAAAAGAAAAAGACCAAGTTGAAGCGTGAAACTCGTCCGAAAATGCTAGCTGAGAACATTGGCCGTGTGACCAAGAAACAATTGAGTAGGCTTAGGTCGTCGATGGACGACGATCAGCCAACTGTAGCCGATACTTCGGAAAGAGAAGAAGTAGGTACGGAGTCGAGCGCAAAAAAGCCGAGTCGCACAGTAAGCTTAGACGTAATACCGACAACGAACCTGGCAGCTCAAGCGAAAGTTGGACATAGTTCTTCGCTAGACCGGAGGCCCAAGTCGCGCCCAGGCAGCGCTGCTACTACCCCAAGAGGTAGTCGCAGTCGCAGTAACAGTAGCAGCAGCACTTCAGGGGCAGGGCGTTCAGCTGCGAATAAGCGAAATGGTGCTGCATTCGAATATCACTAGACATCCGTCTTCTTAGAAGGAAATACTTTCACTCTCACGGCCGCTTAGGCTTCTATGCATAACACACATATTTTGTTCCCCCTTTCCTTGTCACTCCCACTGTCCTGTTCTCCTGTCTGCTTTGGCCGCTGTTAGCTACTAAACACAAGCAGCGACCTAGCGTCCCTGTTAACGCCCCCTTTGCCGTATTAGGAGGAGGGTCGTAAATCCCTAATGTGTTTGATTTTGGCAAAAAGTTTTGCTTTAAGCTTTAAGTTCAAGCGCTTGTACTTTTTACATTTTACAGTGATGTCAGTTGCCAGCAGAAGGCCGGAGAGGCCCCCTCCTAAGCACCCTTTATCAACGAGGCCACTATTTGTCTGTCAAAGGTCGACATCTGGCCAACTGGCAGCTAAAGCTATAGGGGGGTCACATCTGAAATATCACACGTAGCATACAGCATGTGCAAATCGAGGCGAGATTCCCTCTAACCAAGCTTATGCGGTCTTACAACTGTGGCCCAGTATTTTGGTAATATCGAGGAGGAATCCCGATACCAAGAAGCACATATTCTATTGAATTTGGGGCCTAGAATGGGCCAAACATCACTCGAAATCCGCAGTGCGGCTGAGCTGCACTGGCTGTGCTAGATAAGCACCAAAAAAGAAATAATGGTAGCCAAAGTACAAATTTTCCGTGGTTTTACGTCACGATCCTACCGGGTATACCAAATACGGCTAATCCGTGCATTGGATGAAAATAAATCGCGCCTATGATACGAAATGGCAAATAATATGCAAAATTTCCGCTTTTGCGAAAAGTGACGCCCCTTTAGCTGCCAGTTAGACATCTGCGCCGTGCAGGCGCGCCCAGACCCACCCAGTAAGAAGCAAGGCCCCCTACCAGAGAATTTGGCGACTCAAGTGTATGGGTACAAAAAGAGAGAGGCACACACACCTAGGGCTAAATGGCCGTGAGCCGTGAGCACCGCTACGGAACCGATGCCCACGGGCATCTAGCTAGGGGGGTACTACAAACTACGAGAGACGAAGACAATCCCGCGCCACTATAGCACGACAAACCGACAAACACCACCAAATAAGACCAAATATCATATTTCCGTATTTTTACTACAAATATTCGGCACGCGAATTGCGCGTAAATCACGCGTAAAGTGAATTTGTATTCTAGGCGCGTAAATCACGCGTGTACGTGAATCGCAACCATGGTTACATATCCGGGCTTCGACACATAGCTCATAGGTGATTAGGTGATAGGTTGCTGGGTACAGGGTGCATCTCTGGCTAATGGCTAATTACTAATTAGATTTGATCTTCAGTCTTAAGACAAGATTACAACCCCAATTGCAAAGAAACATAAAAAATAGTATAAAGCCACGTATTCACGTAATATATTGTCCTTTGTAACAAGTCTGACTGGGCTGAGTGTCCTTTTGCATAATTCAATGTTCATCTTATACTCGTACGAGCCCTGTAGGATCAATTTTCAGGAGGAGGCGCAGCTTTCGAGTTCGTCCACTATCCCCACTCCGACCTCTCCTCTGCTAGGGCCGCAATGGATTCCTTGAATTCGACCGGAAGCCTCCTTGCACCCAAGAGCCTTTTTAAGCGCCTGGCGCAATCGCAGTGTCATCTCTGGGAACCTGTTCGGCCGAGAGTGCCCTACCCAGCCAGTAAGCAATTGCCGTGGCGCCCGAGTCGCAGGCATAGATGTGGAGACTTTACTTCCGGTCATATTTCAATGTAAAATAGCAGCGCTAGTAAGACCTAAGAAATCAAGACACCCACCCAGCCTTCGCTGCAAGGGCTGCTCCTAACACAACTGCTTCTTCTGGTACTGCTGGTACCACCACAAGCACTTCATCAGAAGGTAAACTTTTTCGCCCACTGCTGTTGGGTGATGACCCTTCCTTCGACGCCATCATAGCGGCTACTCGAGTGCGTACTGCGTCTACGACTGCGCCTGACCGCGCTCCCCCGCCCACTACAAGCAGCGCAAGCTTGGCTCTTTCATTAGTACTGCTGTTGGGAGTGTCACTAATACCATCGTCGCCATACCTGCTGCTAGAGCTGCTGTCACTCAAGCCCGCCGAGGTCAAGGCCTGAGCTGCTACCTCTGCGATCGCTCCTAATGGGTCCTTGGCTACATGGGCTAATTGTGCTCGCCCCAGCTGTTGGCAATGAAGAAAACTTGGTTTTACGGTGAGGCACTAACTTGAGTAGAATTATAGCACATATTGACCAAAAAGAGTGAAAACGTGCGGAAGAGAAAGAGATGCAGGACGAACGATCGAAGCGTGATCCAAGTTCGAACCGAGTCGTTGAGATGAAGTGGCTGCATAGTTTTCATGTCCATTGCGACAAAAGGAAGGTTTAGTGAGGTTTGAGCTGCTTGTTTGCTGAGAATATGCGCTGCCTCTTCCACAGCAGTCTCCAGCCGTTCGTGCGCAAGGTAATCTTGCCGAAGGTCGACGCCATGGGCCTAACGAACAACCAAACAAACAAAGCACAGCGAAGGGGATCTTCGTTGACGAACACGTTGGATAAGCATATTGTGATACATCGTAATACCAGGAACCAGATCAAAAGATGCAATCGAAAGAAAGTTTCAAAGAAAAGAATACGACTTCAGCTGTACCTTGGCAAATTGATCTGCTACGTGGTTCACCACGGCGCCTACCACAGCTCCAAAGCCCACCCCTCGGGAGGCTGACGCTCCCAGCACATCAGGTGGTGGAGGAAAAGTCATATTGTCATTATGACCACCATTATCGTCGAATCCGTGTCCAAATGTGAATGACTCCACAGGGAGCGCATTAAATACGGTCGCTTGCGTGATCGTAGCACCGACATCAACCACTAACACTGCGGAGGAGCTACCACTAACAGCTCCCGATGGCAGAGTGCCATCAGCTATGCTTGACAGGAGAGCTGCCGCAGCGTCATCGATGCAGCCCACTACCACCGCACCATTCTCTTCTTCCTCGCCCGGTGACGTTGACGAGGACGAAGTCAAGGACGAGACCGGATCATAGTCTCGTTGAGCAGCTTTGTTGGCGTCGTGCATGGCAGCAAGAAGGTAGGCTCCGCGCACTCGCTCAGGCATGGACCGCGGTAACGACACCACCAACTGAAGGTTAAGGGAGAAATAGGTTTTACTGATTGATAAAGGGAGAAATAGATAATGTAAACCTCCAGAATGAAATTGTACAAACCACTCTCGAGTGATACATAGCTTGATCTTTCTAGCTAGATAGGAGTCCTATTCGTTTAGAGTAGCATAAATGTTTGTTTCAAAGTCAGTGCCGCGTCCTCAAAACGGAACGCGCCTCCTTGATATCTCTGCCTCTCTCTATGTAACCCCCACTCACCGTGGAGCTGTTCATGAGATCTGCACCTTCTCGCCCACCGCCGAGCCGCCCACACGCGCCGCTCAGCAAGTCCTGCCACAGAGCACCGTGCACCCCGGACGCGCGCAGCGGCGGCAAACCGTTGGACGCGTAAAAATTACGGTCATGCACGCCGGGTGGGGCCAGAACGACATGATCAAGCGAAAATGCGCTTGGTGCTTTGGCCGCTGAGTTGGAGCCGTCTTCGCTATTGATGCCACCACCGTGTGCCACTCTACCATCTTCGAGTGCTGCCTCGTTCCATGCAGTAAAAGTCGTGGCCTTCGCATTGGTTTGCCTTCCCGCATAGGCGTCTTCTATGAGTTGTTGTAAGTTCCACACCTGTAACCCCACCCCCCCATACACACACACGCAAAAAAAGATCATTTAATCATGAAAACAAATATGAAGAGCTGGAAAGACTATCTATCTGACTGATCAGATTTTGGGGAAGTAGAAGAGGAGACTAAGGTCTTCTTATCTCCTGTGTTTTGAAATCATAATTATTACCGTCGTGCTCGAGTGGCTAAACCGGCGTGCGCGCGCTACTTCTCCCACAATGGCTTCGCTGCTGTCAACATTCACGAATGCTGGTGTAGTACGGTGGCCAGTGCGCGATTCGAGCACTTCAGCTCTCCGCGTCAACGAAGTGCTGACGTCGCTAGGGTCTAACGAAGAACGAGCAAGCAGCGCGGCTATTCGCATCGAACTGGAACCCAAGTCGACACCTAAGCTCGTGTTGGTGGCCGAAAACAACGGATGCGATTGGCCCGTCGAAGAGGCACCATCGCGCTCGTTCGACCCTAAGCAGTTGCACAAGCATACACAGAGATAGAGTATCGGTGAGTATAGTCATGGGACTATCCCTATCCCAGCCATAATGAACAAGCGAATAATTCGCGGACTCTTGTGCAAACCTAACGCAAGAAGTAAGTGGCGACCTAGATTTCTGAGTGACTAACCTTTTGCCGAATCTTCTTCGCTTTTACTGATGGGTCCCCCGGGGGCACGGCGACTTTTTCGCTCCATTGCACGCAATGCGTAGGCAGCAGCATTGGCGGCAACAAAAACACCTAGGCCAACTAGTATAGGGCCTATTTCACGTCTCGCACTCACGTGGTAGTGCTGCTGAGAGAGGCGCAACACTCTCGAAACTCTTGTGCTATTATGGGCTAGGAGTCGTGTCGCCATGTTGTAAACGAACGTCCTAACTTGCGTCCTACAGTACGTTCTCTACAGAGCAGATAGCAGATACTGTACTGCTGTGTACTACAGACTTATACTGTAACTTACTACAGAGATACACAGATACTGTCCAGTTTTTGGCAAGGATGTGCTGTTTTGGCTTCGTCTACGCGGCCATTTCGGTGAGTATTGACAAGAGCCAAGAGGTTTCAGTATTCCTAAGGACTAAGAGATATTAAGGAATAAAATGATTAAATTTGAATTTCAATATCGAATTGGGGCTCGTTCTCTTTCTCCGTTCATTAAGAAGTCTAGTCTAGTTAATACTCTCCCAAAAACAAAGAAAGACAAGTACACAGCAGTCACAGAGGCACATAAAGAATGCACTTGAGCTGCAAATGAAGTAATAAATATATCACTGCAGTGAACTTGTGCTGTATGGGTGCGAATCGTGGTGCCTCACGGCTGAGTCCATCTCTCGCCTGCGCAAATGGCATAACAAACGCATACGTGAAATGTGCAGGGTGGCGATGTGTCAATCGTTTGTCCACCAAATATCTTTCCTAAATGCTGGTTTGAGCTTCTAGTGGTAGAAATCTAACTATGAGTATTAAGTATCAGTTTGAGGGGCGGTCTACAAGGACCGCCCGAGAGATTTAGTCTAACGCCGTTATATGCGGGTTTCTCTCATTCCCGAGGGGAAGGACGAGGAAAGAGAGTACGACAACGATAGCTATTTGGTCGTTTGTCGTTCATCATTTGTTGTTCACCGGAAGATGTTACAGGGAGGCTTTGATCCCCTGTATATGCCGTACATCGCCCGTTGAGAAGTCTATTGCTTTAGTTGTTTGGTCCGCTCCCAATGCGGATCCGTCTGCGTTGTGCACTCGAAGAACTGCTAGGGCGCACCCTCAAGGCGCAGCCACTAATCGCTTTTCAGCAATCTTCAGCGAGCTTACAAAAGCGTGCGGGTGTCTTCTCGATTGAGTACTACCTCGCAAGCCGCACTCTACTCTGGGCTGGCCACGTCGCACGCATGCCTATGAGTCGGCTACCCAAAAGGCTCATGCTTTCGTGGGTACACGAGCCGAGGATAGCGGGCGGTCAAGAGATGACTTATGGCAGATCTCTAGAGCGGCATCTGAAGTACTTCGGCCTCGTGGACGACGGCGGTAAAGCGATCACCTTTTCGGAATGGGCAACCCTGGCGCAGGACCGCGCTGGCTGGCTAA